>Ga0265309_10001339_pt1 | contig 10694 bp, 9 predicted proteins | sample Helome_FD_192492 | JGI IMG/M metagenome (GOLD analysis project Ga0265309, IMG submission 192492) | Marine sediment microbial communities from subtidal zone of North Sea - Hel_20160524 (Illumina Assembly) | ecosystem: Environmental > Aquatic > Marine > Subtidal zone > Sediment ...
CTGTCCTTGGGGGCTGCGGTTTGTTGTCCTCGGTCTGCCAAGCTCAGACCTCCCGGCTTTCGAAGTCGATCCGGGGGTCGATCACCGTGTAGCTGAGGTCGCCGATCAGCCCCAGCAGAAGCCCCAGGAGCGAATAGAAGTACAGCGTGCCGAACATGATCGGGTAGTCGCGGGCGAAGGCCGCCTCGAACCCGAGAAGGCCGAGGCCGTCGAGCGAGAAGATCACCTCGATCAGCACCGAGCCGGTGAACAGGATGCTGATAAAGGCGGCCGGAAAGCCGGCGATCACGATCAGCATGGCGTTGCGGAAGACGTGGCCGTAGAGCACGCGCCGCTCGCCGAGCCCCTTGGCGCGCGCCGTGATCACGTACTGCTGGCCGATCTGGTCGAGGAAGGAGTTCTTGGTCAGCATGGTCAGCGTCGCGAAGCCGCCGATCACCATCGCGGATACCGGCAGGACCATGTGCCAAAAGTAGTCGAGGATCCGGTGCGGCCAGCTGAAGGTCGACCAGTCCTCGGATGTGAGGCCGCGCAGCGGAAACCAGTCGAGGTAACTGCCGCCGGCGAAGACGACCAGAAGAAACACGGCGAAGAGGAAGCTGGGGATCGCACTGCCGATGATCACGATCACGCTTGTCCAGATGTCGAATCGGCTGCCATCGCGCACCGCCTTGGCGATACCTATGGGGATCGAGATCAGGTAGACCAGCAAGGTTGTCCAGATGCCGAGCGAAATTGAGACCGGCATCTTCTCGAGCACCAGGTCGACCACCTTGCGGTCGCGGAAGAAGCTCTCGCCGAAATCGAACACGATGTAGTTGCCCATCATCTCGAAAAAGCGCTCGTGCAATGGCTTGTCGAAGCCGAAACGGCGTTCCAGCTCCTCGATGAACTCGGGGTCGAGGCCCTGCGCGCCGCGATAGCGGCTGGATTCGCTCGCGGTTTTCCTGGAGACCTGCAGGGTTTCGCCGACGCCGGAGCGAGTCACGCGCTCGGTGATCTCGCCGCCTTCGCCGGTCAGCTGGGCGATCGCCTGTTCGACCGGTCCGCCCGGCGCCAGCTGGACGACCATGAAGTTGATCACCATGATACCCAGCAGGGTCGGGATCATCAGCAGCAGGCGGCGGAAGATATAGGCTGTCATCGCTACCCTCAGGCCTGGCGTCTTTGCAGGACCCGGCGGAACACGAAGAAGCCGGCGACCAGGAGCCCGGCGAACAGGGTGACGATTGGGATCACGCCCGGTCTGCGGTCGCCGGCCAGATCGCCGCCGGGCGGTTCTTCCTGCAGGCGTTTTTCCAGCTTTGCCGCCTTCACCGGATCGAACCACCACCAGTTGACCGAGGTGCCGATCTTGGCGGCGCCGTCCCGCGGCCGATCGAACTTGTCCCAATAGGCGATGCGCCGCGTGCTCAGATGCCAGGCGGGGATGACGAAGTGGTTGTGCAGGAGCACCCGGTCGAGCGCACGGGTCCGGGCCACCAGGCTGTGCCGGGTCGGCGCCGTGATGATCAGCTCGATCAACTCATCGATGGCGGGGTCCTTGATGCCGATGAAATTGCGGGCGGCCGGCGAATCGGCGGCGCTGCTGCTCCAAAAGTCCCGCTGCTCGTTGCCCGGGGACTCCGATTCGCCCCAGCCGCTGCTTATCACATCGAAATCGAATGACCGTATGCGGTTGATGTATTGCGACGGGTCGACCAGGCGAATTCGGGCCGCGATGCCGAGCCGGGTCAGATTGCGCTTGAACGGCAGCATGATCCGCTCAAATGTCGGGCTCGACAGCAGGATCTCGAAGCTCATCTGCCGGCCGCTTTCGGCATTGACCAGCTTCATGTCGCGCACCACCCAGCCGGCCTCCGCCAGCAACTCGAAGGCCCGGCGCAGGTTGTCCCGCGGCCAGCCGCTGCCGTCGGTCCGGGGCGCCTCGTAGCGGGTCGTGAAGACCGTTTCCGGGATCCGCCCGCGATAGCGCTCCAGAATTTCCAACTCCTCGCCCTCCGGCAAACCGGACGCCGCCAGCTCCGAGTTCGAGAAATAGCTTTCCGTGCGCGTGTACTGGCCGAAGAACAATTTCGGATTGGTCCATTCGAAATCGAAGGCGTAGGCGAGCGCGCGGCGCACGCGCGGGTCCTTGAACACGTCACGGCGCGTGTTCATGATGAAGGCCTGCATGCCGGTCGGCATCTTATGAGGAATCTCGACCTTTTTAAGCCAGCCGTCGCGGACCGCGGGCACGTCGTACTCCAAGGCCCAGGCCTTGGCGGTGTTCTCCTCGCGGAAATCGATGATTCCGGCCTTCAGGGCCTGACGGATGACCGTGCCGTCACGAAAATAGTCGTAGCGGATCTTGTCGAAATTGCTCTGGCCGCGATTGACCGGCAGGTCCTTGCCCCAATAATCGGCGACCCGCTCCGTGACGACATAGCGGCCCGGTTCGAACTCGCTGATCCGATAGGGGCCGCTGCCCAGGGGCGGATCCAGCGTGGTCTTCTCGAAATCGCGGGTGTCCCAGTAGTGCTTCGGCAGGATCGGCAGCTGGCCGACGATCAGCGGCAGCTCCCGGTTGCCGGCCTCGGAGAAGTTGAATCTCACCCGCCCCGGTCCGAGCTTTTCGGCGCTCACGACGCTGCCATAGTAGAAGCGGAAGAATGGCCGGCCTTTGGTTTTCAGCGTTTCGAGCGACCAGATGACGTCCTCGACAGTGACCGCCTCGCCGTCGTGCCAACTGGCCTCGGGCCGCAGCTCGAAGATCACCCAGGAACGGTCCTCGGGCCACTCGATCCACGCGGCCAGCAGGCCGTACATGGTGAAGGGCTCGTCGTTGCTGTGGATCAGCAGCGATTCGAAGGGCGAGCCCGCGCCCGCGTTGCCCTTGGGTATGAAGGGGTTGAAGCTGTCGAAGGTGCCCTGCTCGGCGAGCCGCAGGGTGCCGCCCTTGGGCGCCTCAGGATTGACATAGTCGAAGTGCGGGAAGTCGGGGCCGTACTTGGGCTCGCCGTGCATGGCGATGGCGTGGCTTCGGTAGATACGCTGGCCGTTCGGCCCCATCCGCACTTGGTAGACCGAAGTGGCCGAGGTCTCCTCGGCCTGCAGGGCGCTCGGCGCGGACAGCAAGGCCGCGATCAGGAACAGCAAAAGCGGACGCATGGCCCTCGGCGTGTGAACGTGCGAAACCTTGAAGGGAATTAATGCCTCCCTGACCCCGGGGCAAGCTAACAATCGAAAGATAACGAACTGTTAACCATAATCTAGCAGCGCCAGCGCCGCTTTGTGGACCCGCTGGTCGCCGGCGGCGATCACGCGGCCGTCGGTCTCCAGGCCGAGCGGCCGGCCCGCCCAGTCGGTTATGATGCCGCCGGCACCGGTCACCACCGGCACCAGCGGCAGGAAATCGTAGACGCCCATGTCGGCTTCGACCGCGAGATCGGTAAAGCCCGAGGCGAGCGCCCCATAGTTGAAGCAGTCGCCGCCGTAGAGCACCATCTTGGCCGCCTTGCGCACCCGTTCGAAGGCCGGGGACTCCTGGTCGCCGAACATGTGCGGCGACGAGGCGGTCAGGACCGCCTGGTCCAGTCGGGCGCAGGACCGCACCCGAGCCTCGCGGGCGCCGCTGCGGTCGTGAAAGCGGGTCGCCTGTCCGGCGGCGCCGATCCAGCTTTCCCCCAGCATCGGCAGGTCGATGATGCCGAGGATCGGCCGGCCGGCCCGCAGCAGCGCGACCAGGCTGCCGAACAGCGGGTTGCCGGTGATGAAGCGCGTGGTGCCGTCGATCGGATCCAGCACCCAAACGAACTCGGCGTCGGGGCGGTCGCTGCCGTGTTCCTCGCCGATCACCCCGTGGTCGGGATGGGCGGCCGCGATGAGCTCGCGCATCTTCGTCTCGGCCTCGCGGTCGGCCCGCGTGACCGGCGAATTGTCCGGTTTGTCGTCTACGTCGACGGCCGTGCGGAAGTAGTGCCGCGCCACGTCGCCCGCCGCCGCGGCAAGTTGCCGGCCCAGCGCGATGAAGCCTTCAGGGCAGAACGCGCCGCTGCTGCTCGTGGTCACTCGGGAAGTGGTGCAGGGTCGCCGCTGAGCGAACGCAGGTAGGCCACCAGGTTGGCCCGGTCCTTGGTCTTTTTCAGGCCGGCGAACTGCATCTTGGTGCCGGGAACCAGCTCCTTGGGCTTGACAAGGAAGGCGTTCAGCTTGCCATAGGTCCAGCTGTCGCCCGCCATGCCTTGAAACGCCTTGGAATAGCTGAAGCCGGCGCCGGTCGCCATGTTGCGGTTGACGATGTTCCACAGATTGGGCCCGATCTTGTTCGGCCCGCCCTCGTCGAAGCTGTGACAGGCGCTGCACTTGCGCGCGACCTTCGCGCCGGCCTTGAGGTCGGCCTCGGCCAGGAGCGGCCCGATTGGCTCGAGGACCGCCGCCGCTGCCTCCTGGGTGGCCTCCGGCGCGGCCGCCTCCATCATCACCGGATAGGCGTTCTCGCCGGCTCCGTGAGTTTGGAACAGCATGTGAGAGACGAAGCCGCTGGTCATGGCGACCACGCTGGCCAACAGAATGGCTGCGATCACTTTGTTCAACTCGAGGCCCGACATGGACACCCCCAAATGGTCACCGGTTTTTCGCGCCGGACCTTAGCCTTACGCTCCTGCGCATTCAATAGCGCGTGCGGATAAAAACGCCGGCTGTCAAAGTAGCGGCCCAGAAAAGCGTTTTGCGCCTATCCGCGCGCGGCTATGCTGCCGCCACCCTTCGCGCCGGCCTCCGGAAACGCCTAGTTATGACCCAACCCGACAATCCGATCGTCGTTATCCCGGCCCGGCTGGCGGCGACCCGCCTGCCCGACAAGCCGTTGGCCGACATTCACGGCGAACCGATGATCGTTCATGTCTGGCGCCGCGCGGTGGAGGCGGCGGTCGGGCCGGTCGTGGTCGCGGCGGCCGAGGAGTCGATTGCCGCGGCCGTGCGCGCGGCCGGCGGCACGGCGGTCCTGACCAAGCCGGATCACCCTTCGGGCTCCGACCGGGTGTACGAGGCGCTCAGCCAGGTCGATCCGGACGGCGCCCACCAGGTCGTCGTCAACCTGCAAGGCGACCTGCCGACCCTCGAGCCGGAAGCGTTGCGCGCGGTGCTCCTGCCGCTTGGCGAGGCGGCGGTCGATATCGCTACCCTGGCGGTCGAAATCTCAGACCCCGCGGAGCGCGGCAACCCCAACGTGGTCAAAGTCGCCGCCGGCTTCGGGCCCGGGCAGACTTCCGCCCGCGCGCTTTACTTCAGCCGCTCGCCGGTGCCTTGGCCCGGTCCCGACGACGGCCTTGCGCTGTTTCACCACATCGGACTCTATGCCTTTCGACGGGCCGCTCTGGCGCGTTTCGTTACCCTGCCCAGGGCCGTCCTGGAGCAGCGCGAGAAGCTGGAGCAGTTGCGTGCGCTGGAGGCCGGCATGCGCATCGACGTGGCGCTCGTTGACACCTTGCCGCTCGGTGTCGATACTCCCGCCGACCTGGCCCGCGCGCGGGACATGTTGACGCCCCGTACGAAAGCTTGAGTGTCCCGTAAAGGCCGCGTTCGATCCATGGCAAAGACCGCCTCAACAAACAACACGATCGCCTTCCAGGGCGTGCTCGGCGCCTATTCCGACATGGCCTGCCGTGCCGCCCATCCGGATATGGCAACCCTGCCCTGCGCCTCTTTCGAGGACACCTTCGCCGCCGTGCGCGACGGGCAGGCCGCCCTGGCCATGATACCGATCGAAAACTCAAGCGCCGGACGGGTCGCCGACGTTCACCACCTGCTGCCGGAATCCGGCTTGCATATCATCGGCGAGCATTTTCAGAAGGTGAACCATCAACTGCTGGCGCCGGCGGGCGCGACGCTCGACAGCCTGGAGGTCGTGCACAGCCACGTTCAGGCGCTGTCCCAGTGCCGGATCTTCATTCGCGAGCAGGGCCTGAAACCGCTGGTGCACGCCGACACGGCCGGTGCGGCGGCCGAGGTCGCGGCGCTCGGCGATCCGACCCAGGCGGCCGTGGCTTCGGAACTGGCCGGTGAGATCTACGGGCTTCAGGTTCTGCAGGCCGATGTCGAGGACACGGTGCACAACACCACACGCTTCCTGGTCATGGCCAAGGAGCCGATCGATCCGGACCCGGCCGAAGGCCTGGTCGTCACGACCTTCGTTTTCCGTGTACGCTCCGTGCCGGCGGCGCTCTACAAGGCGCTCGGCGGCTTCGCCACCAATGGCGTCAACATGACCAAGCTGGAAAGCTACATCATCGACGGCAGCTTCACCGTGGCGCAGTTCTTTGCCGATATCGAAGGCCATCCCGATCAGCGCCTGGTGCGCCTCGCCCTCGAGGAACTGGGGTTTTTCTCCCGCGAGGTCAGGATCCTCGGTGTCTATCATGCCGCTGCCTTTCGCGGCGGCGACCAGGGTGCCGGCGGCTTCTGAAGTAATGCCACGAAGGGTTGATCGTTAGTTCGCAGGCGGCGTTTTCCTGCCGCGCGGGCCGGAATCGAACGCCGGCCCGGCAAATGACACAGCATGTCACGATAATGCCATTTGTGTCTGATAGTTAGAAAGCTATATCTCAGGACTTAAAGGGTTTGAATGAGGGTGGCTATGTCCAACAGGGCTGCGTGGTTCGAGGCTGGCGTGGAACCGGACGTGGAGGAGCTTTTGTCCGATCCACTCGTAGAGATTGTTTTGTCCTACGACGGCTTGACGCGGGAAGACGTGCGCGCCGCGGTTCGCGCCTACCAGACGCGACGGCGCGGCGAGATGCCGGATCGGGAGTTGAGGCGCAGGACGGCCGCCTGACCGGTAACGTCAATCGGTTTCGGCGAGCCAGTCCTCGATCAGGCGGCGGGCGATGGAATCGACCCGTGGCAGGCGGAAGATCTCATCCTCCGGAGAGTTCCGCAGTTCCTCCCGGCTGAACCAGGCGGCGCTTTCCAGTTCGTCTAGGTTGACCTGGAGTTCACCGTGTGCCGCCCGGGCGTGGAAGCCCAGCATGATGGAGGCGGGGAAGGGCCAGGGCTGGGACGAGTGGTAGGTGATTTGGCCGACATCGAGGCGCAGGCCGACCTCTTCCTCGATCTCGCGGGCCACGGCCTCCTCGAGGCTTTCGCCCGGCTCGACGAAGCCGGCCAGTGTGGAGTGCATGCCCGGCGGCCAGATCTCCTGACGGCCGAGCAGGCAATAGTCGCCATCGTGAACCAGCATAATCACCGCCGGATCAATGCGCGGGAAATGCGCCGTGCCGCAGGCGGGGTTGCTGCAGGCCCGCATGTGCCCGGCCCGTTCGCTGCTGGTCGGGAAGCCACAGAGGCCGCAGAAGCAATGGCGGCGGTGCCAGTGCATCAAGCCTCGGGCGTAGGCGAGCAGGGCCCCTTCGGTTCGATCCATCAAGGGTCCGACCGCGCGCAGATCTTCGAACACGCCGACCCCGGCCAGATTCGGATCGGTCTCGGGGGTTTCGAGCCCTGACAGGTCAAACGCGACGTAGGACTGCTGACCGCTGACGCCGAGAAAGGCCACGGTATGGGCCTGTTCGACCAGCACCGCCGCGCGACCGGCATCGAGCCAAACGGCGCGCGCGCCGCCGTCGAGCGCCATCAGGTTGCGCGAACGCCAGACCGCCACGAAGCGGGTCCCGGGATCCTCGAGACGGGCGTTCAGCCAGTTCTCGTCAAGCCGCAGATGGTCCGAGCGATCCAGCCCGACGCCACTGTAGTAATTGGGTCGTCCCATGGCGGTGAAGTTGGCATACGGCGGCGGATGAGGCAATCGGACGCCTAGGCACCCGGCGTCATACCCGCTTTCCAGCCGCCTTCCTGCAGCCCATTCAGGAATGCCAGGGCTTCCTTGCGTTCCGTGTGAAGCAAGAGCACGAGCAGATCGCCCGGCTCGGCCCAGGCGAAGGCCTGGCGCACCGCCGCCATCTCGGAGTCCGCCTGGCCGATCGCCTCCGGCGGCGCGCCAAGTCGGAGCAGTTCCTCGGTGATCAGCCGCGGTACCTCACCGGGGGATCGCCCACGCAGGTTGGACAGCATTTCCTTGACGATCACGCGGTCGGGCCCGGTTCGCCAGGTGGTTCGGACCAAATCTTGTATGTCGGAGTCGCGCCGGTCGCCGGCTTGGCCCAGAAGTACCAGCCTTCGCCGCGCGGGCAGATGCTCGAGCGTCGCCAGTAGCGCCGCCAGGCCGTGGGGGTTGTGGGCGAAGTCGACCACCACCGAAACATCGCCGACCTGGAAGATGTTGCCGCGACCCGGGTTCTCGTCGGGTCCGCCGGTGAAGCCGGCGAGCCCCGCCGCCATTGCCGATTCCGGGATGCCGAGGGCGGCGGTCAGGGCGATCGCCGCCAGGGCGTTGGCCAGGTTGTGCCGGGCGGCCCCGCCGAGGCCGAGCGGGAACTGGTCGACCGCGAGTACCGCTTTCCGCTCAGCGCCGCGCGCCAGCACGAACTGGCCCTGTTCGATGAAGCAGGCCTCGCCGCCGGCGCCGAGCCAGGCTTGCAGGGGCTCGCCGTCGGGTGCCAAGGAGAACCAGGTGATCTGGCCGTCGAAACGGCTGCTCTGGGCCATCAGGCTCGGGTCGTCGGCGTTGAGGATCAGTCGCCCGCCCGGCTTCACGGCCCGTGCGACGACGAACTTCGCCTCGGTCAGGGACGGCAGGTCGTTGATGCCGTAGTCGCCGAAGTGGTCCGCGGCGACGTTGGTGATGAGGCAGGCGTCGGCCTGCGGCAGCGGCAGGCCGCGGCGCATCAGGCCGCCGCGCGCGACTTCGAGCACGGCCAGCTCGACCCGCGGGTCGCGCAGTGCCTGGCGGGCGCCGCTCGGGCCGGAGTAGTCGCCTTCCGCGACCACCTCGCCCGCCACCCGGATCCAATCGCTGGAGCTCAGGCCCACCGCGCGGCCGGCCGCGCCGGCGATCGCCGCGGCCAGGCGCACGGTGGTCGATTTGCCGTTGGTGCCGGTGACCAGGGCGACCGGAACGTCATGGCAGTCGCGCCACTCGACCGCCTCGGGCGCCGGAATCTCGTCCTCGGGCCAGGACAGGCAGCCGCTGCCCAGGCCGAGCGAAACCCGGTCCTCGCCCTGCAGGAAGGTCACGCCATAGCGCCCGGCCGCCTCGGCAAGGGCGATCAGCGCCGGGTCGCTTTCCTCGGCGATGGTCCGGCGGAACTCGGCGGCGGCGTCATCCAAGGGCCGCGCCGCCTTGCCGTCCAGCAGCTCCAACGTGGCCTCCCAGGCCCATTCGAGCAGATCGGTGGCGGCATAGAGCGCATCCGGCGGCGCGCTCAGGGCCAGGCTGGCGCCGCCCGGATAGGGCCGTACGGTGATCTCTTCCTCGCTCCAGCCCACGGCATCCAGCAGCCGGCGCATCTGGCCGCGCCAAATCCCAACGACCAGGCCCTCGCAACCGGCCGGAAGCGCCGCCTCGCCCACGGCACCGGTCCGGTCCCATAGAATGTTGGCCCCGGTCAGGCGGCGAACGTCATCCAGTTCCATGGCCGGCATCCCGTCGGTATCAATCCTCGGCCTCGGGCTCGCGCGCCAGCCGCACGCCGCGCTCGTCGCGGATCAGGCCGTCCGCCATGCCGGTGACCTCCGGCACGGGCGGCGCCTCGGCGACCGGGTGCATGGTTGGCGGCGCGGTCACTGTCGCGGCGGCCGAAGTTGCTGCGGCCGGCGTCGCGGCTTCCGCCGCCTGCGGCTCGTCGCGGTTGAGGTAAATGATCTGCTTCCAGCAGCGTGCGACGTCGTCGCCCAGGATCAACACCAGGTCTTCCGGCTCGGCCATCTCGAGGGCCGCGGCCACGGCGAGTTCCTCCTCCGGAATGACCGAGATCGCATCGTCCTCGACACCGTTGGCGAGCAGGGCCTCGCGAAGCTTTGTCGGCATTTCGTCGGGACCGCGGCCGCGCAGGTTGTCGTCGCGCCGGCAGATGTAGTGGTCGAACACGCCGGCGGCGATTCGCCCGACCTCGACCAGGTCCTCGTCGCGCCGGTCGCCGGGCAGGGTGAGCACGCAGATGCGCCGGCCCTTGGTCTCGAGCTGCCCGGCGAGTTTGCACATGGCCTCGATGGCGGCCGCGTTGTGGGCGTAGTCCAGGATCACCTTGAAGGGGTGCTCGTTATAGACGTTCATGCGGCCCGGCGCCTGGAAGTAGGAGGAATCGAAGGTCCTGAGGCCGTGGCGGATATCCTCCAGGCTCTTGCCGAAGCTGTAGGCCATGGCGGCGGCGAAGAGGGCGTTCTGCACGTTGTGCAGGGCGCGGCCTTCCAGCGTGGCCGGGATCAAGTGAGTCCAGAGCAGGGGGATATGGGCGCCGTTGTCGTAGATCGTGATCATGTGCCCGTTGATGCCCTGCTCCAGCACCGCGGCGCGCCCGCCGGCGCGGATATGCTCGCCGACCAGGGGATGGGCCGCGTTCATGGTGACGTAGCAGAGGTTCTTGGCCTTGGTGTAGTCGGCCATCTTGAGGCACAGCTCGTCGTCGGCGTTGAGCACCGCGGTATCCTCGGCGACCTCGATGACCACCCGCTTGACCTCGGCCATCTTGTCCAGCGTGTCGACCCCGCGCAGGCCGAGATGGTCGGCCGAGATGTTGAGCACGGCGGCGACGTCGCACTTCTCGTAGCCCATGCCGCTGCGCAGCAGGCCGCCGCGGGCGGTCTCCAGGACGGCGGCG
>Ga0265309_10001340_pt1 | contig 10692 bp, 10 predicted proteins | sample Helome_FD_192492 | JGI IMG/M metagenome (GOLD analysis project Ga0265309, IMG submission 192492) | Marine sediment microbial communities from subtidal zone of North Sea - Hel_20160524 (Illumina Assembly) | ecosystem: Environmental > Aquatic > Marine > Subtidal zone > Sediment ...
GATTTCAGCGCAGCGAATATCAAGGGTGTGCGGGCCGTGGTTGACGCGATGAACCAGGCAAAAAGGAGTGTCCCGCTACTGTTGATTTCGTCTTTGGCCGCCACTCGTCCACATGTATCGGACTACGCAAACAGCAAATTCCTCGGCGAGCAGGAAGTCACGGAAAACGCGACTTTTCCGTGGAGTATTTTTCGGCCACCCGCGGTGTATGGGCCCGGCGACAAGGAGATGCTGCCCATTCTCAAACTGGCCCGCAAAGGGCTGGTGACTCCCGCGGGCCCGGCCGGGCAGAAACTGTCGTTGATTCACGTGCAGGATGTTGCCTCGGCCGTTCTGGCATGGCTTGAAAATATAGAGGTTTGCCACGGCAAGACTTTTACCCTGGATGATGGTCACGATGGCGGCTATGATTGGGAAGAAATAGCACAAGCCGCCAGTAAAGGCCGTTATTTCAGGGTGAATATTCCGAGCTGGATTCTGTTCGTGTCTGGCCGGGCAAATCTCGCCCTGTCACGTCTGCTGGGTTATGCTCCGATGTTAACGCCCGGCAAGGCCAGGGAGTTAACGCAGACCGACTGGGTGTGCAACAATACAGCATTGAACCAGGCAACCGGATGGTCTCCTGAAATTGACCTGGAACAAGGTGTAAATTCCTTGTTCCAGAACGGGGACTGACAGGATTTATTCCAGGGAGGCACTCATTGAACACCCGCAACAAAGAAATTGAAACCAGGATTAAAAATCTGCTGGCGAGCTATCTTGAGTCAAGCAATCATCCGGAACTGGAAGCACATGGGGAAATCACCGGGGACACAAACCTGGTATCTGATTTTGCGCTGGACTCTTTCCAGGTGATGGAGTTCATGATGGAACTCGAAGAGAGTTTCGACATCATGATTGACATGAACAGCCTGTCCAATACGCATTCGGTGCGGGACCTGGCCGCTGTTGTTGAAAAAGAATTGAAAGATTGACCGGAACCGGCATGGCGTTACTGGACAAATTCGAATCTGCCGCCCTCATCCGCGAACAGTTGGGCACCGCTGGACATGATCCTACCCGGGTCGTGATTGAAAAAATTCTCTCACCCACCGAGGGCATCGTTGAAGGACGCCATACCATTTTGGCCGGAACCAATAATTACCTGGGCCTGACGTTTGATCCATCCTGTGTAGCGGCCGCGAGCAATGCGCTCAAACTGCAAGGCAGAGGAACAACCGGCTCACGTATGGCGAATGGCAGTTTCTCGGCTCACGCAGCCCTGGAGAAGGAACTGGCCGACTTTTACCAGTGCGCCCATGGGATGGTGTTCTCCACCGGTTACACGGCCAATCTCGGCACCCTGGTGGCCTTACTCAAACCAGGCGACGCGGTCCTGCTCGATGCCGACGCGCATGCCAGTCTGTATGACGGCTGCCTGATGAGTGGGGCAGATATATTCCGTTTTAAACATAACGATGTTGAAAGCCTTGAAAAACGTCTTGAAAGACTGGGAGAACGCGCTCAGGATTGCCTGATCATCACCGAAGGCCTGTACAGCGTCCTGGGGGATTGTGCGCCCCTGGTTGAAATAGCGGCTCTGAAGAAAGAGTACGGCGCATTGCTGCTGGTGGATGAGGCACATTCCCTGGGGTTATACGGAGATACCGGTTGTGGTGTCGCCGAAGCCCAGGGCGTTATGGACCAGGTTGATTTCTTTGTCGGCACCTTCAGCAAGAGCCTCGGAGCCATGGGTGGATTTTGCGTTAGTCAGCACGCGGAACTTGAATTGTTCCGTTATGTTTCCCGTCCCTTTATCTTTACGGCTTCTTCCAGCCCTTCAATTATCGCCGGCACGCGCGAGGCTCTGAAGCAGCTGAAATCCCGGCCAGAATTACGTGAAACCCTGTGGCGAAATGCAACCCGCCTGTACCAGGGCTTCAGCGACCTGGGCTTCACCACCGGCCCCGAAGTCAGTCCGGTCATCGCCGTGCAGTTGGGGGAAAAAGAAATAGCGCTTCCTTTCTGGAACCGATTACTGGAGGAAGGCGTTTATACCAATCTGATGATTCCCCCTGCTTCACCGGATCGGCACAGCTATATACGCTGCAGTGTCAGTGCCGCGCACACGGAGCAACAGGTTGAACGAATCATTGAAATATTTGCCAGCCTGAAAAGTTTGCTTCAGGACGATTGCTGAGCAGATAAACCACTGATCAAGCGGGCGCTGAGCCCCATGGAAAGCAGTGCGGCCAATACCGCTGCAAGTCCCGGACCGGCCAGGCCAAGCAGTGGAGTCAACAGGAAAAAGGCTGCGAGATAGGTCACGATACCCGCAATGTGAATTTTCAGAATGGTTGCTGCACGGCCCATGGCATACGCAGCCGCGCGCAGTGAAGCACTCGCCAAATCGAAAGAGGCCGCCAGTAACAGCAGGCTGAGCAGGGGTGCCGCAGGCACATATTCGACGCCAATAATTGCCAGCAGTGAATCACCAAAAACAATCGACAATGCGACGAACACCAGGCCTGCCACACCTGCGACCAGGGCTGTTTTGACGGCTACAGAATGGATTACGCCGTCTTCGGCATGAAAACTGCGCGTTAGATCAGGAAACAGGACCTCGCGTAAAACCAGGGCCGGCTGTGCAAGAATGGTAGAGACTTCGCGCGCGAGTCGAAACAGCCCCGCGGCCGCTGGCCCCAGCAAGCCGCCTGTCAACAGAACCGACACATGCTTGGGTAGCAGGTCAATGTTGGTCTGCCAGTAAACCACCCCGACAAATTTCCAGAAGTCACTTTCCCGCCCGGTCACATCCGACCAGCGGAAACCCTTCCATAACCGGGTTTCGACATGCCGCTGCAACTCGAGCAGGCCGCGCAGCGACATGTATAAATGCCCAATGGCAAATGCAGAGCCCCAGGCAATGATGAATACCGGCAGGCTTGCCTCCATCCACCAGGCAACCCCGACCGAAATTAATCGCAGCGCAGGGGCAACCGTGTACTGAATGCCCAGAGCGTCAAACCGGTCATAGACCCGCAATATGCCATTGGGTGTGCCATTTGCAGTGGCCAGGATGATCAGGCTGTAGCCCATCGCCCAGTGCACTGTCTGAGCATCCCAGTGCAGAAATTTTCCGGCCAGGGGCGCCGCCGCAATAGCGACCAGTAGTGCCAGCAATCCGGCTGAATAATCAACCAGCATGGTTGAGCGTAAGAGTGATCTGAACGCTTCGCTTTTACCTGAATCGTTGAGGGGTATTCCAAACCGGACCACGGCTTCGAAGGTCCTGAAATTCAGTGCGCCCCTGACCACCATCGCGTAGGTATGAATGAGTACAACCAGCCCGAACTCAGCTGCTGGTAGCGCGTTGGCCATCAGGCCAGTTGCGGCTACAGAAAAAATGCCGGCAAACGCCCGCCCGCGAATGACAACCCCAAAATTTCGCAGCGAGCGTTGCAGCATACCGCCTCCGTCTGTCAACGGAATGCTCCCTTACGCCACAGCCTGAAAAGCAGGGGCCAGGCAAAGATTAGCGGCGCCTTGCGTTGCAGCTTCGTGGGCTCGATATAAACACCCGAATGTCTCTTGATTTTCCACAACAGGTAGTCCAGTGCGCCATCAAATGTCAGGGCCGCCTTGATGATCCGCAGCGTCGACAAAACCTTGCCCTGGACGCGACGTAGCCACCAGCTTGCGGGTGAAAAGCGCCGTTTTCCCGGTGCGCTGGTGTTCCTGTAACCATCAGCGGACTGCACGAATTCATAACCCATATCGCCGGACGCAAGAGATGCCGTAACCGCCTGGTAATATTCCGGCCAATAGTCGAAAAGCATTTCGGCATGCCCGGGCGGTTCCGACCTGAATTCACACTGGTAGGTACGTCCCAGCCCTTGCGCCCACAAAGTTTTTGCATCAAATGTGTCTGGTAATGCAGGTACCACCCGCCCGGTAAAGGTCGTGCAGGCTTGACAAATGGCTTCGATGACGCGCTGTTCGACCTGCTCATTCCGGCAATAGAGAATGCCGCAGGGTTGGGCAAACCGTGCCCAGAAATAGGAATGGAAATCCCTGCTGACGGCGCGTTCAAAGCCAGCAAGGCTTAGCAATGCGTACTTGGCCCGGATTTCATCCGGCGGGGCTCCGTGATGAATCTGGTACACATTGGGGGGCAGTGCCCTGCCCAGCACGCCCTGCCAGGCGCTCGGCATGGAACGATAACTGTCCAGCAGAACGTAAAAATCCAGCAGGGTGTCGCGTTTACCGCGCAAATAAGACCCATAAATCAATACAGCCTGCAGCCCGTCTCCATAACGTTGCTGGATTTGCGCCAGCAGTTGATCCCTTTGCGGGTCAGGAAAGTCGCAGGTTCCCGAGACCTGCCCGGCAACAATATCTCTCAGCGAATGTCCGGAATTTTGTGACCGGCTAGGTTCCATAGGCGCCCCGGGTGCTTCCGAAAATCCGGAATGCCCCTGCGTTTGGCCCGTTCGCAACATCGTCATCGCTCAGCCATGACTCCAATGGGCCGCCGCGCAGCCGCGCGATGACACCCTGCAGCAATCGGATAATCAGCAGCAGCGTGGTGACAACCGACCAGAAAGTCACTGCGATAAACCCCCAGTCCGGACGGCCTGCAAGCGCACAGGCGGTCAGGATGATCAGGCAGGGGTTGCGCCGTGCTGTCACCAGGCGGAACCACGCGTCAAATGGCCGCCAGGTGAACAGGCCGCAATGACCCAGCAATGGAAAAATACCTTCTACCACACGGCCGAGAACATAGGCGATGATAATCAACCAGTACATTTGCTGCTGATCCAAACCCAGCACCGGCGACAAACCTGTCAGAGACATGCCCCAGTAGATGTACCAGAACGGCGGATGCACCAGGTCGATGATATGGTCGTACAGATTTCCAAACTGAGTGGACTGGACAGTAACCCGCGCCAGCTTTCCATCCACAGTATCCAGAAAAGTCATGATCCAGCCGGCCACCAGGCCCGCAAGATAGTGCCCATTCAGGAACAGGTAACAGGCTGCTATGACAAGAACAAGCCCGATGCTGGTTACGCTATTGGGGCTCATGCCAAGAGACGCAGCGACATGCACCGCCTTGCTGGCCGGACGCGGCCACAGAAATTTGGTTACCAGGTCGGTGATTCCCTTGTAGGCATTGCCGTATAAACGGCTTTCGAGTTCCTGCTTACGCTGCACGCTAACCTGCTCAAGAAAAGGCGCTTGTGCGCTTTTGAGTTCTTCGTTGAACGCGACAAGATCGTCTGGAGTGATAACGTTCAATGTAGATTCTGCAGTCCCCTGCTTACCGGCTACGCGTGTCATCGCTGCATCGAGATTTGCGGCATCTGTCATGGCAGCAGCCACGCCATCGGATGCCGGATGCAGCAGCAGCACATTGGCCTTCTCTTTAAGCGCGGACAGGGTGCGGACTTCAAACAGAAAATCGCCGCTAAGCAACAGGACCGGGCCCGAATCCGGTAATTCTGCAGCAGATTCGACCAGGCTGACTCCACCGGTCTCTTGCAGCTGCCGGCGCAGGCGCTCTGTTGCAGAAAGCCCCCATAGCTTGACGGGAGTCTCGCCCAGGATAAGTGCGTGGATGGTCATGTGGATGATTTGTTTCCCTGGTGCATAATTCGGGTCAGTCGATTATAGTCAGGCTGATGCGCCTGATCCACATAACTGACCCTCACCTGAGCTCTCTGGATGGCCTGAGTTTTCTGAATTTAAGGGGCAAACGCCGGTCTGGGTATCTCTCCTGGTATAAGAAGCGGCGCTTCGTGCACCGCCGGGAAATTCTTGATCAACTGACAGCAGCGGTCAGCAGGCAGGAGCCGGACCTGGTGCTGGTAACCGGTGACCTTGTGCATATCGGTCTTGAGAAGGAGATGGCTGAGGCTGCGCAATGGTTGCGTGGCCTGGGTACGCCGGAAAAGGTCATCCTGGTACCGGGCAACCACGACAATTATGCTGCCGATTCATTGGCGTCCATGTATAGGCTGTGGGGCGACTACCTGCCCGATCGTGGCGAGGCCGGGGAGAATTACACAGCGGGATACCCCTTTGAGCTGAGCTACGGGGGTCTGAAGGTGACTGGCGTCAATACGTCCTGTGTGACACGGATATTTTCCGCTAGCGGCGAACTGGGGATTGTTCAACTTGAAAAACTGGGCAAGTCATTTGGACATTCAGCGGAAAGTGATGATTTTCACTGCCTGCTGATCCATCACCCCCCTTTGCCGGGCATTACCCACCGCCGCAAGGCTCTAAGGGATGCTGCTGCGCTGGCTGAAATGATTAGGCTGAAGCAGCCCGACCTTGTGCTTTATGGCCACATTCACTGCAACCGTGAAGATCGCCTCGGCGAGACCCGCCTGTATTGCACGGCATCAGCTTCCAGCTCAGATGATGCTTCCTACCGTGTATTTGACCTGGACCAGGCAGCTGCAGGCTGGCATTGCCGGATGCAGTTAATGACGCTGGACAGTGCGGCGCACAATGGCGGGTTCAGACTTGCCTCTGAGCGTTCCTGGCAGACGCGGATTTGCGATACCCACCCCAGTACTGGGCACTAACCGAAATCGCCAGCAGAACCAGTACGGGTGTCATGATCGTGATCGAAGGAACCAGGTTGAGTAGTCCGGCCAGGTTTCCGGTGACTTGCTGCAACAGGTAAAAGAAGATGCCCAGGATTCCGCCCAGCAGTATTCTCTGGCTGGCCGAGATGCCGCGGGTGGAACCCACCAGCAAAGGCAACGACAACAGCCCCATGGCTATCACTGAGATCGCGATGCTGATCTGCTTCCAGAAAATCACCCTGAAATGGTGGGTGTCCAGGTCATTGTCCCGCAGGTGCCTGATGTACAGCACTAACTCGTGCGGCGCCAGCGCTTCCAGCGGCAGGATCAGGATACCTGTCTGCTCCTGGGTCAAAAGATCTCGCCATTCGAGGCGATCGATCTGCTCCTCCTGCGCACTCATGCCGGTAAGCCGGGTGCGGGTCACGTTTTCCAGTAACCAGGTATCTTCACCAATGATGGTTGCCTGCCCCGCATGAATGTAAGTCTTGAGCTTGCCCTGGCTATCGGTCTGATAAATCTCGATGTTTTCCAGAATCCGATTGAATAGCACATTGCCCACGTGCACGAAATTCCGGCCGCTTCGAGTCCAGAAATTCACCCGGTTGCTGCTGCCGACCGATGTGGCTTCAAGCGATTTCGAGCGCAACGCCGAGGCGGCGCGCTCGCTGACCGGAACCAGGATGGATTGCATCAGGACCACCATCACTGCAAGCAGCAACGTCGCCTGGAATACAGGCCGCGCCATGCGTGCCTTTGAAAAGCCGGCGGCGCGGGCCGCAATCAGCTCCTGGTGGTTGGCCATGACCCCCAGGCCCATCAATCCGCCCAACAGGGCAGTAACCGGCATCAGGTCAACCATTCGCCGGGGCGAGGTGTACAGCACCACCAGGAACGCATCAATCTGGCGGAATGTACCCTGCCCGACCACTTCCAGCTCTTCGGCAAGCGCCAGGAAGCTGAACAGCGCCAACAACAGTAACATCACCGGTACCAGGCCCTTGAGGTAGTTCGCCGCGATATAGCGGTCAAGCAGGATCATGCGGACTGCTCCCGCCAACGGCCACCGGGGCCAAACAGTCTCTTCCAGGGAATGTAAAGACCCGTCACCAGCAAGGCCATAAAGCCCGGTGCCCACCAGATGTAGCTGGCCGTGCCCTGTTCCACCCAGGTCCGGCTCACATCCAGCAGGTTGAAGTAGACAGCATAAATAATCATCGCACCGAGAATCCGCGCATACCGGCCCTGCCTGGGACGGCTGCGGCTCAGCGGAATGGCCAGCAAGGCCAGCAGCAGGGCAGACAGGGGGGTGCTGACTCGCCACTGCAACTCGGCCCTGTCTTCAAAGTTTTCCGATTGCAGCAGTTCGAAAATATTACTCGACTTCGTTTTGTAGCCAACCGGATCGGGCTGGCCAGCAGGCATCCAGAGTGAAAATATACCCAGTTCAGCAAACACATCAGGTCCCTCAGCGGTCCGCTTGAAGATGCTTGCATCCCTGAGGATCAACTGGTGCTGATCAGGCCTGGCAAGGTAGACCAGTTCGCCGCTCACGGCGGTGATTACCTGCAAGTCATCATCCTTATGGCTGCGGATAAAGACTTCTTCGAGTTCCCTGCCTTTAGCAGAAACCGTTTTTACAAAAATAGTCCGCCCGGAGTCCTCGAAACTGTAAAAACGTGCGCCACGGACCCGGTCCACCTCGGTGGCCGCTTCTGCCCGGGCCTTGATTTCGTAAGACACGGCATAAGCCCACGGCCGCACGAACAACGAAAAAAGACCGATCAGGATCGCCAGCAGGACTGCGACAGCGATGATTGGACGCAGCACCCGCATTTCGCTGATGCCGCTGGCGCGCATCGCATAGACCTCCGAATCGCTGTGCAGCCTCCCCAGGCCCATTAAAACCGCAAGGTAGAGGCTAAGAGGAAGCAACACTTCAAGCGAGATAAGCGCCTTGAGTATTGTCAGCTGGAAAAGATCAGATGGCGCCAGCAGGGAAGCGTTGACGTCCATCAGGAAGCGCGTCAACGCATAGGTCACAAAAATGGAAACGAGCACGCCGGCGACTGCCGCAAAAGGCACACTGATTTCCCGCCTGAGGTAGTCATCTATGATCATGAATTGCGGGAACTGTTATGATTTCGCCAAACCCTGGATACCATCGCCATGTTCAGAACCTTATACCGGATAGTCGTCTTTTTCCTAATTGTCCTGGCAGGCATGAGCCACTCCCTGTTTGCGGCAGAAAACCGTATTGCCGGTTTCTCCTCTGGCGATACCCTGACCATTCGTTCGGCCGCCGCCCGGATGGATGAACTGCCAGATATCGTTCACTTCGATGGAGGCTTTGAACTGCGTGCCAGCGACTGGTCATTGTCAGCAGACCAGGCAACATTGTACGGAAAGCTGGATGACCCTGAAACTGTCATTCTCAGTGGCTCACCGGCGATGATCCGGGTGCAGACGGTTAGCGACGGCCAGCCAGCCACCATAAACGGCCATGCTGAACAAATTGTTTACCAGCGAAGCAGCAATAGTATCAGTATGCAGGGCAGCGCTTTTATATCCCGTAACGAGCACAGCATGACTGGCGGACAGATCGAATACGACATCAAGCGTGACCACTTGTCGGCCGGTGGTGCAGGGGGTATTCGGATCGAAGTCATTCCCGAACATCAGGAGTCTTCCCCGTAATCAAAAGAGCCGGCGTTAGCCGGCTCCTCATGTTCTGCAAATAAATCTGCTTTTTACTTATCGCGGAATTTCGCCAGCGTTCCCTGTGCAGTTTCAATTGATTCTGCGCTCTGTCGTTCTCTTACCGGGCGCACCGGCCAGGTCTTGACGACTTGCTCTGCGTGAGCCAGGTCAACCGGATCGTCGACTTCACACCAGCTGAGGCCATGAATCGAACTGATCCCAACCACCCCGGACTGTGCCAGTTCGTCAATAGCCGAGAGATACCAGCGCTTGAGACCGTCGCCCTGCTTCATCAGGCCTTCGATTTTGTTTACGAAAATCTCGCCACCTGCACGGCTGAATACCATCATTCCGATGGACTCCCCGTTCACATGGCTCATGTCCAGCGTTTTGCCGACGCGGCACAGGCGATCGCGTTCAGACCAGATTTTCATGTCATCGGAATCATAGGAAAATTTCTGATCCGTAGCCAGCGTGATCGGATAGCGATCCGCATCCGTTAACAAGTGCTGCAGAACAGCGGCCTCGAACAGCGTATCGCCGTTGATCAGGACGAAGGGGCCATCCATTTCGTGGCGAGCCACCCAGCAGGTTCCCATATTGTCAGACAGGCGGAAAAACGGGTTGTACAGGGTCCTTACCTTAATGCCCTGAAACTGATCCACCAGGTCTTCAACGAATTCATGCCCAAATCCAGTGACTACAACGACTTCATTGATGCCCGAAACGGCAAGTTGAGTGATCTGCCATTCAAGTATGGATACCCCACCCGGCCGTAAACAGCATTTTGGGGTAACTTCGGTCAGGGGCATCAACCTGCTTCCCTGGCCTGCACTTAAGATAATGGCTTTCATATCTTGTGAACCTCATTTTGCCCGGATTCGTTACCGCCTTCATAAACCCGGTCTGATATCTCCCAGCGGTGATTCTACTTTGTTTCGGTTAACAAAGTGTAACCTCACCTGCTACCAGTGGCGGCAGAGAACAATTTAAAGGGTTTGAGCTCCTCTTACTTGCCCCTTCCAGACAAGCATTTGACCCTTTCACTTCTGGCCCAGTGAAGGTAAATTGTCCCTTATGATTATTGATCTCCATGACGCCTCTGCACCAGCGCAGCTTGAATCGGATGTCTGCGTTGTGGGTGGCGGCGCGGCTGGGGTAGCCCTGGCGCGCAGCCTGGCCCAGCGAGGACACGATGTTTGCCTGCTTGAAGCGGGCGGCATGGATTTCGAACAAGCCACACAGGACCTGTGTCTTGGCGACAATGTGGGAATGGAATATTACGAACTGGAGCATTCCCGCCTGCGCTTTTTCGGCGGCACAACCAACATCTGGGGAGGGCGTTCAGTACCCCTGGACCGTATCGATTTTGAGCAGCGTGAATGGGTGCCGCACAGCGGCTGGCCGATTGGGC
>Ga0265309_10001341_pt1 | contig 10691 bp, 7 predicted proteins | sample Helome_FD_192492 | JGI IMG/M metagenome (GOLD analysis project Ga0265309, IMG submission 192492) | Marine sediment microbial communities from subtidal zone of North Sea - Hel_20160524 (Illumina Assembly) | ecosystem: Environmental > Aquatic > Marine > Subtidal zone > Sediment ...
GGCGGTAACGATGACGAGATCGCGGTAAACGTGGTGTCTGGAACGGATGTAGCCGACCAAGACTTCTTAGATACAGCACCGGTAACCATTTCAGGTGCGGTTCTAGATGACACGAATGGAGACGGAATCTTTGATCCAAGCGAAACTAACGGCGTTGAATTCGCGATCATAAGCTTGCTGGATTCAAATGCTGCGGTAATTGCGGTAGTGACAACTGGGGTAGATGGAGCCTATAGCTTCACTGATATACCTCCAGGTGACTATACGATTACCGAAAGCAATCCGGTTGGATTTGTTTCTACCGAAGATATTGATGGTGGAAACGATGACGAGATCGCGGTAAACGTGGTGTCTGGAACGGATGTAGCCGACCAAGACTTCTTAGATACCGAACCAGTAACCATTTCAGGTGCGGTTCTAGATGACACGAATGGAGACGGCATCTTTGATCCAAGCGAAACCAACGGCGTTGAACTTGCGATCATAAGCTTGCTGGATTCAAATGCTGCGGTAATTGCGGTAGTGACGACCGGGGTAGATGGAGCCTATAGCTTCACTGATATACCTCCAGGTGACTATACGATTACCGAAAGCAATCCGGTTGGCTTTGATTCCACCGCAGATGTAGATGGTGCAAATGATGACATCATCGCGGTGAATGTAGTTTCTGGTGTTGATATTGCGGATCAAAACTTCTTGGATGTAGAACCAGTTGAGATCTCAGGTTCGGTTCTAGATGACACGAATGGAGACGGCATCTTTGATCCAAGCGAAACCAATGGGGTGGCAGATGCCATCATTGAGTTAGTGGATAGCAATGGAACAGTTATTGCAACGGTGACTACGTTAGTCGATGGAGTCTATAGCTTCACTGATGTCCCTCCAGGTGACTATACGATTACCGAAAGCAACCCAGCTGGCTTTGATTCAACTGCAGATGTAGATGGTGCAAACGATGACATCATCGCAGTGAACGTAGTTTCTGGAGTAGATATTGCGGATCAAGACTTCTTGGATGTAGAGCCGGTTACAATCTCCGGTAGCGTATTGGAAGACAGCAACGGAGACGGCATCTTTGATGCCAGCGAAACCAATGGGGTGGCAGATGCCATCATTGAGTTAGTGGATAGCAATGGAACAGTTATTGCAACGGTGACTACGTTAGTCGATGGAGTCTATAGCTTCACTGATGTCCCTCCAGGTGACTATACAATTACCGAAAGCAATCCAGCAGGCTTTGATTCCACCAATGATGAAGACGGTGTGAACGATGACACGATATCTGTAAACGTTGTTTCCGGCGTGGATGTTCCAAGTCAGGACTTCCTGGATGTAGAGCCAGTTATGATCTCCGGCAGCGTTCTTAACGATCAGGATGGTGACGGTGTATTTGATGCAGAAGATACGGAAGGTATTGATGGGGTACACCTAAGGCTACTCGACTCGAAGGGACGTGTGGTTACTACGACGACTACGAATCCAGATGGAAGCTATAACTTCCGAGACGTTCCGCCAGGTGACTACACCATTGTAGAAATAGATCCATCAGGCTCTTACAGTACTGCGGATACAGGTGGGTTAAACGATAATAAAATAGCTGTTACCGTTGTAAGTGGTGTTCCAGTTACAGGGTGTGACTTCTTAGACGCAACCCCTGTTGATATCGTGGGTACTGTGTGGTTTGATGCTTCAGTCAATGGTGAAGAGGAAGATGAAAACTTATCAGTGACTGGCCTTAAAGGTATTCGGGTTCGCTTATTTGATGATGCAGGCAAGGTGGTTACTACGGTAACAACTTCTGCAAACGGATCATACATATTCCCGGGTATTGCACCTGGAGGAACTTATGTTGTTAAAGTACTGCGGATTGATATACCTTCAGAACTGTCTGTTGAAACCACGGCATTAGAATTTACTGTAAAAACTAAATCAGGTGTGGCAGCTGACTTTGCGGACTTTGGTTTCGTCTCTATTCCAACGGCGATCAGCCTCTTAGATTTCAGTGCAGAGGCAATAGATAATGTTGTGATGGTTAACTGGAGCACAGCGTCTGAAACGGACAATCTCGGCTTTATGATATACCGTTCATCAAGTCTTGATGGAGCTAAAGTGCAGGTAGGTGACTTTGTATTAGCTGACGGAAACGCTTCGGGCTCAGATTACGGTTTGGTTGACGAAAATGCTCCTGTAGGAACCTCATACTACTGGTTAGAGGATATAGATACTTCCGGGGTTCGTACCATGAATGGTCCTGCTGAAGTTAAGGTAGCTGAAGCAAGTATTGAGATTGCAGAAGCAGGTATCTATGTAGTTCAGTCTGAAAATGTAGAAACCAAGACGGTGTTTGTGAATGGTGAAGAAGTTGATTCACTAGCGAGCGAAGGACGTTTGATCTTCTACGTGGCAGCCGGAGAATCAGTAGCAGAAGTATTTGAGTCTGAAACGCCTGCGAGAATGGCTGTAGTAGAGGTAGCGCCTCAAGGTGGAGAGTCTAGAAGTATATTGTTGATCGAGAATGGTGAGCTTGCATTTACAAGTTCAGCTTCCGTGGATAGCTATTTGATAGCAGGCTTTGAAGGTGAAGCCGTGGTACTTAATGTAACAGATGTAATACACCCTGTTGCACTGCTTGGTCAAGAAGTGGATGTACAAGGAAATGGAGCAATCTACTTCAGTATCGAGTCTGATCTGGATATCGAAGCCGCAGACATAGAATAAAGAAACTATTTGACATAAAGTCAGATTACCGTGAAAGTAATCTGACTTTAAAGTTTCCTGCTTTTATAAATAGAATAAGGTAGTAGTATGAAAAAGACATATGTAAAACCAAAGGTGGCATTAGTCGTAATCGAAGATACAGAATCTGTGGGCCTGGTTATTTCAAAGCCGGCGAAGTCTTTAGATGACGCAATAGATAGCTCCAGTTCAGCCTGCTTTCCAGATTCCTTAAGCACATTTGCGAGTACTTGGGATAACTTGGATGGAGTAACTAAGGTCGATCTACTTACATCAAAGTCATCAGGTTTAGATTTCGATTTATCTTAGATATTGTTGCGGCTTATATGATTAGATAACATATCTAATTTTATGCGAATGGAACGCTTTTGACATATCAGTATTTCTTATTGATGTTCAGATTTTAAGATGTCCCTCTAGTTATTATGGTGATTGCTGAATACAAAAACCCCTTTAAGAAAAAGGGGAAAATTGGAGCCAGCAAGAGGAGTCGAACCCCCGACCTACTGATTACAAGTCAGTTGCTCTACCAGCTGAGCTATGCTGGCTCCGTAAGCGCACGTTTGTAGTGAGCAAAGTGTATCTTGGCAATAAAAAAGTATGCCTTTTGCATATTTTAATCTCAAGCTTTATCCCTTCGTTATCTCAGGGGAAAATACATATAATGGAAAAAAATCAGCCTGTTTTTACATACAATGGATGCGCTGATTCAGTGGGAATAATTAAAAATGGATGGGGTGAGGGATGCTGAAAGGAGAAGGGGCGCTGTCTGCAGAATCCTGTTTCAGGTTTTCCAGCACGCTTCCTTGTAAAGGCAAATCAGTCAAGACAATGTTGTCTGCCTGTTCAGCTTCACTCACTTCATTTTCACCGGACATTTCCGCAAGTTCTTCAGGTTGCTCTGCAATTTCTATAGGCTGCTCTGCAAGTTCTTCAGCTTCTTCACTGAACAGTTGATCCAGGGTTTGTTCTTCTTCAGATTTCGGTTTTTCTGCTTCTGCCTCAGTTGTTTCCATCATGACTTCTTCAGCATTATCGTCTAAGAGGCCTTCTTCCGCCGAAGCTATTTCTTCTTCGGCTTTAACAAAGCCCTGTGCACTGGTAAGGAGCTCCGGTGGTGTTTGTTCATAATATTCCATTAGTGCCTGTTTTAATAAGGCGCTGACAATGTCGGTGGGGCTCATTTCACCTTCCCGCTCCAGCGGGCGTACGTTGGCACCCAGGAGTTCAGTAAGTTTCTCATGAGCTTCAGAATCGGGATTGAAAATCTCCGCAGGTTCAAGTTCGTTTTGTTTAGCAAAGACCAGGATGGATGCTTGAGAGTCAAAAAGGAGTTTGCCCAGCACACGTTTTACCGGGGTCAGGGAATCGGCTGTTTCAGCGCCGACCATATCCGCTACGCTTTCTTCTATATCATCAGATTCATTTAATTGTTCTACGACATCTTCGATTACAAAATAATAGGTCTCTTTACCTATAAAGCCCCCTTTGTTTAATACGGTTCCGCTGAATAAGTATTCTCTTCCGGGGGGCATCTGCTCGACATCAGCAAACAACATTTTCGGGATATAGACTTCACCCAGTTCCTGAGTGAGTAATTCATGATATTTTTTACCCTGGATTTTTACCGTTTTTTTTGTGGGTGCTTCTACGATGCTGTCTTTAAAAACTACAGAAGTTGCCCAGTATCTTTGGGGTTGATCCAGAAGATCCTTTGTTTCCACCGTGGAATAATTCCCCTGAGCGAATACAAACTGGGTGACTGCTGCGATTAATATTATTGCTGTAAACTTAGGTAACTTCATATAATAGCCTTTACATATAGGCCTTATCCATACTTGTAAACACAAAAAAAGCCATCAAAGTAAGGATACCCTGATGGCTGATTTTGTTAAATGTCAGATGAGAACTATACTTCTTCTCTTTCGAGTAAAGCTTTGCGGCTCAATTTTACTTTACCACGATCATCAATGTCTAAGCATTTCACTTGTACTTCATCGCCCATATTAAGGACATCTTCGACCTTTTCTACACGACCGTGTTCCAGTTCTGAAATGTGTACAAGTCCATCAATGCCGGGTAAGATTTCTACGAAGGCACCAAAGTCTTTAACTCCTGTAACAACGCCATTGTATATTTTGCCGCGTTCTGCTTCTGCAGTCAGGCCGTTTACTTCAGCCATAGCAGCTTCCACGCTTTCTTTTTCAGTTCCGTAGATAGTTACGGTTCCGTCATCTTCGATGCTGATTTCAACGCCGCAACGTTCCGTAATTCCGCGAATCATTTTTCCGCCTGGTCCGATTACCGCGCCGATTTTCTCGGTGTCGATCGTCATGACTTCCATGCGAGGTGCATAGGGAGACATTTCTGCACGAGGAGCCGGCATAACTGAATCCATAAAGTCCAGAATCTGCTGGCGACCTGTGTAAGCCAGAGAGAATGCACCTTCAACTTGATCCCAGTCCAGACCATGAATTTTCATGTCTACTTGAAATCCAGTAATACCGTCACGGGTGCCACAGACTTTAAAGTCCATATCACCGCAGTGATCTTCTGTTCCCAGAATATCCAGGACAAGTTCACTTTGGTTTTCAGCTGTAAAGAGGCCTACTGAAATACCTGCAACAGGTTTGCTGATAGGGATACCCGCATCCATCATAGCAAGTGTACCGCCACAAACAGAAGCCATTGAGGTGGATCCATTAGATCCCATGATTTCTGAAACGATACGAATGGCATAGGGATAATCTGCAGGGGCTACTTTGGAAAGGGAGCGTTCTGCAAGGTTACCGTGTCCTATTTCACGACGACTCGTTGCACCTAAACGACCCGCTTCTCCAACGGAGTAGGGGGGGAAGTTATAGTGCAGGATAAATGGTTTAGAGGTGGGTCCACCAACGATACTGTCCATAGACTGTGCATCGTCTTTGGTTCCTAAGGTTAAGGTAGCGATCGTTTGAGTTTCTCCGCGTGCGAACATAGCAGAGCCATGCACGCGGGGAAGAACCCCTACTTCACCTGCCAGTGGACGAAGTTCATCAAAGGCACGTCCATCAATACGCTTTTTGTGCTGAAGAACATTGTTACGAACGAGTTCAATTTCTAAATCATCAAAGAGCAGGAAGAAATCATTGTCTTCCATTTCCGGGAAGGCTTCGCGAAGGGGCGCTTCCAATTGATCTTTGAGTTCGTGAACTTTGCTGCTGCGCTCAAGTTTGCCGGGAATTGTAAGGGCTTGCCCCAGTTCTTCACCAATAAGTTCTTTTGCTTTTTCAGTCCAGGCAGTGTTTTTAGCATCTTCCTCAACCACTTTGTCCGGGAGACCCATTTTACGACGTAATTCAAGTTGTGCTTCAATGATAGGCTGAATGGCTTCATGTGCTACTTTCATAGCGGCAATCATATCCGCTTCAGGAATCTCTTCCGCTTCGCCTTCAATCATCATGGTTTTGTCTTTTGTACCCACGTAAACAAGGTCCATATCAGACTCTGCTATTTGTGATACGGTCGGTTCAATAATGAGCTCGCCGTTGATACGGCCGATGCGTACGGCGCCTACAGGACCCATGAAAGGGATTTCTGACAGGGTTAGAACACAGCTGGCAAGGTTTACACATTGCATATCTGTTTCGTGTTCTCTATCCGCAGACATCACCATGGCATTGATTTGAACGTCATTGTAAAAGCCCGCTTTAAAAAGTGGACGCAACGGACGGTCTGTTACACGCATTGTTAAAATTTCACGTTCTGAAGGACGCGCTTCACGTTTGAAGTAACCACCGGGGAATTTACCAGAAGCATAAAACTTCTCACGGTATTCGATTTGAAGGGGTAGGAAATCTACACCTGCGCGGGGTTCTTTGGTTGTGGTTACAGCGGCGAAGACAATAGAATCGCCAATCTGTATGGTTGCAGCGCCAGCTGCTTGTTTTGCTAACAGGCCGGTTTCAAACTTTATCGTTTTACCGCCTATTGTGGTTTCAACACTTGTTGCACCATTCATCTTTTTTTTCCTCTTTATATAGGGGCTACAGCATCCTGCAAATGGTCTATAACGATAGACTTTCTGCGTTGTTAAGTACGGGTAAGGATCAGCTCATTAAATAAAATAAGCGCCACTAAATCAGGGCGCTTAAGTTTAAAGTGCTTAATTATCGGCGTAAGCCAAGTTGACCGATGAGCGTAGTATAACGCGCGTGGTCTTTCTTATCCAGGTAATCAAGGAGGCGACGACGTTTAGTAACCATCAATAGCAGTCCACGGCGTGAGCTGTGATCTTTCTTGTTGGCTTTTAAGTGTTCCGTCAGTTCCTGAATACGATTAGAAAGAATAGCTGCTTGAACCTCTACAGATCCAGTATCACTTTCGTGTTTTTGATATTCTTTTTTAATTTCTTCTTTGGTTGCTGTATTCATTTTATTCTTCTTATAACCCCTATGGTTATATATTTATTATTTTTCTCTTCTGAGTTCGGCGGATGTTATAACCCACGTTTCCCTATTGTAAAGTGTGTAATACCAAAATATGTTAGAATTATTTTCAATGATAGCAGTTTTTAAAAGCTGATTTAGCCAACTCGACGTCTGAGGCTATCTGCTTGGCTAATTCTTCGTCACTTTCAATGACTTTGTCGTCGCGAATTCTCTTAAGTAGTTGTATTTCAATTATTTCCCCATAAAGCTCCAGGTCGTCTTTGAAGAAATGCGCTTCGAAGAGGGGGCCTATATGTTCTCGTTGTTCTCCGGACCAATCTCCGATATAGCCCGCACCACCAATGAGTTCACCTTTATATTCTGTGGCAATAGCATATATTCCTTTAGCAGGGATACATTCATTTTCGATTTGAATATTTGCCGTAGGATACCCCATTTCCCGGCCTTTCTTTGTTCCGTGGATCACGGGGCCAATGAGGGAGGGGGGGCGACCCAATAATTCCTGTGCGGCCGAAATATCTCCAGCCCTGATGGCTTCTCTGATACTTGAACTCGAGATACTGTCTTCATGAGCTTCGATCATATCTATGATTGTTGTTTGTATCCCGTATTCAGCAGCCAGAGATTTAAACAGCTCCGGAGTGCCTTTGGCCTGATACCCGAAATGCCAGTTGGCCCCTACGATGACATGCTTCAGTCCGGGGATTTGTGTGTGTAGTAAGTCAACGAACGCTTCCGGTGACAGGGTGGAAAAATCACGGTTAAAGGGCATGATAAGCCAGGCGTCCAGCGCCTGTTTCTTTAAGAGCTCAATTTTCTGATCGCGGGTGCAGATTAATTGGGGTGCTTCGTTCGGACGAAGTACTTTTGCAGGGTGGGGACGGAAACTCATCAACCAGCAGGAAGCAGCGATTTCCCGGGCTATATCTTTAGTTTGCTGAATGATTTTCTGATGCCCAAGGTGAATGCCGTCAAAAAAACCAATAGCCAGGACAATAGCATCATCGCCGGTAATTTTCTGATCCAGTCCCTTAACTATTTTCACTTGCCAACTCCTCAAGCGATATTACGTGCTCAGCAACAGAGGCGGTATCAAGAGCCAGGATTTCATCAAGCTCATGTGCCCGGCTGAGTTCGAAGTTTCCGGATTTAGTTCTGCTCAGAGCGCTTAAGTGCGCAGCAGAGTCCACTTTTCTCCCGAGGTCTTCACTGATTGTGCGAACGTAGGTTCCTTTAGTGCAGTCAATATCAAAGTCTATCACAGGCAGATTCACGTCACGTATGTCAAAGCGGTCTATACGCACTTTCCGGGGAGGGCGTTCAATACTTTTTCCTGCACGCGCTAATTTATAGAGCGGCACGCCGTCTTTTTTAATGGCGGAGACCATAGGCGGGATTTGTTCGATGTCGCCTAAAAATGATTTTGCGGCCTCCGTTATAGCCTCTTCAGTTAAGTGATCCGTATTTGCCGTGGTGGTAATTTCACCTTCTGCGTCCTGGGTGCTGGTTTCGTGGCCGAAGGTAATGTTTCCGCTATAGCCTTTATCGCCTTGCATAACCCAATCAGAAAGCTTCGTCCCTTTACCGATCAGGATAACCAATAAACCCGTGGCCATGGGGTCGAGTGTTCCACCGTGCCCGACTTTTTTAAACTTAAAATGCTTTCGAATTTTATACACGACATCATGCGATGTCATTCCTGAAGGCTTATTGATTAATAACAATCCGTTAATATCTAATGGATTCATTCTTCCTCTTCAAAGGGAGCTGCCTTTTCATCATAAGCTAAGTTGCCCAGTATGCCTAACACTTTGTCACCGGCCTCCAGGCTGGTATCCAGTTTAAATGTAATACGGGGCGTGTATTTCAGAATGACGGTCTTGCTCAGTTTTTGCTGTATTTCTTTCCGGTAGCGTTTCAGGATATTTATCATCGCACTGCCTTTTTCTGCGTCTCCATAGACGGAGACCATTACCGTGGTGTTGCGAAGGTCAGGACTGGTATTTACTGAAGTAACGGTCACGGATGCATGATCAAATTCTGAAGAAGTGACGGTGCTGAATAAAAGAGTGGAGATCTCTCTTTTAATTAATTCGTTTACTCTGATTATGCGTTGTGAAGGCATGAATTATTTTAACCTTTTGTTACAGGGAGGAGTCGCTGAGAATGCTTAAAGCGACTTCGCCATTTCCTGCATTTCAAATACTTCAATGGTATCACCCTCTTCGAAATCATTAAATCCTTTTACGCCGATACCGCATTCCTGTCCGTTACGTACTTCAGACACATCGTCCTGAAAACGGCGTAATGAAATCAGGCGTCCTTCATGCAGTGTTTCTTTTCCTCGGCTAACCCGTGCAAGAGCATTTGAGGGGATACGTCCTTCCACGACGATACAGCCTGCGATATTACCCGCTTTACCCAGGTTAAACACTTGTTTGATATTTGCTTTACCAATGGGGTTTTCACGCATATCCGGGGCCAACAATCCTAACATGGCTTGTTCTACATCTTCGATGAGTTTGTAAATAATATCATAGGATCTGACTTCAACGCCTTCTTTTTCAGCAGTTTTAAGTGCTTTTCCTTCAGCCTTGGTGTTGAAGCCGAGAACGAGCGCTCCAGAGGCTTTAGCCAAAATGATATCGTTTTCAGAAATTCCGCCTACCCCTTTGAGGATATATTTTATCTTCACTTTGTCAGAGGGAATTTCTGAGAGTGAATACTCAATGGCTTCCAGACTACCCCGCACATCTGATTTAACAATGAGATTTAATTCTTCGTAACCCAGTTCAGCAGTTTGTGCGAGCAGGTCTTCGATGGTGGTTGGTACCGTTGTGTTTTCCGCCAAGTCTAACTCACGTAAATCGGCCGCCATTTCATCTGCCAGAGACTTGGCTTCTTTTTCATTCTGGTAAATAGAGAATTTATCGCCAGCTCCAGGCACTTCGGAAAGGCCCATAATCTTAGCTGCATGTGAAGGGGGTGCTTCTTTAATGTTTTTACCTTGAGCATCAATTAACGCTTTAATTTTCCCGTATGCTGTCCCGCAAACTACAGCATCGCCAACTTTTAATGTCCCTTCGGTCACGAGCACGGTGCAAGTAGGACCACGGCCTTTCTCGAGCTGGGCTTCAATAACATAACCTTCCGCAGGATTATTGGTGACGGCTTCTAATTCCAGAACTTCAGCCTGCAGGTTAATGTATTCCATTAACTCATCCATGCCTTGGCCGGTCTTTGCAGAAACTTCTACGCAGATCGTTTCTCCACCCCATTCTTCCGGCAGGAGGTCTAATTGCTGAAGTTGAGATTTTACATTGTCCGGGTTTGCGGCAGGCAGATCCACCTTGTTTAAGGCAATCATAATTGTCACGTTAGCTGCTTTGGCGTGTTGAATGGCTTCTTTGGTTTGGGGCATAATGCCGTCATCTGCTGCGATAACGATGATGGCGATGTCGGTCAGATCGGCTCCGCGTGCGCGCATTTTAGTGAAGGCGGCGTGACCCGGGGTGTCTAAAA
>Ga0265309_10001342_pt1 | contig 10687 bp, 8 predicted proteins | sample Helome_FD_192492 | JGI IMG/M metagenome (GOLD analysis project Ga0265309, IMG submission 192492) | Marine sediment microbial communities from subtidal zone of North Sea - Hel_20160524 (Illumina Assembly) | ecosystem: Environmental > Aquatic > Marine > Subtidal zone > Sediment ...
ACAAGCGACTAAAGACCGGATGGAATGAATCCTACCTGGCTAAGTTATTGCTCGGCGTATAAATTTCGTGCGATTGCCCTAGGGACAGGGGCGTGGCGAGGAAATTCGCGGAAGCAAAGAATCTGGAGTTCGACGAACGGCGATGGCAAGTGATAGGCTTCGTGCATGGCTACTTTGAGGAGCGGCAGACGGTTCCCGAGGCCCGTACGTTGCTCAAAGCCACGAGGGAAGCGCTAGGCAAGGAGAAGGTCACCCGCAAGTATCTCTACGAGCTCTTTCCTTCGGCTGCGGCCAGCAGGCCTGCAAGATTGTAGGCACTCGGAAGCCTTTGAAGCTGATGCTGGATGTCTGACCCTTGCTTCTAAGCGGGTCCATGGGGCCGCGAACGGGCGCCCCGCCGTGTTGAGGCACAGGTGTAAGTCGTGGTTGTTTTCACATCCCTTTGACCTAAGGATCTCTGGGCAGTGGGAACGCCGGAGTCACCCTAACCAGGTAAACTGAGCCGACCTCCTACGTCGGCGCCTGATTTGCGATGCGTGCGGAGATACGATCAACAAGCAGGAGAGCCAACTATGAAACTGGAGTCCGTTTTTTTTATCACACTTGCTACGGCTTGTGCTTCGCAGCCCGCGAGTGCAATGACTGCCTTATATGATCATTTCGACGATGGAAGTCTGGATCCCAGTTGGCAAATTGCCTTTACGAACGCTAGTGGCTGGTCCTATTCAGAAGCCGGTACGAACCTAACAGTGACCGATATCGACTCTACGGTTGTTAATTCGGGAGGCGGAGGGGAGTGGGCGCGCGTTACCCTATCTCGAACGTTCTCCCACCTATCAGATTTTCAGATCGACTTCGACTTTTCCTGGGATTCAGAAGGTAGTATCCGGGCAGAGCAAGGGGTAGGGATGCGGCTTCTGGATCCGGTTGGCAATACCGTTGCGAGCGCGTCGTACAGAGACGCGTGGGTAGCTCAGAGCGGTACTCGCGATGCAAGAATTGGGGAAACCACGTACAGCTCCGGATTTGGAACTGCACCGCTCTCAGGAGTGGCAGAGGTCGACATGAAGCGAGAGGAAGGTTCGACAGATATTCTGTGGGATGGCATTGGCATCCTTTCTGGAACACATTCGGAACCTATCGCTGGAGTTGAACTGTCCTACTGGTATTACGCTAACACAGTGTCCGGCGGACCCTCGTTTTTCGGCAGTGAGTCTATCGATCTGGTTAACATTCAAGGAACCCCGGTTCCCATTCCGCCGTCGATTTGGCTATTCGCGCCGTTCGCGTTTGCGCTCGCGTTCGTTAGATTGAGAAATCGAAGAGACTCGGTCTGACGTTGGGCTAGCGCGTAGGATGCGGTGAGTGAAACGAACCGCATCGATCGCGACAGATGCGCTTCGCTGCGCTCAGCACATCCTACAGGCTTTGGCGCTCGGGAACACCATGGGGCAGGTCTATCCTTTTCCCATGTTGGACTGCACTTTCTGCAAGGCAAGGCCGCTTCGCCTCGAGTTCGCTGGTGCCTTGTACCACGTCGCCGCGCTTGGTCACGGGAGAGAGGGCCTTTATTTCGGGGATGGGAATCGCAGTCTCTTCCTTGATGTGCTTAGCGGGGTATATAGCCGCTTGAACTTGTTCCAAAATTCCGGGCAGGCAAGAAGAAAGACCTGACCATCTGTCCTCTGCCTGGCGGTCACGATCCTGCCGCTCAAGCACGGCCTGTGTGGGCTGGCATTCACCTGACCCCTATACGTTGTCGCCATTGCCGCCATGTATCAGCCCGGTGTGCCCTGGCGGGTTTACCAGGCACCAGTTAGATTTCTGAAGGAGAAAAATGAGCATTACCAGGTGCAGCAACTCAGAGATCAATGAGATGGCACGGCCAATATGGCTAAATCTCGTTAAAGGCTCAAATGAAATTGACTATCCGGCGTTCTCTAGGGATTTTTCTTTGGAACTGAAAGAGAGGATTACAAAGGAACGGTTTGCCAGCCAATGTCGAGAGTTTCCTCTTCTTACCAGTTTGTCGGAGGATTTTGAATTCATCGACTGCATTCGGAGGAAGGATGCGGTTACAGTTCTCTGGAGGCTGTGCAGCACAGAGCTCGAAGGCGAGTTCTTAGGCGCACTCACTTTAGAACAGACAAATACAGGTGTGAGTGTAATCGGAGTCTCGGCAAATTGAAGAAATCCAACAATCACATCAGCCGCCCCATCAATCCGCCACTCGTCGTCCCTGTTCGCTCTGGGTTTCCGGTCGGCTGATGACAGGGACGGGTTTGCGACTGAAGGTCAGCCTCCTGCTGTTCATACCATGGCCAATGCTCTACATCGGCTACTGGTCCCTTTACCACGTAAAGGGGCCGGCGTCAGAAGGCTTCGGTATGGGTCTCTACGCTGCGGGTATTCTTGCCACGGCCTATGGGGGCACCCTGTACGCACTTAACCGAGCTGTCGTTTACGCAAGGGAAATCCCAAAAGACCGTAGCCGTGACCGCGTGTTGTATGGCGTTGCCCTTGCGCTGTACGCTGCAGGGGTGCTGGGGCTGCTCCCAATGCTGTTTTTTCTAATCGTCGGATTTCCATTTTCTCTGATCGGCATCATGCTGCTAGCACTGGCTCTACTGAGATGGAAGCGGCCGACAGACGATTCCGACTGACCGTGGATGTCACCTATGATGCGAGTTTCGTGCGTACGTGCTGGATGAACTCATCCCTGTGATCAGGGTTTGGGATCTTGCCAGCGAGGGTTTCGATGGCGGTGTCCAGGTCTTGTCTGTCCACCAGGCCGCCTTCAAAGAGCACGTTGGCGATGGGGCCGATGTGCTCTGCGAGGGTTTCCTTGAGTACAGTCCTGGCCTTCGCAGTAAGGTTTGTCCCTGTGACAGCGCCGGACGCCGCTTGGGAACTGGAACTGTCGGTCTGCAAAGCCTGTCCAGCAAGGTAACCCAGGATCTTCTCTGTGGGGGGAAGTGTTTCCTTCGCTGGCGTCGTCGCGTCCTCCATGAAGTCGAAGCGAGCTGCACTGACAGCGGCCAGGCGCGGTAGCGCCTTGGCACCCTTCTCACCTAGAAAGGACACGGAGACAATTTCGCCTTGCAGCAGGTAAATGCGTCCTACGCTGGTGCTGCTGCCCCAGACTAGCGCCATGCCTGTGCGCTGCGCCTGGCAAAGCTCCTGGAGGTTCGCTACTACCTTCGAGAGCGGGATGGATTGGCTTTCCTTCGTCATGGTAACCTCCCTCCGCCGCCACTACGTAGTGGCGGCGGTTTGAGAAACAGCAACCGACAGTTACGCGGCCCTCGCTGAGTTTCTGAGTTCCTCAAAGGCCATCTTGATGCTCACACCCATACGCTCCACAGCGCGGGCGAGTGCGCCGATCTCGTCACCTCGCATGGTGCCAGGGATCTTCGCATTCAGCTTGCCGCGGCTGTAATCCCCCGCGATGTCGGTGAGTCTGCGGATTGGTTTCACCATGCGCCGTGCGAACAGAAGGGTCGCAAGGAAGACCAAAGACAGGGTGAGCCCCAACAGGATTAGAGAGTTGCGCTGTGCTTCGATCATCGGCGCAAAGGCCTCCTCATAGTCCTGCTGAACGATCATGGTCCATCCGTTCTTGGTCTTTGTGGAGTAGGCGACAATTTGCTTGCCGCGGTCTGCATAGATAATCTGTTTTCCAAGCGCGCTCTTCTGGAAGGCAGGGTGATCGCTCATGTCCTGAAGGTATTTGGCGAGTTTTCCCGGTTTGCCGTGGGCGACTGCCTTGCCAGCTTGATCAAGCAGTATCGCATGACCGGTCTCGCCAATCCTCACATCGGCTACGGCGTTGGAGATGTCCGTAAGATGTGCCGCCAATTGAAGGCCGCCTATCAGCTCTCCCGTCTCAGGATTGGTGATGGGGGCGGAGATCACCAAAGCGGGCTTGCCGGACGTTCGGCCGATGAGAACCTGGTAGCCAAAGGGCTTGCCGCTGAGGACTTGTTTGAAGTAATCACGATCCCCGTAGTACTTTGGGGCCTTGTCGTCGCTTCGGCTGACATTGTAGCCGTCCAGATTGACGACGTGGGTAAGGTAAGACCACTCGTACGTCTGGAGCAGGGCCGTAAGGATGGGCTTCTGGCGTTGGCCTTGCATGGACACGATGTCCGCCAGCAATGCGCTGTTACGCAAGGCGCGCTGGTTCTTGTTTACCCAATTGTCGACCTGATTGACGAGAAAGTTGGAGTTCTGCTTGAGCCGTAGGCTGAGATTCTGCTTCCAATCCTCCTGGGCTTTGAAGACGTTGTACCACAAGCCGCCCAGAGGGATGAGTGAAACGAGTATCATGGTCACCAGCAGCTTGGGGAAGATCGTCAGTCCTGTCTTTTGCTTCGCCATTGTCCTAGTCTCCTTTCGTACCATAGTCCCAATACACTTGGGGGTTATCCAGGATCGCCATCGCCATGGTATCGGCGTGGGCCGCCGTCTCTGTAATGGTGCGCCGGTGGCCCTGCTGGGTGTGTGTCCGGTCGCTGTCCATGCTCGATCCTCTGCCCCTAGACAAAGCTAAACGCATTCTGGCGGGAACCATTGTGACCCAGTCTGCAGACCGGCTTTTCCGCGTGTGAAGCACGTCTCAGCATTCTGTTTGGCGCGGTGGTAGGCGTCATCGATGCTGGTCGGATTGGGTGAGGCGATCGGCCGGAATGGGATGTGCGTCACACAGGAGGGCTGCGAGTTTCAGGAAGCAGATTGCGAGTGTGTGGTCAGCGACCAAGTCAACGTGACTCACGGAAAAGCAGGGGGAGAGAAGGCCCATCGGGCAGGACAGCAAACATGCCTGTCGGGTTCGGCGCCTGGTTTCGCGGCTGCCGGTGATGGGCGGTGTGGACGAGGTCTCATGAAATTTGCGAACCCGGTCTCATTGTCCGGTGTGTGCAGGTCGAGGCAGGCGCCTGCCAGGCCTGCCCTTGACAGGGACATGACCTGGCTACGTCCTAGGAGGCGGCAGGACGCAACGGCGCGGAAGGTCGCAGCCGGAGACGGAAACGGGGGGTGACGAAACGGTCTCCCCCCCTCGACTCACCAGTAGGCCTGGAGGCGTGTGCCCTCGACCTTTGTCTCGAAGCGTTTCAGAGGACGGTTGCCTTTCTCAAGGCACTCACCGCTCTCGATGTCGAACGCCCAGCTATGCTTGGGGCAGGTGAGCTTGTGGCCCTCCAGGGCAAGCTCCGGAATGTTGGTGACCTGGTGGGGGCATCGGCTATCGTAGACATGCACGTCCTCCTCGGTCCGGTACACGAAGACGCTGCGTCCGTCAGAGTCGAAATAGGCGGTCTCCCGCAGGGGCACCTGGTCCACGGCAGCCACGTCGTGCCAGCGCGGGGTCTCGTCCAGCATTTCCGGTCGAAACTCGGGGATGTCCATGTCCAGCAGGATCTCGGTTGCCCAGACGATCTTGGCCAGCCCAAGCACGGGGAAGGCCATGAGCAGGGCATCGAGTATCTCGTTGGCGGTGCATCCCTCTCTCAGGGCGCGGGTCAGATACTGGCGAAAGCCCGGCTCGGTCTGCACCGCCACCTTGGTGATCACCGAGATCAGGTCCCGGGTCTTTGGGTCCAGGTGCTTGCCCGCCTCCTTGAGAAACTTGAAGTAGCTGCCTATGGCCTCGGGCCGGGCCTTTACCAGGTAGTTCAGTGCGTCGCTCATGGTGGTTTCCCCCCTTTTATACAGATACGAGCACAAGATGGATTACGGGACTAAATGGCGGCGATTGGCCCCGCCGGCAACTCTGGTCGTTTGGGCGGAGCTTGGGAGCAGTGCAGCGATATCGGTCCAATCGGCCAGGACCAGGATAGCACTACCGACTATCGCCCGCATCTGGCTGGCCGCCGTCTGCACGTGGCGAGACGGGCACGGATTGGGTTATCTTGAACCGCCAGTTGTCTGGTCGTAACGGGCGCCTACCGAGCTGTGAGGATGAGCGTGACCGGCAGGATGGCCTGGCGTCCCTCACGGGCTCCGCCACGACCGTTGGCTCAAGAAGTCTCGCCAGCGACCGAGTACCTGAGGGCTGCGGTCTCGAGTGCCGTGCTGGTCGTGGTGTCGGAGAACACATGAAGGCGTTCCAGGGGATGGACCTCATGGATCAGGATGACCTCCTTAGGGGCAAAGGGTGCCGGCCCCTGTTCGGCGCCGCGCTCGCCCTGCTCCTGCTGGTTCAGGCCCAGGCCGAACCCCTCGGGCCGGAAGCCACTGCCACCCTGGCGCACAGTGCCCTGCCTGCCAGCGGGCGGGGAAGCACACTCCTGCGTGTCACCGAGTATGGCCGCTACGCCCTTACAGCCCGGAGCGCTCAAGGCACCGGGCTGCAGCTCGTCGACCGTCTGGCGGGGCCCGGGCCGGTCCAAGGCAAGGCGGGTGAGCAGGACGGTCGGCTGGACCTGTTGCTGGACCAGGGCGAGTACAAGCTGCTTACCCATGCCCACGGGCAGGGGACCGGTGAAGTTACACTCGCCGTTCACGGCTTCACGGAGCTGAGCCAGCCCGAGCCCCCGCAGCTCATGGAGCACCGGCTGGTCACCACCGCATTGGATGACCTTCAGCAGCGCTCCTACTGGCTGCACATCGAGCAGCGCCGCCATGTGATCCTGGAGGCCGCCGGGCGCAATCTCGCCGACCTGCGCCTCTGGAAGGACGGAAGCTGGTTGGCGGATGTCGAGCCGCAGATCAGTGTCGTACACCCCAGGGTGGGACGCCCGCTGACCCGTTGCCAGATCGACGCATCCCTGGAACCGGGGCTTTACAGACTCACCGCCTACGGCGGCCCGCCCCAGCCCTGGACAGAAGACCCGGAACAACATCCCTTGTACCTGCGTCATGGGATCCCCAGCCTGGCGGCTGCGGCGCGGCAGCGTTTCGAGTTGAGCCCCTTCGGTGCAGACCGCTATCTGGTGCCCGGCGAGGCCAACTACTTTCGCCTCAGCCTCCCGGAGGCCAGACCCGCGCGCATCGTCGTGGGGGAGTATCGGGAAGGCGGGGTCTTCTCCGAGTCCGGAGCTCAGGTGGCCATCGACAAGAAGACCGTCCCGCCGGTGGCCGAGTTGGAAACCGGCGGCCGATCCAACGCCATGCGCCTGGTCACCATCGAGGGGCAGGCGGGTGAGCCCTATGTGCTGCAGCACTTCGAGAGGCGCCAGACCTACCAGTTTCGCGGCGCCGGACGGTACTGGATCAGCACCCTACACGCCGGCAGCGCTGCCGACTCCATCGATGCCACGTCTATCCTGACGCGCCGCCATCGGGGCAACCGTCCCGAGCTGTTCGACGCACGCCTTGTGACCCTGGACGCGGAGGGGGTCTTCAAGCGGCGCTTCAATCTGTTGGAGCCCGTCACCCTGTTTCTCGAGGTGCCGTCCCAGGGAAAGTTTCGCGTGAGCGGAGAAGGCGAGGGCGTACGGGCGAGATATCGCGTCGAGCCCTTTCTGACCACTCGGCCACGCGACTATGAGGCGCCCCCGTTTCAGCCCAGCGGTCACCTCTGGGAGCTCGACCCGGGCTATTACGTCCTGACCGTGGAGCCCGAGCTCAAGGGTATCATCGAGCTGACCATCGAGCGCAAGAACCTTTTCTTCGCGCCGGACGAGGCGGCAGTGGATTCGGTGGCGGGTGCCACCCGTTACGAGCAGATCACCCTGGCATCGGGCTACGCCTACACCCTGTATACCAACCAACAGCCTGGCGTGAAGGTGGGTGTCGTCCTGCGGAAGCTGCCGGTTGACCTGGACCAGCCCTTGCCCGTCTCCCAGCGCGCAGGCGAGACGGTGACGGTACCCATCAGGCTCCATGAGCCCGGCCAGGTGCGGGCCGTGACGGTGGCGGGCGAGTCACTGGAGCTGCGTGCCGCCGGCGGCGCGTGGCGGCAAGGGCTCGATCTCGCGGTCGGGACCCACCGGGTGGTGGTCCGCAACCCCGGGACCGACACCATCGACTATGCCCTGCAGCTCTCTCCCCAGCGTCTGGCGGTGGCGCTGCCGCCCTTGCCCAAGGGCGCGCGCAGGGCCTTGCCGGACTTTCCCGTGCTCTCGGCCGCCGAGCCGCGTTACCTGGACCTGGATCGCGAGCAGCGCGCCACGTTCAGGGTCAAGGTGGACCAGCCGGCCCTGTATCGCCTGGAGTCCTCGGGGCTGCTGGATATCGAGGGCAATCTGCGCACGCGCATCAATCCGGAATTGATGCGCCGGCGTGCCAACGGCGTGGGCCGCAACTTCCTCATTCAGCAGTATCTGCGCGAAGGCGACTACCAGCTCACGGCGCAGACGCGCGGGCAGTCGCGGGGTCACCTGGGTGTGCGGCTCGCGCGCGCGCCGCTGGCCGACGGCGGCGTCCTCCGGGCCGGCGTTGCCGCGCGGGCCTCGCTGCATGCGGGGCGTGGTTTGGCCTACACCTTTCGCGTTCCAGAGCAGGGCCAATACCGTATACGCGCCATCGGTGTGGGTCACACCTACCGGATGAGACTGGAGGACGATGGGGGCTGGCCCGTCATCACGCCCGATGTCCCGGCCGACAGGCTGCTGACCCTGCAGGCCGGCACCTACCGGATCATCGTCCCACCGGAGGCCGTGGACGGGCGTGTCGTCACGCGGGTCGAGCGTGTCGCCGAGGCGGCGCGGTTCGAGGGACACGGCCCACATCCCCTACACCTGGACGAGGCGGTGGAGCATGTGTGGTTGGAGCCCGAGGGTGAAGCAGAGCGGACCCCGGACCGCTGGGAGGTCGAGATACCCGCGCCCATCGATGCCACCATCACCGCCACCGGTGAGATGCAGGGCCGCATGGTGCGTCTTGGCCCGGAGGACGAACTTGCGGAGGTGGCCAAGATTGCGCCGCGCCGCGGCTGGCAGGGTGAGCTGGCGCCGGGCCGCTATGCCATCTTGCTCGCCAACAGCCGTCGCAACAACCAGGTGACCTACACCCTGAAGGTAGCGGCAAGGCAGCTGACGGTCCGTGGGACTCGCCAGGTGAACACACCCACGGATCTGCCCGTCGCCGTGGGTCGGGCCGGCCTGGTGGAGCTGAGTGCCCATGGGCGTCTGGATGTCCGCGGGCGTCTCTACGATGCCCAGGGCGGGCTGCTGGCGCACAACGACGATGCGCCCGACGATTGGAATTTTCTCATCGCCCGCAGGCTTGCGGCGGGACAGTATCGCCTGCGTATCGAGTCCCTGAGCGGTGTCGGTGCCACCACCGTCGCCATGCGGGTCCCGGAGGAGCAGGCGGAAGGGGTGCTCCAGTTGCCGGGCACCCGACGCATCGCCGACGAGGGCCTGCACACCTTCCCGGTGGAGGTCCCCGGCGAACCGTCCATGCTCCTGGTCGCGGCGGACTCGGAGGACACCGCGGGGGTTAGTGTCGAGGCCAAGCGGGGCGCGGACTGGCAGGTGGTGGCAACAACCCTGGGGCGTGCGCCTCGTCTACTGGTTCCCCTTTCCTCCGCATCCGGGGAGGGCCTTCGACTACGGGTCTGGTCGGTGGGACGCCGCGGTGCGCCCATTCAGCTGCGCGCGGATGCGTACAGCCCGCCCAGCCATTCGGAGACCGAGCTTGCGCGTAAGGGTGTGGTCCTGACGGCCCCTGGGCTCGGCGACATGGGCCTGGGCATCGCCTCGGTGAAGCTCGCCCGCCCCGGTGTGCTGCGTCTGCACGACGGTGCCCGGGTGCTTTGGTCCTCGCAACCCGGGCAGGCGTTGCGTCCTGCGCGCAACCGTCTGCTGGTGGCGGATAGTGACAGGCTCTGGCTCGCTGCGCCGCTGCCCGCCGGTGAGCAAGGCCTGCCTTTGCGTGCGGAGCGCGTGTACCTGTCGGGGGACGGGGGGCGAAGCCTGCAGCTCTCCGCGTCGGCCGGTGGGCTGACCCACGTGGATCTGAAGGCCCCCGGCAAGGGACTGCTGCTTGCGGTCGCCGAATCCCGCGTGGGTCAGCCTGGCCTTGAGATAGCGCGGGCGGCGCCTGCGGCGGGCGCGCCGTCACCCGCGAGGCTTGGTGTCGCCCCCGATTCGGTCGTCTCCGTCATGCTGGAGCCTGATGCGCCCGTGGCAAGGGTATGGAATGCCGGTGAGCGTTCCCAGTCCCTGGCGCTGACAGTGCGGGCCTACCGTCTGGACCCTCCCGCCACCCATAGGCTGGGACCAGGCATCACGCAGGGGGAACTGGAGGCCAGGCAGGCCCGGCAATTCACCCTGGGCCGGGGCCCCAAGCGCATGGAGCTGGTCCTGCCGGCGCACTGCGCGGCGGTGTTCTCTCAAGGCGCGGCGATCACCAGTACCCACTGGTCCGGCGCCGCGGCCATGAGCGAAACGGTGGAGACCGAAGCGGGCCGGCTCACCCTCTTGCACCTGGGCGAGCAGCCCCAGGGGTTTCGCCTGGAGCTGGCTGAAGGCGCGGCAGGCGCGCGCGCCGCACTTTTACCCGGTGCACTCTTCCAACGCCATCTCGCCAGCAGCGGCGTCTTCCGGGTACCGCTGCGCGTGGGCGGTGGCCAACGATACACCCTGCGGGTGCGTGGCCCGGTGCAGGCCACCCTGGTCACGGACAATGGGCAGATCCGACGCGGGCACGAGCTACCCCTCGGTGGGGGCGGGACCTTGCTCCTGGCCCACGAGCCGGGGCTCGCCCTGGCGTGGCTGGAGGCTGCCGAGGGTACCGG
>Ga0265309_10001344_pt1 | contig 10684 bp, 5 predicted proteins | sample Helome_FD_192492 | JGI IMG/M metagenome (GOLD analysis project Ga0265309, IMG submission 192492) | Marine sediment microbial communities from subtidal zone of North Sea - Hel_20160524 (Illumina Assembly) | ecosystem: Environmental > Aquatic > Marine > Subtidal zone > Sediment ...
GCCGTCGCCGTTGTCGGTGACAGAGCCCTCGGAGGGCTGCGCCGTGATGCTGTAGGCCAGGCTGTCGCCGTCCACGTCCGTGGCGCCGTAGGCAAAAGACTGCGCCGCGCCGTCCTCGGCGGGGCCCGTGAAAGTGAAGTCGTTGGCGATCGGGGCGTCGTTGACCGGCGGGACGTCTAGGGTGACCGTGCCGGTGCCAGCGCCGCCGTTGCCGTCAGTGACCGTGTAGGTGAAACTGTCCGAGCCGTTGTAGTTCAGCACCGGCGTATAGGTGAAGCTGCCGTCGGCAGCGATCGTGACACTGCCGCCGGCGGCTGTCGCAAATGTGCCTGCGGAAGTGACTGTTAGGGTATCGCCTTCGACGTCGCTGTCGTTGGTGAGAACGTTGCCGGTGATCGGCGTGTCCTCGTCACCGGAAAACAGGTCGTCCTGAACGACCGGTGCGTCGTTGGTGCCGCTGACCGTGATGGTCGCAGTGGCGCTATCGGTGCCGCCCTGACCGTCACTGACCTGGTAGGTGAAGGTCACGTCGCGGGTCTGGCCGACACCGAGGTCCTGGAAGTTCGTGCCCGGGTCGAAGGCGAAGGTGCCGTCGCCGTTGTCGGTCACCGAACCTTCCGAGGGCTGGGCGGTGATGCTGTAGGCCAGGCTGTCGCCATCGAGGTCCGTGGCGCCATAGGCGAAGGACTGTGCCGCGCCGTCCTCGGCCGGGCCGGTGAAGGTGGCGTCGTTGGCGATCGGCGCGTCGTTGGTGCCGGAGACCGTGACGGTGGCCGTGGCGGTATCGGTACCACCCTGACCGTCGCTGACCTGGTAGGTGAAGGTGACATCCCGGGTCTGGCCGACACCCAGATCCTGGAAGTCGCTGCCCGGGTTGAAGGCAAAGGTACCGTCGCCGTTATCGGTGACAGAGCCCTCGGAGGGCTGAGCCGTGATGGTGTAGGCCAAGCTGTTGCCGTCGATGTCGCTGGCGCCGTAGGCAAAAGACTGCGCCGCGCCGTCCTCGGCTGGGCCGGTGAAGGTGACGTCGTTGGCTATCGGCGCGTCGTTGGTGCCGGCCACGGCAATGGTGACCGTGGCGGTATCGCTGCCGCCTTGGCCGTCGCTGACCTGGTAAGAGAAGGAGACGTCGCGGGTCTGGCCGATACCCAGGTCCTGGAAGTCGCTGCCCGGATCGAAGGCGAAGGTGCCGTCGCCGTTGTCGACCACCGAACCCTCGCTGGGCTGTGCCGTGATCGTGTAACTCAAGCTGTCGCCGTCCACGTCCGTGGCGCCATAGGCGAAGGACTGTGCCGCGCCGTCCTCTTGCAGGCCGGTGAAGGCGGCATCGTTCGTGATGGGGGCGTCGTTGGTGCCGGCCACGGTAATTGTGACCGTGGCGGTATCGCTGCCGCCTTGGCCGTCGCTGACCTGGTAAGAGAAGGAGACGTCGCGGGTCTGGCCAACGGCGAGGTCCTGGAAGTCCGATCCTGGATCGAAGGAGAAGGTGCCGTCGCCGTTGTCGGTGATGCTGCCCTCGGTAGGCGGGGCGGTGATGCTGTAGGTGAGGCTGTCGCCGTCAAGGTCCGTGGCGCCGTAGCTGAAGGACTGAACAGTTCCGTCTTCCTGCGGACCGCCGTAGCTCACGTTACCGGCGGTCGGGCCATCGTTGCTGCCGGCAACCGTTATGGTGATGGTTCCGGTATCGCTGCCACCCTGACCGTCGTTGGCTTGATAGATGAAGGCGACGTCGCGCGTCTGGCCGATACCCAAATCCTGGAAGCCCGCGCCGGGGCTAAAGCTGAAGGTGCCGTCGCCGTTGTCGGTGACGCTGCCTTCCGGGGGCTGCGTCACAATGGCGTAGGTCAGACTGTCGCCGTCGAGATCGGTCGCGCTGAAGGCGAAGGATTGAGCAATGCTGTCCTCCTGCGGGCCGGAATAGGCGGCGTTGTTGGCTTGCGGGGCATTGTTGGTGCCGCTGACGGGCGGCGCAACGCTGCCACCGGTCGTGCTCGTGCCTCCCTGCGGCGGGAGTGCCTGCGGGCCCTGGGAGGAGCTTGAATCACCACGGCCCTCGGGGGCCTGAATGCCGGTCTCGGGCGTTGTGCTGGCCTCGAACGGCGGCGCCTCGCTCTCAGGTACGGTGACCCGGCGGGCAGGTGATCCGGAAGAAGATGGGTTTCTCGCTAGGCTTTCCTCGATGCTGGCGCCGGGGTAATCCTTCGGTGGCACCGGTTCGCCCGATGTGAGGGTGGGTTTGTCTGTCGTCTCGGTCGGAATTTCCGGAATTTGGCTGGATTCGGGCGCCGGGGCGTCGTCTTCCGCATGGTCGATAAAGACCTCGGGCTCGGCCTGGCTGCCATAGTGAATGTTGGGGTTGGCGACCTGTTTCTCGATTGCCAAGGCTTCATGCTGGGCGTCAGGAGTCTCCTCCGGCTGCCGTGGCTTAGCCTCGGCGCCTTTGCGCAGCTCGAAGTTATCGATCAGGCTTTCGTCGGTCGGCTTCTGCCCTGACCGACCATCTCCGCCCCCAGATCCATCGACAGCCATCTAGCACCCTCCAAATAATACCAAGGGACCGGACAGGTTTGAATTTGGCTTCGGCTAGAATATGCAGAGTCCAAATCAGATAGTGGCCCTTTTGTATTTGTCTTGATTAAAATACACGAAGCCCGTTAAGGAACGACTTATTGCTATAGTTAATGTATCTCATTAATCAATGCTATAAACCAAATAAGGGCAACCAATACTAGCATATGCAACCGAATGTACTTGATTAATGAAAGATTAATCCGTGGCATTTATTTGAAAGTTAACCAAGGGGCAAAGATTTTTCCTTAAAAAGTAGATTGAGTCGACGTGGGCCACTCGGCACCGGCGAAGTTTCGCCGAAAATGGTTGAGTTTTGAGGTGTTCTTTTGGATCCGTCCAGCGCAGCGATGCATGAAGCCGCTGGGGCTAAATGGTCCTATGGCTTGCAAGGGTCTCCGCCACATCCGGCGGTTGGCTCCAGCGTGCTGTTGGCCAGTTTGACGCTGAACGTTCTGTCGCTCGGGCTACCCATCGTCATATTGCAGGTCTACGACCGCATTCTTCCGAACGCGGCGGTCGAAACGATGTTCTGGTTAACCTTCGGGCTCTGCGGGGTCCTCGTTCTGGACGGCTTTTTCCGCACGGCGCGCTCCTACGTCGCCGGCTGGAGCGCGGCACGCTTCGAACACAGCGCGGCATGCCGTGCCGTGGACCGTTTGCTCGGCAGCGATATCGGCAGCTACGAAAGAGAGCCGCCAGGCGTCTATCTGGATCGCCTTCAGGCGGTCGACGTGCTGCGCGACTACTATGCCGGGCAAGCCCGGCTGCTGATGATCGATCTGCCTTTTGTCGTGCTGTTTGTCGGTCTGATCTGGTTCATCGGCGGCAGTTTAGTGCTGATACCGCTCGCTTTGCTGGGCCTGTTGGGAATCGTCGCTTGGTACATTGGCGGCGCCCTGAAGCAGGCGTTGGCGGCGCGCGCCGAAATCGATGATCGGCGCTTCAGCTTCATCATAGAAGTGTTGAGCGGTGTCCAGACCGTAAAGCTGTTGGCGATGGAATCCTTGCTTCAGCGCCGTTACGAACGGTTGCAGGAAAGCGGCGCGTCCAACACCTATCGGGCGACCTTCTTGAGCAACGTGGCCCAGAACCTCGGCTCTTTTTTGTCCAACCTGACAATGGTTTCGGTCGCCTCGTTCGGCGCCGTCATGGTTATATCCGGCGAACTGACGATCGGTGGTCTGGCCGCCTGTACCATGTTGTCCGGCCGTACCGTGCAGCCGTTGCTTCGCGCACTTGGCGTTTGGACCCAGCTCCAGAACATCGAGGTGGGTCAAAAACGCTTGGACGAGTTGTTCGAGATGAAGCCTGAATCTGATCAACTGGCGACGGAAGCCCCTAAGATCGCTGGTGCGATTGAGCTCCGGGACGTGACCTTTCGCTACGGGGCCGACGAACCGCCGGTCTTCTCGAACCTCAATCTCAAACTGGCGCCGGGCGAGGTGATCGGCATTTCCGGTCATACCGGCACCGGCAAGTCCACCCTGCTGATGTTGATCATGGGCGTTTTCCGGCCGACCTCGGGCGAGGTCTTGCTGGACGGTGTCAATGTGGCGGGCTGCGATCCTTACGTGATTCGGCCACAGATCGGTTATCTGCCGCAGAACGCCGTGTTGTTCCAGGGCACGATTCTCGACAACCTTACAATGTTCCGCGGCCCGGAAGCCGTGGAAGACGGTCTGGACGCGGCCCGCTCGCTCGGCCTCGATGAGATCATTCACCGGCTGCCCAAGGGCTATGAAACAAACGTCGGCGATGGGGCGGAAGACGACCTACCGGCCGGCATCAAACAAGGCATTGCCATGGCCCGCGTGCTGGCCGGCAACCCGCGGGTCATTCTGTTCGACGAAGCCAACAATGCCTTCGACAGAAAGTCCGATCTGACCTTGAAGCATACGCTCGAGAAGCTCAAAGGGAAGACGACCATGGTGCTGGTCAGTCACCGGCCGTCGATCCTGGCCTTGGCCGATCGCATCTATGACCTTCGCGATTGCCGGTTGGCCCCGCATGTTCCCAGGCTGACAGGGCCGGCGCCGGCGGCCGCGTCTCCCGCCGCCGCCACCCAGCCGCGATCCACGGCCGTCGATGACCCGGAGCGGGCGGCGTCATGAGCAAGGCTGCGGCATTAGCACCTTCGGAGGCGCCGATCGGTAATCAGGACGCCAAGCTGGGACGTGTCGTTTACGGCGGCGAACTGGGCGGCTTCCGGGCATTCTCCGATGTGGCGGCTTGCCTCATCCCGTTGTTGAATGCGATCGGCTGGGCGGGCAATCCGCGCGCCGTCGCCGAGGCCTTGCCGCATTTCGCCGAGACTCTGGACATCGAGGGTTTGCGTGGCGTCCTGGCTAACCTGAACTATACCAGCCAGGCGGTGAAGGTCAGGCTCACGGACCTGGATTGGCGCCTGCTGCCGTGCCTTTTTCTGCCGGAAGATGGCGCGGCCATGGTCGTCCTCAAGCGCGATGCCGAAGGTTTCTCCGTGTTCGATGGAGATTCCGGCAAAACCGCCAGGGTGGTCGGCGACGGATTGCGTGGCACGGCCTATCTGATCAGCCCGTCCGACGACTCGGACAAGAGCCGCAAAGGGCCCCAGACCGGCGATTGGTCCACCAACGTTGCGCGGCGTTTTCGCGGGCTGATCTGGCAGATGTTCGGCATCACCTTCGTGATCAGCCTGATGGCGCTCGCCGTTCCGCTCTTCATCATGTCGGTCTATGACCGGGTCATCCCTGGCCGATCGACGGAGACACTCCTGTATCTCGTGGCCGGCGTGCTGTTCGCGCTTTCAATCGATGCGGCGTTACGCCTGATTCGAACGCGTATCCTCGCCTATATCGGCGGCCGTATCGACGTGATCCTGGGTGTTCACGCTTTTCGCCAAGTCCTGCACCTGCCGGTCACCATGACCGAACGGGCGCCGATCGGCGCCCAGATTTCACGGCTCAGGCAGTTCGAGGCTGTACGGGAGTTCTTTACCGGCCCTCTAGCCGGCGTGTTTCTGGAATTGCCGTTCCTGATCCTGTTTCTCGGCGTGATCGCGGCGATAGCGGGGCCGCTGGCCTGGATCCCCGTGATTCTGATGGCCATTTTCGGGCTTTGCGCCGTGGTGATGGTGCCGATCATGCAGCGCGCCGTCAGCGAAAGCGGCAATGCCCGGGCGCAAAGACAGAGTTTCCTGGTGGAGATGCTGTCCAACCTACGGACGGTCAAGAACTGCTGCGCGGAAGCGATTTGGAGCCAAAGGCATCGTGACCTGGCCGCACGCAGTGCGATTGCCAATTTTCGTAGTGCTCAGATGTCGGGCGTGACGCAGACCTTGGCGCAACTGCTCATGATGGCCGCCGGCATCGCCACGCTCACCTACGGCACGATGCGCGTGCTCGACGACGAACTGACGATCGGCGCCCTGGTCGCCAGCATGGCTTTGATCTGGCGGGTACTGTCGCCTTTGCAGATGGGTTTTCTGAGCCTCATGCGGCTCGAGCAGATAAGGCTTGGCCTGCGCCAGATGAACATGCTGATGAAGATGAAGCTGGAACGCGAGCCCGGCCACGTGGTTGACCGCCATCGCGTTTTCAAAGGGGAAATTATTTTTCACCGGGTCAGTCTGCGTTATACACCCCAGGGTGAACCCGCCCTCATGGGCGCCGAGTTCAAGGTCGAGCCCGGCCAGATCCTCGCCGTCACCGGGTCGAACGGATCGGGCAAGTCGACGGTTTTGAAGCTAGTCGCCGGCCTGTACCGTGCCCAGGCCGGGGCGGTGCTGATCGACGGCATCGATATTCGGCAGCTTGAATGCGCCGAGCTCCGCCATTCCGTGGCCTATGTGCCGCAGACCTGCGATTTGTTCCACGGCAGCATCGCCCAAAACCTCCGCCTGGCAAATCCGACCGCGAGTGATTCCGACTTGGCGCAGGCGGCGCTCGACGCCGGGCTGATGAACGATGTTGTGGCCTTGCCCGAGGGCTTCGAAACACGTCTGACCGACCGCCTACAGCGGCAGCTGCCCAGCGGTTTCAAGCAGCGCCTGATGCTGGCGCGCGCTTACGTCAAGGATGCGCCGATCTACCTTTTGGACGAGCCCGCCAAGAACCTGGACAACGAGGGTGATCACGAACTGATGCGTAAGCTGCAGAGTCTGCGTGGACGATCAACGGTGCTTATCGTCACCCAACGTCCCAGCCACATGCGTCTGGCGGATAGAGTTATCTACCTGGACGGCGGTCGGGTTTTGCTCGACGGCCCGCCGAGCGAAGTGCTGCCACAACTGAGTTTGGGCTGAGGTATGAACTTTCTAGCCAAGCTTAAAAAAGCATCCGAATCCGCTGGTGCGCCGAACCAGGACCGGCTGGTCAGGTTCCTGTCCCAGCCGTTGCTGCTGGAAGAAGCGGGCCCTCCCAGGGTGCTGGTTCAACTGCTTGGAGTTGTGAGTCTGCTGGTTGTTGGCCTGATCGGCTTTGCCGCCTTCACGGACATTAGCGAGTCGGCGGTCGTCCAGGGCCAGGTGATACCGGCCGGCTCGGTCAACCTGGTACAGCACCTGGAGGGCGGTATCATCGCGGAGATCCATGTGGAAGAAGGCGCGATCGTCGAGCGTGGCGACAAGCTGGTCACCCTGGAAGGCGTCGCCGCGGAAGGAGAGCTCGATCAGACGCGCGCCCGGGAGGCATCGCTCGCGCTGCGCGCCGAACGCTTGCGCGCCTTCGTGCTCGACCGCATGCCGTACTTTATCCCACAGGAGGCCATCGCCGAGCCGGCGCCAGAGCCCTCCGCCGAGGCGGTGCTGAAGGATCTGGAACCCGATGTCCGCAAGCAGCTGATTGATTTGCGCATGGGCGAACGCAGGGCACGCCTAGCGGCGCTCGGCGAGGCCTATCCGGAGTTGGCCGAGGATCAGAGTTCGATTCTCGGCTTTCAGATCCAGGCCCGGGACAGTCAACGAAAGGTCATCCAGTCGCGCATCCAACAGCGCCGCGCCCAGCTCGACGCGCTGGTTGAGCAGAAATCCAGCCTGAAGGAACAGGTCGCGATCATCAATGAACAGGTTACTATGCGCAAAAATCTCTTGAAGAAGGGGTTGGTGTCGCGGGTCGTCTATTTGGAAACCGCAAGGGCACTGTCCAAAGTCCAGGGCGAACTCGCCTCCCTCGTGGGCCAGGAGATGCAGACCCGTGCCACGCTTGGCGAAGCGCAAAACAGCCTCCTGGAGTTGGATGCCAAACTGCGCAACGAAGCCCTGGACGAAATGGGCAGCGTTACCGCGGAACTGGCCCAGGTGCGGGAAGCCCTTACCAAGCTTCAAGATCGCTTCAAGCGCTTGGTCATCCTGGCGCCGACCCGCGGCATCGTTAAGGGCTTCACCACAAGGACTCTTGGCGCGGTCATCGGACCGGGCGAGCAGGTCCTGGAGGTTGTGCCGCTCGACGACATGCTGGTTGCCGAGGTGCGGATCTCACCCCGCGATGTGGGGCATCTCCGTCAGGGCCAGTTGGCCAACATCAAGGTCACGACCTATGATGCCGCCCGCTTCGGCGTGGTGGAAGGCCGGCTCAAACGGGTATCGGCCTCGACTTTCGAGGACGAGCGCGGAGAGCCCTTTTTCAAGGGCATCATCGAGTTGAACCAAAGCTATGTCGGCAGTGACCCTAACAAAAATCCTATACTGCCGGGCATGGTGGTCGACGCCGATATCGTCACCGGCAGCAAATCCCTGCTGCAGTACCTGCTGAAACCGGTCTACCGGGGCCTGAACAGCGCCTTCCGCGAACGCTGACATTCGCCCCTTGGCCGGGCTGGTGCGGGCGGCGGGACTCGAACCCGCACGGTCTATGACCCCGAGATTTTAAGTCTCGTGCGTATACCAATTTCGCCACGCCCGCACCGGGGCGATGCCGCCGGTGCCTCTCTTTTGCCGCAGGGTGCGGCCGGGCGCAACCGTCACCTGGATCGGCGGGTTTGCTTCGATTGGCCATCCGGGGCCGGAATCGGTCCCGGCAAAGGATTTGGTCGCGCCATTGGCCTGCCTCTCTGTATGGTTCCAGCAAAGCGGTGGTTCGGGTCTAGCTTTGGGCTCGGCGTTTCGCCACGCATCACTGGGAGGGGAAGTTATGGCTGAGCGTCTGAAGGATCGTGTGGCGTTGGTGATCGGGGCCGGGTCGTCCGGGCCCGGCTGGGGCAACGGCAAGGCGGCGGCGGTGCTCTACGCGCGCGAGGGCGCCAGGGTTTTCTGTATCGACCGTAACCTGGCGGCCGCGGAGGAGACCGCCGGGATCGTCGCCGAGGAGGGCGGCAGCGCCGCCGCCCATCAGGCCGATGTCGCCAAGAGCGACGAAGTCGCGGCTCTGGTCGCGCGCTGCCTCGATCTCTACGAGCGGATCGACGTGCTGCACAACAATGTCGGCATCCTGGAGGTCGGCGGCCCGGTCGAGACGAGCGAGGAGAGCTGGGACCGGGTGATGGCGGTCAATCTCAAGTCCATGTTCCTGACCTGCAAGCACGTCCTGCCGGCGATGGTCGCGCAGGGCAGGGGGGTGATCGTCAACATCGCTTCGATCGCCGGTATCCGCTGGCTCGGCGTGCCCTACATCTCCTACTCGGCCAGCAAGGGGGCGGTGGTTCCCTTTACCCGTTCCATTGCGCTGGAATATGCCGGCAAGGGCATCCGGGCCAATTCGGTGCTGCCCGGACTGATGAATACGCCGATGATCGTCGAGCCGCTGAAGGACGCCTATGCCGGCGGTGATGTCGAGCAGATGCTGGAGATCCGCGCCGCCCAGTGTCCCATGGGCCGCATGGGCGACGCCTGGGACGTGGCCCATGCCGCGCTGTTCCTCGCCTCCGACGAGGCCAAGTACATCACCGGCACGGAACTGGTGGTTGACGGCGGTATCACCGCGAAGATCTCCTAGGACCCGCTGTTGCCGCGCCGCTCCCGAGCACGGAACGCGATGGGCGCCAGCACGACGATCAGAAAGATGCGGACGATGTGATGGGTGGCGACGAAGGCGGCATCGAACGACAGGGCCAGCGCGATCAAGCTCATCTCGGCCAGGCCGCCCGGCGCGAAAGCCAGTACCAGAGCGGTGATCGGCAGACCCGTCGCCGCGTTGAGCGCGAAGGCAAAGGCCAGATTCACCGCGATCAGGATCACCGTGCTGCCGGCGGCTAGGCCGACCGTGCGGGCGATCAGGCTGAACCCGACCCCGGTGAAACGGCAGCCTATCGAGGTGCCAACCACGATCTGAGCTATGGCGACCAGTTCGAACGGCGGCTTCGCCTCGGTCCAGCCCGCCAGATGCAGCGCGGCGCTCAGCACCATGGGACCGACCACGGCGGCGGCCGGTAGCCTGAGCGCTTTGGCCCCGAAGAAGCCGGCCACCCCGCAGGCTGCGAGAATCAGGAAATCGGCCGGCGCCACGGTCTCGAGCGCAGGGCCGGGCGCCGGCCGGGCCGCCGCCTCGTAACCGAGCAGTAGTTGAAAGGCGAAGGGCAGGATCAGGATGACCAGCAGAAGCCGCGAGGCGTGGACCAGGGATATGATCCGGCCGTCGCCGCCCAGCTCGCTGCCGACCAGGATCATCTCCGAAAGCCCGCCCGGCATGGCGGAAAAGAAAGCCGTCGGCCGGTCATAGCCGCCGAAGCGCCGGAAATAGAGCATGGAGGCCGTACCGGCCACGGCGACGTAAGCGAAGAGCGTTGCCAGGCTGACCGCCCATTCCGCTATCCGCTCGAGGATATCCGGCGTGAAGCTGCTGCCCAGCATGACGCCGAGTAGGGCTACCATGATACTGCGCAGGCCCATGGGCAGTACAACCGGCGCGCCGGCGAGTGCCGCCACCGTGGTCGCCGCCATGGCGCCGATCATCCAGGCCAGTGGCACGCCGAACCAATTCGCTACCGCGCCGCCCGCCGCGCCAATCGCGATCGCGAGAAACAAGGCGCCCAGCCGTGCGGGCCCTGCCGAAGGCGCGGCCACCGCTAAAGCAGACTACGTCGTTCGAGCGCCGCGCGAAGCGCACCGGCCGTTGTGAAGTGAAGGGCATCGAGACCGAGCGCTTGGCCGGCCGCCACGTTGGCCGGAACATCGTCGATGAAGACCGTGCCCGCCGGATCT
>Ga0265309_10001345_pt1 | contig 10681 bp, 6 predicted proteins | sample Helome_FD_192492 | JGI IMG/M metagenome (GOLD analysis project Ga0265309, IMG submission 192492) | Marine sediment microbial communities from subtidal zone of North Sea - Hel_20160524 (Illumina Assembly) | ecosystem: Environmental > Aquatic > Marine > Subtidal zone > Sediment ...
AAGTCCACGAACGTGTTACGGCGGCCGAGTTGCGCGGCTATCGGGCCGATTTCCCCGGTATCGAAGTGATCGCCCATCCGGAGTGCCCGCCCGATGTACTCGACGAAGCGGATTTCGTCGGCTCTACCTCCGCCATGATTCGCTACGTCGGTGAACAGCGGCCGGAAAAGGTCGTGATGATCACCGAGTGTTCGATGAGCGACAACGTGGCCGTGGAGTATCCGGACGTGGATTTCGTGCGCCCGTGCAACCTCTGCCCGCACATGAAACGCATCTCGCTGCCGAAGATTCTGCGGAGTCTCGAAACGCTGTCACCGTCTGTGGAACTCGACCCGGAACTTGGCCAGCGGGCGAAGCGATCGCTGGACCGAATGCTGGCCGTGGGTCGCGGGCCGGACCCGGATTGACGCGGCCAACATTCCCGTGCCCGCCGCAAAATTTGATGTCCTGATCGTGGGTGCCGGCCTCGCCGGCACGGCCCTCGCCTTGCGCCTGGCCGACGACGGTTGTCGTGTCGGGCTGGTGACAAAAAAAAGCACCGTCGAGAGTTCCAGCCACTGGGCCCAGGGCGGCATCGCCGCCGCCCTTGGGGCCGAAGATTCGCCCGAGCTACACGCCGAAGACACCTTTAAAGCCGGCGGCGGGCTGTGCCACAGCGACACCGTGGAACTGGTGGCCGAAAGGGGGGCGGAAAGCATTCGCTGGCTCCAGGAGCGTGGCGTGCAGTTCACCCGCACTGCCGGCGGTGAAGACCTGCACCTGACACGCGAAGGCGGCCACGGGCAGCGGCGGGTGGCCCACGTGGCCGACGCCACCGGCGAGGCAGTCATGGACACGCTGTCCGCCCAGGCGCGGCGTCACCCGGGCATCCAGTGGCTGGAGGGCCTGCTTGCCATCGACCTGGTGACCACCGCGAAACTCGGGGCGGAACCGAATCGCTGCCTGGGTGTTTATGCGTTGAACTCGTCCGGCCGTCGGGTCAAGACCCTGACAGCGCGCACGGTCGTACTCGCCACCGGCGGTGCGTCAAAGGTGTACCTCTATACAACCAACCCTGACACCTCCACCGGTGACGGCATCGCGATGGCCTGGCGCGCCGGTTGCCGGGTAGCCAACCTGGAATTCGTGCAGTTTCATCCCACCTACCTGTATCACCCGCTGGCCAAGTCGGTGCTGATCTCCGAGGCGCTGCGCGGCGAAGGCGGCATTCTTGTGCTGCCCGACGGTCACCGCTTTATGCCGGCGCACGACGAGCGAGCGGAACTCGCACCCCGCGACGTGGTGGCCCGCGCCATCGACTCGGAGATGAAGCGGGGTGGCTACGACTCCGTTTACCTGGATATCAGTCACCGGCCGGCGAAAGAGATTCGGGAGCATTTTCCGAATATTGCGAAACGCTGTGAGAGTTTCGGCATCGACATCACGCGCGAACCGATTCCAGTAGTGCCGGCGGCCCACTACACCTGCGGCGGCATCGTCACGGACCTGGAAGCACGCACGGATATCCTCGGGCTGTATGCCCTTGGCGAGTGCAGCTGCACCGGGCTGCACGGTGCGAACCGGCTGGCCAGCAATTCGCTACTCGAGTGCCTGGTGTTCGCCGAGGCCGCCCACAGGCGCATCCTGGCCGACCTGCAGGCCCTCGGTGACCCGGAACTCACTGCACCCGACTGGGATGAAAGCCGGGTCACGGATCCCGACGAGCTGGTCGTCGTCTCGCACAACTGGGAAGAGGTGCGGCGCTTCATGTGGGACTACGTCGGCATCGTGCGCACCAACAAACGACTGGAGCGCGCCCGCCACCGCGTTGAACTGCTGCAGGATGAAATTGCAGATTTCTACGGCAACTTCCGCGTCACCAGCGATCTGATCGAATTGCGCAACCTGGCCCTGGTCGCGGAACTGACCATTCGCAGTGCGCTGGCCCGCCACGAGAGCCGCGGGCTGCACTTCAACCGCGACTACCCGGACAGCTTTGCCGACGAAGAGGCCGCCGATACGGTGCTGACGCCGCGCCTGTTCGGCTGAGCCCGTCAGGCGTCGCGCCGGACCAGCATGTCCGGACCAATGTCCGCGAGCCGCGGCGTGCCGGCGAGTTGCATGATCCGCTTCAGTTCCGCGCGCAGCAAAGACAAGGCCCGCGCCACACCGGCCTCACCGAAGGCCCCGAGGCCCCACAGGTAGGGCCGGCCGATACAGATGGCAGCGGCGCCCAGGGCCAGGGCCTTGTAGATGTCGGTACCGCGGCGAAACCCGCCGTCGATCAGCACCGGTATCCGGCCCGCTGCCCCGTCGAGAACTTCCGGCAAGCTTTCCAGTGTGCCGCGACCGCTCTCTTCCTGCCGCCCCCCGTGGTTGGACACGATGATACCGTCGGCGCCGCGTTCCACGCTGAGCACGGCGTCCTCACGCGTGACGATCCCTTTCAGCACGATGCGCATCTGCGTGTTCTGCCGCAGCCAGTCGACCAGGTCCCAGGTAGCGGCCGGGTTGCCGATGCGCATCGGGCCGTCATAGCCCTCGAAGTTGCCGAGGCGCGAGCGACTGCGATCCATTTGCTTTGCGAACCAGCGCTCGCCCTCGCGGTTGCCGCGCGTGGCTGAGTCCACCGTCAGCACCAGCACACGGCAGCCGGCAGCCTCCGCACCTGCAATGAGATACCGCATCAGGCCTTCGTTGGGCGACGCGTAGAGCTGAAACCAGCGCGGACCGCCTCCGGCTGCCGCGATTTCGCCAATGGGAAAGCTGGTCACCGTGGAACAGATCATTACGTGTTTCGTCCCGGCGGCGCGCGCGCTGGCCAATTCGCCGTCGGCGTGCAGCGCGAGCTGGTTGCCCACCGGCGCCAGCAGAATCGGGTTGTCCAGCGTCTCGTCAAAGAGCTCGAGGCTGAGATCCGTCTGACTGACGTCCACGAGCCGGCGTACCCGAATTTGCCAGGCATCGAAGGCGCTGCGGTTCGCGTTCATGGTCTTGCCATCGTCCGCCCCGTTCTGCACGAAATGCCACGTGGGGCGGTCGAGCACCTGGCGGGCCACGGCCCTGAGCTGGAACACATCCAATGCCTGGGCGGCGCGTTCCGGGATTGCAAGCTCCGGTCGGGACGCCGCACTGCCGGGCCACCATGCCGCCAGGCCCGCGACGCTACCGAGCAGCGGCGACGCAGCGAGGGACCGCAGCAGTTCTCTGCGCGTGGTGTCGGACTCAGCCATCGCCGTTCGCCAGGCTTTCGCTGAACGCGGCAAAGTCGTCGCGCACGATACGCTCGCGCAGCGCGCGCACGTAAGTGTCGGGACCGAGCGGGCACTGCGCGTAAAGAATGTGCCGCCAGCCGTCCGGCTTGCGCCTGAATATCGTCAGGCAGCGATCAAAGCCCGCGGTGGGCGGCGTCGGCGGGCCCACCGCCAGGTCGATCTCGTAGAAATGATCGAAGATGGCCAGCGCGAGATCGTCGGCCAGCCCCTTGACCCTCAGGTTCGAGAAGTCCCAGCGAAAAGCCTTCAGCGTCTTGCGGCCCGGGTTCCAGTACAGATCGATCTGCGGCCAGGAGAAAAACGGCTCCGCCACCTCCTCCGGCACGTACCAGGGCTGCGGGTCGTCCGCGTCCCACACCTCTTTCAGGCGGCCGAAGTCCTGGCTGTTCCAGATGTCCCGGGTCTGCATGAGCACGGCCTCGATCTCCCGATAGAGCTCGTCCCTGACCACCGGCGGTGCGGGCGGGCGCCGGCCCACATGGCCGCCGGCCTCGACCTTGCTGCCCGCTGCCATACCGCCCAGGGCCAGCAACAGGCCCATGGCCATGCGCCGGTCCAGGCCCGCGTCGTCGTCACTTATGTCATCCATAGGTGTTTCCCCTTCTGCAGTGTCTGCTGCCGTAGGGCACAATATTTGACCCGCCGCCTCGCGGCCGTCAGACCCGCCTTACGGAGCGACCAGCCTATGGCCACCCGCCGAGCTGACATCACGCCAGCCGAGGACCCGGAGCTGCATGAGTGGCTCGAGTCCATGGAATCACTGTTGCAAGTGGAGGGCCCGGATCGGGCCAAGGCTATTTTCACCGCGGTCCGGGACTACCTCAGCAATGAGAACGTGATCGTCGAAGACGCGACGCTGAACACACCCTACCGGAATACGATCCCGCTGGCCGAGCAACCGGCCTACCCCGGCCCGATCGAACTCGAGCAGCGCATCGAGAACATTCTGCGCTGGAACGCGATGGCCATGGTGCTGCGCGGTTACGACAGCGGCAGCGGCGTGGGCGGCCACATCGGCACCTATGCATCGGCGGCCACGATGATGGAAGTCGGGCTGAATCACTTCTTCCGGAACCAGGGGCCGGACTACGGCGGTGACCTGGTCAGTTTTCAGGCCCACGCCGCGCCCGGCGTCTATGCGCGGGCTTTTCTGGAGGGTCGGCTGGCTGCAGAACAGCTGGACAACTTCCGGCGCGAACTCCAACCCGCCGGCGGCCTGTCGTCTTATCCACACCCCCGCAACATGCCGGACTTCTGGCAAATGCCGTGCGCATCCATGGGTCTGTCGACCCCGAGCGCGATCTACCAGGCCCGTTTTGCGAAGTACCTGGAGAACCGCGGCCTGAAACCGAACAACGGCGGCAAAGTCTGGGCGTTCATCGGTGACGGCGAGTCCGACGAGCCGGAAGTGCTCGGCACGATAAATATCGCGGCGCGCGAGCATCTCGACAACCTGATCATGGTGGTGAACTGCAACCTGCAGCGCCTGGACGGCCCGGTGCGCGGCAACGGCAAGATCATCCAGGAACTGGAGCGCAGCTTTCGCGGTGCCGGCTGGCAGGTCATCAAGGTGATCTGGAGCGGCGAATGGGACCCGCTGTTTGCGATCGACCACGACGGGGTGTTGCAGGCCCGCATGAACCGGGCCGTTGACGGCGACTACCAGATGTACTCGGTGGCCAGCGGCCCGGAAGTGCGCGCGCACTGGGTCGGCGACAGCCAGCGCCTGGCCGACATCATGAGCGTGCTGTCAGATGAAGAAATCCGCGTGATCCGACGCGGCGGTCACGACCACCACAAGATTCACGCGGCCTTTGCCAGGGCGGCGGCCACGACCAACCGCCCCACCGTCATTCTGATCAAGACCATCAAGGGTTACGGCATGCAGGGCTATGAGGGCTCCAACGCGGTTCACCAGAAAAAGAACCTGAGTCGTGAAGAACGCATCGACACGGCCCGGCGCCTCGGCATCCCGCTGGACGAAGCAGCGGCGGCGCGCGCCGACTCCTACCGCCCGGCCGATAACAGCGAAGAACTCCGTTACCTGAACGAACGCCGGGCGGCGCTGGGCGGCCCCTGGCCAGTTCGCGAGGTCGACTGCCCTGCCCTCGCCCCGCCGGCCCTCGACGTATTCCAGGACCAGCTGAAGGGCTCTGGTGACCGGGAACTGTCCACCACCATGGCCTTCGTGCGCATGCTGGCCAAGCTGATGGATCATCCGGAACTCGGCAAGTATGTGGTGCCCATCGTGCCGGACGAAGCGCGCACCTTTGGCATGGAAGCCCTGTTCCGCAAGGCCGGTATCTATTCCTTCGAAGGCCAGAAGTATCGCCCGGTGGACTCGAGCACCCTGATGCCGTATCGCGAGGCCCAGGACGGCCAGATTCTGCAGGAGGGAATCTGCGAGGCGGGCGCGATGGCATCGTTCATGGCTGCCGGCACCGCCTACGCGGTGCACGGCGTGCCCACCATTCCGTTCTACGTGTTCTATTCTATCTTCGGCTTCCAGCGCGTCGGCGACATGATCTGGAGTTGCGGCGACATGCTCAGCCGCGGCTTCCTGCTCGGCGGTACGTCGGGCCGCACCACGCTGAACGGCGAAGGGCTGCAGCACGAAGACGGCCACTCGCAGGTGCTGGCCAGCACCGTGCCGAACCTGCTGAGCTACGACCCGGCCTTCGCCTACGAACTGGCCGTGATTGTGCGCGAAGGCATACGCCGGATGTACGAGGCGCAGGAAAACATTTTCTACTACATCACGATTCACAACCAGAACTACGCGATGCCGGCCATGCCTGAGGGTGTGGAAGACGGCATCGTTCGTGGACTGTACCGCTACAAGCCGAGTGACATCGATGCCAGGAAAGGGCGCCGCGCGCACCTGTTCGGCAGCGGGGCAATCATGAGCGAGGTATTGGGCGCGCAGGCATTGCTCGCCGATGCGGGCGTCGCGGCAGACGTCTGGAGTGTAACCAGCTACAACGAGCTGAGCCGCGAGGCGCTGCGCCTGGAGCGCCACAACCTGCTGCGTGGGGAAAATAAGGAACCCTGCGTGCGGCGCACGCTGGCCGGGGAAAGCGGAGTGTTCGTGGCTGCATCCGACTATATGAAGGCGTTGCCGATGAGTATCGCGCGTTGGGTGCCCGGCCCTTACGTCGTGCTGGGCACGGACGGTTACGGGTTGAGCGAGTCACGGCCAGATCTGCGCGACTGGTTCGAGGTCAGCGCCCAGTACATCGCTTACGCTGCGATGGCATCGCTAGCGGAAACCGGGGTGGTCAAGGGCAAGGAACTGAAGGATTGCGCGCAGGGCTGGGGCATTCGGCCCGACAAGCCGGACCCTGCCCTGGCGGGACCGGCACAGGCGCGTTAACCCACACCGGGGGCCCGGTCAGGCCAGGGCCTACCCGCGCCGGTCGGTCGCCCGCGCGCCCATGAAACCCAGCAAAATTATTGGGTTATGCTCCTGACATGAACAACCCTGTGAAACCCCGCCGCTCCGTGCTGTACATGCCGGGCAGCAACGCGCGGGCCCTGGAGAAGGCGCGTGCGCTGCCCGCGGATACGTTGATCTTCGATCTTGAGGATGCCGTCGCCCCGCAGTCGAAAACCGAGGCCCGGTCCGCCGTCCTGAAAACGATCAGCCAAGGGGGCTACGGCCACCGCGAACTCGTGATCCGGATCAACGCGGTTGACACCCCGTGGGGCGCAGACGACCTGGAGGCTGCGGCACGCAGTGGTGCCCATGCCGTGCTACTCCCAAAGGTCAACGGGCCGGAAGACGTCGCCGCTGCCGGGCGCCGCCTGCGCACGGCCGGGGCAGCTCCGGGACTGGGCCTCTGGATCATGGCGGAGACACCCGACGCGATCCGCCTGATCGACCGCATCGTCACCGCAGAGCCGGCGCTGCAGGTGATAGCAATGGGTAACAACGACCTCGCCAAAGCGCTGCGCCTACCGCCGGACCCGGCGCGCACCGGGCTGCTGCACGCCATGAGCGGCTGCATTCTCGCGGCGCGTGCGCAGGGGCTTGATATACTTGACGGCGTGTTTGGGGACCTGGCTGACCGAGCCGGCTTCGCTCTCGAATGCGGCCAGGGCAAGGCCCTGGGTTTCGACGGCAAGACACTCATTCACCCCGGGCAAATCGACCCGGCCAACGAGATCTTCGGCGTCACTGGCGAAGACGTGGCCCGGTCCGAGGCAATCGTTGCGGCCTGGGAGACAGCCGCCGCGGCCGGCAGGGGCGTCGCGGTGCTCGATGGGCAAATGATCGAAGCGCTGCACGCGGAGTCCGCCCGCCGGGTGCTGACGCTGCATGCAGCAATCTGCGCGCGCTCAGAGGACTGAGACTGGATGGCAAAGAAGAACAATCCGTCGCTGGCAGACTGGGACGAACTGGCCCGCAAGGAGCGCAAGGGCCGGGACCCTGAAGAACTGGTCTGGGAGACCCCGGAAGGCATCCCGGTAAATCCCGTGTACACGGCGGCAGATCTCGACCAGCTGGAACACCTGGACGGCCTGCCGGGCGTTGCCCCGTTCACGCGCGGGCCACGCGCGACGATGTACGCGGGACGACCGTGGACAGTGCGCCAGTACGCCGGCTTCTCCACGGCGGAAGAATCCAACGCGTTCTATCGCAACAACCTCGCGGCCGGCCAGACAGGCCTGTCGGTGGCTTTCGACCTGGCTACCCATCGCGGCTACGACTCCGACCACCCGCGCGTGGTGGGGGACGTAGGCAAGGCCGGCGTGGCCATCGACACCGTCGAAGACATGAAGACACTCTTCGACGGCATCCCGCTGGACAAGATGTCTGTGTCCATGACCATGAACGGCGCGGTGATCCCCGTTATGGCCATGTACATCGTCGCGGCCGAGGAACAGGGCGTATCGCCCGAGCAACTGGCGGGGACCCTGCAAAACGACATTCTGAAAGAATTCATGGTCCGCAACACCTACATTTATCCGCCGGCACCGTCCATGCGGATCGTGGCGGACATCATCGGCTATACCGCGAACCACATGCCGCGCTTCAACTCCATCTCCATTTCCGGTTATCACATGCTGGAAGCTGGGGCGACGTGCGTGCAGGAACTCGGCTTCACCATTGCCGACGGCATCGAGTACGTGCGGGCAGCGCTGGCCAGCGGCCTCAAAGTCGATAAGTTTGCCCCGCGGCTGTCCTTCTTCTTCGGCATTGGCATGAACTTCTTCATGGAAGCGGCCAAGCTGCGCGCCGCGCGCCTGCTGTGGGCCGAGTTGATGCAAGAGATGTTTGCGCCGGAAGATCCTCGCTCGCTCATGCTGCGCACCCACTGCCAGACCTCCGGCGTCAGCCTGACGAGCCAGGATCCTTACAACAATGTAATCCGGACCACGGTGGAAGCGCTGGCGGCGGTGCTGGGCGGCACGCAGTCGCTGCACACCAACTCATTTGACGAAGCGCTGGCACTGCCAACGCCCTTCTCCGCCCACATTGCGCGCAATACTCAGCTCGTGCTGCAGGAAGAAACGGGCATTACCCGCGTCGTGGATCCGCTGGCCGGGTCTTACTACGTAGAAAGCCTGACCGCATCACTGGCGGCAGCAGCCCGCAAGCTGATTGACGAAGTCGAAGCCATGGGCGGCATGACCAAGGCAGTGGAATCGGGCATGCCGAAATTGCGTATCGAGCAGGCGGCGGCGCTGCGCCAGGCGCGCATCGACCGCGGCGAAGAAGTGATCGTCGGGGTGAACAAGTACCAGCGCGAAGACGAACCGGAAATCGACGTACTGGACATCGACAACTCAGCGGTAAGGGAATCCCAGGTCGCAAGTCTGCAGGCGGTGCGCGCCGGCCGCGACGCCAAGGCCTGTCAGGACGCTCTCGACGCGCTGACGGCCGCCGCGAGCAGCGGCACCGGCAACCTGCTGGAGCTGGCGGTCACCGCCGCCCGCGCCCGCGCCAGCGTCGGCGAGATTTCAGACGCCATGGAAGCCAGCTTTGGGAGGCATCGTGCCGTGATCCAGTCTATCAGCGGAGTTTACGGGTCGGCCTACGAGGGCGACGAAGCCTTTGCCGGCATCCAGCGCGACGTGGAGCGCTTCGCGACGGAAGAAGGCCGGCGCCCGCGCATGCTGGTGGTGAAGCTGGGCCAGGACGGTCACGACCGCGGCGCCAAGGTCATCGCGACGGCTTTCGCGGACCTGGGTTTCGACGTCGATATCGGGCCGCTGTTCCAGACGCCGGACGAAGGCGCCCGCCACGCGATCGAAAACGACGTGCACGTGGTGGGAATCTCGTCCCAGGCCGCCGGGCACAAAACGCTGGTGCCCCAACTCATCGACGCGTTGAAAGCCCAGGGCGCCGGCGACATCATCGTCGTGTGCGGCGGCGTGATCCCGCCAAAAGACTACGACGAGCTGAAAGCCGCCGGCGTGTCGGCCATATTTGGACCGGGCACGAACATTCCGGCCGCGGCTCATGAAGTGCTGGGCCTGATCCGGCAGCGGCGCATGGCCGCCTGACGCGGGCGCGCCAGGCACGAGCAACAATAAAGACGGAGCCACTCATGCAGGACATCATCCAGCGACTCGCCGAAAAGCGCGAGGCGGCGCAACTCGGCGGTGGCCAGAGGCGTATCGACGCTCAGCATGCCAAGGGCAAACTGACGGCACGGGAACGCATCGAATTGCTGCTGGACGAGGGCAGCTTCGAGGAATGGGACCTGTTCGTGGAGCACCGCTGCACGGACTTCGACATGGCCGACCAGAAGATTCCGGGCGACGGCGTGGTGACCGGTTACGGCACCATCAACGGCCGGCTGGTATTCGTGTTCAGCCAGGACTTCACGGTGTTCGGCGGCTCACTGTCCGAGCCCCACGCAGAAAAGATCTGCAAGATCATGGACCAGGCCATGAAGGTGGGCGCGCCGGTCATCGGCCTGAACGATTCTGGCGGCGCGCGCATCCAGGAAGGCGTCGCATCCCTCGGCGGCTACGCCGACGTATTCCAGAAGAACGTGCTGGCGTCCGGCGTGGTGCCGCAAATTTCAGTGATCATGGGCCCGTGCGCGGGCGGCGCCGTGTATTCACCGGCCATGACGGACTTCATTTTCATGGTCCAGGACACCTCGTACATGTTCGTGACCGGGCCCGACGTGGTGAAGACCGTGACCCACGAAGTGGTGACAGCCGAAGAGCTGGGCGGCGCCGTGACCCACACGACCAAATCGGGCGTCGCGGACCTGGCCCTGGAAAACGACGTGGAAGCGCTGCTGGCCACCCGGCGTTTCTTCAACTTCCTGCCGGCCAACAATCGCGAGAAGGCGCCGGTCTGGCCGACGACCGACCCCGGCTCGCGCGTAGAGGTGTCGCTGGACACCCTGGTGCCGGACGACCCGGCCAAGCCCTATGACATCCGCGAAGTTATTCTGAAAGTGGCT
>Ga0265309_10001346_pt1 | contig 10680 bp, 9 predicted proteins | sample Helome_FD_192492 | JGI IMG/M metagenome (GOLD analysis project Ga0265309, IMG submission 192492) | Marine sediment microbial communities from subtidal zone of North Sea - Hel_20160524 (Illumina Assembly) | ecosystem: Environmental > Aquatic > Marine > Subtidal zone > Sediment ...
CGTCCATTCATAGTCTCCGCAAGGCATCCTGTCCAGAACTTGAAAAGTGGTCGTAAGTATATCTTCGGTAATTACAGCTACACCTTCCATGGTAACCGTGAGTGTATAAAAATCTGCTCCGGCTACAGAAGTCCAAAAGAATTGCGGAGTTGCATCAACTGTGTTGCCTGTAGGGGCCAAAGGCGTTGGTGCAGGTAAGGGCTCAGGTACATCAGTGTTTACAAATTCCAGCAAGAGCGCATCAGGCAAGGCTGTTTGAACCAACAGCGGAGGGGGTGGCTGGGTAACCGCATTTTTGTCTACTAAGCCATCGAAGAGAGCACTGTTCGCAAAACGAGTGGAATTTGTCGCTGCCGTCCCGTTAAAAACACGCATAAACACACTTCCGCTAAGAAAGTTTGTTTCGCTAAGACCATAGTCGGTTGAGTCATAGGTATCGTCAAATATGGTAGAGCCCGGTAACGGAGGTGCTCCAAGACTCGTCGTGGTAAAGGTACCTAATAATACTTCATCCGCATTCAGGTAATCTGCATCGGCATAGTTTAATTCTTGCGTATTGGTATTACTCGTCCAGATAACCTGAACAAGTGAACCATCAGGAAGGTCCGCAGCGCCTACACCACCAATTAAGGGATCATCAACCCCGAATATGATCTGGCATTGCACTGAAGAAACGGCCGCAAAACCAAGTGTTGGCAATAGCAGCAGTAATAATATACTGATTACTTTATTCATATATTTTTTCCACATAACCCTAATCAGCATAGCCCGTGCCAATCCTTTAATATCTATAGATAAACCAACTATTCCATTTAAATATAGCTTTTTTTAACCCTTATAACGATGAATCTCTCATTTTATTGTCAATTATTAGAAAAAATACGCTGTCAGTAATGTTGGTACTTCCAGTGTTTACACCTATAATACATGCATATGAGAAAAGTAGCACATCGCGGACATGCCCGGAAATTTCCTGAAAACTCTAAGGCGGCCTTTAGGGCAGCTTTAGAGTTAACCTGCGATGCCATAGAGTTAGACATTCACTTAAATGCCGCCGGCGAACTGATTATTTATCATGATTATGATTTTGAGGCACAACACAAGCTATATACACTTAAGGAGTACTTAGTTGACATTGCCCCTTATACTGAAAGCTTAATAGAAATAAAAGCGCATCCTGAGCATCGAACTCACGTTGAGATAAAACAAACCTGCGATGCGCTGGATGATTTATTAACTAAGCATAATCACTTAAATTTTCGCCTTCTTTGCTTTCAACATGAATGGCTGAAATACCTCAAAGAAAAAAACAGCGCCTATAACTGTGTTAAAAATTTCTATGAAACAGAAACCATCAACGAAAATGAAGCTTCCTGCCTCGATGCCTTTTCTTTCAATATTAAAGAGTACCAGACTTCGGCTTTAGAGTTGGGGCGCAAGCTGAATAAACAACTCATGTTCTGGACCTGCAATACCAAAAAACAAATTGCTGAAGCGGTCGCACAAAAGGCCGATTATATTATGAGTGATGATATACGTTTAATCAGTTGTTGATAATTCCGTGATATTTAAAGCGCTCTTTAAGTGTGTTTAGCGTGAACGGCTTGCTTATAAAATCATCCATGCCTGCATCCAGTCCCCGCAGCCTGTGTTCATCCAGGGCATTTCCGCTAACCCCTATGATTAATATATTTTGATCCGTGTTCAACCCTCGAATAAACGACGTTGCTTCATATCCATTCATGATGGGCATTTGAATATCCATCAAAATCACTTGAGGGTGTAATTCAGAGAACTTAGCACATGCTTCTTTCCCGTTGTTCGCTATATCCACATCAACATTCAACCGCTTCAACATATTCATTAACACAGCCTGGTTTGCAAGGTTGTCTTCAACGATCAGTACTTTAGTTTTATCACCGGTTTCTTTAATATTATGAACTATGGTTTGGGGATCCATCCCCTGATAGGTTAAATGAGCCGGGTTATATTTCTTTTCAAAGACCAAGTTGAAACTAAATGCAGCCCCCTCTCCTATATCGCTTTCCAGCTGAAGAGAGGACCCGCCCATTAAAGGAATTAATTGCTGACAAATACTCAAGCCTAAGCCGGAACCTGCAAACTTCCGAGTAAAGGCATCTTCGACTTGGTAGAAAGGATCAAACAGCTTTACATGGTTTTCTTTTGCTATACCAATTCCCGTATCAGTAACTTTAAACTCAACTTCTATATGATCTTTATCTTCTTTACGCGGCCTTAAAGAAACATCCAGTGATACGGAGCCCTCTGGAGTAAATTTCACGGCATTGGAAATAAGGTTTAATAAAATCTGCTGTATTCTCAAAGCATCCCCTAAGACCGGAACGCCTAAATTTCCTAAAACATTGTACTTAAATTCCAGCCCGTCTTCAATGCACAGGTTTTCAGCCATCGAGGCGATAGAATTAAGACAACTGGATAAATTAAAATTTTGATTTGCCACGTTCAACTGCTGGGCTTGAATTTTTGAGAAATCTAACACATCATTAATGATGGTGGTGAGTAAGTCAGCGCCCATAGTAATATCTTCAAGATATTTTCTTTGTTCCCCGCTCATATCGGTCTCTTGTAAAATAGAGGCTGTGCCCACAATGGCATTTAAAGGGGTTCGAAGTTCATGACTGATTACGGCTAAGAAATTATCTTTAGCTACTATGGCTTCTTCATATTTCTGCACCCCTAAAGCAGCTGCGACTAAGGATGCTAAAGAGAGCAAGGTTTCTTTATCTTCCTGTTTAAAATAAAAGGGATCTTTTGAATCTACTTTGATTACCCCAAGTACTTTACCCGCAAGGACCAGCGGAGCAACGATACATGAGTAGTAGCCTGATTCAACTAAAGCCTTTGTATCATGATGATTTGAAGATTCCGAATCAGCCCCGGTTAACACTTTAGAAGTATAACTCCAGCTGATCGTTTCCCGATTTGTTACTGCTTCCATCAGCAACGTGTTTTCAGCTGATATAAGCAGCCCATCACCAAGGGACTTGATCCCTGTATTTAAGGTGTAAACAGAGAAATCATTTTCTGTAAAGTCCAATAAAGCAATGCTCCCGCGGTCTGAATTAAAGAATTCATCTATAAAATCAGTAATGAGAAATAAAAGAGATTCAAAATTATCCGCCTTGCTTAACGCAACGGCATACTTTTGCCAAACTGTTTGATTGCTAACCATAAGAATTATTTAAAAGCAGTTAGCATGCCAAGGTTTACAAAAATTACACAGTCTTTTGTGGCTTAGAGTGCGTAGAAGTCAATTATCGTAACTATAAGCAATAGAGGGAGATAGATTATAGAACTCTTTAATAAACGCCTGGCGGCCGCCTTGGTGTGCACGGTCACAAAGAGTAAAGCATTGTAAAGCATATACAGCCCTAGCACTGCCGCCCCTATGGCGTAGACCCAATTTGCATCCTGTACAACAAAGGGGACCAATGATGCGAAGATCATTAAAAATGTATATAAAATCACCTGGAAAAAAAGTTTGTGGCCTTTTTCGTCCACCACGGACAGCATCTTGTGTCCCCCTTTTGCATAGTCTTCTTTATATATCCATGCGATCGCGTAAAAATGAGGGTGTTGCCAGGAAAAGAGAATTAAGAAAACAACCCAGGCACCAAAGCTGTATTCATCTGTAGCTGCCACCCAGCCACAGCTCATTGGTAAGGCTCCCGGAATCGCTCCCACAGAAGTGTTAATCCAATGCACCTGTTTTAACGGGGTATAAACCAGCACATACAAAAGAGCCGTAAGCAAAACCAAGGTCGCCGTTCTGTTATTCACATAATAAACCAGTATTCCCAGACCAATAAACACCATGGCGAGTCCATAAAATAATGCCGCACCGGGCTTTATTTTCCCGGACGGGATTTCCCTGTTTTTCGTGCGGTCCATTTTTTTATCCAGGTCCCGCTCCCACCAATTATTTAATGCGGCAGATCCGGCAGAGGCGATGCCAATACCCAATAAAGAGGAAATGAAGTGTTGCCCATAAACGATTCCTTCAGCCCCTAAGAGGTAGCCGAAAGCGGCGGTAATCATTACCATGCGGGTAATGCCCGGCTTGGAGAGATTATAATAGTTTTTTAACACGCTCATAAGAAGTTGCCTTAAATCTTAAATAGCTAAGGCAAACTAAGCCGTGTTACCAGCCCAATTCAGACCAGGCTTGGGGAACCGTCTCTATTTCGTAGCCTTTATTATCGGCGCCTAAGAAGGAAAGCATCACCGCCACAAATAAAAATCCCGCAACTGCGCAAGCCGTAATAATCTTAGGTGATTCTTTTAAATGCATGAAGAACGTTAATACAATGGCTGCTTTTACAACGGCAATAAATACTGCAACCACGATGTTCAGGGGGCCAAAATCAACATATGATGCCATCACGGTAATAATACTTAAAACCATTAATGCGACAAATACTATTACATAGCCACCCACACCATGTTCATGGTCATCGTGCTCTTCATTATGTTCGTTATGTTCTGACATGTGCAACCCTCTTTAAATTAAATACAGCAACGGGAATAAGAATATCCAGACGATATCGACGAAGTGCCAATAAAGCCCAAAGTATTCTACATGGGGGTAATACTCTTTATTAAATCGGCCGCGATGCGCTAAAATACAAATCCAGATAATAATACCTGCACCAATTATCATGTGCAGTGCATGCATACCGGTCATGGCAAAATATAAACAATAGTATATCTGAATGCCCTTAGGCTCTGCTACTTGAGTTTTCTTTACATAGGTATCAGAAGCCCAGGCTCCCGGCTTTATATTGCCCTTAGTGCCCTCTGACGCTTTGTCATAATACTTTAAGCCCGTGCTGTGGTCTGCGTGACCGGCGGCCTCTACTTGTTCTTTAGTGCCATGCCAGTTGAATGGATTTTCAGGAAATATTTTACCGGGTATCAAACTGTGGTCGTATTTAGCACCATATTCGACTGTTTTAATCCCCATGAAAACCCCGCCCAGTATGAGCGTGGCAACTAACCATAGGATGATCCCGTTTTTTCTGCCCTGACGGGCGGCATGAACGGAAAAAACTACGGTTAAAGATGAGGCAATAAGCACAACGGTATTCAGCAAGCCCAGTTTAGGATCCAACCAGCTGGACCCGGCTTCATAGGCTTCAGGATAATTAATCCGGTACCATGTATAAGCCCCGAAAAGTCCCCCGAAAAATAAAATTTCCTGCGCCATGAACAACCAAATACCAAACATAGTGGCTTGATTCTGCTGCTGCATGTTTTCGAAGAAGTGCTGCTGATAAGGAGGTGCGTCTGTATTTTCGTGTGACATGATTAACCCTCCTTCCCTTCTTCTGCATAAAGACTCTCATCTTCATAATCATAGGCATAACGAATGGTAACTTTAGGATCTTCCAGGAAATTATGAGGATCCGGAGGCGAGTCCGCATGAGTCCACTCAAGCCCTGTAGCCTGCCAGGGGTTTCTTCCTGCGTCTTTCTTCCCGAATAATGAAACAAACATCGTTATAAAGAACACCGTAAATCCGAATGCCAGCACCGTTGCTCCGGCTGTTGAAAGCACATGCAATACCTGCCACTCCTCCGGATAGGTGTGATAACGACGGGGCATCCCCATGTACCCCAGAATAAACTGCGGGAAAAAGGTTAAGTTAAAGCCGATAAAGATCGTAATCGCAGCCACTTTAGCCGCCGCTTCATTGTACATTACACCAAACATTTTAGGCCACCAGAAATGCAGCCCGCATAACCAGGCAAATACCATTCCCCCAACCATCACATAGTGGAAGTGCGCAACCACGAAGTACGTATCGTGCAAGTGAACATCAATCGCCAGCGTGGCAAGATAAAGACCCGTTAAACCTCCGACAAGAAAAAGTCCGATGAATCCCAGTGCATAAATCATAGGAGTCGTCATCTTAATGGAGCCTCCATAAAGCGTCGCAACCCAGTTGAATATCTTAATGGCCGTAGGAATACCCACCGTGAATGAAAGAATGGAAAAGATCATCCCCGCATAAATCGATTGGCTGCTTACAAATAAGTGGTGTCCCCATACGAAGAATCCGATGAAGGCAATTGCCAAGCTGGATAAGGCGATAAATTCATATCCAAAGATTCGTTTACGAGAAAAGCAGGCAATCACTTCTGAGATCACTCCAAAACCGGGAAGAATCATGATGTATACCGCAGGGTGCGAGTAGAACCAGAACAGATGCTGGAATAATACAGGGTCGCCACCTAATGCGGGGTTAAAGATACCAATACCTAATCCGCGTTCCAGGATGATGAGCACCATGGTAATGGCGATAACCGGAGTGCCCAAGACCATAATAATGCTAGTGGCATATTGCGCCCATACAAAGAGAGGTAATTTAAACCAGTTTAGCCCGGGTGCCCGCATTTTATGAATCGTTACCACAAAGTTTAAGCCCGTAAGAATAGAACTGAACCCGGTAACAAATACACCGAATGCCGCCATGATCACATTACCATTTGCATAGGTAGATGAGTAGGGCGTATAAAAAGTCCATCCCGTATCAATCCCGCCCAAAATCACCGCGCCTAACGCAAGCATTCCGCCTGTCATAAAGAGGTACCAGCTGGCTAAGTTCAGCCTGGGGAAAGCAACATCCTTGGTCCCTAACATCAAGGGCAGTAAAAAATTACCTAAAACCGCAGGTACAGAGGGAACCAGGAAAAAGAAAATCATCACCACACCATGCATGGTAAATAATTTATTATAGGTCTCATGCTGCAAAATATTTGCATCCGGAGTCATCAACTCAAGACGGAATAAAGCTGCCGCAAAAGAACCTATTGTGAAAAATACTATAATAGATATTAAGTACATTACACCAATTCGTTTGTGGTCCACTGTAAGCAGCCATGACTTGATGGTGCTTTCATGATTTAAATAATTTTTAGCTGTCACTGCTTCACTCATTAGATTTCCCCTTCATTAGCTGTCGATTCCTCAGCGAGGGATTTGATATAGGCAATAAGTTGCATCATTTTTTCTTCTGGGATTTGGCCAACATAAGGAGGCATCACGGGTTGATAACCTTTCACAATTTTGGCTGCCGGATTTAAAATAGATTCACGAATATAATCTTCATCAACCAACACTTTCGTCCCGTCAATTAATTCTTCTTCTGTGCCAAATACACCTTCTAAAGAAGGTCCTAACTGCGCAGGACCGCCACCAATATGGCATACAGCACAACCCGTTTCCGTAAATACGGCTTTCCCCTGCTCCACTACACTTAACATTGGACCTGAATCATCTTTACTGGCAACCGTGATGTCACCCATAGCTCCTGAACCGGCCCACTCCTGATAATCAGCCGGCGCCATAACCGTTAAGGTGCCAATCATTCTTGAATGTTCGGTGCCGCAGAATTCAGTACAAAGAATATGGTGTGTGCCGGGCTCTATGGCTTCAAACCAAATCTCTGTATAACGGCCAGGGACGGTATCGCGTTTAATCCGCATAGAGGGTATGTAATAGGAGTGTATCACATCTTCGGATGTCATGGTTAGTTTAACAGGTGTTCCGGCAGGAACATGTAAATCGTTAATTTCGCGTTTTCCATTAGGGTGCTGTACCTTCCACATCCATTGCTTACCCGTTACTAAAAACTCCATTGAGTCTGCAGGCGCTTTAGAATTTTGGAAGTGTAAATCCGTTCCCCACACGAACATCACCAAACACAATAAGAAGGGAATGACAGACCAAAAGATCTCTAAAGGTACAGAACCATGTATGCCTTTTGGGCGATCCTCTTCTGATTTACGAGCAAACACAATCGAGAAGATAATAATGGCGATAATAATCCCAACCGTAAAGAAGGTAGTCACAATATTCAGATATGCATACAGCCAATCGACTTGTTTAGCATATTCAGATGCTGCTTCTGGAAAACTTGGAAATCCAAAATTCATATCTTTAACTCAATCCCTTAATGGTTCTAAGACTCTTCTTACTTTTTATCGTTATCTTCATATGACTTCATCTTCTTCAAATCACTTTTAAATAGTACTGTTAACAAAATCCCCATTGCGACAACGGTTAACAAACTCGTTATCTTCAACGTATTATGAATGAGCACATTGTATTTTCCTGTTTCAGGGTCATAAGAGAAACAACTTAAAAAGATCTTGTCGGCCAGACTTCCGATCTTTCCTTTCGATGCCTCCATCATGCCAAACTTCAAATCTCTCGGTTCGTATTCGACTCCGGGGAAATACCTCGATATTTTCCCTTCCGGCGTAATACAAAGCACCCCGGATTTATGAGAGTACTCGTCTGTTTCAGGATCATATTTAAATGCAAAACCAACTGCATCTGCCAGCACTTGAATGTCTTTTAATTCGCCGACTAAAAAATGCCATGCATCTTCAGCCTCATATCTGCCGTATTGTTTAATATAGTTAGCTTTTTTATCTTTTGCTAACACATGAGTTTCCTCATGATCAAAACTTACAGCAATCAAACTATAATCTTCACCTGGGTTAAACGGAACTTTTTTCAAACTGTCCGTTAAGCCATTTAATTGAAGATTACAAAGCATCGGACATTCATAATAAACCATGTTTAATATAACCGGTTTACCCTGATTAAAATACTTTCCTAATTCAACCTTGTTACCCTCATCGTCTCTGAAAACCAGATCCAACGGCAACTGCTCATTCAGCTTTTGTTTAAAGCCTATTTCAATGAACTCATCCTGACTTTTGTCCTTTGACTCAAATTCACCTTGAGCAAAGGCACTTATGATCAGGAATAAATTTAACTTTATTCCGATAAAAAAAACAAACCGCTTAATGTTTAGCATCGGCCGGGGTCCCATGAGCTTTCTCCGTATGTTCCGCGACTGCTTTTTCGGCTGCCACTTTAACGTCCTCATGTTTATCCTCAACAGCTTTAACAGTAGTTTCTGCTTTTTCCTCTAAATCTTTTTTTACTTCGTGCGGTTCCGTCTCGTGTGCCGCATGCTCACCGTGCCCCGTTTCGTCGTGATGTGCAGCAGGCATCTTCACTTCAGTAATGGGTGTAAATCCATGTGCGGCCACATGTTCAATTGCTATGGAAATCGGAACGTATGCCGTTGTGTGTGTACCATCCACAAAGCCTACATTATGCTGGATAAATTCCTCTTGAGCCAGATACGTCTCTAAATCTTTCGACGCTCTAACCTGAAGCAGGACATTGCCTTTAGGCAGGCTTCTCTTTTGAGCCAATTCGGAAACACCTGCTTTTTTGGCATCGCCTTCTTTAGCATCATAACTTTTAAACATAACCAGCATGCCAATAAATACAGCGGCTGTAATTGCGACAACTATGAAGCAGTAAACCCCAACGGATTTCAAGTTGATATCTTCATCCGTCCAATCCGGATTGGTGTTCTCTGGATTCATATTAATTGGTTCGTGGTGATCAGACATTAGAAGGCACCTCTTTGTAATCGAAATCCGGAGTAAACACAGGATCTTTAGTTGGAAGCACCGGATACTTACGCAAGGTTCCCAACATCAAATAGACCCAAATAGCACCAAATGCGATAGGTGCGGCAAAATCGCCAATAGAAATCATAGGCCCTAATACACGCGGAGATGCGGAGGCAATATCAACTGCATTTCCAATAAACACTTGCGTCATAGCATAGGTTTCAGGCTGGTGAATAGAAGGCGCTACCAACCAGTTTAAATCGATTATGCGCATACCCAATAACCAAACGGCAAACCAAATCACTACTTGAGATTTCTTTTTCGAAAAACGATTCAGCATAAGTAAAAACGGAAAAGCGAATTGGAATAAAACCAGGAACACCGTGTAGGGTTTCCATGCCCCAACCATACGATTGATATACCATGGAACTTCTTCAGGTAAGTTCGCAGACCAGATAATGATAAATTGAGACAAATTAATGTATGCCCAAAGAATAACAAAGGCAAACATGAGCTTCCCTACATTATGCAAATCTTTCTCCTGCATTAATTCTTTATGCGGCTGGGCCTTAGATAAATAGACCAACATTAATACAGAGAAGGCCCAGGCGGTTAGTGCCTGCCCTACCATCATCAGCACTCCGTAAATTGAAGAGAACCAGGTTGGTTCTATTGAACTCACCCAGTCAACGGCGACAAAAGTCATAATGATTACAAAAGTCAGCGCACCGGGTCCGGCAATAAATTTCATTTTGTCGCGGTAAACCGTGTCACCCGTCTCGTCCTGCTTTAACGACCATTTGCGAAGGCAGGTGATAATGAATGCCGTAATAGCAAAAAATACAATGGCGCGAATCGTCCAGCCATTTGCATTTAAATAACCAAGCTTGTTGGCTTCAACGATGCCGAGGTAGTCTTTTTCCGGGTGCAGCCAGTCCATATAGGTCGTGTTACCAAATTTTTCACTCATCGCGGTATAACCGAATGGAATAAACAAAAGTATAACATACCAAATGGTACCTGCACCTGCTTCTAAAGGACGGCGAATTAACCACCCCCATTTACCACCAGCTAAATGAATGATGCATAACAAGATCAGGCAGCCAGCGGTACCGCCAAGGGCAAATAAGAAGCCCGTCAAATAGGACTGCCAAAAATGCGTCGACGCTCCTTCGCCTATCAAAACTGCTGATAC
>Ga0265309_10001347_pt1 | contig 10676 bp, 7 predicted proteins | sample Helome_FD_192492 | JGI IMG/M metagenome (GOLD analysis project Ga0265309, IMG submission 192492) | Marine sediment microbial communities from subtidal zone of North Sea - Hel_20160524 (Illumina Assembly) | ecosystem: Environmental > Aquatic > Marine > Subtidal zone > Sediment ...
CGTCCGAATGGCGTACTACTCGGACAAGTAACGCCTAAAGGCGGGACCATTTCAGGAACCTCTTCTATTGTGCAATTTGATGCGTGGAATTGGGAGGATGCTGCTGTAAAAGTTGATGACGGTATCCATCTGAACTGGCCGAATAGTTTTAGGCGAGGCCGATGGTGGATGGGCGAAGAACCCGGCTTTAAACCAAATAAAGACTATGCAGATCAGGTTGAGAACATTGGCTCTTTTGTCGCCAATGCCAAGGCCTATGGCACGGCTAGTACAACTCAGGAGAATCCGGGTTTTAAAGCAATGCAAGGCTTGTTTGACGGCTCACAGAAATTGTATGTCTATGCGCAGTCAGAGTGGGAGATCCGCGATGCGATCACTTTTTTGAAAAAAGGAGGCATCCAATCTGTAGTCTTGGTAGGTGGTTACCAGGCACAGCGAGCAGCAGATCTGCTCAAGGCACACAATGTGCCGGTACTTGTTAATTATACGCATACGCGACCCTATTTTGATGATGAGGATTACGACTATCCGTTTAAACTACCAAAACTCCTCTCTGAAGCCGGTTTGTTAGTGGGCATTCAGAATGCTAATTCATCTAATTTCCAAACCCGCAATCTGCCGTTTTATGCAGGCCAGGTCGTCGGCCAGGGACTTGATAAGGAAAAGGCAGTAGCGATGATCTCCGGGAATACAGCAAAGATTCTTGGGATTGATGATCGCTATGGCACATTGGAGGCAGGTAAAAGTGCGACCTTGTTCATTTCTGAAGGGGATGCGCTCGACATGCGCGGCAATATTTTGACCCATGCATTTATCGATGGGCGTCAGATCTCCCTGGAAACTCATCAAACAAAACTTTGGAAACGATACTCCGGGAAGTACGAGGGTAAATAATACCTAGTGAAACCTGTAAAACATATCAGCAGTACCCAGAATCCAGAGATAAGGGAACTGATCACCATCAAAGAGAAAAAGAAGGGCCGTAGTTCCAGCGGCCTTTTTGTATTGGAGGGGATACGCGAGTTTGCTATTGCAAGGGAAGCCGGTTACAAATTTGAGAAGTTTTTCTGTTGTCCTGATATCATCTCACAGGAAATGGTTGATAAATGCACCACTTACTTCCCTGAAATACCTCTGATCAGTGTCAGTAAAAGTGTTTACGAACGCATAGCCTACCGAGGGAAGACAGAAGGCTGGATCGCCCTGGGGCATTCCAAACAACATACGCTAAACGATCTGCCGCCACTATCTTCAACACCGTTGATCCTTGTTGCTGAGTCGCCCGAGAAACCGGGAAACGTAGGCGCACTTCTTCGTACTGCAGATGCAGCACAATTGAGTGCGGTCCTCATTGCCGATCCCATCTCTGATCTCTACAACCCGAATACGGTTCGTTCTAGTGTGGGTTGCCTCTTTTCAGTGCCTGTAGCCACGGCAACCAGCTCAGAGATCATTGCATTCCTGAGAGAACGGGATATATCTATATTTTCAGCCACATTGCAAGATGCAGGCGCTTATGTAGATCAGGATTATAGCGGGCCATCGGCATTGGTTGTCGGTGCTGAGTCGACCGGACTAACTCAAATTTGGCGGGATGAGGCAGACGCGAAGATCAAAATTCCAATGGCCGGAAAAATAGATTCTATGAATGTTTCTGTCTCTGCTGCAATACTTATATTTGAAGCAAAACGACAACGAAAATTCAGGTAATTAATTGATATATAAATTGTTACATGGCTGAAAGCTTCTTGTTTTACATCATTATAGGCATCCTGGTGCTCCAATATCTCATTGAATTGATATTAAGCCTGCTCAATGCCAAAAAATTCGTGGATCCCATTCCTACTGAATTAACGGATGTCTTTGATGCCGAGGAGTACAAACGGTCGCAGCGCTATAAAAAAGAGAATCACAGGTTCGGATTACTGACCAGTACATTCTCCCTGGTACTAACCCTCACGTTTCTTTTGATCGGTGGATTTGAATGGGTCGACCAGTGGGTGCGAACCCTTACCGCTCACCCCATATTAATGGCACTGCTGTATTTTGGTGCGATCCTATTTGGCTCTGAAATTTTGGGTATCCCATTTGGCTGGTACCACACCTTTGTGATCGAAGAGAAATACGGATTTAATAAAACTAGACCCGGCACATATGTGATGGACAAGATCAAAGGATGGGGCTTAACTGCGATTCTTGCTGGCGGTATCTTATCGTTGATCATGTGGTTCTACCTGTGGGCAGGCCCTAACTTTTGGATCTATGCCTGGGGGCTGATCGCAATCTTTACCATCTTTATGAATTTGTTTTACAGCAGGTTGATCGTTCCTTTATTTAATAAACAGGTTCCCCTGGAGGAAGGCAGTCTCAAATCCCAGATCGAGAACTATGCTTCGGGTGTTGGCTTTGATCTGAAAAATATTTTTGTCATCGATGGATCGAAAAGATCAACTAAGGCAAATGCATATTTCTCAGGTTTTGGAAGAGAAAAGCGGGTGGCTTTGTACGATACACTGATCGAGGATCTGGAAGAAGAAGAGATCGTAGCCGTGCTTGCCCATGAAGTTGGGCATTATAAAAAGAAGCATATCGTCATCAACTTAGTTGCATCACTGCTTTTAACCGGTTTGATGTTATTTATCCTCTCCATATTTATAAATAATCCTGAACTCTCCGGGGCTATAGGTGTTACAACACCAAGTTTTCATGCAGCCCTTATCAGCTTTGGATTATTATATAGTCCCATCTCGGAAGTCACCGGACTGATCATGAATTATCTTTCCCGAAAATTCGAGTTTCAGGCCGACGCCTATGCCAAAAATACTTTTGCAGCATTGCCCTTGATCAGTTCACTAAAAAAATTGTCCAGGCATAGCCTTAGTAACCTTACTCCACACCCGGCCTTCGTATTTGTGCATTATTCCCACCCTCCTCTTTATCAGCGTATTAGAGAGCTTAGCACATGATTTTTGTTGGTTAGGACAAAAGATTGTGGTAACTTTATTTTATGAGGACGGCAACGCTGATTGAGAAGGAGAACAAAGAAATTGCCAGGCAGTACAAGGAATTACTTCGCATAAGTTATCAAGCGCTTTCCAAGGCCGATAAGAAATTGATCCGATCGGCTTTTGATGTGGCCGTTGATGCCCATAAAAATCAACGACGTAAGTCTGGGGAAGCCTACATATTCCACCCTATAGCCGTGGCAAAGATCGTGGCCAATGAAATTGGTCTCGACGCAACTTCTATTGCCTCTGCCTTGCTTCACGATGTTGTCGAGGATACCGAATATACGCTGGATGATATTGAGCGACTTTTTGGGGAAGCTGTCGCTCGAATTGTAGACGGTCTCACCAAGATCGCACATTTGAAAAAGGACGCCAATATTTCCCACCAGGCTGAGAATTTCAGGAAAATGCTTCTTACTCTCAATGATGATGTTCGGGTGATACTTATCAAAATTGCAGACCGATATCACAATATGCTCACTCTCGATGCCATGCCGGAGCACAAGCAGGTGACCATGGCTTCAGAAACATTGTACATCTATGCACCTCTGGCCCATCGTATCGGATTATATAATATTAAGACGGAACTTGAAGACCTCGCTTTGAAATACACCGAACCAGAGGTCTATAATGATATCCAGGAGAAAATTGAGGTTACCAAGGAAGAGCAGCATAAATATATTGACGATTTTACGGCTGTGATCAAAGATTCCCTTGATAAAGAAGGCCTGGATTATACGATCAAGGGCCGGATGAAATCCATTCACTCCATTCGTCGTAAAATGCTGGTGCAAAATGTTGTCTTTGATGAGATCTATGACAAATTTGCTATCCGGATTATTTACAAGACCGACCGAGAACAGGAGAAATTCCTGGCCTGGAAGATCTATTCCATCGTGACCGATCACTTTACTCCCAACCCTATCCGACTTCGGGATTGGATTTCCTCTCCAAAATCAACAGCGTACGAAGCCTTGCATATTACGGTCATGGGACCTGAGGGTAAATGGGTTGAGGTACAGATCCGTTCTGAGCGGATGCATGAGATCGCCGAGAAAGGATATGCAGCTCACTTTAAGTATAAGCACGGGGAGCAAAAAGATCTGGGAATTGAAGAATGGCTGAACAGGTTACAGGAAGCCCTGGAAGGATCCAATGGTAGTGCGGTAGATTTTGTAGAAGAATTTAAACTTAATCTCTATTCCAAAGAGATCTTTGTGTTTACGCCTAAAGGGGAATTAAAATCCTTGCCAAAGGGGGCTACTCCTCTCGACTTTGCCTTTCACATACATACCGAAGTAGGAATGAAAACCAGAGGGGCCAAAGTGAATAGCAAGCTGGTTCCTTTGAATACCGCCCTAAATAGTGGTGACCAGGTAGAGATCATGACTTCAGAGAATGCGAAACCCAATAAAAACTGGCTGGATTATGCCACAACGGGAAAGGCGCGATCCAAGATCAGATCGTCCTTAAAAGAAGAACGCAAGCTTATTGCGACAGATGGTAAGGAAGTATTGCGCCGTAAACTGAAATCACAAAAGATCAGCCTCAATGAAGATGTGATCAATAAGATGGTCAATTTTTTCAAGCTTCAAACCAGTCTGGATCTTTTCTACAGAGTGGGAATTGGGACTATTGATAACCAGCAAATAAAGGATTTTGCCTCTTCCTATAACAATGCATTTATCAGCTTCTTCAAAAATCGCATCCGCAAAAAAAGTGCCCCTGAAGATATTGATAAAGAAGAGATCACTTCGAAATACGACGTAATCGTATTTGGGAAAGAAGAGGAAAAACTGGATTATAAATTTTCCAAATGCTGCAGTCCTATTCCGGGAGACAGTGTCTTTGGTTTTGTAAGTGTCAAAGAGGGGATCAAGGTTCATAAGAACAATTGCCCGAATGCGTTATCAATGCAATCCAATTATGCCTACCGTATCATGCCGGCTAAATGGATAGATTCGAGCCAGGAAGAGTATAGAGCCGACATTCAGATAACGGGTATTGACAACCTTGGACTGGTAAGTGAGATCACGCAATTGATCTCTACTAACCTCCATGTGAATATGCAAAATCTCAACTTCACAGCAGACAGCGGAACCTTTAAAGGGAAGATCACCGTTGTCGTAAAAAACAAGGCTATGATCAAGAAATTGATCGAGCGACTCAAGAAGATCGAAGGGATCGAGAAGGTTACGAGAATTTAATTTATTACTGTACTTTTACCGAATTATTAAAAGGATATGTCAAGAGCCAAAGATCAGGAGATCGTGAGGGGTGTTTTTACCGCATTCTTGGAGGAGAATGGGCATAGGAAAACACCTGAGCGCTATGCTATCCTAAAGGAAATATATGATAGTGACGGGCATTTTGATATTGAGTCCCTCTACGGCATGATGAAGGATCAAAATTATAGGGTGAGCCGTGCTACCCTGTACAATACCATTGAACTGTTACTGGAGTGTAAACTGGTAAGGCGACATCAATTTGGATCGAACCACGCCCAATACGAGAAGTCTTATTTTGACATGCAGCATGATCATATTATCCTAACCGATACAGGTGAGGTCATGGAATTCTGTGACCCCCGGATCCAAACGATAAAAAAGACCATAGAAGAAGTATTTGATATTCAGATCAACAACCATTCTTTGTACTTCTATGGCACCCGAGATACAAAAGCAAAATCAAAAACATAATTAGCATATTACATGGCGGTTGATCTACTCCTGGGCTTGCAATGGGGAGACGAAGGAAAAGGTAAAATTGCTGATGTCCTAACGAAGGATTATGACATCATAGCCCGTTTTCAGGGAGGTCCAAATGCAGGGCATACCCTTGAATTTGACGGTATTAAGCACGTACTCCATACTATCCCTTCAGGTATTTTCCACGATAAATCAGTAAACGTTGTCGGTAATGGTGTTGTTATAGACCCCATTATATTCAAAAAAGAATTAGACAATCTGGATCAATTTAATCTTGATCTAACAAATAGATTGTTGATTTCCAGAAAGGCGCATCTTATCCTACCGACACATCGACTGTTGGATGCTGCCAGTGAAGCCTCAAAAGGCAAAGCCAAGATTGGATCCACGCTGAAAGGGATCGGTCCCACCTATATGGATAAGACCGGACGGAATGGCATGCGCGTTGGCGACCTGGAACTGGATCACTGGACCGAGAAATATCGTTCCCTGGCTGATAAGCATGAAGCCATGCTACGAACGTTTGATGTTGATATCCAATACGATCTGAAGGAATTGGAAGCCGAATTTATGGAGGCTGTAGACCGACTCAAAACGCTACCTTTTATTGATAGCGAAGAATATTTATTCCAGGCCCAGAAAAACGGCAAGAAAATATTGGCGGAAGGGGCTCAGGGAAGTATGCTCGATATAGATTTTGGGACCTATCCATATGTAACCTCTTCAAATACAACAGCTGCAGGAGCCTGTACCGGACTCGGTGTATCGCCCAGTTCGATCCAGGGCGTGTTTGGGATCTTCAAGGCCTACGCGACTCGAGTGGGCAGTGGTCCTTTCCCGACAGAACTATTTGATAAAGTTGGCGCTACCATGGGAAAGGTAGGGAATGAATTCGGCGCTACAACCGGCAGGCCTCGCCGTTGCGGATGGCTGGATCTGGTTGCCCTGCGATATGCAGTACAGATCAATGGAGTTACAGAATTAATGATGATGAAGGCCGATGTGCTGAGTGGGTTCAAAGAAGTGAAAGTTTGTACAGCCTATAAATACAGGAATGAAGAGATCTCACATCTTCCTTTCAATATTGAAGAAGCCAATGTGAAACCTGTATATTCGTCATTTCCTGGTTGGAAAGAGGATCTGACCCGCCTCACCAAAGCCGTTGAACTTCCAAAAGCCCTGCTAGAGTACATAGATTTTCTTGAAAAATCACTTGACGTGCCTATCCGTATCGTTTCCGTAGGTCCGGACCGAAAACAAACGATCTTGCGCTGATCAAGGGCTGTAAGGAGGGGTATTAAAACTATCTTAAGTCGGCATAAGCTCACCTAAAAAAAGCTATTTTTGACAAAATTCTTATGGTGATCCGCCTACTCTTCATATTTCTTTTTTTAATCCCCCTGACCGGTATTTCCCAGGAAGAGGAAGAGACAGGGGAACGTCAGATCAACATCGTTTACGGTGCTAACTTTACAAAAGATGAGGTTCAGTTTCCCGGGGCTTCCATCTTCAGCAAAGACAATAGACAACTTCAATTCGAGCATCAGGGCGCAGATCTATTCTGCGATGCAGCCATCTTCTATCAGCAGGAAAACAAACTACGCGCCGTCGGGAATATCCGATTAGTGCAGGGCGATTCCATACAAATGACAAGTAAGCGGATTGATTATGACGGTAATACCAAATTGGCAAAAGCCAGGGATAAAGTGATTCTAAGAAATGCAAGTATGACGCTTATGACAGATACGTTATACCTGGACCGGGAAGCACAGGAAGCCTATTACAATACTTCGGGGACGATCATAGATTCAACCAATGTCCTTAATAGTAAAATTGGCACCTATTTTATGGCGACGAAGAAATACCAGTTCATTGATAGTGTGAATATTCAGAATCCTGAATATACGGTAGATTCAAAGCGGCTGGATTATTACACGACGTCGAAGAATGCCTATATGTATGGCCCTTCGACGATCATTGGGAAGACCTATACCTTTTATTTTGAACGAGGCTTTTACGATACGAATATTGAAAGGGGCTATGGCATAAAAAACACACGCATCGATTATAACAACCGGATCATAGAGGGGGACAGTGTTTATTTTGACAAGGCTTCTGCCTTTGCTTCAGCAACCAATAATATCAAAGTAACAGATACGATCAACAAAGGGGTTGTACGAGCGCATTACGCCGAAGTATTTCGACAAAAAGATTCGGTTTTTGCAACCAAGCGTGCCGTTGCCATAAATCTCGTTGAAAAAGATTCTATGTATATACACGGCGATACTTTGATGATCACCGGAAAGCCGGAGGAGCGGGTACTGCGGGCATTTCGAAATTCAAAATTCTATAAAACAGACCTCAGCGGGAAATGCGATTCCATCCACTTTACCCAGAATACCGGGATCACGCAATTGATCAAGGAACCCATCCTGTGGAACAAACAAAACCAAATGACGGGAGATAGTATTCACCTGGTCAGTAATATGGAGACGGAAAAACTGGATTCCCTAAAAGTGATCAATAACGCATTTGTCATCGCCTACGACAGCATAGGGAAAGAGGGGTACAATCAAGCTAAAGGCAAGGACCTCTTTGGCAAGTTTGAAGAAAATCAATTACGGACTATTGACCTGGTGAAGAATACAGAGGTCATTTACTATATGTATAATGACGATGATGAATTCATAGGGATCAACAAGACGATCTGCAGTGCCATACGAATGACTATGGGTGCAGATGATATTGAGGAGATCATTTTTTACACGAATCCGGACGGAACGATCTTCCCTGATTCCGAATTACCCAAAAACAGTCGGAAACTTCGCGGCTTTATTTGGCGTGGTGATGAACGGATCAATTCCAAAGAAGAGATCTTCGATGAAGACGACAATAATATTGAATTGGTCTATATACGGGGCATTGAAAATCCGATCGATATTGATGCCGAAGAGGAAGAGCGGCAACAGAATGAAGGCGATCCCGTTAATGGCAAGGCCATACGCAAAAGATCTTCCCAATAAGGCTTGGCAACCATGCTCGCAGACGATTTTTTCAAGTATCAATCTCAAACATCTTCTCATCCACTAGGTATGGAAATTTCGCATGCCGAAGGCTCCTATATCTATGATACAGCCGGAAAGGCACATCTTGATTTTGTTGCCGGAGTTTCGGCATGTACCCTGGGGCACTGTCATCCAGATGTTGTAAAAGCGGTTCAGGATCAGGCCAGTTCGTATATGCATGTTATGGTTTATGGCGAATACATACAGGAACCTGCTGTTTCCTATGCCAAACTTTTGGCCGAATATTTACCTCCTTCCTTGCAAACTACGTATCTCGTAAACAGCGGAACTGAGGCCATGGAAGGCGCTCTTAAATTAGCCAGGAAGGCCACTGGGAGAAGTGAGATCATAGCTGCAAATAATTGCTATCACGGGAATACTATGGGCAGTCTGAGCCTGATGGATAATGAAGAAAGACGTGCCCCTTTTTTACCTCTCATCCCCGATGTGCGTCATATTGAATTTAATCGAAAGGAATCCTTGTCGGCCATCACCGAAAAAACTGCTGCCGTAGTTTTGGAAACCATTCAGGGCGGCGCGGGATTTATCCTCCCTAAAAATGGGTATTTGGCAGCAGTCAGGCAACGCTGTTTTGAAACAGGCACCCTGCTGATCCTCGATGAAATTCAACCAGGTTTTGGCAGGACAGGAAAATTATTTGCTTTTGAACACTATGATTGTGTGCCGGATATATTAGTCATTGGTAAGGGGATGGCTTCCGGTTTACCTATCGGTGCATTCGTAGCTTCAAAAGATCTTATGGCCGTTCTCAATTCTAGCCCGGAATTAGGTCATATTACAACTTTTGGTGGTAACGCTGTGATCGCTGCAGCAGCTAAAATGACACTGGAAGTTCTTCTGCGGGATGAGCTGATAAAATCAATTTCAGACAAGGAAACTCTCTTCAAAATGCTGCTTCAACATAAGTATATTCAGGAAATCAGAGGGACCGGACTCATGCTTTGCCTTATGTTACCCAGTGCTGAGATCGCTTCAAAACTGATTCATGCCTGTGCAGAGGAAGGTCTTATACTTTTTTGGTTACTCTTTGATAATAAGGCTGTTAGAATAACTCCTCCGCTGACAATTTCCGAAGAAGAGATCAAAAAAGGCTGCCAGATAATCCTCGGAATTTTGGACCAAATCGCACAATAATCTGTTAACTATTTTGTTAATAATATAGACCAAATCTGGAATTAAGCCTAGTTGCAAAACAACTATTTTTAAGTCCATAGTATAACCAATCCATCTTCTATGGCGTTAGATCCTAACGATCAGCCTGGTCAACCTGTGGCCAAGTTCGAATCCATGCTCAAAACTGATGATGTCTATTTCTTCGATGCCGATGATTTCGAGGACATTATTCATCATTATCTGAACCATGGAAAGATCTCCCTGGCTAAGAAAGCTATCAAGATAGGTCTCACCCAGCACACTGCCTCTGTGGAATTAAAACTCCTCTATGCAGAAGTGTTGATCTTTGAAAACAAATTTGATATGGCAGAACGACTTCTGAATGCGCTTCAGGAGATCCATAAATCCCAGGAGGAGATCTACATTCAACGCGCAAACATATTTTCTAAAAAGGATGATCATGTAGCGGCCATTGAAATGTTGGAGCAGGCACTGGCTATTACCAGTGAAAGTTATGATATCTATTCCCTTCTCGGCATGGAATATTTATTCCTGGATGATTATCAAAATGCCAAGGCGAATTTTATGAAGTGCCTTTCTTTTGACGAGCATGATTACGCCTCGCTCTACAATGTGATATACTGCTTTGAGTTTTTGGAAGATTATGACGGCGCCATACAATACCTAAATGCCTATCTGGATCGCAACCCGTATTGCCAGGTGGCCTGGCATCAGTTAGGAAAGCAATTCTATACAAAGGA
>Ga0265309_10001350_pt1 | contig 10669 bp, 8 predicted proteins | sample Helome_FD_192492 | JGI IMG/M metagenome (GOLD analysis project Ga0265309, IMG submission 192492) | Marine sediment microbial communities from subtidal zone of North Sea - Hel_20160524 (Illumina Assembly) | ecosystem: Environmental > Aquatic > Marine > Subtidal zone > Sediment ...
CTATTTCAGACCTGGGAATTTCTGTCGATGTAAAAACATTTGATACCCAATTAAACCCCGATAAAACAAGACAAATACTGCAGGGCGAAGACCTGGAAGGAGTTAATGCCATAATAGGACCATTGCAATTGAATTCCCTGAAGGAAGTAGCCGTCAGTGCGGCAAATGCTGAGGTGCCGGTAATAGCACCCTTAGCCTCTACCAGTGATTTTGAACTGGAAAATGTTTTCTTTTCTATCCCGTCTGATCAGGTCTTGCGAGATAGGATGCTTGGTTTTATTGAAGAAACCATTACGGATGAGAATATTATAGTAATATCCGATGCAAAGAACAAGGCTGTTAGTGAACAGATAAAGGAAAAGTTTCCTATAGCCCAATCCGTAGAGCTTCAGGAAGATGAAGAAAATATTTCTTTGGATATAGAGGTATTTGCCGGTCTTCTTTCCCTTGAAGCCGAGAATTGGGTTTTTGTAGAGACCGATAATTTTAAAGTGGTTTCCAGTGTAAGTTCCATCCTTAATTCATCTAATTCAGATACTACCAAAGTACGGATGTTTACTACAAATAAGAATAAGGCATTCGAAAATGATGTCATATCAGGGGCACATTTGTCTAACCTTAATTTTACATACCCTAGTGTATATAAAGAAACGAATAATAACGCTTTTGTGAGAAGATACAGAAGACGTTTTGGGGCAGATCCCGACCGGTATGCAGTCCGCGGCTTTGATCTTACCTTTGACCTTCTTTTAAAATTGGCCTATAAACTTAATTTGTTTGAGGCCTCCAATATAGTTGGCATTACAGAGTATTGCGGGAATAAATTTGATTACAATAATGAACTATCTTCCGGATATTACAATATGGCGTCCTATATAATGATGTACCAGGAAATGCGAATAACCCAGGTAAAACCAGAACAATGACCTCAAAAGTAACTTATACAGGAGAATTACGGACTAATTGTGTTCACCTTCGCTCAGGAAATGAATTCATTACAGATGCACCCATTGATAATAATGGGCTGGGACAAGCCTTTTCGCCTACAGATACAGTTGCTACCGGCCTGGCCAGTTGTATGCTTACCATGATGGGTATTAAGGCCGGAGATTCGGAGGTTGATCTCAAAAATTCTTTCGCTGTGGTCACCAAACATATGGCGGCAGATCCCCGGAGGATAGCGCAGATTGATATAGAATTACATCTGCCGTCCACAATTACTGAAAAGCAAAAAAAGATTCTGGAGCATACCGCAAGAACCTGCCCGGTAATTTTTAGTCTTCATCCGGATATTAAAAAAGAAATAGTATTTCATTGGGATCTCTAAGATTCATATTCGGCCTTTTTGTATTTCTGTTTTGGACTATGTCTTCCGCACAGGAGGAAGAGGCAATTCTTTGGAATACCAAACAAAGATTGAGCTGGGCAAATTTCAAAGCCGAACCCCCTAAGAATACAGAAATTGCTGCCACAACGGCAAGTGGGTTGAACTATCAATTTTCCACAACTGAAGAAAATGGAAAATATGAACTGGATTACATAGTTAGTACATTCTTCTATCCAAATAGATCATGGTATCAGGCAAATATTTGCGATGAGGTAATTCTAAGCCATGAGCAGTTGCATTTTGACATTTCTGAATTGTATGCCAGGAAAATGCGCAAAATTATGGACAATACAACGTTTACAAAAAATGTTAAGGCCGAGGTAAAGGCCATCTATCGTCAAATAAATAAGGAGCTTGCAGAATTTCAGCAGGTATATGATCGTGAGACTAACTACTCTCGTAACATTGAGCAACAACTATCCTGGAATAAGAAAATAAAAGAGGCATTGGCAAATTAGAATTTGGAATTCAGATTTCACATCAGATTAAACATCACAAATTGTCACTCCCTCTTTTAGTGCGGCAATTTTGTCTTCCCAACTTGGAATAAATTCCTGGGCCACATGACCTTTAAATCCTGTTTCAACAATGGCCTTCATTATTGCCGGATAATACAACTCTTGTGTTTCATTAATTTCATGCCTACCTGGATTTCCACCGGTATGATAATGGCCAAAATACTCATGATTATCCCTGATCGTCCTGATAATATCTCCCTCCATAATCTGCATGTGGTAAATATCATAAAGCAACTTGAAGTTCTCGGAGTTCAATTCATTACATAGGGCCACTCCCCATTCTACATGATCACACATATAATCTTTGTGGTCTACCTTGGAGTTGAGCAATTCCATCTGAATAACCACGCCATGTTTTTCGGCAATTGGTATAATTTGCTTTAAACCATCTACACAGTTCTTAAGGCCAATGCTGTCATCCATTCCTCTTCTGTTTCCACTAAAGCATATTAGGTTAGTATAGCCGGCCTCAGCCACTTTAGGAATCATTTGTAAATAATCTTTAACCAGTTCTTCGTGCAGTTGAGGATCGTTCCAGCCTTTTTCAATTCCAAAACCTGCACCCCAACACATAGATGCGTGAATGCCGTACTTTTTCATTAATGGCCAATCATCCGGACCAGTTAAATCCATAGCTGTAATGCCCAATTCATTAAGGTTTTGGAGAAAATCCTCCATAGGAATCTTGCTATAGCACCAGCGACATACGCTGTGGTTAATATTTCCTTTGAACTTATTGTCCTGATCTTTTTGATTGCCTATTGCAGTTGCTTTCGAAGTGGTTAATAAACCGGCTGTGGCTGCTACTGAAGAGCCAATAAATGTTCTGCGTTTCATCTTCTATACTTTTAAGCTTTTTAAAGATAATTTATTTAGATTTAAAAATGGAATATATTTCCGACAGGAAGAAGCTGTTAGAACTGGCGTATTCCAAAATGCCATATGGCGAGTTTAAAGAGCCTTACTTCATAGATCTTCCCTAAGCATATTTGGTCTGGTTCCAGAGAAATGGTTTTCCAAAGGGCAAACTCGGGGAGCATATGAGGGCTATTCTTGAGGTAAAAATGAATGGTTTGGAAGGCCTGATTAGAAAAATTAGGGAAGAATTTCCTATGGATACCCAATAATTTCTAGTTGCATTTTGTACCTTTGAATCCCGTAATATAGAAGTGCGATATGCCAGATACTAAATATGTTTTCGTTACGGGAGGTGTAACTTCTTCACTTGGAAAAGGAATCATTGCAGCTTCCTTAGCTAAACTTCTGCAGGCAAGAGGTTATAAAACAACCATACAAAAACTAGATCCTTATATCAATGTGGATCCTGGTACCCTTAACCCATATGAACATGGGGAGTGCTATGTTACCGATGACGGTGCTGAAACCGATCTGGATCTTGGGCATTATGAACGATTTTTAAATGTAAAAACATCACAGGCCAATAATGTAACCACAGGCAGAATTTACCAGAGTGTCATTGAAAAAGAGCGCCGCGGGGAGTTTTTAGGTAAAACAGTGCAGGTAGTTCCGCATATTACTAACGAGATAAAGGAGCGAATTCAAATACTTGGCAATAGTGGTGAATACGATATTGTCATTACTGAAATTGGGGGAACGGTCGGGGATATAGAATCTCTGCCCTACATAGAAGCAGTAAGACAATTACTTTGGGAACTGGGCGATAACAATGGCATTGCAGTACATCTTACTTTGGTCCCATATCTTTCTGCCGCCGGGGAGTTAAAAACCAAACCAACACAGCATTCTGTAAAAACCTTGATGGAGAGTGGAATTAAGGCAGATATACTGGTGTGCAGGACGGAACATGAATTATCTGATGACATCAAACAAAAACTGGCCTTGTTCTGCAATGTAAAGAAAGAGGCCGTCATACAATCAATAGACGCATCAACCATATATGATGTGCCGGTGATGATGCAGGATGAAGGTTTAGATACAGTGGCCCTTCAGAAACTTGACTTACCCGATACTACGAAGCCAGATCTGGATCAATGGAATGAATTTCTGGACAGGCATAAACACCCTAAGTCTGAGGTGACTATCGGGCTTATTGGTAAATATGTTGAATTGCAGGATTCATATAAATCCATTCTGGAATCATTCATTCATGCAGGTGCCATAAATGAGGTCAAAGTAAATGTCAGGTCTATTCACTCTGAATTTATCACGGCCCAGAACTTTGAAGAGAAGATGAAAGGCCTTCAGGGTATTCTTGTTGCTCCGGGTTTTGGAGAGCGAGGCATTGAAGGCAAAATTAAAGCGGTGCGTTATGCAAGAGAGAATGATATTCCTTTTTTAGGGATATGTCTGGGAATGCAGATGGCTGTAATTGAATTTGCAAGAAATATATTGAAGTTAAAAGATGCCAATTCTACTGAAATGGATGAGTATACAGATCATCCTGTAATTAGCTTAATGGAAGAGCAAAAGTCCATCACCAATAAAGGGGGAACAATGCGTCTCGGGGCTTGGGATTGCCAAATAAAGGAAGGAACGCTTGCACATAAAGCATACCATGGCAGAACTGCTATTTCTGAGAGACATCGACATCGTTATGAATTTAATAATGATTACAAGGAGGAATTTGAAAAAGCGGGCATGTTGGCCTCAGGTATAAATACAAATACCGGTTTGGTTGAAATAATAGAATTGCCCTCTCATCCATGGTTTCTTGGCGTACAATATCATCCGGAATATAAAAGTACTGTAGCCAATCCGCATCCACTTTTTGTAGGCTTTGTGAAGGCCGTATTGTTGCACAAAAGACAACAAACTAATGCCAGTTTGGCATAAACTCCACAATTGGATATATATTTGCAAACCATTTGGGACTATCCGTTCGTAGGCACGAGCCAAATTTATAGCGGAATTGTATTTAAATTATATTAAATGGAAGAAAAGAAACTCGACATAAATTCCATTATCGGCTTTATACTGATATTTGGGATTCTCATTTTTTGGTTTTACCAAAATCAACCTACACCAGAGGAACTGGAGGCTCAAAAAGCGGAACAGGCTAAAGTGGAGTCTCAGGTAGTTGAGGAGGAACCCAGCGTTCCACAGCCAGTTTTGGAGGAAGCAAAAATTGATTTACAAGACTCTGTTGCAATTGCCGATTACAAAAGTGCCATAGGTGGTTTCGGATTTACTTCGGCAAAGGAAGGCACAACAATTCTTGAAAATGAAGTGCTTTTTTTGGAAGTAAGCAATAAAGGAGGCCAGATAATTGAGGCCAGGATGAAGAAATTTGTCACCTTCGATTCAATACCTATTTATTTGGTTAAAGAAGGAAACGCCTCTTTTGGGATTAATTTTTCAACAAGGGACAATCGGGTATTAGATTCAAAGGATCTGTTTTTTGAACCATCAATTTCAAAAAATGGAGACAATCAGGTCCTTTCAATGAAGGCTAAAGTTGCTTCGGATCAGTTTCTGGAATTTCGTTATGAAATGAAACCTAACGAATACCTGGTAGATTATACAGTGCGTTCTCAAGGTTTAAGCCAAGTAATAAATGATGCCCAGCCAATTAATCTTAATTGGAAACTACGGGGTATCAGGCATAATAAGAGTATCCAATATGAAAATAGATACACAAGACTTACTTATAAACATGAAGAGGATAAAATAAGCAAACTATCTGAGAGCAGTGATGACGAAGAAATTGAAAATAATGTTAGCTGGCTTTCTTACAGGCAACATTTTTTTAGTTCTATTCTTGCAACAAAAACTCCTTTTGAATCTGTTACCTTAAACTCAAAGAATTTAGTGGAGGAGGAAAGTAAAGAAGCCCAGGTAACTAAGGAATTCGCTACAACTGCACCTTTAAAAATGGAAGGTGGTGAACTTTCTTATAATATGAATTGGTATTATGGGCCAACAGACATAGAAGTATTGTCTAAATATAAGGAATTGGGACTGGCGGATTCTATTCCGTACGGCTGGGGAATATTTGGTTGGATTAACAGATTTGTGTTTACCCCGTTTTATGGATTTTTGAGTTCTTTTTTACCATTTGGTATTGCCATTGTGGTCATGACAATTCTGGTAAGATTGGCAATGTCTCCTGTCACCTATAAGTCGTATTTATCTCAGGCTAAAATGAAGGTGTTAAAACCTGAAATTACTGAGCTCACTGAAAAATATAAGACAATGCGATGAAGAAGCAGCAGGAAACAATGAAGCTGTACAATAAGGCAGGCGTGAGTCCTATGAGTGGTTGTATTCCGGCATTATTGCAATTGCCCATTTTCTATGCATTATTTATGTTTTTCCCTACATCTTTTGCATTACGACAGAAATCTTTTCTCTGGGCAAGTGATTTATCTTCCTATGACACTATAGCGGAATTACCATTTACCATTCCTTTTTATGGAGATCATGTGAGTTTATTTCCAATATTGGCGTCAGTGGCTATTTTCTTTTATATGATGATGACCACAGGGCAGAATATGCAAACGCAACCGGGAATGCCAAATATGAAATTTATCATGTATCTGTCGCCCCTGATGATGCTGTTCTTCTTTAATAATTATGCAAGTGGCTTGAGTTTGTATTATTTTGTGTCCAACCTTATTACCATCTTTATCATGTTAGCTATAAAGAAATTTATTTTGGATGAGGACAAAATACACGCTCAGATACAAGAGAATAAAAAGAAACCGAAAAAGGAAAATAAGTTTCAGCGTAAAATGAGGGAGATGATGGAGCAAGCCGAACAACAGAAAAAGAATAAGTAAATTAAACTTGTTATAAATAAAAAAAGCCCTGACACTTGTGTCGGGGCTTCTAGTTTAAAGTAGGTTTAGTTTGATAAGATTTGGGACTTCAAAGATGCACTATAGTTCTACTAAAAAAAAAGAATAGTTGTAAAGGCTCATTTTTTGTATGCTAACGGTTTCAATTTTGATGTCTCCAAATTAATAATCTAATCCCTGTCTTTTTTCTTACAAAAAACTCCCCTGATTCAACAAGGGAGTTTTCATCAATAAGTAAAACAATCTATTAACTAACTAACAACTTTCTTTAATGACTAGGTGGATTTAAGATATCGATCACTTCTTGAGGTAAAAGCACTTTGTCAATAATATGAACAATACCATTGCTTGCAATATTATCAGGAGCTATTACATTGGCATCTGTTCCCGATTTATCTCTGATGTCTACCCCGTGGTTAATAATGGCAAACAAAGATTCTCCCTGTGCAGTTGGTAGTTCCTGATGATCAGAAAGTTCATTGGAAGCTACAGCTGCTCCGGCCACGACATGATAGGCAAGTACTTTTGTAAGTAATGCTTTTTCTTCTTCAGTATCAAAGTCTGCAAGGCTGTGATAATCATCACCCAATGCATTTAACAAGTCTGCAAAGGCTTCATTTGTAGGGGCAAATACAGTAAAAGGGCCGTCACTGCTTAATAATTCAACCAATCCTGCATCTGCTTGCATTAGCGCTTCAACCAGGAGGCTAAGTTCATCAACCGACTGTGCCAATTCTACAATATTAGGAACTTTAGGGGCTAAAATATCCAAGACTTCCTGAGGTAACAAAACTTTGTCTATGATGTGCACTACACCGTTTCTTGCTGCTACATCCGGCGTACTTACTGCAGCATTTGTAGTAGTGGCATCCTCAACATGTACCGTGCTATTCTTAATATTAATTTTTACACTTTCTCCTTGAGCAGTTGGTATTTCCTGACCATCATATAAATCTTTGGAGAAGGCTGCGGTACCTACTACAACATGATACGTAAGAACTTTGACGAGCAGGGCTTTTTCTTCTTCAGTATCAAAGTCAGAGAGACTGTGATAGTCATCACCCAGGGCATCAAGCAATGCAGCAAACGCATGGTTATCAGGAGCAAAAACGGTAAACGGACCTTCGGTTCCTAATAGTTCTACCAATCCGGCATTTGCTTGTACAAGTGCTTCAACCAATAAGCTAAGATCATCTGTTTCCACAGCAATTTCAACAATAGTCTTGAGGCTGAGTGAACTAATAAAATCTAATGCCGACTGTGGCAAAAGTACTTTGTTGATTACATGCACAACACCATTACTTGCCTCAACATCAGGGATCACTACAGTTGCATTGGTATCAGTGGCGTCTTCCACATGTACGGTTCCGTTGGTGATATTTATACCTACACTTTCTCCTTGTGCCGTTGGGATTTGCTGCCCACTGGATAAATCACCGGAGAAGGCCGCCGTACCCGATACCACGTGATAAGTAAGGATGTCAACCAATAGCGCTTTTTCTTCTTCTGTATCAAAGTCGGCAAGGCTATTGTAGTCATTCCCTAACGCTTGCAGTACAGCTGCGAAGGCCTCATTAGTAGGAGCAAAGACCGTAAAAGGACCTTCGGTACCTAACAATTCTACCAATCCGGCATTAGCTTGTTGAAGTGTCTCAACCAATAAGCTAAGATCGTCTGTTTCAACAGCTATTTCTACAATAGTTTTCAGACTTAGGGAAGTCACAAAATCTATTGCTGACTGAGGTAATAGCACTTTATCAATAACGTGTGCTACGCCATTAGAAGCGGTTAAATCTGTTGCCGAAATATTGGCGTTTGTATCGGAGGCATCACCAATAACAAAAGTATCATTTGATGCAATTATTTCTAGACTATTATCTGCCAGTGCAGTAGGAACATTGCCTGGTGCAAGATCGGCTTCAAAAACTTCAATAGGAATTACATGGTAAAGCAAAATATCTTTTAATAGAGCCAGTTCTTCTTCTGTATCAAAATCATCCAAACTATTGTAATTATCTCCGAGCACTGTCAGCAATGCAACAAAAGCCTCATCGGTTGGAGCAAGAACGGTAAAAGGTCCTTCGCCACTTAGCGTATCAACAAGACCTGCTTTAATTACTGATGCTTCTAAAACCGAAAGATTCTCCGCTTCAACAACCAGATCAACCAGTGTGCCTTCTTCTTCATTATTATTTTCTTTATTCGTAGCGTCGATGACAGCCTGTGGCACCAGAACTTTATCGACTACATGAACAATTCCATTACTTACTCCGATATCGGGAATAATAACTTGAGCTAGTTCACCCGTGGCGTCATTTATAAATACACCATTGTCTAACTTAACTTCCAAATCTTCTCCCTGTATCATAGTAATGGTCTGGCCATCGCTAAGTTCAGAGGAAGGTACAATGCCATCAGCATATACATGGTATGTAAGAATAGTTGCAAGTAATTCCTTGTCTTCTTCTGAAACAAAATCTTCCAGTGAATTATAGTTTTCTAAACCAACAAGCAGTTCTGCAAAGGCATCATTAGTAGGGGCAAATACGGTAAAAGGCCCATCGCTGCTTAAAGTCGTTACCAGGTCGGTGCCTTCATTTTCATCTGCTTTTATTAGCGCAGCTACTAAACTGCTAAGTGCGTCAGTTTCCTGGGCTGTTGCCACTAAATTCTGTTCTATGTCTCTTTCTGTAATTCCGTCGTCATTTTTTTCGCACGATAGAACCAGCAGTGATAGAAGCGCAAACATTAAAAAACGTTTTAGTTCAGTAATTTTTTTCATCATAAGGGTGTTTTAGAATTATCATTTAGTTTAAATAATAATGATTAAAATTAAACAAAAAGATAATATGCAATTGGAATTATACTTAGATATTCAATTCAATGAAATGAGTTATAAAGCTATAATTCATTTGATATTCTTAGTGTTCTTTATAAAGATATATGAATTTTAAAATGGTTGCTTTTGTTTAATAAATATTAATAAAAGATTAACAAAAATATATATGTTCCAAATGTTTTTACTAACCTAAAACAAGAGAAATAAAAAAACTCCCCTGATTCATCAGGGGAGTTTCAGCTATCAAATAATCGAATTAGTGGTCCAAAGAAACGTCTTTGGGTGAATTAATTTGTCAAATTCGGAAGAAGAACTTCGTTTACAACATGGATTACTCCATTACCAGCCTGAACATCAACAGCTATAATACCAATTCCGGTATTGCCTGCAGCATCAGTAATATCTGCAATATTTGGATCTGTTCCTGGTAAAGTGATTATGATATCGTCACCTTCTAGAGTTCCTGTGGTTGTATCTCCAGGATTATTTAAGTCACCTGAGGTAATATTGGCCTCACCTACTACATGATATAAAAGGATCTGAGTTAACGGCACTTCTGTCGGTATTTCCGAAAGGGCTGCGAATGCATCGTTGGTTGGTGCAAAAACGGTGAAATCAGGATTTATACCATCTGCATTACTTCCTTCGGTTCTTGATAGTATGCTTGCAAAATCTGTTCCCGGGGTTAAGGTGGTCAAAGCTTCAACAAGGGTTGAAAAAGTTGGATCTGCTGTAGCGAATGTTACTACCGTTGGGATGTCTATTACTGTGTTCACTTCGTGAATAATACCGTTAGATCCAACAATATCAGCTGTGCTTACCGTTGAAATCCCATTAAATATAACACCGTCTGATGTATTGTAATATAAACTTAACGGGTTCATTCCTGGTCCGGTTGCAGTGGTGTTTGTGTAGCCGGCACCTCCTGCCACTAGTGCAGATGAAGTAACTGCGTCTCCAAGGACATGATTCAGCAATATTTGAGATAGAGTCGCGGTATTTACGCTACCTAAATCTGCTCCATCAAGAAAAGTAGTAAATGCGTCGTTGTCTGGTGCAAGAACTGTAAAAGGACCATCACCGGCTAAAACATCAATTAAATCTCCGTCTGCAGCACCTAAGGCAACCACCAAACTGCTGAAATCAG
>Ga0265309_10001351_pt1 | contig 10664 bp, 10 predicted proteins | sample Helome_FD_192492 | JGI IMG/M metagenome (GOLD analysis project Ga0265309, IMG submission 192492) | Marine sediment microbial communities from subtidal zone of North Sea - Hel_20160524 (Illumina Assembly) | ecosystem: Environmental > Aquatic > Marine > Subtidal zone > Sediment ...
CTGCCTTCCCAGGCTTCGTTTTGACCGGTCTTTTTCTGATCGATCTCGAAGGTAGTTCGCAGCTGGTCGATCATGTTCTGCTTGCCGCCCGATTTCGCGCCTGCTTTTTCGACCTGTGAAGGAAGAATTACCTCGACGCCGGAATCCTCAAGCGATTTTTTCAGCACGCCGGTAATGCCGCCGATAACGATCTCCGGCTCTGCCATGGAGCCGGTCGCCGCCTCCTGGTCGATCGAATTCACCAAGGCCGATACATAGCCTTCGTTCTGTAGAGAAAATCCGTCTTCACCGTACATGGTGAGATACATCCATACCGCGATGCCGGCGAATCCCACGCTCATTGTCAGCATGCGGATCTTCGGTTTCGTAAACGTGAATCCGAGCAGCATCACGGCCATGAATACCATCAGGAACTGGCCAAATCCGCGCTCTACCGGTCCACCTGCGGCGATTGGATACATGCCCACGTAGTGGTTGATCGTGTCCATCTCATGCACGCAATCCAGCGCCTCGTCTTCGGTGATTTCCTGCTTTTCCTGTTTGCTGCAGCCGTTGAATACACCGTTGATATGAAACTGGATACGGACTCCATCGGGAAAAGACTCTGCGGGGTAGTTGGGTGCCGTCAGCGATACCCACCAGATCGGCGAGTAAAAGATGGCAGCGAGCAGCGCTATGCCAATGAGCGAAAGCACCGCAACGATCAGCGTCTGCTTGTTTCTGGATTCAGCATTCATGAGTCTTTGGCCTTGACCCTATTCGACAGACTTGTTCGGGACCGCCGAGGAAGCCATTGCCTTCAAACGGCTATACAAGGAATCTACCGGGATTCAGGATTGCATGCGGCGGCAGCCGCAACCCGAATTTTCCCCGGCAGATCCTTCGACGATCCGTATCCGTGCTCTGTACAGAATCAGTTGTAATCAGGGTTCTGGTAGTCAACCGACGGTGCGAGATCCTTGGGGTTGACCTCCACGTACGTAACCCAGTTGATCACCGCCTTCATCTGTTTGTCAGTGAAGTTCTTGATCTGCTTGACCATGTCGGGGTTCGCATTGCGACGCTTGCCGTCCCTGATCCATTCGAATTGCCTGACCACGTATTCGTAGTGCTGACCCTCGATGCGGGGATAGAACTTGTCCGGCATTCCTTCACCATGTTCACCGTGACATTCGATGCAGTTCTCCTTGTACAACTTGGCGCCCTCGTCATACTCCGGCGTGCCTTTCGGCCACGGACCTTTGCCGTGGTCGGGGTTCATCGGCAGTGCCGCAATGTAAGCTGTTACGTCGGCCATTGCCTGCTCGTCACCGATCGACTCGGGCAGGGCAAAGGGATACATGGTCGGGTTATCACGATTGCGCGCGCGGATATCGGCAAGCTGCTTGATCAGGACCTCGCGGTGCTGGCCTGCGATCTGCGGGAAGGTCCCGTTGGGAGTGCCCCAGCCCTCGAGCAAATGACAGGCCGAGCAGACCTCGTAGACCTCGATGCCGTTTTCCCTATCGGGCGCCAGGGTCATCGCCTTGGTCTTTTCACCACCTTCAGTATTCCATTCCACCGGGTCTGCAGATAAGGCGCTTCCAGCAATAACTATTCCAAGCGCCAGCAATCCGAATTGTGACAATGCTTTGCGTTTCATCTCGATATTCCCTCCGAAACCCTGATACTTCAGAGTGTTAAAATTCTGCATGAAACCCGTAAACAGTTCATGCTTTCTGGTTAGAAAAATACTCGCACAGCCGAGCATCGAGGAGCATGATATTAGTCAACCGGCGCGGCCGTTCGTAGCGCCGGTCTGGTAATCGGTTACAGAGTTGCGAGCCAATCGGCTATTGCACGCATCTCTTCTTCGTTGACCAGCCCCATGACACCTTTCATCGCGGCAGACATGCCATTTGCCCGTGTGCCGGATTTGATATCTTTCATCTGATTGAACGCGTAGTCCGCGCTCTGTCCGGCCAGTCTCGGATAGATGGGCAGTAATGGGGTTTTGGCGTCTTTTCCATGACAGGACCAACAGGTCTTGGTCTTGTACAGCTCGGCGCCGTCGGCTGCGATTGCAGCGGTGCCCAGCGACAGAGACAGAACCGCCGACGCAGCGACAACCTTTAAAGCTTTCGATGTTTTCATAAATCACCTTGTATGTTCATTGTGTTCCAAATTCTGAACGAAGCAGGGGGAGCCCTCAGCGAGCTCCCCCTGCATGGGCATCACTAACAGACGACGTTATTGTTTGACCTTGACCGCACCATTCTGCTCCAGGTAGGTCTTGGCGCGCAGGCCCATGTCAGCCGTCTTTACCTGATACTGCCAGTGCTGACCGGCCCAGAGCGTCGCGTTCTGGTAGTCACCTTTGGCAGCAAAGGCCTCGGCCTTCTTCTTGGCCTCTTCAGCAAAGCCGAGCTGATCGGTGGCGTCTTCCACCAATGCCACAACCTCGGGGAAGTCCTTGTAGTTGTGACTGGTAATGAAGCCGACAACCGAATCGATGACCGCCTGGGTATCGACGTTGGTCTTGACCTGCTTGTCGTGGTCGGCCTTGGTGTACGTCTGACCTTCCTTTATATCGCCCGCTTTGGCGACATAACCTTTCGGCTTGACCAGCAGGTAGCCCTGCATCTCAAGGTGAAGCGCCGAGCAGAACTCGGTGCAGTAGTAAGGAAACACGCCGGCTTTTTCAGCCTTGAAGGTGGCCGAAACGGTCTTTCCAGGCTCCAGTGACATCTGAACGTTTTCGTTGGAGATGGCGAAACCATGGGTTTCGTCTTCCGCACGTTCGAGGTTGGTCAAATGCAGCGCAACCGTCTCGCCCTCTTCGACTTCGATGACTTCAGGTGTGATGTGCGACCGAATGACCGTGCCGTAGACGTGAACGACTCCATCGACACGCTCGATCTTTTCTCGGCCCGCACGGGTGCGGTAAGGCGAACGGCTGTCGGTGCGGCTGTTCCAGCCGGACTTGTAACGAACGGCGGGCTTCAGCTTGTCGGCCTTGATGGCCACCACATAGTGTGGTTCACCGAGCGGCAACGCCATGTCGTACAGCAGTTCCATCTTGTCTCCGCTGATATCGATCAACTGGTGGTTCTGCGGGTGCAGCGGGCCGACAGGATTGAAGCGGTCGATGGCCAGCTTGTTCAGCGCAACCAGGTATTTACCGTCAGGCGTGACGGAGTCGCCTTCCATTGCCACCAGGTGACCGACGTTGTAGTGGATATGAATCTGGTCCAGCACCTTGCCTTCACAGTAGTCCCATTTGGTAACCATCGAATCGACATAGATCGAGGTGTACACCACACACTCTTTGGCATCGTACTGCGTGTGCAGAGGACCCAGACCAACCTGGACCTGCGTGTGCAGGGCATCCTTCATCGCGATGATGGGAATGCCGTAGGGGTCCTTGCCCTCGAATTTTTTGCTGTCGATTGCCTTTTTGATCTTCTCCCAGCTGTATACCCAGGCGTGGCTGTCGAGCTTGCCGGATACGATGATGTGGGTACCGGCAGGGTTCACATCGACACCGTGCGGACTCTTGGGCTCGGGGATCAGGTACAGTAGGCCTTCCTCGACCGCCTGGTCCATCGGAATCAGGTAAGAGCCGTCGACCTTCTTGATCTTGCCGGCCGCAACCAGTTCGGCCGCCTTCTTCCAGTTGGTCACATGCAGGAAGTCGGTATCCTTCTGCGAACAACCCGCTTCATAGGGTGGACGTGAACCACCGCCGACATAGCGCTCGGAACAGAAGGAGTTGGTGAAGCCCCAGCCCATACTGGCGCCCTTACCGGCGTCCGACAGATCCTGACTGTAAGGCGGCATCTCAAAGGTGAAGGAGTTTTCCGGCTCCAGCTTGCCCTTCTCCATGTTGAATTTCCAGTAGGTCAGGCCGCCGCGGTACTTCTCATTGAATTCGTCCAGCGGTACAAAGTCGTCGCTGAGTGGTGCTGCATACTGTGCCGCATCCATGACGTATTCGGTGTTGGGTGTCACGAATGCACCACCGTGCGCCGACTTGAAGAAGGGGTTGCCGACAATCTGCTTGGTCTCGAAGTCGTGCAGATCGACGACCGCGATACGTGGATTGTTCTTATCGTTGATGAAAAGGTACTTGCCGTTGTACTCACCCTCGGTTTCCGAGAAAGCGGGATGGTGGGTATCACCGAAGGTAATCTTCAGGTCATCGTTGCCGCCACCTTTGAGCACCTCCTTGGATTCGTCGTCGTAGCCATAGCCCTGCCATGGCTCGGGCGTGAACACACCGATATATTTAAGGATGCGCATGGATGGGATGCCATACACGATCACGTGACCGCTCTGACCACCCGAGCTGAACGCCAGGTACTCGTCGCGCCCCCCGGTCGGCGTATAGGTTTTGGCCGCCGCGAGCACATCTTTCTCGGTCAGGCCGCGCGCCTCCATCACATCTTTCAGTGAACTCGCTGCGATGGCGTTGGATGCGATGCCAACCCCCATCCCAACTGCGACCAGCGCTAAGCCCAGCCGTTTTAATCTCGACTCCATCTTCGCCTCCATAGACTCATCCCCCGGGAACTTGATTTTGATTGCCGACCGACAGCACAGGCATCGGGCCAAGAGCAGCATAGTCCACAACCTTTTTGTGGCTTTGACATTTATCAAGAATGCCCCCGGTACGGCGATGAAACGGCGCGCCCCTTCGCCGCGCGCCCGCATCCCACGCCCGGTCGCGATCCGTGCGGCGACGTTGGGCAGACACGAAGTGAGGCCAGAGATTGATCTGGATCAATAAAAGGCGATACTACATATTGGGTTAATGATTGGTGTCGACTACAAGATATTGTGTCTGCGCCAGCGTAATAACGAGGATAACCATGTCTGTTCCCGCTACCCAGGTGGCCCGTCTGCCGGCACGTATAAGCCGGAGGGACGGGTCCCAGGCTCCGTTCGACAGCGATCGGATCCTGTCCGCCATCCAGCGTGCCGGCGAGGCCAGCGGTGAGTTCGCCGAGGACGAGGCACGTTTGCTCACCTCGCAGGTGATCAAGGTGCTGAGTCACGGCCACTTTGCCGAGGGCGTTCCGGATATCGAGCGTATCCAGGACATCGTCGAGCAGACCCTGATCGCGGCCAACCACCTGCGCACTGCGCGCGCCTACATCAGCTATCGTGATCGTCACGAACGCCTGCGGGCCGACCGGCGCACCCTGGTGGACGTTGCCAGCTCGGTCAACGAGTACCTCGATCGCGCCGACTGGCGGGTCAACGCCAACGCCAATCAGGGCTATTCGCTGGGCGGGTTGATCCTCAATACCTCGGGCAAGATGATCGCCAACTACTGGCTGAGCCACGTGTATGCACCCGAGGCAGGGGTCGCGCACCGCGAAGGCGATATTCATATTCACGACCTCGACATGCTCGCCGGTTACTGTGCCGGCTGGTCGCTGCGTACCCTGTTGCACGAAGGACTCAACGGGGTTCCCGGCAAGGTCGAGGCCGGGCCACCGAAACACATGTCGTCGGCGGTCGGGCAGATCGTCAACTTCCTCGGCACACTGCAGAACGAATGGGCGGGCGCCCAGGCCTTCAGCTCGTTCGATACCTACATGGCGCCGTTCGTACGCAATGACGGACTGGCTTACGAGCAGGTCCGCCAGTACATCCAGGAACTGATTTACAACCTGAACGTGCCGTCGCGCTGGGGCACGCAGACGCCGTTCACCAATCTCACCTTCGACTGGGTCTGTCCTGAGGACCTGCGCGGGCAGGTGCCGGTGGTCGGCGGCGGGGAGATGCCGTTCAACTATGGCGATCTGCAGGTCGAGATGGACATGATCAACCGCGCCTACATCGAGGTGATGACCGCCGGTGACGCCAAGGGCAGGGTATTCACCTTCCCGATCCCGACCTACAACATCACTCCGGATTTCCCCTGGGAGAGCGAAAACGCCGAACGCCTGTTCGAGATGACCGCGAAGTACGGTCTGCCATATTTCCAGAACTTCCTGAACTCGGAACTGAAGCCCAACATGATCCGCAGCATGTGCTGCCGCCTGCAGCTCGATCTGCGCGAGCTGTTGAAACGCGGAAACGGCCTGTTTGGTTCGGCCGAGCAGACCGGTTCGCTCGGCGTGGTGACGATCAACTGTGCGCGCCTCGGTCATGTCTACGAGGATGATGAGCAGGGTCTGCTTGGCCGGCTGGACGAGTTGCTGTTCATCGCCCGCGACAGCCTCGAGATCAAGCGTAAGGTGATCCAGCGGCATATGGATGCCGGCCTGTTCCCGTATACCAAACGTTACCTCGGCACCCTGCGCAACCACTTCTCAACCATCGGCGTGAACGGCATCAACGAGATGATCCGCAACTTTACCGCCGACCGCGACGACATCACCGGCGAAACGGGTTATGCACTGGCCTGCATACTGCTCGACCACGTGCGTGGGCGCATGGTTGACTTCCAGGAGGAGACCGGCCACCTGTATAACCTCGAGGCCACTCCGGCCGAGGGCACCACCTACCGCTTCGCCAAGGAGGACCGCAAGCGCTTCCCGGATATCCTGCAGGCCGGAAGCCACGAAGCGCCTTACTACACCAACAGCTCGCAACTGCCGGTCGGGTTTACCGAAGATCCCTTCGAAGCACTGCAGCGCCAGGACGACCTGCAGCGCAAGTACACCGGTGGCACGGTGCTGCATCTCTACCTGCCGGAGCAGGTATCCAGCAGCGAGGCGTGCAAGCGCCTGGTCAAACGGGCGCTGGGCAATTTCCGCCTGCCGTACATCACAATCACGCCGACCTTTTCGATCTGTCCGACGCACGGCTACCTGGCCGGCGAACACGAATTCTGTCCCAGATGTGATGAGGAACTGATCGCGCGCAAACAAATCAGGGGAGTCGAAGTCGCATGTTGAACACAGCCAATGAAGTCACGGTCGAACTGGATGACAAAGAACGAACGCGCTGCGAGGTCTGGACCCGTGTCATGGGTTACCATCGGCCGGTGTCGGCATGGAACCCGGGCAAACAGTCGGAGCATGCCGAGAGGCTCTATTTCGTTGAGCCTGAGGCTCAACAGGGCCAGGGGCCAGGGGCCTAGGGCCGCGGTTCGAGGTTCGAGGTTCGAGGGTTCATTGCGCAGGGGATGCGATATGGCAGGGCCGGATTCCAAACAACCGCGGGCGCAGCCCGCACAAATCGCCCCGGCCCACGGCCCGCGGCCCGCGGCCCTGGCGGTGGGTGGTGTCACGCCGCTGACCACAATCGATTTCCCCGGTGAATTGGCTGCGGTGGTGTTCTGCCAGGGCTGCCCCTGGCGGTGCCGCTATTGTCAGAATACCCACCTGCTGCCGCGCAGCTTCCGGTCGGAAATTGCATGGCGGGATGTGCTGGACTTGCTGCAGCGCCGCCGCGGCCTGTTGGACGCGGTAGTGTTCTCGGGTGGTGAGCCGACCCTGCAGCGCGGCCTGCCGGACGCCGTCGGCGAGGTGCGTGCGTTAGGTTTCAAGGTCGGCCTGCACACGGCGGGCTGTTACCCGGAACGGCTCGATGAACTTCTGCCGGCGGTCGACTGGGTGGGCCTGGATATTAAGGCACTGCCGCAGGATTACACTGCGCTGACCGGCGTGCCTGGTAGCGGCGAACGCGCGCTGGAAAGCCTGGATTACCTTGTAGAGTCAGGCGTGCTCCACGAGGTGCGGGTGACCGTGCACGATGCCCTGCTGCCTCCTGACAAATTGCAGCGCCTGATCGATCTGCTTGTTGACCACGGTGCCGGCAAGGTCATGTTGCAGCGCTGCCGCACGCAGCATGTGCTCGATCCCGGCCTCGGCGACAACACCCGGCCGTCGCAGCATTCGGCACGACCGCGCCGTGTTTCACTTTCTGACTGACGTGGCAGCGCGGGAGGCCTACGTGGCAAAGGCCTGCGCTGCAGTAAAGCCGAGCGATCATCTGATCATTGGAACCTTCGCCGAGGACGGGCCGGAGCAATGCAGCGGTCTGCCCGTGGCACGCTACGATGCAGCATCGCTGCAGGCCCAGTTTGCCGAATGCTGCGAGCTGTTGCACACCGAGAAGGAGGCGCACGCTACCCCGGCCGGCAAGTTGCAGCAGTTTCGATACTGTTTTCTGCAGCGTAAGCGTTCTTGACCATACCTGGTGCGTGCCCCGGCGTTGAACATGATCAACGACGCGAGATTGCTCAAGGATGTGGTTTGGACGGTGGGCGGGGGTAGTGAAAGGTATCCGACAAGGAGTCTTCGGGTTGTGCCCAGACATTGGCGATCTGTCGCAGCCGGTCGAGGTCACTGATCTCGACCCGGCTGCCATGTACTGCCAATATGCCCTGGTTACTGAGCTGGCGGACAATGCGCGAAAATGTCTCTGGCTGAACCGACAGGCGCGAGGCGAGTGTCTGCTTGGGAACCTCAAGGTCGAAACTCCTGCCTTCTGGTTCGGATTTGCTTAGCAGGTAACCGGCCACCCGGCAGGTGGCGCTGCTCAGGCTGAGCTCGTCGATTTCTCGAATCAGACCCCGCAGGCGCTGGCTCATGTCCCCCATCAGCATGAAACAGGTATCGATCGAGCCCCTGAGCATGCGCAAGAAATCGCGAGCGTCGATGCTGATGACTTCAGCCGGCTGCATGGCCTGGGCACCGACCGGATAAGCGGGCCGCTCGAGAAACATCAGTGCCTCTGCGAAGGTGCTGCCAGGATTGACGATCTCGATCACCTTCTCGTTGCCGCTTGGCCCCAAGCGGAACAGTTTTATCTGTCCGCGCATTAGAAGATAGAAGCGGTCAGCAGGGTCGGCCTGCTGAAACAGCATCTCGCCCTCGTCGAGATGAACCCGTACCGCGTGCCTCGCGACGCGGTCGAGTTGGTCGTTGTCCAGGCGCGCGAACATGAAACCTTTCTGTAGATCAGTCTTCAGCACAGGCTATGGCCGCCAGTTTTTTCGCTTGGTGGCTTGATTTAAACACCGCGGTTTGATCTGAAGCAATGTCTGAGTGCGCATTTGATCGATCTTTCGCTTTCAGCCGATACCGGGTGAACGATCTTGAGCGTGTAATCGATGTGATCCGTGAAAGTCTGTCCCTTTTCGCCGAGGCGCTGGATGCGACGGGTGACCGCTTTGGCATGTATGGCTTTTCGTCATGCAAACGCGATCCGGCGCCCCTCCGAGCTGCCCAAGCGGCTGCCGCTGCTGTATGCGCAGCCGACATCCTAAAGGCCACGCCCCGGGTTTCGTGCGATCGGCTGCGTTTTTACGTCGTGGGCGAAGCCTGGCACCCGCGGCCTGGTGCACGCTTCAACTCCGGTATTCGATTGACCAGAGTCAAGGAGCGTTGGGCTGCGTATACGCATGCTGCGCTGCATGGACATCCTGAAACCATCATCATCGCCAGCGCCGGAGGTTCGGGGCTGGGCGCCTTTTGCGCTTGGCTTCCGGCCTTTCTTCACTCTGGCGGCACTCTCTGCGCTGATCCTGATGGCGCTCTGGCCGCTGGTCTGGCACGGGCAGATCGATTTGCCGTCCCACTATGACGCGATCGCCTGGCACGGCCACGAGATGCTGTTTGGTTATGCCGCGGCTGTAATCGCAGGGTTCCTGCTGACCGCCGTGCGCAACTGGACGGGTGTCGATACCTGGACCGGGCCGCGCCTGGCTCTGCTGGCCCTGGTCTGGCTGGCCGGGCGCCTTATGCCCTGGGTGGGTGGTATCCCGGTAAGCGTGCTGGTGGTGGTGGATGTCGCCTTTCTGCCGTTGGTCGCCATCAGCCTGATATACCCGCTGTGGGCGGGACAGAACCGGGTCAACCGGCTGTTCGTGTTCCTGTTGTGCGCGATGGCACTGGTGAATCTGCTGTCACATCTGCAACTGATCGGCGTACAGAACCCGTTTGGTGATGCGCGTCGTGTAATGCTGGATCTGATCCTGCTTTTGATCGTACTGGTCGCGGGTCGGGTGCTGCCTTTCTTTACCCGCAGCGTGCTGCCCGGCTTTCAACCGGTGAGCCGACCCTGGGTGGAGCAGGGATCAGTCCTGCTCATAGGGTTGATCGGGCTCACTGATCTGTTTCCCCTGCTCCCGATCGTCGTTTCTGCAGGCCTGTGGTTGTTGTTTGCCTTGCTGCAGCTGTTGCGCCTGGCCGGTTGGTACGAAATGCGAGTCCTGCGCATGCCGGTACTCTGGGTTTTGCATGCCGGGTACGGATGGCTGACTCTGGGGTCTCTGCTCTATGGGCTTTCAATGTTCGGCCTGTTCGCACCGTCGGGTGCATTGCACGCACTGACCATTGGGGTGGTCGGCGTGTTTACGCTGGGAATGATGGCGCGCGTGTCGCTCGGCCACACCGGGAGGTCGATCAACGTATCCACGCCCACCGCATTGTCGTTCGTGCTGATGAATCTGGGCGCGCTTGTCCGCGTGTTCGGGCCCGCGGCTTTCCCCGAAAAATATGCGCTCTGGGTGGATATCTCGGCGGGCCTGTGGGTGCTGGCGTTTGGTCTGTTCTCGTCTCGCTACGTGCCTTTGCTGCTGCGGCCCCGCGTTGACGGCAAGCCAGGTTGAGCCGCCAAATAGTGTTAGGGGACCTCTGATCACTGCATGGACTCGCATCTTGCACTTATAATTTCCAGCTTCTGCGTTGCAAATCTTCGCAATAGCCGGCTATTACGTGCAA
>Ga0265309_10001352_pt1 | contig 10664 bp, 10 predicted proteins | sample Helome_FD_192492 | JGI IMG/M metagenome (GOLD analysis project Ga0265309, IMG submission 192492) | Marine sediment microbial communities from subtidal zone of North Sea - Hel_20160524 (Illumina Assembly) | ecosystem: Environmental > Aquatic > Marine > Subtidal zone > Sediment ...
TAAAATGCACTATTTTGAAGGTGGCGGTTGCGTTGGAAGGTTTCCATTGGCTACGAATGAAACCTATACCAATAAACAAACCAACGAGCGTGTTACCAATACTGAGTGGCATAATGTGGTTGTGAGGAACAAGGCTGCGGAAATATGTGAAAAGTATTTATCGAAAGGGGACAAGGTTTACATTGAAGGTCGATTGAAAACGCGTAAATGGCAGGATGATAAAGGCCAAGACCGTTATTCAACCGAAGTGCAATGTACAGAATTCACATTCCTTTCTACGAAAAAAGAAAGTCAGGCCAATCAACCAACAGCATCAACAACAGCTGCAGCCCAAGAAAAGACTCCAGATCAGTCAACAAAGGTTGAAGAGCCTATAGGAGACGATGATCTTCCGTTCTAAATTGATGTGTAACCAAATTTGTGCATGTGGATCCTGACCCCTCCAGTTTATTAGCATTGATAGCTTTTGATCTTTCAATTGTAATTGGAATCGTTTTACTTTTTGTGCTCCTTCTATGTTCTGCCTTAATCTCTGGAGCTGAAGTAGCGCTGTTTTCGTTGACACCAATGGACATTGATGAGGAGTTGGACAAGAATTCGCGCAGGATGCAAATAGTTTCGAATCTTCTTAAAAGGCCTAAAAAACTCTTGGCAACCATTTTGGTGGCTAATAACTTCATAAATATTGCCATTGTCATCCTTTTCGCATATCTAGGGGATTTCATTTTCAGTAATGTCACAGAATTGTGGGTCAAGTTCATTCTAGAAGTCATAGTTGTAACGTTCTTGATACTCCTTTTTGGGGAAATATTACCAAAGGTCTATGCAAGCAGGAACAATATTAAGTTCTCTACTTTCATGGCATTTCCCTTGAAAGCCTTGGATGTTGTAATCGCACCACTTAGTATGCCAATGCAAGGCATTACCTTGGCAATTCATAACAAACTTGGAAAGCGAAAATCAAACTTAAGTGTCGATCAATTGTCACAGGCTCTTGAGCTTACCAGCGAAGAAGATACCACAAAGGAGGAACAGAAGATCCTTCAAGGCATCGTGTCTTTTGGAAATACCGATACCAAGCAAGTCATGCGGCCGCGTATAGACATTTTCGCCTTGGATATCGAACAAAAATATTCTGAGATCCTTCCAGAGATAATCAAGAACGGATACTCTAGGATTCCTGTATATGAAGATAATGTAGATACCATAAAAGGGGTTCTTTATGTCAAGGACCTATTGCCTCATATCGATAAGAAGAAATTCAATTGGGTGTCCTTATTACGAGATCCTTTCTTTGTCCCTGAGAACAAGAAACTGGATGACCTTATGGGTGAATTCCAAGAAAAGAAAGTACACTTGGCAGTTGTGGTCGATGAGTATGGAGGCACCTCTGGTTTAGTGTCTCTTGAAGATATCATTGAAGAGATCGTTGGCGATATTACGGACGAATTTGATGATGATGACCTTGTATACTCCAAACTCGATGAAAAGAATTATGTATTTGAAGGAAAGACAACTCTTAAAGACGTGTATCGAGTCATAAAGCTAGAGGATGATGCGATTTTCGAGGAAAACAAAGGTGAAGCAGAAACCCTTGCTGGCTTTGTCCTGGAAATCTCTGGTAGTTTTCCAAGGCTAAATAGTAAAATAAATTTCGAAGATTACGTTTTTACGGTAGAGTCTATGGACAGAAAGCGACTCAAGCGAATTAAACTTACCTTATCCTAATGCAAAGATTACTGATAGTCTTATTATCGATAACAATGATTTCTTGTGGTGAAGACCCAATTCCTAAACCAAAGGCATTCTTGCGATTGGACTATCCTGAAGCCAAATATGCCAAGGTAAGCTCTAAACTCCCTTTCTCTTTTGAAAAAAACCTATTGGCCAACGATAGAGTGAATATCAAGAAAGCAGGCGATAATGCCAGTTATGGTATGGATATCGAATATCAGCCGCTCAAAGGGACAATTTATCTTACTTATAAAAAGGTCAACAAGGGTAATCTAACAACATATTTGAGGGATGCCCAGAATTTTACCCAAAAACATACACAAAAAGCAGACGAGATCATTGAGCAGGTTTATGACAACGAGGAGCGTAAGGTCTATGGAATGTTTTATGAAGTAGGTGGCAATGCTGCATCACAATCCCAATTCTATGTTACCGATAGTGTAAATCATTTTGTAACGGGATCTCTATATTTTTTTGCGAAACCCAATTACGACTCTATTCTTCCAGCCGCGGATTATTTAAAGAAGGACATCAAGCATATCATGGAAACTATTCGGTGGGTCAATGAATAAAAAAACCCTCCTCATTGAGAAGGGTTCATGTTTTAATGTTATTGATTTTTACGCCTTTTTTGCGCAGCAGGCCTTCATGCAATCTGGCTTGCAGGCCATTTTTTCACCTTTGGCCTTATCACCTTTACAGCATTCTTTCTCGCAATTGGCTTTCTCTTCAGCAGTCTTGCCCTTGCAACACTCCTTATCACAAGATTTTTCAGCAGAAAACTCATCAACCGTCTTCATGTCCTTTACCTTATAGACATCAGCCACAGTCGTTACGGTTTCTGATAAAATAGTAGGAGTAACCATTGCTTCATCATATTCCACCATTGCCAATTCTCTATCGAAATCAACTTTTGCAGATTTTACGCCATCCATTTTTGCTAATTTCTTTTCAATGGTCTTTGCGCAACCTATTTCACAAGTCATACCATCAATACCAAATTCAGCTTTAGCATATTTGGCATCAGGATTCAAGACTTTCTCGGATTTCTTGGTCTCGACCTCTACAGTCTTGACTTCAGGCGCGGTTTCATTCTTACAAGCAATAATTGTCATGGCAAGAATTGCCGTAAATAGGATTTGTTTCATTGTTTTCATTGGATAAATATTTGGATTGCGAAGTTACAAAATTTTATTATTTGTAGTCATGACAATGGTCATGCCATACCATAATGATTATTGTTATGGCTATCTGATATTCTTTGATTGGAGAAATGATTATTGGCCTAAATTATCGGACTTTTGCAACGTATATGACAGCGAATAATCAAAAGTGGTTTTACCTAATATTCCTTTCAATTGTTTGGGGTAGTTCTTTCATCCTGATCAAGAAATCCTTAATTGGCTTGACACCAATGCAATTAGGTGCCCTTCGTATAATCATTTCTGGATTGGTGTTGTTCTTAGTGGGTTTAAGAAGTGTCAGGAACCTCAAGAAACATCATTGGAAATGGCTCGTGATCTCTGGTCTGTTGGGTACCGGGTTGCCAGTATTCTTGTTTGCCTTTGCAGAAACAGAAATAGATAGCGCTATTGCTGCAGTCTTGAATTCGTTAACTCCACTTAATACCATTTTATTGGGATTGGCAGTGTTCAAGATTTTCTCAACACGTTTGCAGGTCATTGGTGTAATAATAGGATTTATAGGTACGGCCATACTCATTGCCAGTGGCGCTGACCTCAACCCAGACCAGAATTACCTATATGCAGGATATGTTATAATTAGCACCCTATGTTATGGGTTGAACGTAAACATTATTAAACGCCATTTACAGGATGTAAGACCCATTGCGATAGCGGTTGGTAATTTTATTCCAATTCTAATTCCTGCAATTCTAGTCTTAATTTTAACTGGTTTTTTCGGTCAAGAAACACTGGAATCTGATACATTGGGCATGGCCCTAATATATATTTTAATTCTTTCAGTTTTTGGAACTGCTTTGGCAAAGGTCATGTTCAATAAACTAGTGCAAATATCTACTCCGGTCTTCGCATCTTCTGTTACTTATTTAATGCCAATTGTCTCTGTTATTTGGGGTCTTTTGGACGGGGAAAAATTCAGCGCACTCCAGGGTTTGGCTACGGCAATCATACTTTTTGGGGTCTTTCTTTCTAATAAGAAGAGAACATAAAAAAAGCCCAGACAACTAGTCTGGGCTTTCTGAAATCCTACAATTAGGATGTTGTATGGGTATTAATTAAAATCGGCTTCTGTAACACCTTCATTTATCTTTACATCTGTGGATTTAAGAATCAATACTTGAGGTCCAGCAGTAATTTTCGTTGTGTGAGGAAACATTACGCCATTCACCTCTTTATAATCAGAAGCATCCTCAACAGTAACAATCGATTGGCCTTGTGCTTCGACTGTTTTCTCCACCCGAACTAAATAACCAGTCTTTGCATCATAATACCTAAAGGATTCATCTTCTCCTTTTATCACCTTAATCTTGTATACATCAACACCTTCTATAGAAGTCAAGCTGACCAATTCAATTGCTGAAGCTTCCATGAACAATTCAGGAAACAAGCCTTTCTCCGCTTGTTGATCAGAAACTTCCTTATCGGTCATAGGAATCTTACGCCCTTGAGCCTCTTGATATCCACTAGCCCCATCGAATTTACGTTTCATGATCGTTCCCATACCCTCGATAGTCATTTCCATGCTAACCTTATTAGGCGACATCGCCTTTATTACAGCCTTTGGCTTAAATGGTGCTCCCTCTATGGTAACATCCGCAAGTGTTAAAACTGTATTTACCTTGGCAACATTGTCTTTTCCTCCAACCGCACTTATATATTCTTGAATTACTGACTCTGCAGTAACGTCCGCAGGGATAGGTTTTGAGAATTCCGGCTTTTCAGTAGGATTTGCATAAGTGTCGAAATACTTGATTGGGATTCCTGTTTTTTCAAGGTTTTCAATTACATCAGCACCTTTACCTACAACAATGACCTTGGCATTGTCAGTTTGAAAATATTTATTGGCCACCCTTTTAACATCCTCCTTACTTACCGCATTGATCTTTTCAAGATACGTCGTATAGAAATCCTCTGGAAGATCGTTCAGCTTGATGTTAAGGGCATAACTTGCAATGGTCTGTGGTCTTTCAAGCGCTAGCACAAAATCACCAACATATTTTGCTTTTGCATTCCTTAGGTCATTGCCATCTACATCCTCGGTCTTGATCCTTTTGATTTCTTTCAATGCTTCTACTACGGCACTGTCAGTCACTGCATTCCTTACTGCGGCTCCAGCAGTGAATCTTGAGGCATTGTACCTGCTTGTTCCAACACTTGACCTAGCTCCGTATGTATAACCGTGTTCTTCACGTAAATTCATGTTAAGGTAGCTATTGAAACCACCTCCAAGGATTTTATTGGCAATCAAAACTGAATGATAATCTGGATCCTTCATTTTCAAGCTAACATTGTTAGTGATTGAAATATTTGATTGCACGGCATTGGGCATATCCACAAAATTGATCTGTGTGTATTGCGCATTTGGATTTGGTTCCGGAAGATTGGCAACGATATCAATTGACTTTTTCCATTTGCCAAAACTCTTTTTTACCTGTTTCTGGATATCCCTAATATTAACATCTCCAACCACCACTAAATAGGCTTTGTTAGGATTGAAATACTTCTGGTAGAAAGCCCTGACATTATCCAGCGTGATGCTATTAATGGTTTCTTCTGAGATATATTCTCCTCTTGGATGATGGGTGCCATAAGACAATGCACCACCAACACGTGAGGCCACTTGATCCACGCTTTTCTCGCCAGCTTTCAAGTTCTCTATTAATTTGTCTTTTTCTTTCTGAAACTCCTCTTCAGTGAACAATGGATTCATAGCTGCATCCGCCATTAGTTCAAGTATTCTTTCAGAATATTTTGACAGTGAGCTTGCAAAGGCACTTTGTGGCCCAAAACCTAAACTTGCTCCTAGGAAATCGATTTCTTCATTGAATTCGTCCTTAGGGATTGTGGTCGTTCCGTTGCCCAGCATGCTGCCAAGTAAGCTTGATACACCAGCATTGTCGCCTTCGACAATTGGCGGGTTATCGATTCTCAGTGTATAGGATACACGTGGTAATTTATGGTTCTCTACCACTAAGACCTTCATCCCATTCCTTAATTCGAATTCCCCTGGCACCTCCAGATTAATCGTTGGAGCTGGGCCTGGCTTTGGTTGAACGGATCTATCAATTTGAGCTGTTATGCCAAAAGAAGCCAATAAAACAGCTAAGGCAATAAGTCTGGTTTTCATATTATTTAATGTCTTCATGATCAGTTACTTTCTTTTTCTTTAGGTAAATATTCTAATTCGATCCTTTGATTTGGGTTCAAATATTTCTTGGCTACATTTTGAATCTCTTCACGAGTGATCGACCTGTAGATATCTATTTGATTATTGATCAAGTTAACGTCCTTGTATAACATATAATATCTTGCCAAGGAATTAGCTATGCCTGCAATACTTGAATTAGAATTAACGAATTGGTTCTCGAACTTGTTCTGCAATTTCTGATAATCCTTTTCAGAGATCAATTCATTCTGAAGTTTTACCACTTCTTCATCCATTTCTGAAAGTAACGAACTTAAAGGAACATCACCCAATGGTAAAGCGAATAGAGCATAGGTTCCGTAATCTTCCTGGCTTATGTTGACTGCTTGTACAGCCAAGGCTTGTTTCTGTTCGTCGACCAATTTCTTGTACAATTTTGATGATTTTCCGTCACTCAGGTAACTGGAGATCATGTTCAAGACATAAGAGTCCCTTTCTATGAAACCTGGTGTACGATAGGCAGCAATGATTGCTGGTATTTGAATATTAGCATCGTATGCCTGGCCTTTGGTAGTTTCTGTAATTGGATCCTCCTTCGGGAAATCCCTTATAATGTCCTCACCTCTAGGGATTGGGCCAAAATAATCCTGGATCATCTTTTTAACAGCTACCTTGTCGATATCTCCAGCGACTACCAAAACGGCATTGTTCGGCACGTAATACTTTTTGTTGAAAGCTTGGAACTCTTCTAAAGTAGCAGCATCCAAATGCGCCATTTTACCAATGGTAGTACCCTTATAAGGATGTTTCTTGAACATCAAGGTCTTGATTTCGGCCAGGATATTTCCGTAAGGTTGATTGTCTACTCGTAATCGTTTTTCTTCTTTAACAACTTCATTTTGAGTGTCTACACCTATTTGGTTGATTATTGGGTGAAGCAATCTTTCTGATTCCATCCACAATCCTAGCTCGACACTATTACTTGGAAATACCTCATAATAATAGGTTCTGTCATCTGTGGTATTTGCATTATTGCTTCCACCGTTTGATGAGACTATCTCGAACCATTTGCCTCGCTCAATGTTTTCAGTTCCTTCAAACAGTAAGTGCTCAAAGAAGTGAGCAAAACCCGTACGTTCAGGATTTTCGTCTTTAGCACCTACATGGTACATTACAGATGTTGTAACCACTGGTGCTGTATTGTCCTGATGCAGGATTACATGCATGCCATTATCGAGGTCATACTCTTCAAATTCTACTTTTTGGGCAGTTGTTACCAATCCAATGGAAAGGAACAAGCCCAAGAGAAATACGCTTTTTTTCATTTGTGATTTTTTGTGTTAATATGTCAAATTTGACGCTTATAACTTGAATTCGTTACAGCGACACAAAAATAAAAACCAGATAGGGAATAATGGTACATATGTTAAAAAATTAACAGGAATTTATGGTCATTTCACAGGAATTTTTACGAACTTTAATAATTAGCTAGCTTAAATTCATTCAATATGAAAAAAATAAGTCTTCCTCTTAGGTTTGGAATTGCAATTAGCAGTTCTTTGATTGCTTATTTTTTAATGCTTTCATTATTTGGTTGGCATACAAATCCCTTATTCAGTTTATTCAATGGTGTCATAACGGCATTTGGTATCTATGAAGCTATTAAGGCATATAAATTAAGACAAGGTGATGATTTCTCGTACTCAAAAGGATTTACCATTGGAATTTTAGTCGGATTTGTTGCAACCCTTATCTTCACGATTTTCTTCTTGATATATGCCACGGAGATCGATACCGAATTCTTGGATGAATTATTGGTTGTTTTCTCTGGGAATTATGAAGTGAGCATTGGTCTTGTTGCGTTTGTCGTCGCAATCATGGGATTTGCAACAACAGTGGTCCTGACCCTTAGTTTCATGCAGCTTTTCAAGTCTTCCAGAAATATTCCTCAAAATACCTAAAGCGTTTGTAGATTCAGTATTAAGGTGTATATTTGCACTCATTTTTGAACAATTCATTAAACTAACGCTATGTACGCAATTGTAGAGATAGCAGGGCAACAATTCAAAGTTGAAAAAGACCAAAAAGTCTTTGTTAACCGTTTGGCCACTGAAGAAGGAAAAAAAGTCGCTTTTGACAATGTTCTTCTTATTGGTGACGGAGACAAAGTAACTGTAGGCGCCCCGGCTATAAACGGCGCTCAAGTAGGAGCAAAAGTCGTTAAGCACCTTAAAGGTGACAAAGTAATCGTTTTCAAGAAGAAAAGACGTAAAGGCTATAGAGTAAAGAATGGCCACCGTCAGTCTCTTTCTGAAATCGTGATAGAAAACATTATTTCAAAGGGTGCTAAACCTGCTGTAAAAACAGAAAAGAAAGCTGCTCCTAAAAAGGAAACAAAAGCAGCAGCGCCTAAAGCCGCTGCTCCAAAGAAAGCAGCCCCAGCGAAAAAAGCTGAACCAAAAAAGGTCGCTCCTAAAGCAGCAGCGCCAAAGGCTGCAGCACCTAAGAAAACGGCTGCAAAGAAAACAACTGGAAAGCCAGATGATTTAAAGAAGATTGAGGGTATCGGACCTAAAATCGCTTCTACATTGGTTGAAGCAGGAATTGCAACATTTGCTGACCTTGCTAAAGCAAAACCAGCTAAGATCTCTGAGATCATTGCGGGTGTTAGAGGAAATCATGTTCCGGATACTTGGCCACAGCAAGCTAAATTAGCTGCCAATGGTAAGTGGGACGAGTTAAAGGCATTACAAGATAAACTAGACGGCGGGAAGAAGTAATTCTCGTTAGTATTAACAATAAAAACCTTATACAATGGCTCATAAAAAAGGAGTTGGTAGTTCGAAGAACGGTAGGGAATCAGAATCGAAACGCTTAGGTGTAAAGATTTTTGGTGGTCAAGCTGCTGTTGCTGGAAACATCATCGTAAGACAAAGAGGTAATACCCACCACCCAGGTGAGAATGTATACCAAGGCAAAGACCATACCTTGCATGCGCAAGTGGACGGTCTTGTGAAATTTACAAGAAAGAAGGACAATAAGTCCTTTGTTTCCATAGTGCCAAATCAAGCTTAAGAAACATTCATTTTTTAACATGTAAAACCCTTTCAGGAAACTGAATGGGTTTTTTATTTCAATATATCCTTGATGATCTTAACGTGGTGATTCGTATGAACCTCAATGAATCGAATACTTTGTCTTAGGTCAAGTATCCCAAAATATGCATGTTTGAATGTTACCCGTGCATCAATAGAGGGTATTGCTTGAATATTTTCATTGGCCTCAATCAGCTGACTATTGAGGGTCTTCTTAGTGATGTTATCTTGAGGTAAAACTAATTCAGGAGCCTTGCCCTTGCCTCTTGGGATATAATTTATACCAAGGAATAAGCGACCATAGATATTTATTTTAGGTGCTTTGTCCGTTGGAGCCGTCTTCAAGTAAGCAATGACGTTGTTGATGACCTTTAAGCTATGATCTATTTGCCATCCTACTGTACTCGATGAAACCGAGGAATTCTTTACTTGATGCTCAGAAACGACCATTTCAATATAGTTCAAGTGTTGCTTTATCTTATGTATTGATTTCATAGTAACATGATATTATCGAAAAATAAGAATCCCTTGCCAATTGGCAAGGGATTTCTAAAAATTCAATTCAGGTATTTTATCTCTACATTAATATCTATAGTGTTCAGGCTTGAAAGGTCCTTCTTGCTCAACACCAATATAGTCTGCTTGGTCTTTTCGTAATTGGGTTAACTCTACACCAATTTTGGACAAATGAAGATTAGCAACCTTTTCATCCAAATGCTTTGGAAGCATATACACTTTGTTTTCATAGGCACCACTGTTGTTCCAAAGTTCAATCTGAGCTAAAGTTTGATTAGTGAATGAATTGCTCATTACAAAACTTGGGTGACCAGTTGCACATCCTAGATTTACCAATCTACCTTCTGCAAGAATGATAATGTCTTTTCCGTTAACGGTATATTTATCAACCTGTGGCTTTATGGTGTCTTTAGTATGGCCGTGATTGTCATTTAACCATGCCATATCAATTTCATTGTCAAAATGACCAATATTACATACTATGGCCTTGTCTTTAAGTGCTTGAAAATGATGAGATTGAACAATATCTTTATTGCCAGTGGTAGTAATTACTATGTCAGTATTGCCAATAACAGTTTCTAAACGCTTTACTTCAAAACCGTCCATTGCAGCTTGCAATGCACAAATAGGATCGATCTCGGTAACGGTAACAATACTTCCAGCTCCTTTAAAAGAGGCAGCTGTTCCCTTTCCAACATCACCATAACCACATACAACCACTCGTTTACCTGCGAGCATGGTATCTGTTGCTCTACGAATTGCATCAACAGCGCTTTCCTTGCAGCCGTATTTATTGTCGAACTTACTCTTGGTTACAGAATCGTTCACGTTTATTGCTGGCATTGGCAATGTACCATTCTTGAATCGCTCATATAATCTATGCACTCCTGTCGTTGTTTCTTCAGAAAGGCCTTTAATGCCATCGACCAATTCTGGATATTTATCCAATACCATATTCGTTAAGTCGCCACC
>Ga0265309_10001354_pt1 | contig 10659 bp, 6 predicted proteins | sample Helome_FD_192492 | JGI IMG/M metagenome (GOLD analysis project Ga0265309, IMG submission 192492) | Marine sediment microbial communities from subtidal zone of North Sea - Hel_20160524 (Illumina Assembly) | ecosystem: Environmental > Aquatic > Marine > Subtidal zone > Sediment ...
TTCGAGGCCGCTGCGGATCGTGTGCACGCGATCACCGGCCTGGTGTTGTCGCCGCACTACGGGGCCAGCAAGTTGCGCTGGTGCCTGGACAATGTGCCGGAGGTTGCCGCGGCGCTCGATGCGAAGCGGCTGGCGCTGGGGCCCTTGTCGAGTTTCCTGGTGCACCGCCTGACTGACGGTCAGCCGCCGCTGGCCGATCCTGCCAACGCATCGCGCACCCTGTTGTGGGATTACCGGGCCCGCGACTGGTCGCCCGAACTGCTCGAGTTATTCGGGGTGCCCGAAGCCGCGCTGCCCATGAGTGTGCCCAGCCGGCACGACTTCGGCACGCTCGCGCTGGGTGCGCACCAGTGCCCGTTGACGATTGTGACGGGCGATCAGTCGGCCGCACTCTTTGGTTTCGGCGAACCCGCGACCGACACCGTGTATGCGAACCTCGGCACAGGCGCCTTCCTGCAGCAGGTGGTGGGCGGCGAGCCCGTGGCGGCAGCGGGTCTGTTGAGCAGCGTCGTCTACCAGGATGACCAGCGGTCGATGTATGTACTGGAAGGCACGGTGAACGGTGCCGGCGGCGCCTTGCTGGCCGTGGCGGACGAACTCGGCCTGGACCGCGACTACATGAAAGCGCACAGCGCGCAGTGGCTGGCGAGCGTGCAGGATCCGCCGCTGTTCCTGAACGGCGTCGGCGGCCTGGGCGCACCTTACTGGGTGCCGGATTTTCCGACGCGCTTCGTGGGTGACGGGGACGACGCGGCAAAGATAGTCGCGGTGATGGAAAGCATCGCGTTTCTGCTTATCGTGAATCTCGAAGCCTTCGCTGAATGTGCGCCGCAACCCCGGCGCCTGGTCGTGACCGGTGGTCTCGCGGCCGTTGACCCGTTGTGTCAGCGGCTGGCCGAACTCAGTGGCCTGCCGGTTACGCGCCCGCGGATCAAGGAAGCCACCGCGAGAGGGCTCGCCTTGTTGTTGTCGCCGGGCGCGGCGACGTGGACGACAGCGGGCGGGCATAGCGACTTCACGCCCGCCGCCAACCCGGCACTGCAACAGCGCTACCAGCGCTGGCAGCAGGTCATGGTAGATACGATCGGCGCGGCCTCGCTCACGACTGCTCGATGAACTCGATCGTCTTCGCGGCCAGTGCCTGCGGATTTTCTTCGATCAGGAAAAACCCCTTGTCCGGGTAAATCTCGTGGGGCTGGCCCCTGGTACCCGGGATCTGGTCGTGAAATACCCGCGGATTGAAGCCTTGTGTGGCGAGGCTTTCGCTGATCAGGGTCAGCGTGGGCTTGTTCCAGTCGGCCAGCGCGTCCCACACCTGGTTGTTCAGCGCGTGGGCCGGGTTCAGCGGAGTCGCCGGAATCAGCATCGGCAGGCGGCGCGGCCCGCCTTTGTAGGACTCGTCGGGGTAGGGCGCATCTAAACCCCGGCGTGTGTCTGCATCCAGTTCCCGGGTGGTCATGTCCGACACCATGCCGCTGATCGGGAACACGTCCGGCTTCAGGATGTAGCGCCGCCAACCGGCGACCCATGCTGCACCCATCACGCTGTTCGCGCGCGGCACGGTGGTGGTGTTCAGCACCAGCCGCGCGAAGTATTCGTGATGTGCAACGGCCACGGGCAGGCCGAAGTAACCGCCCCAGTCGAACAGGAAACCTGTGGCATCGCGAATGTTCAGTGCGGCCAGCGTCGCCGCGAGCCAGTCCACGTGCTTCTGGAAGGTATAGGCTTCCCAGTCGGCGGGCTTGTCGGAGCGGCCGAAGCCGACCAGGTCGGGCGCGATCACGCGGTAACCCGCCGCCGTCAGGATCGGGATCATGTCGCGGAAGGAATAGCTCCAAGTGGCCTGCCCGTGCAGCAGCAAGATCACGTGGCCGTCGGCCAGCCCTTCGTCGAGGTAGTGCACGCGCAGCGTGCCGAGGTCCGGGTCCTGGATTTCGACGTAGTGCGGCGCAAAAGGAAAATCGGTCAACGCGTCGAAGCGCGCAGCCGGCGTGCGGAGAACGGGGTCGCCCGGGTTGTACCAGTCGCCGTTGCCGCGCGCCTGCACATCGTAGTGGTTCCAGAGGATCAGTCCCGTCACGACAATGACCGTGACGGCCAGCGCCAGCAGCAGCCTGCGGACAAATTTCACCATCTGGCGGCCCGTTGCACTGGCGGCAGACAATCAGTGCCTGGCACCGCTGTCTACCGGCTCCCGAATACCTGCTGCAGCAGTTCGGTGGTGCGCTCGACCGGATCGTTGCGGATCGCGGCCTCTTCCTTGGCCAGGTACAGGAAAATGCCATCGAGGCCCTTGCCGACCACGTACGTGGTCAGATCGGCCTCCACTTTCGGGACGAAAGGCAGCGCGTTGTACTGGCTCATGGCCGATTCATACGTCTCGGCGGCACCCACCTGGTCCAGGCTGTCGTCCACGATCGGTTGCATGGCTGCGCCGAGCGGGTCCGACATCTGCCCGCGCAGGTACTGGGTGGCGGCGTCGTCCGGCCCCTTGTAGATAGCCATCACGTCGTCCAGCGTCAGCGCGCGAATTGCGTCGATGAACAACGCCTTGGCCTGCGGGGTGGCCACTTCGGCGGCGCGATTGAGTTCGAGTTCCAGGTTGTCGAGCGTCCCGGCCATGCCGACTTTCGACAGTGCCGATTGCACGGTCTTGAGGCTGTCGGGCAGCGGAATGCGGATCAACGGGTCGGCGTTGAAACCGTCTTCGCGGCCGAGCGTATCGACCACCCGCACCGTGCCGACTTCCAGGGCCTCCTTCAGCCCGGCACCAATCTGGCTGGTCGTTAACCCGCTGGCCTCGGCGGGCTTGTCGACGCTCTTGCCAAACAGGTCTTCCAGCCAGTCGGCGCCGGCCGGCGGTGAACTGCTGACGAACATGACGAAGGCAATCAGAGAGACGGTGCGCGTGAACCTGTGCATGGTAAAGCTCCGCAGTGTCGCTATACCTTAGCAGCTATGCCCGGGCGCGGGTCGACGCCGGCGTGCCTGGCCTCGGGCCGGCCCACAGGCTGATGACATCCCTGGGCCGCTATCTGGCGCGCATCGCAGCGGTGAATCGGCGTCAGTCCGGCCGTGCAGTGAAGGGCGGCGCCTGGATGGCGGCGCTGGCGTCTGCTTCGGCGGGCGCCGGCTTCGGCCGCCGGCTGGTGGGCGACTACATGGTGCCTGCAGCCCTCACGGCGAAAGCCGTCGGCAAGCCGGTCAAGCTGGTGTTCACGCGCGAAGACGACAGCCGCTTCGACTGCGTGCGCTCGCCCAGGCCCAGGGCGCGGCGTTGTGGGGGCTGAGCCTGGCGCTGCACGAAGGCACGGCCTTCGAAGCCGGCCAGGTCGCCGACCGCAACCTCAACAGTTACACGCCGCTGCGCATGGCCGACGTGCCCGCGATCGACGTGGAGTTCATCGACAGCGACGAATTTCCGAGTGGTTTGGGCGAACCGCCGCTGATCTGCGTGGCGCCGGCTATTGCGAATGCGATCTACCAGGCCGTCGGCGTGCGGGTGCGCGACCTGCCGATCAGGCAGCTCGCCTAGCCTCGATCGAACTCAGACACCGATCCGCCAGGGCGTAACTCGGAGCGCTCCGGTGCCCGTGTGTGCCGTTCATCCTGTCGCCGGGTAAAGGCCATGTCTGGCGACCCAGGCCGGGTAGCGTTTCGATCGCCAGGTCACTGCATGTGGCCTCGCAGATGCGCATTTCGGGAGGCACGTCACGGGCGCCGCTCAGGATTCTCTACATAATTCGGTGGGGTCTGTTTTGCGCGCAGCCCATTGTTGTTGTGTTGGGCTGATTTGGGGTCGTCGCGATCGTGACAGGCATTTCTTCATTGCCGCTGGCATTGCTGCCGTGGCTGCTGGGCGCATCCTTGCTCGCGGCCGCGAGCGATGGAGCGTCTGTTCGCGGCCAGTCGACCATTGCCCAGCGCCCGGGCGCTCACACCGGGGCGCTCGATGCGGCCCAGCCTCAAACCCTCGTCTTTGTCGATGAGCGCGTACCGAACCCGCAGTCCTTCCTCGGCGACGGCACGCGCCAGGCCCCGGTCATCGTGGTCAGGCGCCATCAGGATGGTCTGCGCCGGATCGCCGAGGTTGCCAGTGCCCGCCGCGGTTGGCAGGCGATTCACGTGGTCGCGCACGGTGAGCCAGGCGCCTTGACCCTGGGCAGCGGCCGCCTGGACGCGACCGTGCTCGCCGGTCGACGCCGCGCGCTGTCCACCATCGGCGCGAGCCTCGCCGACGGGGGCGACATATTGCTCTATGGCTGCAACGTCGCGCAGGGCAGCAGCGGGCGCGCGTTCGTCTCGGCGCTGTCGGCCGCGACCCGCGCCGATGTTGCCGCGTCGGCAAACGCGACGGGCAGCCCTGCGCAGGGTGGCGACTGGGTGCTGGAAGTCGCCAGCGGTCCGATCGACAGCACCCCGCTTGCCCGCTCCGCTGACCAGTACCCGTTTTTGCTCGCCACCACCGACCTGGTCGGTGCCGGCGCGTGGACCGCCCTGCACAAGGGCCTGCAGTTCGATCCCGACGGCGACACACAGGCCAGCAAGGCGGGCACCGAAATCGTCGGCGACGTGGCCCATTCGACGACCTACGCGAACTACGATGACGCCGGCACGACGGGTGGAGTCGATCCCGAGCTGGACGACATCCTGTCGCTGCGGGTGCGGATCGGGGATGAGACCAAGGCCACGCACTCCTCGTACGTCTTCCTGGGCTTCGATGCCGATGCGGACGATGTCCTCGACGGCTTCATCAGCAGTGGCGCCGGCACCACGGCGATCTGGGACGCGGGCACCGGCCTGAATATCAGCCCCAGCACCACCGACATAGCCAACAGCCCACATACCAGCTATTCGCAGGGTGCGGGCAACTACAACTTCGCTGCCGTGTCGGCTTCTAACGATCCGGACTGGGACGGCACCACGGACCTCTTCGGCGATACCAATCCCGACGTGTTCGTGAGCTTCCAGATCCAGGTGGCTGACCTCGACGCGTTCCTCGCGACTCAAGGGATCACGTTCACGCCGACGACCCAGTTACGCTTCGTCGCGCTGTCGGCCACCCAGACCAACTCGCTGAACGCAGATTTCAGTGGTGTCCGCGACAGCAACACCGATGACTGGACCCAGACTTTTGCGAGCCTCGGCCTGTACAGCGACCCGGTGGATTCCACCGGTGTGGTCGATATCACGCCGCCGGTCCCGCCGACGGTCGACAGCCAGGCCACCAGCAGTGCCACGCCGACGGTGACCGGCACGGCCGAGCCGGCCAGTAGCGTCGACGTGGTGATCAATACCGTGGCCTATGCCACCACCGCGACGGCCGGCGGCACCTGGAGCGTGACGGTGCCGGCGGGCAATGCGCTCGGCGAGGGCACCTACGACGTGGCGGTGACCAGCACGGACGCCGCGGGCAACAGCAGCGTGGATACCACCAGCGACGAGCTCATCGTCGACGCGACGGCACCGGTGGTCACGATTACCAGTGCGCCCGCTGCCAACATTGCCAGCGCGGCCGCTTATTCGGTCAGCGGGATCTGCACGAGCGACGATGGCAACGTCACCGTTGGCATCCCCGGTGCCACGCCGGCGTCGCAGGGCGTGAGCTGCAGCAGTGGCAGCTGGAGCGCGGTCTTCGCTGTCAGCGGGATCTCAGACGGTCCTAACGCCCTTGCGGTAACGGCCACGCAAACCGACGCGGTCGGCAATGCCGGTATCGATACGGCCACGGCGGGCAAAGACACGGTTGCGCCCGCGGTGGCCATTGTCGACAACGGCAGCGGCGGCGACGACATCTACAGTCAGTCTGAGGCCGGAGCGGCGGTCGTAAGCGGCACGACGAATGCCGAAGACGGCCAGACCGTGACGGTGACCTACAGTGACGGTGTCAACGCGTCCGTAGTCAGCACCGCGACCGCAGCGAGTGGCAGCTGGACGGCCGCAGCGGCTGATATCCGCGGGCTGAATGCCGGCACGATTACGATCACGGCCGACGTCGATGATGGGGCCGGCAATCCGGCGCCGCAGGCGACGACCAGCGTGACGTACTCGGTTGACGTGCCGCTGCTCGCGGCAGACGACGTGCCACCGGCCAGCAACAGTTTCCCGGTATTCACCGGCACCACCGACCAGCCGCCCACCCAGCCGGTGACGGTGCGGGACGACCTGGGCAATGTGCTGTGCACCGCGATCCCCGTGGTGGACGCCCCGACCAATACCTGGAGTTGCACGACCGCGACGTCCGTGAGCGAGGGGGCTTACACGTTCACCGCGGAAGTCGATAATGCGATTGGCAATACCCGGGTCGTCAACTTTGCGGTGACTGTCGATTTCGACGCAGACGATGACGGCATCCCGGATGCGGTGGAAGGCGCTGCGGATACCGACGGCGATGGCCTGCCGGACTTCCAGGATCCGGATGCCGACAACGATGGCATCCCGGACGGGCAGGAAGACACCGGCCTGCCATTGTTGAGCGGCAACGACAGCGACGGCGATGGCGTCGACGACGCGATTGACGTGGACGCGACCGGCGGCAGCGATAACGACGGCAACGGCATTGACGACCTGTTCGAGGTGTCGGACCTTGACGGCGACGGGTTACCGGATTACCTGGATACGGATACCGACAGCGACGGGATCCCGGACCTGGTCGAGGGCAATGGCGACACGGATGGCGACGGCATTCCGGACTTCCGCGATACGGATTCGGACAACGATGGTATTCCGGACGGCGTCGAGGACGGCAACACGCCGCCGCTGACCGGCAGTGACAGCGACGCGGATGGCATCGATGATGCGATCGACGTCGACAACACTGCGGGCAGCGATCTGAACGGTGACGGCATCGACGACGCCCTGGCAGCCACCGATAGCGATGCCGACGGTGTTCCCGACTACGTGGATCCGGACAGCGATGGCGACGGGGTGCCGGATGCCTTCGGCGTGCCTAATGGCCCACCGCTGACCGGTAGTGACGCCGACGGCGATGGTATCGATGACGCGATTGATGTCGACAACACGGGCGGCAACGACCTGGACGGTGACGGCGTCGACGACGCGCTGGGACCGGCAGACAGCGACGGCGATGGCATGCCCGATTACCTCGAGACCGACAGCGATGGTGACGGCATCCCGGACAGCGTCGAGACTGGGGTCACGGGTGTCGATTCCGACCTGGATGGTATCGACGATGCCTTCGATGTCGATCAGACGGGAGGCGTGGACGCCGATGGTGACGGGGTGGACGATGCCGGGGCACCAGACTTCGACAGTGATGGCGCACCCAACTTCCGCGATCTGGACAGCGACAACGACGGGGTACTCGACGTTACGGAAGCGGGCCTGCCCGACGGCAACGGCGATGGCTTCGTGGATGACGGGTCGGTGACGGCTACGCCGCCGGACGCGGACGGACAGGGCGGACCCGACTACCTGGATCTCGACAGCGACAACGACGGCATCAATGACATCGTCGGCACGCCCGCGGAGCCTTTCGATACTGACGGGGATGGCCAGATCGACGCCGCCAGCGCGACGGATAGCGACGGCGACGGCATACCGGACGTGATCGACTCCGGAACTGGCGGACCTGGCCTCAGTGGCGACAGCGATGAAGACGGCGTGCCGGACGGTGAGGATCTCGACGACGATAACGACGGTGTTCCCGACAGCGTCGAAACCGCGAACGGCAGCGACCTCGATTCGGATGGTGACGGCATCGTCGATCGGCTCGACCTGGACAGTGATAACGATGGCATCCCGGACAGCATGGAAGGACCGGGCGCGGCGATGAGCGACCTGGATGCCGACGGTGTGCTGGACAATACCTCGGACAGCAATGGTGACGGCCTGGCGGACCTCATTCCCGCCAGCATGGTGCCGGTCGATACCGATCTCGACGGCACACCGGACTTTCGCGATCTCGACAGTGACGCCGATGGCATGACCGACCTGGCCGAGTCGGCGGCCGACCCAGGGGCGCTGGATGCCGACGATGACGGCAAGCTCGATAACGCAGGCGATGCCGACCAGGATGGCCTGGCCGACGTAGTCGACCCGGCGGTCAGCAACGGTGCCGGTGGTTTGCCATACACGCTGAAGGATATGGATCGCGACGGCTTGGCCAATTACCGGGATACGGACAGTGACGGCGACAACCTGGCGGACAGTGTCGAGAACGGTGATTTCGATGGGGATGGCATGCCGGACTACCTGCAAGCCGATGGTGGTCTGGAGACCGCGGTCACGGGCACGGGAGCGAGCAGCATGGATATTCTGAGCATAATCTTCCTTGGTGTCTGGTTGCTGATGCGGCGCCGCATGACCAGCCGTCTCGGTGTGCCGATGGTCCTGGTGTTGTTGATGGCCGGCCAGTTCAGCGGGCCGGCTCAGGCTACCGGCGAGTCGCCCACGGCCACCGCCGCCGCACCGGGCCGCTACGCGCTGAACCTGCACTCCGACCCCGCTCCCATCGAGTCCATGCCGGAACTCGGGGCCGACGACGACGCGCAACTGCTGTACGTCACAGAGACCGAGGTCGACGGCGAGACCTGGTATCGGTTGCGCCTCGGCTTCTTCGCGACAGAGGCCGAGGCCCAGGCGGATCTCGACGAGTGGCTGGCAGAGTATCCCAACGCGTGGCTCGTGCGCGTGGGCCCGCAGGAACGTGCGCGGGTCGCTGGGCCAACGTCCGTGGCACCCGCTCCCGATGAGCCGGAACCGAAGCCGGACGAACCCGGGTCTCAGGATGAAGTTCCCGTGGATCTGGAGGCGGTGACCGTCACCGCAACCCGGTCGAGTGCAATCGTCGAGGAGCAACCGAAGTCTGCAACGCCGCTCGCAGGTGTTGCACAAGCGGCTGCATCGGAAGTTGAGCAGGCTGCCGGCAACTGTGGGGCAGGTCCGAGTTCGTCGCGGCTGAACTGCTGGTATCTGGGTGCCGGGGCCGGCCTCACCTGGGTCGATCCGGAAGGTGAGTCGAACGGCTGGAGTACCAGTGATGACACGAGCGACGGGTTCAAGTTGCTGGTTGGCTATCGCTTCCGGCCCCACTGGTTCGCGGAACTGGCATACACGGATGCTGGCGAGGCGGAACTCCAGAATCTGAACCCGGCGATTACCGGCACACCCGGTATCACCTACGATATCGCCTCGCTGTACGGAGGCTATTGGCTACGCGGGCCGTACGCCCGCTGGAACCTCTACGGCAAGGCGGGCGTGTCGGCGATATGGAATAAGGCCACCGACAATCGCGTCGATTACGACAAGCAGACATCTGTGCAACTTGCCTTTGGCCTGGGCGGGCAATGGCAAATTACCCAGCGATGGTTCGCACGGCTCGAGTTCGATTCATTTGACCGCGACGCCCGTTACCTGGGGCTGTCCGTAGGCATCGATCTCGCCGAGTGACGCGCAAGCGCTTTTTGGGAGCAGGGTGCCGGCCTGACGCCCGACCGGCAGTCGAACATTCAGTGGCTGACACCATTGCCGGTATTTTTGCTGAACAGCTTGCGGATGTCCTGTTGCCAGAACTGCTCGACGATGCTGGCGCGTAATTCGCTGATGCCGGCATTGGCATGGGGGAACGGGATAGCGGGGACCGGATGGCCGAGGAACCGGCAAAGGGGTTCTCAGCCCTCCTTTACGGAATACACCAGCAATCTTTCGGCCGGGACAGTGGCTTTGACGTCGGCGATGTGCTGCTTATAGCGCGCGATACACGTGTCCTTGTCCATCGCACCGCCGAACACCTTGCCGACCAGTTTCGTGTTCATCGCGCTGAACTCCCGGAACAACGGCACGAAGTTGAAAAGGCTCGCCTTTGCGACCAGCCCGAGCAGTTTTGAATAACTTCGCCACCAGGCTTCCGGATCGCGCACGCTCAACACGGCCACGGCGTCGGGAAAGACCTGCATCAGCTGGCGGTAGAAAATGCACGTGGGAAAATCGACGCACGCCTCGTAACCAGCAAACAGCGCCTCCCAGTCCATGTCCCGGCCATTCAGCGCCGCTGCCCATTGCTGCACGTGCCCTCGCCGATAAGCTTTCATGACCTCCTGCATGTGATAGCAGGGATAGCCCAGGTGATCGAAAGCCTGCTGGAGTGAAACCGTGCCGGTGCGCCCGAAGCCTGCGCCAATGATCTTCATGACTGGGTTCGCGCGTTCGCCCTCGCGACGCCCGGCACCCGTTTACCGCTCCAGATGAACGGCCGCATGATCAGCCAGATCAGGCCCACCAGCACAAAAGTGGCGACGTAGCGCGACAGCAGCACGCGAGGGATATTGGTCAGCATGTCCACGTGCAGCGCGTAGTACCAGGCGGCACCGGCCAGGCAGGCCGCGATAATCGCGTATTTCTGCCAGCGGCGGAAATTCACGCCGTGCAATTGCGTGATCAGGAACACGCCCAGGCCGCCGAACAGGAAGTTCGACCACTGCGTGCCGCTTTGCTGGATGGCGAACCAGGCCACCGTGGTGCCGTGGATTACGGCGAAGAACTCCAGCCACACGGTCCACCAGCGGTTCACGTGGTAGCGGGTCATGAACAGGCTGCCCTGCAGGAACAGCATCATCATGTAGAACAGGCCCATCAGGTGGCCGGGCGTAATTTCGATGGGGTGGTACCAGAAGGTGTAGGTGATGGCCCACGAAAAAT
>Ga0265309_10001355_pt1 | contig 10657 bp, 9 predicted proteins | sample Helome_FD_192492 | JGI IMG/M metagenome (GOLD analysis project Ga0265309, IMG submission 192492) | Marine sediment microbial communities from subtidal zone of North Sea - Hel_20160524 (Illumina Assembly) | ecosystem: Environmental > Aquatic > Marine > Subtidal zone > Sediment ...
ACATTTTCTTGCAATCGCCCATGCAGCAGGAGTTGAACTTTCAATTAATGACTTTGAGCGAATACGTGGCAAAGTTCCTGTATTGTGTGATTTAAAACCTTCGGGACGATACGTTGCTACAGATTTACATACTGCGGGTGGGATTCCTCAAGTAATGAAAATATTACTTGAGCATGATTTGTTGCATGGAGACTGCCTGACTATTAGTGGTCAGACTGTTGCTGAGATACTGAAGGATATTCCTAAGACTCCAAGAAAAGATCAAGATGTTATACGGCAATGGGATAATCCTTTATATGAACAGGGGCATCTTGCCATACTTAAGGGTAACCTTTCTACTGAGGGTTGTGTGGCAAAAATTACTGGAGTAAAAACGCCAAAAATAACTGGCCCTGCAAAGATATTTGAATCAGAAGAAAGTTGTATGGCCGCCATAGTGGCGAGAAAAATCCAGCCTGGAGATATAGTAGTAATACGCTATGAAGGTCCAAAGGGCGGTCCAGGTATGCGTGAAATGCTCTCACCTACTTCAGCTCTAATTGGTGAGGGACTTGGAGATTCAGTAGGGCTTATCACCGACGGCCGTTTCTCCGGTGGCACATACGGTATGGTTGTTGGGCATGTTGCTCCTGAAGCTTTTGTTGGCGGCGTCATTGCATTGGTGCATGAGGGAGACTCAATCACCATAGATGCAGAAAATAGACTGTTACAGCTAAATGTTTCTGAGGAAGAAATATCTAGTCGTCGTGCGAAATGGCAGCCACCTGAACCACGCTATACACGGGGAGTGCTGGCAAAATATGCAAAATTAGTTTCCACTGCCAGTAAAGGAGCAACAACAGATTAGTCATGATTTAATAGACTAAGTTATGTCCAACCATCTCATCAACGAAACTAGCCCTTACCTTCTGCAGCATGCTAATAACCCCGTAGATTGGTATCCATGGGGCAAGGATGCTCTTGCATTAGCTCAAACAGAGAACAAAGCAATACTTCTTTCTATAGGCTATTCGGCTTGTCACTGGTGCCATGTCATGGCACATGAATCTTTTGAGGATGAAGAGGTTGCTGCAGCGATGAATAAGTTTTTTGTGAATATTAAAGTTGACCGGGAAGAACGTCCTGACCTTGATCAGATTTATCAGACAGCTCATTACATGTTGACTCAACGTAATGGTGGTTGGCCACTAACCTTATTTCTGACTCCTGATCAAAAACCATTTTTTGGTGGTACTTATTTTCCTAAAATATCACGACATGGTATGCCAGGTTTTCTAGATTTGCTGCCCCGAGTTGCTGAAACTTACTATGCTCGTGGCATAGAAATAGAGCAACAGAGCGTCTCAATGTTGAAGTCATTTACAAATATGCTGCCATCAAGAAATCTATCCAAGCATACATTTTCAGAGCAGCTTCTGAATCAGGCATTGTCTGGACTAATGAAGAGCTTTGATTCTAAGTATGGTGGTTTTGGGAATGCGCCCAAATTTCCTCATGCATCAGAATTGGACTTTTGTTTACACCGTTATATAAGTACTAATGATAAGCAAGCTCTTCAAATAGCATCGTATACACTTGAAAGAATGGCTAAAGGTGGGATCTATGATCAGTTGGGTGGTGGTTTTTGCCGGTATAGTACGGATCAGTTCTGGAGAATTCCGCATTTTGAGAAGATGCTTTATGACAATGGAGCATTGCTACAAGTTTATACTGACGTTTGGTTAATAACTGGAGATCCATTATTTAAAAGAATTATTGAGGAAACGGCAGAATGGGTAATGCGAGAAATGCAGTCATTGGAGGACTCATGTGGTGGCTACTATTCAACGCTTGATGCGGATTCAGAAAATGTGGAAGGAAAATTTTATGTTTGGGATCGAGATCAGATAAAAAATATTTTATCTCCAGAGGAATACGCTGTAGCCGCACCTTATTTTGGTTTATTGCAGGAGCCGAATTTTGAAGATAAGTATTGGAATTTAGAAATTATCCAAGGGCTTGAAGAGGTAGCTAATGGTGAAGGTATTAGCGAGCAAGAGGCGCAGGAAAGACTTATATCAGTACGCATGAAGCTTTTTGCTGAGCGTGAATTACGCATACGCCCTGGTCGTGATGAAAAGATTCTAACTAGCTGGAATGGTCTGATGATCAAAGGTATGGCTCGTGCTGGTCGTATTTTGGGGAACAACGAGTGGATACATTCAGCCATCAATACAGTAGACTTTATCCGCTCTACTTTGTGGAAAAATGGGCGCTTGTTAGCGACCATTAAAAATGGGAATGCGCATCTAAATGCATACCTTGATGATTATGCGTTTATGTTGGATGGGTTACTGGAGTTAATGCAGGCTGAATTTCGCCAGTCTGACTTAGATTTTTCCCTAGAGCTAGCTGAAGTAATATTAGAACAGTTTGAAAATAAAAAAACAGGAGGGTTCTTTTTTACAAGCCATGATCATGAAAAACTCATTCATCGTCCAATGCCCGCTCATGATAACGCTACGCCTTCGGGCAATGGTGTTGCTGCAAGAGCTTTGCAGCGGTTAGGTTATCTAGTAGGAGAGTCTCGTTATTTACAGGTAGCTGAAAAAGTATTGAATGCGTTTTATCCTGACATATCATCCCATGCTAGTTCTTATTGTAGTTTATTGATTACATTGGAGGAAGCTCTATCTCCACCAAAAATCGTAATTCTTCGTGGCCAAGCATCTGCCCTTACCAAATGGCGAAATGCGCTACAAAATAGTTCACCTTACAACTTGATATTTTCTTTACCTGTTGAATCTGTTGATTTGCCGCCTTATTTAAATAAGCCTTGTCCGTCTGATGGCCCTGTCAACGCATGGGTATGTCAGGGCGTTGTATGTAGACCGGAAATTTGTGACTTGCAGGAATTGTTACAGACGTGCAAACTTCAGGGTAAAATATAACCTTCTTAATCACTTTACTAGGAGAAAGTAAATATGAAAGCTGTCTGGATGGGAATAGTTGGAGCATCAGCCCTTTTATTGGTTGGTACCGCGCAAGCAAGCCCGGATTTGGCCAAAAGTAGTGGTTGCATGAATTGTCACACTGTTGACAAGAAAATGGTCGGACCAGGATTCAAGGATGTAGCTGCTAAGTATAAGGGTGATTCTGGTGCTGCAGCCAGCTTGGCTGGAAAGGTCAAGAATGGAACCAAGGGTGCTTGGGGTCCGATTCCTATGCCGCCAAATGCAAATGTTAGTGATGAAAATATTAAAACATTAGTAACTTGGATTTTATCTCTCAAGTAAACTAGGACTACGCCAAAAAAAGCCGACGCATAATCGTGTCGGCTTTTTTTATTATCTATACGCTGAGAATCAGAGTATGAAGCTGTATGTTATGGTATTAAATTATAAATAAATATAACTTGGAATTATGAGTTGGTTTTTAAAAACCTTGGTGAGTGCTTTTTTATTGCCTCCATTAAGTCTAATTGTATTAGGAACAGTGGGAGTCTTGCTTTTAAAAGGTCGTCCAGTACTGGGTAAATCTCTAATTATTGCTACACTTGTTTTGTTTTATATATTATCTGCTCCAATTGTCGCAGAAAGTGCACTACAAACTTTAAAAACCCCAACCGTTTCTAACTCTGAAATTAATGAGGTTCAGGCTATAGTAATATTGGGTGGCGGCACTTATTTTGCGGCTCCTGAATATGGTGACCATACAGTAAACCAGTATGGGTTACAGCGTATACGATATGGGGCATTTTTACATCGGGTCATAGGAAAACCGATATTAGTGACGGGTGGTGACCCGTTAGGTACAGGCTCTTCAGAGGCAGGGCAGATGAAGCTGGTACTGGAAAATGAGTTTCATGTTCCAGTTAAATGGACTGAGGATGCTTCAAGAGATACCCGTGAAAATGCTTATAATAGTTTCTTAGCTCTAAGAAAAGACAAAATTTCCCACATTGCATTGGTTACTCATGCTTGGCATATGCCAAGAGCGATCAGAGAATTTAGGAAAGCCGGTTTTAAAGTTGTTCCTGCTTCTACTGCATATGTGACACAGCGCAAGACAGGTTTATTTGCATTTATTCCATCTGTTAGCGCATTTTTGAAAAGTAGGCTTTTTATACATGAAATTATTGGAATACTATGGTACTGGTTAACTCCAGCTCCAGTTAAATCGTAAAATTTTTTCTAAAAGAGAGGATTATTCATTCGGCGTAAATAATATTTAGAAATTTACGAATAAGGACTATCATGAAAATGCATGTTAAATGGAAAGATAAAGTAAGCTTCTTGGGTGAAGCAGAAAGTGGTCATTCAGTACTGATGGATGGGGCGCCCGAGATTGGCGGTAGGAATCTAGGGTTGCGACCAATGGAAATGGTGCTGATGGGAGCCGGTGGTTGTACTGCATTAGATGTTGTAATGATATTAAAAAAGAGTCGTCAGAAAATTAGCGATTGTATGGTGGAGATTGAAGCAGATCGAGCAAAGGAAGATCCCAAGGTGTTTACCCGTATCCATTATCATTTTATTTTAATCGGAAATGATTTAAAGCCACAGAAGGTGGAACGAGCAATCAACTTATCTGCAGAAAAGTATTGTTCGGTTTCTATAATGCTTGGAAAGACTGCTGAAATAACGCATGATTTCGCAATTTTGGAAGGATAAATTAGAGTGTTGAGAAATGCTTCATAATATTGTTGTAGGCATACTTCTGGTGGGGTGGATGCTTCTTAATAGATGGAATTTCTTGGTTAAATCCAGTATGTTGTTTTGGTCATTATCTTAGAGCCTAACTTCATAACTAGCTTAACAGGCGCTGGTAAATCTATGCCACCATGTGACATAGCAGAAGTAGCATGACCTCCTTCATCAATTTGCATTTGTGCAACTATAGCGCGGCTCTTTTCATCTTGGTGTGGCAACGATTGCAAGTGTTTTGCTAGATGAGCTTCAACCTGGCGCTCGGTTTCGGCAAGAAAACCTAGATTCCATTTATCGCCAAGCATGCCTGCTGCCGCACCTATAAAGAATGATCCGCCATACCATAGAGGATTTAGAAAACTTTTTCGCCCTCCTAATTCTTTAATTCGTTGCTCAGTCCAGGCAAGGTGTTCGGTTTCTTCACATGCTGCTTGATTCAAACTTTTCTGAACTTCAGCATCCTGGGCAGTGAGCGCCTGTCCTTGATATAGTGCCTGTGCACAGACTTCCCCGGTATGATTAATACGCATTAAGGCTGAAGATTCATTTTTTTCTGTTTGAGTGAGCTCAGTTTCTGTAAAATTTTTCCCTGGTACCTTTCGTACCGTTTGTGCGGGTGCTAAGAGTGTACGTAGGGCACTATCGAAACCAATAATAAATTTTTCAATATTAAGCATGGGATCTCCAAATTGGAAATATAATTAACTTGTTAAGTTCATCTGCCGTGCCAATAAAGTTACTGGATGTAGTATTTCAAGTTTCGGTGTTATATTCCGTAGCGCACTAGAAATATGCATATTGCAACCGATATTAGAAGTAACTAAATAGCGTGCATCATTATTTATTGCAGATATTTTATCATCTAGTAGTATTTTTGCCATGATTGGTTGATCAAGGAAATATGTTCCGGCAGCTCCGCAGCATTGGTCATTACCGGCTAGCGGAGTAAATTGTGCTCTAGGTATGCGCATCAATAATTTGTAAGGGTATTTTGAACTACGAAGAATGTTACGCAGGGTACATGGATCATGCACCAAAATTTTGCCTAACAATGGGGCTATCTTTACGTTGCTCCATCCGTCTGCAGTTACCAGGAACTTACTAATATCTATTACTTTATTTGAAAAGTCAGAATCATAATCTGCAAGTCGTATACTGCAGCCGGAAGAAGTAGTAATAATTGCTTTTATATTAAGTTTATTAAATGCTGCCACATTTTGTTGTGCCAATTGCATCGCTATTTTTGTATCGCCTCCGTGTTGATGTAATGCCCCACAGCAGGTCTGCATGGACGGTATGTGTACTGTATAACCAAGACGATTTAGTACGTATATTGATGCATTAATTGTTTCTGCATCTGTAAGTCTTGCAACACAACCTAGAAATAATCCAACCTCGCCACAAGGTTTTCCAGTCGGAAGATAGAGATTTTTCCAGGATTGAGATATATCTGTTTTATTAGAAAAAGAGCGAGGTAAATAGATTTGAGGCAATTGTGCATTTAATTTAGCAAATTTTGTTTTATTTAGAATATCTAATTTTCTCAGTAACGTTTGCAGGCCAAGTTTCTGGTAAAAAAATAGAAGTAAGCGCAATTTATCAAAACGCGTAGGCTTGGCAATAAATTCTTTTTCCACTAATTTTCGTAGCCAGAATTTCTTAGTTAATGTTTTACTATTTAGTGATGAAGGTACAGATGCGGCTATCATAGAGCGAGTCTTGTCTATTAACTGACCATATTCAACATGATTAGGACATACTGCTTCGCACGAGCGGCAGGTAAGACAGCGATCTATATGTTGAATAAATCGCAGGTTTATTGGAATATGTTCGCTGGCAACACCTCTCATTTGGGCAATGCGCCCACGAGGAGAATCAGCCTCAGACATAGTTATTCGATAAGTTGGGCAATGAGGCAGACACAGGCCGCAAGAAACACAGCGATTAGTTTCTGCAAGTAAGAAATTAGAAAATGAGCTAGGTACTAGATTAGTAGGTTTTATGGTTATCTCCGGTAAGAGAGAAGGGTATGAACTCAAATTTGGTTTAGAGCTAAATATTTGTAAAGTCTACCTGTAATCGGTTTCAAAGTGTATAGGTAGATTCGATACAGTCCGAAATATAGTCTAGAGACAAAGTTTCTTTTATAGTTGTGAATAATCTATTCGTTTAATACGACTAATTTAAGTCTTATTATCATTAAGTTTAGTGATAATATCTTTTTCGAAGCTGGCTAGACAGTCGCTGCCTTTTTTCAGTAATGAAAAATTGGGAGAGGAAAGTCCGGGCTCCATAGAGCAGGATGCCGGTTAATAGCCGGCCACCGTGAGGTGAGGAATAGGGCCACAGAGACGAGCGTATTAAGTTACGGTGAAACGCGGTAACCTCCATCTGGAGCAAGACCAAATAGGCAGACCTTGATGTTGCTCGCTGAGTCTGCGGGTAGGTTGCTTGAGTGTACGAGTAATCGTGCACCTAGAGGAATGACTGTCCACGACAGAACCCGGCTTATCGGCCAGCTTCACTTATTTTGAATAAAACAAATGTTGCAATAGTCCAAAATATCGTTTTTTGTGGTGTGTTTATTTGTCTAGGATTTCAAGTTAGTTGCCTGCTAAAGTCTAATTCTTTTCACATATTTCTCAAAGCTTTACGAAAGTAGCAAACCACCTTCAATTAAAGCCCTATCTCTTTTATTTATATAGTGTATTCCTATAGACAAAGAAGTTTCTCCTGGTTTCTCCTTAAGTCTTTGTCACATAAACAAAAATCCCGTAATTTCTCTTGACTTGGTAATATTTTTTAATTACAGTGGGCATTAGTGGGGAAAAGTGGGAAAAAGTATTGAGTTGGATCAAGTCATGGACTTGAAATTTTACCTGTAAAAACAAGGGATAATATGTTTCGTGGGGTCACACAAATTAATCTTGATAACAAGGGAAGACTTGCAATACCTACGAAGTATCGAGAAAGCTTAATAGCTTTTTGTGCAGGTCACCTAGTTCTTACTGCTGATCCAGCCAAATGTTTATTGGTTTATCCTCAGCCAGCATGGGAGCCAATAGAGCAGAAACTAAACGGTCTTTCCAGCTTTAATCCACAAACCCGTAGTTTGCAGCGTCTTCTTGTTGGTAACGCCAGCGACGTAGAGATGGACGGTGCTGGGCGAATTTTGGTGCCACCACCTTTACGTCAGTTTGCAGGACTAACCAAGAATGTGGTGTTAGTAGGACAGGGTGCAAAACTTGAATTATGGGAAGAAGAAAAATGGAATCAGCAAATTGAGGATTCCCTAGCATTAAAAGACGGCAGTATTCCGTCTGAACTTGACGGTTTCTCTCTGTGATGTTGTGGCGATGATACTCAGATGCATATCACAGTTTTATTGCAAGAGGCAGTGGATGCGCTGAGGATCAGGCCAAGCGGAATTTATGTTGACGGTACTTTTGGTTCTGGTGGTCATAGCCAGTTGATATTAGAAAAATTGGGGGAAAACGGCAGACTATTTGCATTTGACAAGGATATGTCTGCAGTAACCAAGGGGCAGTCTATCAAGAGTAAAAACTTTCATATCATACACAGCAAGTTTTCGCGAATAAAGCAAGAATTACAGGAATTGGGCGTAAGTCAGGTAGATGGAATATTACTGGATTTGGGGGTTTCATCACTACAACTTGAAGATACATCAAGAGGGTTTAGTTTCCGTTTAAATGGGCCACTTGACATGCGTATGGATACAAGTCAAGGGCGGACTGCTAAAGAATGGATTGCTTCAGTTTCTGAGAAGCATTTAAGGGAGGTAATAAAAAATTATGGGGAAGAACGATTTGCAAAGCAAATTGCCAGAGCAGTTGTTGCGACAAGATCGCGGCAGCCTATCATTACTACACTTCAACTTGCCGAGATCGTGGCAAAGGCCGTACGCCCGGGCAAGCAAAACCAGAATCCGGCGACGCGCACTTTTCAGGCCATACGGATTTATCTCAATCAGGAGCTTGAAGAATTGTCGTTAATCTTGCCGGAATGTATGGGGCTATTGAATCAAGGTGGGAGGCTTGTAGTTATTAGTTTTCACTCATTGGAAGATCGGGTAGTCAAACGTTTTATGAGAGATGCATCATATTCCGATCAATTACCTCGTAGATTACCAATACGAGACGAGGACGTGCAACACCATGCTCGTCCTAAACTAAGTTTAGTTGGGAAAGCGGTACGACCTAAAGAAACTGAAGTAGTAGTAAATCCGCGTGCTAGAAGTGCAGTTATGCGGGTTGCAGAAAGGGTAAATATCGATGATTTATAGAGAAATATTATTCTTAACTACTTTATAGAGGAAATAAAAATGAAACATATTGTACAGGAGATATTACTACTAATTGTAATCACTGCTATCTGTGTATCAGCAGCACTCTTCGTTGCACAAATAGGTAGAAGTTTATGAATTTAGTCATAGGAAGTTAATGTGACTAGACTAAATATTTTTCTGACCTTGATCGCTATTGCCTGCGCACTAGGAGTTGTTACCTCGCAACATAAGGCACGTAAACTTTTTATGGAATTGGAAAAAGAGCAGAAAGAGGCAAGACAGCTAGCTGTAGAGTGGGGTCAGTTACAGCTTGAACAAAGCACTTGGGCAATGCGGGCGCGTATTGAAAAGATTGCATCAAAGCAACTGTTAATGAAGGTTCCAGATGGGCCACAAATTAAAGTTATTTCTTTAATGGAACCTGACGATTCAGCAGATTCTGTGGATGAGCAAAAATTATGACTCAAAATTCAACTCCACATATTATTTTACCTGCCTGGCGTTCACGCGTATTAGCCATTTTTTTATTGCTAAGTTTTATTGGCTTGATTGTGCGTGCAGTTTATTTACAAGGAATGCACAATGATTTCTTGCAGCAGAAAGGGGAATCTCGCTATAGCCGTGTGATTGAGATAAGTGCGCATCGCGGAATGATTACTGACCGACATGGTGAGCCTCTTGCAATCAGTACACCGGTTGAATCGGTATGGGCAAGTCCTGATGATGTGGATGCGACCTACAACCAATTAATAAAATTGGCAGAACTGATCAAAATGGATGTTGCTGAAGTTAGCAAACGAATTAGTAATAAAAAGCGAGATTTTGTTTATCTGAAACGGCATTTGCCACCTGATATTACTGCTAGAGTAGTTCAGCTTAATATTCCCGGTATATTTCTTAAACGTGAGTTTCGTCGATACTATCCTACAGGTGAGATGACGGCTCATATGCTAGGGTTTACTGATGTAGACGATAATGGGCAAGAAGGAATCGAATTGGGGTGGCAAGATACTTTAGCTGGTAAGTCTGGCAGCCGTCGCGTCATTAAGGACAGAAAAGGACGTATTGTTGAAGATGTAGAAAGTATTCTTGAACCTAAGCCGGGAAAAGATTTAGTTTTATCTATCGATAGCAAAATACAGTATCTTGCTTACAGAGAATTGAAGCGTGCGATGGATATAAATAAAGCCAAAGCAGGAGAAATAGTGGTTTTGGATGCGCAGACAGGGGAAGTGTTAGCGCTAGCTAATTTACCAACCTACAACCCAAATAACAGGATAAGAACAAGTGGTGGGAAAGCCCGTAACAGGGTTCTGACTGATGTATTTGAACCGGGCTCAACGCTGAAACCTTTCACAGTAGCAGCGGCACTTGAAGCAGGCGAGATAGAACCAGATACGATATTTGAGACTTCACCTGGAACTCTCACTATTGGCAAAGCAACGATCAGAGATTCACATAGAGAAGGTGCGTTGACAGTAGAACAGGTAATTCAAAAATCCAGTAATGTTGGGTCTGCAAAAATTGCTTTAACATTGCCGCCACAAACGCTATGGGAAACATTCAATCGTTCTGGTTTTGGCACATCGACCGGCTCGGGGTTTCCTGGCGAAGTTAAAGGAAAGCTCCGGCCATATCAAACTTGGCGCCCCATTGAGCAAGC
>Ga0265309_10001356_pt1 | contig 10654 bp, 11 predicted proteins | sample Helome_FD_192492 | JGI IMG/M metagenome (GOLD analysis project Ga0265309, IMG submission 192492) | Marine sediment microbial communities from subtidal zone of North Sea - Hel_20160524 (Illumina Assembly) | ecosystem: Environmental > Aquatic > Marine > Subtidal zone > Sediment ...
CAATAAGGAGTCCGTCAACTGGTGAATAACTTTCTATTATCTCTCCGTTTGAAAACCACTTTGAGCCAGTAGATGTTCCTTGATTAATGTCTTTTACACCCAGTTGTTGAAGTGCTTTTTCTATACCGAAATCAGTAGCTATTAATGTCATTTTAATTATCTTTATTTTGAACTGCTAAAATTACAAATTATTTAGATGAATTTTTGAGTTAAAGACAACAAAAAAGCCGAACTGAGCAGTTCGACTTTTAAGCAATATTTGGTAACTAGCCAAATATAATTAACCAACTAAAACCTAAAGTTCAAACCAGAATAAATACCTAAATAATACGGTTGAAAACCTCCAGAACTTCTAGAAAATGTATTGAATTGGTATTTAAACATTGGTGATATGTTTATGTATAATTTTTTACTTATGTTATAATCAAAATCTAAACCTAAATTACCGCTAAAATTCAGCGAATTAATATTTGAAGCTTCGCCAAGTGTTGTCGTTTTACCAAAAGATGTATAAGACACTTGATTTCGGTATAAAAAATAAGTACTAAATCCTCCCAGTACATTAACGCCAAGCTTTTTTTGTAAAACATTATATTTTAATTCCATAGGTATTTCAACGTACCCTAAAGTTTGGTCCAAATTTCCTGAGTCGTCAAAAGATGATCGTTGAATTGATGAATCTGAGTTTTGTCTTTCTGTAGATATAACCGCAAGGGATACTCCTTCAATATTCGTATCGATATTAGTCGAAGAGTTTTCTAATAAGGATGATGACATTAAAGTAGCCACATTTTTAGTAGAATAGCCCAGTTCTAATGTATTAATCCCTGACTGAAAACTTAATTTTTCATTTAATTTATAATTTACCTTTAGCCCATATGAAACAGAACCATTACTTGTTTTAGCGTTATCAGATAAGGAACCGTCAATTGGTGACCCATTACTTAAGGTATTATAGTAAACCGGAGCCATTGTTGAACCAATAGACCACTTTGTTTCCTCGTTTTCTAGGGTGTTTTCTTCTAAATCCGTTTTATCTAAGGCTGTTTGAATGTCTTTTTTAGAAGCTTCTTCTACATCAGATACTTCTTCTAAGGCAATTAATATCTCAGGGGTTTGCAAATTTTCAAATTTATTAACCATATTTTCACTGTCTTCTTCTTCTTGCTTTATATTGGTGGCAACGACAGCATTACTTGTTTCTTTTTGTGATTTCGTATTTGCAATTTCCTGATTTGTGTTATTTCTATCCCTCGTTTGAGATTTCACAACACTAATTTGATCCTTTTTTTGGGTTGATTTTGAAATTAAATTTTGTTCTTGACTCTTTGTGACTGTACTTGGGATGGCATCATTTACAATTTTATCTTTTGAGTCATTCTCATTCAATAAATCGATATTATTGTCAGAATCTGTTATAATAATCTCATTAGGTACAATTTGATCCTTGTCAGTACTATTAAAAATCCAAAAGCCTGAAGAAATTATTAGTAATAGAATTGCCGCTGCACCCACTAAGCGAAGCCACAGCGGTACAATTCTTCTCTTTTTCTTTTTCGAAATTTGGTTTTCAATATTTTTCCAGACATTGGCGGGTGGAAAATCTTCAAAGTCTTTAAACTTTTCTTGAAATAGTCTATCTATATTTTTTCGTTCGTTCATGATTTAAAACGCTTCATTTTTTTTTATGGTTGACCTGCTTAACTCAATCTTATCTCTTAAAATTACTCTTGCTCTAGAAAGGTTTGATTTTGATGTTCCTTCAGAAATACTCAGCATATTTGCAATTTCTCTATGGGAATATTCGTCTAAAACATATAAATTAAAAACAAGCCTATACCTATTTGGTAATTCTTGAATCAGTTTTAATAAAAATTCAAGAGAAACTTGCTCATCATCAACTTCTATTTCAACTTCATCGGTTACTTCTTCTGTTATCAGATTTAATACATTCTTTTCTCTATAGGTTTGGAGGACCGTATTTATTACTATTCTTTTTAACCATCCTTCAAATGAACCTTTAAATTTATATTGCTCTATTTTATTAAAAATAGTTATGAATCCATTTTGTAAATTATCTTGTGCCTCTTGATAATTTCTAGAATATTTTAGGCTAAGCGCAAATAACTTACCGGCGTACAACTGATAAACTTCAGATTGCGCCTTATTATCCTTTTGTTTACATTTATTTATGAGTTTTTTTAAACCCATATTTCTAATTTAGTTTATGGAATTACCGGTACTATGATTTCTTCAAAAATATCATTTCCAGTACTATCCGTTCCTTTCCAGAATTTAAATATATAATCTTCTTGTTGCGTTACATTAACCTCAAAATCATATTCTCTTTCAATTAATGCTTCAGTACATGCCAAATTAGTGTTTACTACAGAATTTATTGCAATAATTCTAGCTGTACTTTCATATTGATAATATAAATCATAAAAAGAATGGCATCCGCTAGGTAGATCATAAACTACTTTTAGCGTATATATTGCACCATATTCAAATTCTAGTGGCACAGTTGCTTCCTTTATTGGCAACGTTTCTATACTTAAGTTAGAATTATCATCCTCTAAACTACAAGAAGAAACTGTGAGCAATACCAGCGCTAACATTAATATATTTTTAATCATCTAAATTTTATTAATTTTATATTTAAGATACGAAATACTTATAAAGGTTGCGTAAATTTAAATTACTTTTGGACTCTACCTTAAGTTATGTTAACACGCGATATCTTCACTATAAAAACCTTTGATGATTTTGAAAAAGTTTCTATATCTATTTTTCGACATCAGGCAGCGAACAATTTAGTTTATAAAAAATTCCTTTCTTATTTAAATATTGACATCAATTCGGTTAAAAACAGTAAAGAAATTCCTTTTTTACCTATTCAATTTTTTAAATCTCATAAAATTATTAGTTCAACAGACAACGTAAAACTATTATTTTCAAGTTCTGGAACTACCGGTAATTTAACAAGTTCGCATTACCTTACAGATGTGTCCTTATATGAAAAAAGTTATTTGAATGCTTTTGAACATTTCTATGGGAAAATATCAGATTATACAGTTTTAGCTTTACTTCCTTCCTATTTAGAACGTTCTGATTCATCTTTAGTGTATATGGTAAATGACTTAATTATAAAATCACAAAAGTCAAAAAGCGGTTTCTATTTAGATAATCTGACTGAACTTAAAGACACCTTATTAGAACTAGAGGCTCGTCATGATAAAATATTACTTATAGGTGTTTCTTTTGCCTTATTGGATCTTATAGAGCAATATAGTTTTAAACTCAAAAATGCTATTATTATGGAAACTGGTGGTATGAAGGGGCGTAGAATAGAATTAATAAGAAATGAGCTACACCAAAAGTTGAAAGATGGGTTTGGAGTCTCTACAATCCATTCAGAATATGGAATGACAGAATTGTTAAGCCAGGCTTACTCTAAAGGAGATGGAATATTTAAAACACCTCCATGGATGAAAATATTGATTCGTGATCCCGAAAATGCAATGGAAATAATACCTCACGGAAAAACAGGTGGAATTAATATTATAGATTTAGCAAATATCAATTCTTGTTCATTTATTGCTACTCAAGATTTAGGTAAAGCCCATGCTAATGGTTCTTTCGAGGTGCTGGGTCGCTTTGATAATTCTGATATTAGAGGCTGCAATTTAATGATTAGCTAGCTAAATAATATTTATTAGTTTCTTCTTCCTCCTTAGTTATTTTCAACGTTTCTAAGTAATTCTTTAGTTGTTGAATATAGTTATAAAAAAGACCGTTGTTATTTGTTACCTTCTTAATTGTTCTTACTCCTTCTATAGAAACGATAATAAATTCGGCAACAGATTCGGGATCTATATGACGATCTAAATAAGAATCTTCTATACCACGGTGTAATAAATTCATCATTGCTATTTGCCATTGGTCTAATATTTCCTTTAACTGTAATTGCAAATCGTAATCATTGGCTTCATGGCTTAATTCTGTAATAAAATTAGTCAAAGGGCTTCCCAAATTTTGATTTAACGATTTATCCTTTAGAAATTTTTCTTCTAGTAAATCTGTTATGATAAAAATTGGGTTTCCTCTTTCGTTTAAAGGTTCAATAAAATTACTATGAATTTCTTTGCTTATTCTTTCTTGAATAACCGCTTCTACAAACTGATGTTTATTTTCAAAATGGTAATAAAATGCACCTTTTGTTAAACCAACCTCATTGATAATATTGTCAATACTAACTGCATGGTAACCATAGGTGTTTATTAATTCATATCCTTTATCAATTAAAACTTGTCGTGTCAATTTTCTTTTTATTTCTTGTGTCATGATTCCTTTTGTATTATTTATTCTTCACTTATAGAACACCAAAACATTAAAAATTCCTACCTTTTTTAAAAAAAGAAATCAGAGCTATTAACATACCAAGCCGTTTGTTTTTGTAGTTATTAATTTATTAAATTACCTTAATTCGAGCTCATTTAACGTTAATAACATACTACCTAGTCTGTTTTTTGCTCATATAATTAAAGATTATTAACAGCTGTTTTGGACATAATTAGGTTTGTTTCTTTGTTGAAATTCGACGAACTTCGCTTATCGGTGGATATAAATCATAAAAACGGATTCATATCCTAAAACGTTGTGTAACATTTGACCAAAAATTATTCTTAAATAATCCAAATTTTAAAAATTGACCCAAAATATGATAATAGAAATTGCAAAATGGGTAGTAATGCTGTTCGGACTTTTTATAATTTTTATTGGTTTTCTAATGCTTGTTAAACCTAAAAAAGCAAGAGCAACCTTAAGAAAAGCTGGAAGCACAAATTTTATTAACTATGCTGAAATAACAACCCGATTGATTATATCGATAGCCTTGATATTATACTCGGGTTTTTCAAAATTTCCTGAAGCGTTTAAAATTTTCGGATGGTTTATGCTCATAACCTCTCTGATACTTTATGTTGTTCCAAGAAAAATTCATCATAAGTTTTCGGTGAAAAGTGCGGATATACTTAAACCAATCTATTTTCAATTCATTTCACCCTTTGCTTTTCTATTTGGCGGATTAATAATTTATAATGCATTATGAATGAAAGATAGAGAAATGAAATTGGGATAAAAAACGTTGCACAACAAAGTGTAAAAATGCATTAAAACGCATTTTACACTAGCCGATAAGCGCACCCAAAATACCGCGTAAAACATCAATATTTCGAACTAATTTTTAGAAATGAGATTTATTAAATCGCTGGCCAAGAAAATACTAACTGGTTTGTTGAAGCAGAGCAAGAAACCCTTTGTTTATAGGGTTTTACTATAAAATAAATACTACTTAGTTTGTTTTTATACTATTATGATCAATAGATAAATCAAGGATAAATTACAGTTTTACTGTACTTTCAATAAAAAATAATTCTTTTTACCTCGTTGTAGTAGAATGTATTTAGTGCTAATAAGATCATTCGTAGAAATTTGATATTCTTCAGTCACTTTTTCCTTATTGATGGCAATTGAATTTTCTTTCAGGGCTCTTCTAGCTTCCCCATTAGATTTTAAAAACCTTGATTTTTCATTTAAAGCATCGATAATACCAATCCCTTTTTCAAGATCATTTTTGCTTATTTCAGCTTGAGGTACGCCGTCAAAAACATCTAAAAACGTCTTTTCGTCCAGGCTTTTCAAATCATCAGATGTAGATCGTCCAAACAAAATATTAGACGCTTTGATAGCGTTATCTAAGGCTTCTTTTGAATGTACCATAGTGGTAACTTCGTTGGCTACTGTTTTTTGCAGTAATCGTAAATGCGGTGACGCCTGATGTTCTAGGGTCAATTTCTCAACGGTAAATTTATCTAAGAACGTAAATATCTTAATATACTTTTCAGCGTCAGCATCAGAAGCATTCAGCCAGTATTGATAAAATTTATACGGTGAAGTCCTTTCCGCATCTAACCAAATATTACCACCTTCTGATTTGCCGAATTTTGTACCATCGGCTTTAGTAATTAGAGGACAAGTAATAGCAAACGCTTTACCTTGTGCTTTACGCCTTATCAATTCTGTACCTGTGGTTATATTTCCCCATTGGTCAGAGCCTCCCATTTGAAGTTTACAATTGTTCTCTGAGTATAGGTGTAAAAAGTCATAGCCTTGTATCAATTGATAGGTAAATTCTGTAAAGCTCATCCCTTCTTTCGCTTCAGGATTTAATCGGTTTTTCACAGAATCTTTAGACATCATGTAATTAACCGTAATATGTTTACCGATATCTCTGGCAAAATCTAGAAATGAAAGGTTTTTCATCCAGTCAAAATTATTGACTAATTCAGCTGAATTTGGCGAATTAGAAGAAAAGTCTAAAAATCTAGCCAGCTGATTTTTCATTCCTTCAATATTTTTAGCCAGCGTGTCTTCATCAAGTAAATTTCGTTCTGAAGATTTACCAGAAGGATCTCCAATCATTCCGGTAGCTCCGCCTACTAACGCAATAGGCTTGTGTCCTGCTTGCTGAAAATGCATTAATAATATGATCTGTACTAAGCTTCCAATATGTAAAGAATCGGCTGTAGGATCAAAACCAATATAGGCCGATGTTAATTCTTTCTTTAATTGTTCTTCCGTTCCTGGCATAATATCATGCAAGAGGCCTCGCCAGCGTAATTCTTCAACAAAATTAATCTTCATCGTTTATTCTTATTTCGGCAAAGATATACTTAATCACAAAAAGACAAAAGAAGTCTTATAAAAGATATGTAAACGTCTAAATAATTATTTACATTAGGGGCATGATTTTAGTTACCGGAGGAACAGGTTTAGTAGGTTCTCATTTACTATACCAATTGGCAATACAAAAGGAAGATGTAATCGCTATTCGAAGAAAATCAAGTGATATCTCTACCGTTAAAAAGGTATTCTCTTACTATACAGATAATTTTGAAACATTGTTTTCTTCTATTCAATGGCTTGAAGCCGATATTAATGACATTCCTGCTTTAACAAAGGCTTTTGAAGGGGTAACACATGTTTATCATTCTGCTGCTCTTATTTCTTTCGACTCTGCTGATTACAAATTAATGCGGAAAATTAACATTGAAGGCACAGCAAATATTATGAATCTATGTATTTTAAATAAAATAGAAAAATTATGTTTTGTGAGCTCTGTTGCTGCTGTAGGTAAGCCGTTGTTCGATAAAGAAATAACCGAAAATTGCGATTGGAATGTGGAAGAAAGTAACTATGGTTATGCTATTACAAAATATGGCGCTGAAATGGAGGTGTGGCGAGCCTCTCAAGAAGGAATAGATGTGGTAATTGTCAATCCAGGGGTCATATTTGGATCAGGATTTTGGCAAAGTGGTTCAGGGGAAATGTTCTCTAAAATATATAAAGGGTTTAAATTTTATACAGAAGGTATTACTGGGTTTGTTGGAGTTACCGATGTGGTTACGATTATGTTAAAATTAATGAAAAGCAATATTAAAAACGAGCGATATATTTTGGTCTCTGAAAATGATTCTTTTAAAAGTGTCTTTTTTGCTATTGCGGATGGATTTGATACTATAAGGCCATCGATCCGGATTTCAAAATTATTAAGTGGTTTGGGCTGGCGCATAGGATGGGTACTGCATAAAATAACCGGTAAAAAGCAATTGATAACAAAGCAGTCCGCTAATTCTGCTCATAACAAATATTTATATTCTAATAAAAAAATAAAGGATGCTCTTAATTTTGAGTTCGAACCATTAAAAGATACTATTCAATATACCTGTAAGGGCTTTTTAAGTGATCTGTAAAAAATGCAATTAGAACCCTTATTGTAAAATTTCTTCCTTCGATAATCTTATTAAAGAATCTATTTCGGATTCTGGTTCGTAATAGTTTTTTAAATCGTTAAGACGTTTTTGTACTTCTTCAAACATTTCTTCATATTCTTCTATTCTTGACGTGTAATAAATATTGCTTTTACTAAACTGTATACTGTCAATTTTATACTTCTCTAGAACCAATGGGATATAATTTTTGTCTTTTTCTAATTTTTTTGTTTTTATAGATTTTGCACCCATCGAAATATAAAGATCTGTCCATATGTTAATCATTTTATCTTTACCAATCAAGTTTTCAGGTTTTTTATAAATTGTTCTGCTTGTACAGGATACCAATATGAAAAAAATAAAAAATATATAAATTGTCTGCTTCATTTATCTATTAAAAGTTAATTGCATTCCTTTGGTTTTATCATCAAATTTCCCATTTTTATAAATTAAATTACCATTTACAAAAGTATGTGTAATCATTGAATTAAAAGTTGTGCCCTCAAAAGGAGACCATCCACATTTATATAAAAGATTTTCTTTAGTAACTTCTTGAGAAGCGTTTAAATCAACCAATACCATATCTGCATAGTATCCTTTTTTAATATACCCTCTTTTTTCAATTTGAAACAATATCGCGGGATTATGGCACATCTTTTCAACCACTTTTTCCAGAGATATTTTATTGCTCTGAACAGCCTCTAACATAGCAAGTAGTGCGTGTTGAACCAAAGGGCCTCCGCTTGGTGCATTTAAATATACTTGTGATTTTTCCTCTAATGTGTGTGGCGCATGATCTGTAGCAATAACATCTATTCTATCGTCTAATAAAGCTTTCCATAAACCTTCCTTGTCTTTAGCGCTTTTGACGGCAGGATTCCACTTTATAAATGTTCCTTTTTCTTTATAGTACGAATTATCAAACCATAAATGATGAATACAAACTTCGGCTGTAATTTGTTTTTCTTCAAGAGGAATATCATTTCTTAATAAATCCGTTTCTTTAACTGTTGAAAGATGAAAAACATGAATTCTTGCTCCTGTCTTCTTTGCTAAAGCCACGGCTTTTGACGACGATAAATAACAAGTTTCTTCACTTCTGATAACAGGATGCATTTCTATAGGAATATCGTCTCCAAAAATTGCTTTCGCTTCCGTCAAGTTTTTTTGAATGGTTTGTTCATCTTCACAATGAAGCGCAATTAGCATTTTCGTTGAGGAAAATATTTTTTCGAGAGTTTCTTCATTATCTACCAACATGTTTCCTGTTGATGATCCTAAAAATAATTTAATGGCTGCAACTTTTTTAGGGTTGGTTTTTAACAGCTCATTTAAATTATCATTTGTGCCTCCAAACATAAATGAATAGTTGGCATATGAGGTTTTTGAAGCAATATCAAACTTATCTTGTAATAATTTTTGTGTGGTGGCTTGAGGTACGGTATTGGGCATTTCAATAAAAGAGGTTATTCCACCTGCAACAGCTGCCTTACTTTCAGATGCAATAGTTGCCTTATGAGTTAATCCCGGTTCTCTAAAATGTACTTGATCATCAATTATACCTGGTAGTAAATATTTGCCCTTGGCGTCAATAATACTAACGTTTAAAGGTCCTTTGGGTCTCGAACTACTCACTTCAGTAATAACGTTACCTTCTATCAAAACATCTCCTTTGAAGATTTTACCTTCATTTACAATTTGAGCATTTATGATTAAAGTACTATTCATTTATTTCTTTTTTTGGTAATCCTTTCAATTTCATTTTTATAACTCCAAAAACAGCTTCGCTAATAATAGAGCTATCCATTTTAGATTTACCCAATGCCCTATCTGTAAAAATAACGGACACTTCTTTAATATTGAAACCGTGTTTCCAGGCTTTAAATTTCATTTCAATCTGAAAAGCATAGCCTATAAACTTTATTCTATCAAAATTAATGGTTTCAAGCACTTTTCGCTTATAACAAACAAAACCAGCCGTAGTATCATGGATTGGAATTCTAGTTATTAAACGAACATATCTCGAAGCAAAATAAGATAATAACAAACGTTTCATATCCCAATTAACAACATTCACTTCATTATCCTTATATCTCGATCCTATTGAAACATCAGCACCATCTATTGCACAAGCATTGTACAACTTTATCAGATCTTTTGGGTCATGAGAAAAATCAGCATCCATTTCAATAATATATTCATACTTTTTTGCTAATGCCCATTTAAATCCATGAATATACGCCGCTCCTAAACCCGTTTTCACTTTTCTGTTTTCAATAAATAGTTTTCCGTGAAATTCTTGTTGTAAATTAGATACAATCTTTGCAGTTCCATCTGGAGAATTATCATCAACTACTAATATATCAAAAGGATTTTCCAGGGAAAAGATGGCTCGAATAATATTTTCTATATTTTCTTTTTCAATATATGTAGGAATAATAATTAAAGCGTCGTGCATTGATTTTCATTTGATTCGCAAAGATAATATAAATTAATGCTAATTTTGTGTTAACATTTATTCCGTTGAGGTTTAACAAAAACAAAGTATTTTTACATTAAATGGGGGAAGTAATTGAACGTATATTTATTTCAAAAGATTGGATTACAGTTATTTTGTTGATTGTAATAACCTTACTTATTTTTAATAAAATTAGAAATCCTTTAAAATTTGCCAAATTACAGACTTTATTATATAGTTCTAGCTACTTTGGCAGCTATTCTAAATCATCTCCTCTGCTAGTTTCTGTTTTTAACGGAATTTTTATTGTAGTTTTTAGTATTGTTATTTCACTTTTATTATTTGTTGCTGTAATTCAATATGA
>Ga0265309_10001357_pt1 | contig 10652 bp, 12 predicted proteins | sample Helome_FD_192492 | JGI IMG/M metagenome (GOLD analysis project Ga0265309, IMG submission 192492) | Marine sediment microbial communities from subtidal zone of North Sea - Hel_20160524 (Illumina Assembly) | ecosystem: Environmental > Aquatic > Marine > Subtidal zone > Sediment ...
TACCGCATTTGGAGTAACAATGATCAAGATTAGCGAAATTCGCGGTCGGGAAATTCTCGATTCACGCGGCAATCCCACTGTGGAAGCCGATGTCTCTCTGGCAGACGGCACCGTTGCCCGGGCCGCTGTGCCCTCCGGTGCCTCGACCGGCACGCGCGAGGCGGTGGAGTTACGCGACGGTGACACGTCACGCTACCTCGGCAAAGGCGTTCAGAGGGCCGTGGCCAATGTGAACGGAGAACTGCGAGATGCACTGTTGGGTGTCGATTTCGACAATCAGCGTGCCCTCGATCAACGCATGATCGACCTGGACGGTAGTGATAACAAAGGTCGTCTCGGCGCCAATGCCTTGCTCGCAATCTCGCTGGCGACGGCAAAGGCCGAGGCGGCGTCGAAGGGCATTCCGCTCTTCCGTCACCTGGGCCCTGGCACGATGATGCCGGTGCCGATGATGAACATCATCAATGGTGGCGCGCACGCGGACAACAGCGTCGACATCCAGGAGTTCATGATACTGCCAGTTGGCGCGCCGAATTTTGCGGAAGCGCTGCGTTACGGCGCGGAGATATTCCATAGCCTCAAGAGTGTCCTGGGTGGACAGGGACTGAATACCGCGGTCGGTGATGAAGGCGGTTTCGCGCCGAATCTGCCGTCCAACAAGGCGGCGCTCGACACGATTATGACGGCAATCGAAGGCGCCGGATTCAAGGCGGGCGACGAAATCCTGTTGGGCCTCGACGTGGCGAGTTCCGAATTCTACAAGAACGGTGTTTACGACCTGGCGTCGGAAGGGCGCCAGTTCGACGCCGCAGGGTTCAGCGCATTCCTGGCCGACCTGGCGGACGGCTACCCTATCATCACCATCGAGGACGGCATGGATGAGAGCGACTGGGAAGGCTGGCGAGTGCTGACGGACGCTCTGGCCGACCGGGTTCAGCTCGTCGGTGACGACCTGTTCGTCACCAACACCGCTATCCTGCAGCGCGGAATCGACGAAAATATCGCCAATTCCATATTGATAAAACCTAACCAAATCGGTACCTTAAGCGAAACTCTTGATGCAATTACTATGGCAGGTGACGCTGGCTACACGGCCGTGATCTCCCATCGCTCGGGCGAAACGTCGGACAGCACGATTGCCGACATCGCCGTCGGCACGCAAGCAACGCAGATCAAGACAGGATCGCTGTCTCGATCGGATCGGATCAGCAAGTACAACCAGCTGCTGCGCATCGAAGAGGAATTGGGAGCCGACGCGGGGTATGCGGCTCGCGACGCGTTTTCTGTCAAAGTAGGATAGGCGGCGCAAAAAACAGGGAATTTGGGGAATCGTTTGATTCGGTCACGCACACTTCTGGTCTTGCTCGGCATTGCCGGACTCGGTCTTCAGGCCGAGCTCTGGTTCTCCGACGACGGCTACCGGAAAACACTGAAGCTGCGCAGTGCCGTGGCCGAGCAGCGTGAACTCAACGAGTCGCTGCGTCATCGCAACGCCGCCCTGGATGCCGAGGTGATCAACCTCAAACAGGGAAGGGATGCAGCCGAAGAACGCGCGCGCACCGATCTCGGCCTGATTGGCAAGCATGAGACGTTTTATCAGGTCGTGCCGATCGCCGACACGACTCACTAGATGTCAATGCCCGATTGGGCCCGTGCGCACGGTGCCCCGTTGTTTTCCGCCGGCATCCGAAGGGAAATCGACGACTTCGATGTCACCGAGGATCTCGGATTCGATTTCTCGAGGGATGGCGAGCACGACTACCTGTTCATCGAAAAGCGCGGCGCGAACACCGAATGGGTATCGCGGCAGCTCGCCCATCATGCGGACGTTCCGGCGCGCGACGTCGGTTACGCAGGGCTCAAGGATCGCCACGCCGTAACACGGCAGTGGTTCAGTGTACCGCGCTGGAATACGCCGGATTGGGGCCAGCTCCAGGTCGACGGCGTTCGCATACTCGACCAGCAACGCCACAGTCGAAAGCTCAGGCGGGGAGCGCACAAGGCCAACCGCTTTCGAATCATCTTGCGTGGCCGCGTTCCCGATGGCCGGGAACTGGACGCGCGATTAGGCATTATCGGGTCGGCCGGTGTGCCCAACTACTTCGGCGAGCAGCGTTTTGGACGAGGCGGTTCGAATATTCGGCTGGCGGACGCGTGGTCACAGGGAAAACGACTATCGCGGCACAAGCGCAGTATCGCGATATCCACAGCGCGTTCCTACTTGTTCAACCAGATCCTGGAAAAGCGTGTCCACGACGGATCGTGGAATCGTCTCGTTCCGGGCGATATCGCGAACCTCGATGGCTCAGGCAGTGTCTTTGCAGTGGATGCTCTGAGCGAAGACCTGGAGCGTCGATGCGATGAGATGGACATTCATCCAACCGGTCCATTGTGTGGCGACGGCACGCCAGGATCGTTGCTGCCCATCGGCAATGAGGGATGGGTGACAGCGCTGGCCGATGCCAGGGTCAAGCCGGCCAATCGGAGCTTGCGTTTGCGCGTACTCGATCTTGGGTGGTCGACAAGTGCCGACTGCCTGGTTATTGAGTTTGCGCTATCGCGAGGTTCATTCGCCACCGTTGTTCTGCGGGAGATCGCGGAGGCTCACGATACGATGCGGCCGTCCTGACACCCGGGTCTGACGGCGATTTCATTACTACGGGAGCGCGGATTTAGTCTTGATACCGACAGAATGTCTTCATCCGGTGAATCTAGCGATCGTCGACATACCCGACCACCGTGGGTAACTCCTCACTCAGTTTCGGCAACAGGTCCGTATCATCCTTCCCTAATAGCCTTCCAGCATCGGCCAACGCTTTCGCAATGACTTCCTCTACAGACTCGATATCGCCCAACGGGCTATGAGCCTTTGTGAGGGGGTCGCTGTACTTCAGGTTGTACTGTACAAACTTGCTGTGAAGATCAACTGTAATGACATCATCGTTGACCAGTACGCAGCTGTAGACACGCTTTGAGTTAACAAACGTACCGTTCGTACTGTTCAGGTCGATGAGAATGGTCAAACTGCCGTGACGAAGCAGCAAGATGTGGTACCGGCTGACATAGCGGCTGGGGATTGCTATGTCGGTTTCGTCGGAACGCCCGATCAAAAACCGTGGCTGCGTCAGTGGCAATTCTTCCAGCATGCGGCCATTGCAGGACATGCGTAGTGTGGGTAGGCCTTCCGGCTGGGCCGATTGGCATTCAGCCTCGGTGAGTGCGGTTTGTTCCTGTGTCCGTTGCGGCAACATCGGATAAAAAAACCCTGTCGACAGAAATGCATGGCATTGTGGGCTGATCTGTCAAGATTGGGCCTTTATGCAAAGCCAACAATCCCTATTCATAAAAGCTAGCAAAATCTCACGTGCCACAGGGTGACGCGTGTCACAGTCTCCCATTCCGGGAATTGAATTCTGGCTCGTGGCGATAGTTGCCTTCGACTCAGGTTTTCTGCAGCAGCACGTAGATGGCGCCGGTGCCACCATCGACCTGACGGGTAGACACAAATGCCAGCACGTTGTCCCATTTCCTGAGCCAGCGATTCACGGCATTCTTGAGCACAGGTCCGCGGTCGCCCGAGCCGAGTCCTTTGCCGTGCACAACTCTCACACACAGTTTGCCCTGGGATGCGCTGTATTCGATGAAGTCCGCGAGCCGCGGTTTCGCCTCGGCAACCGTCATGCCGTGTAGATCGACTTCGTCCTGCACGCTGTAGCCACCGCGCGCCAGTTTTCGCATCGTGCGTCGCCCAACCGTGGCGCGATGAAAACGCAAAGCCGCTCCATAGCCATGTTCGATGGTATCGATATCGTCCTTGAGGCTCTCATCAAGCACTTCTCGCGCATCGGCCCGCGCGAAACGGGCCCGGGGTTTCGGCTTTGGTTTGGCCTCGGGAACGCGGTCTTCGCGCTTGAGCGGTTTCGCATCGGCGAATGCGCGGCGAAACTCATCGGTGTCATTGTCGGTCACGGCCTTATCTTCGAAGCTATGGTGCACGGTGAACTTTAAGTATAGTGAGCGCGTTGCCATCTACCAATGCCAAGAGCGCTCTCGCCGACTATTACGCATGAAAATCCTCGTAAGTAACGACGATGGATATCTCGCCACCGGTATCAACGCCCTGATCGATGCCCTCGAGCAGGTCGCGGACGTGGTCGTGGTTGCGCCTGACCGAAACCGCTCGGCCGCGAGCAGTTCGCTGACACTGCACACACCGCTACGCGTATCGGAATATGCGGCCAATCGCTACAAGGTCGACGGAACGCCGTCGGACTGCGTGCACCTGGCCGTGACCGGCTTTCTCGATCACGAGCCCGACCTGGTCGTTTCCGGAATCAACCACGGTGCAAACCTGGGCGACGACGTGATCTATTCCGGAACCGTCGCAGCCGCGCTTGAAGGGCGTTTTCTGGGGTTGCCAACCATCGCCGTGTCGTTGGTTGGGCATGACCTGAAGCACTTCGATGGGGCGGCGCGCGTCGCATCGGAACTCGTGCAAAAAATCGAACGCTCCTCGCTCGCCCCGGACGTGGTACTCAACGTCAACGTGCCGAATCGGCCCTATGACGATCTTCAAGGCATAGAGGCAACCCGGCTCGGTTTCCGGCACAAGTCAGAGCAGATTCTGAAAGACCGGGATCCTTACGGCCGCCCCATCTACTGGGTAGGTCCGGCCGGCCAGGGACAGGATGCCGGCCAGGGCACCGATTTTCACGCAATCGAGCGCGGAGCAGTCTCTGTGACACCGCTCAGGGTCGACCTGACGCGCCATGAAGCCGTGCAGGGACTCTCCGACTGGCTCAAACGATGATCGACCAGCGACGCGGCATTCAGGGGATCGGCATGACGTCGAAGCGCACGCGCGACCGGCTCGTGCAGCGGCTCAAGGACCAGGGGATACGATCCGAGACGGTGCTGGAGCAGATTCGTAATGTGCCACGCCACCTGTTCGTCGACGAGGCCCTGGCCAGCCGTGCCTACGAGGATACGGCCCTGCCCATCGGCCTGGGTCAGACGATAAGCCAGCCCTACGTCGTTGCGCGAATGACCGAAGCGCTCCTGAACGGCTTTGAAGGAACTTCCGTACTCGAAATTGGCACCGGCTGCGGATACCAGACCGCAGTGCTCGCGCCGTTGGTAAAAAAGATCTACACGGTGGAGCGGATTCGGGATCTCATGCGCAAGACCCGCCAGCGGCTGCGGGACCTGGATATCTACAATGTGCAGTTCCGACCGGGCGACGGTTGGGAGGGCTGGCAGAAGTACGGTCCATACGACGGCATCATCGTCACCGCCGCGGCAGCGGAGATTCCCGAGAAGCTGTTGCAACAACTGGCGCCGGGTGGCCGGCTGATTATTCCGGTTGGTCCGCCCGGTGGGCAGGACCTCGCCAAGGTGACCAGGAAGGGTGACCACTACAAACAGGTGTCGCTGGGGCTCGTGAGCTTCGTTCCGCTTGTCAAAGGTAAATAGAACAGATTTATCAATGGAATATGAATACTTTTAAAAGTATATTCTGCAGTGGTTTTAACGCGGGAAGGGCAAGATGACACTATTCGGGCCGCTGTACGAGCGGGTTCTGGCGTGGTCACGGCATCCACATGCCGAGCGCTATCTTGGTGCAATGAGTTTTGCCGAGTCGTCGTTTTTTCCGATTCCCGTTGACGTGATGCTGGCGCCGATGTGCCTGGCGGATCGGGATCGCTGGGTGCGTTACGCGTTTATTGCCACTGTATTTTCGGTGCTCGGCGGGCTTGCGGGTTACGCCATCGGCTACGGGATGTTCGAGGCCATCGAGCCCTGGCTGCGCGAGTCGCATTACTGGGACGCCTATGAAACGAGCCGGCGCTGGTTCGACGAGTACGGTGTCGTGGTCGTTTTCGTGGCGGGTTTCTCGCCGATTCCCTACAAGGTATTCACGATCGCCGCAGGCGTGGCTGTCCTGAATATCCCCGGATTCCTGATGGCCTCCCTGATTGGACGCGCGGCGCGCTTTTTCCTGGTGGCAGGGCTGGTGCGTGCCGGTGGGGAGCGCTTTGAGACCACGCTGTCGAAGCACATCGAACGCGTAGGTTGGGCCGTGGTGGTGCTTTCGGCCGCCCTGATCGCCTGGCTGATGATGCGGGGATAATGACATCGCGCCTCGCCACTATTGCGTGCCTCCTCCTGTTGCTGGCGGCCTGCGGCGGCACGACAACGTGGCAGCATGATCGCCAGACCCACATAGTGCGTTCCGGGGAAACGCTGTTTGCCATCGCGTTTCGCTACGGCAAGGACCCAAATGATCTCGCGCGCTGGAATCGGCTGGGCGACGGTTCGCTGATCTATCCGGGGCAGGTCCTGCGCCTGACGCCCCCTGGCAATGCCGGGCCGACTTCGGCGAGCAACGAGCGATCCACGCCCAAGCGGGAACCGCGGCCGCTTCCGAGCATCCCGGCGGAGCCGATGCCCGCCTGGTCGTGGCCCACAAATGGCCACATCAGCGTGGGTTTTGGCGCAAAACCGGGTACTGGAACCGGCGTGCTGATCGACGGCAAACAAGGCCAGCCTATCTACGCCGCGGCGTCGGGGCGTGTCGTGTACGCTGGTGGTGGACTGATCGGCTATGGCCAGCTTATTATTCTGAAGCACAACGACACTTACCTGAGTGCCTACGGGTACAACGCGTCGCTGCTGGTCAAAGAAGGCGAACAAATAAAGAAAGGCCAGCGAATTGCGACCATGGGTGAGGGGCCGGAACGAAAGCCGCGACTGCATTTTGAAATCAGGCGCAATGGCCAGCCGGTTAACCCGCGGCAGCATTTGCCGTCGAGATAATTCGACTAGCGTCTGAACAGGATGTACCGCTTCTCACTGGGGGGTGAGTTTTGGGACAGCTGCTCGATCCAACGCGCCAATATCTCGACGAGATCGGAGTTTCGCCGCTGCTTACCGCGGACGAAGAGAAAGAGCTGTCAAGGCTTGCGCAGCGAGGCGACGAGCCGGCGCGGCAGCGAATGATCGAAAGCAATCTCCGGCTTGTCGTGAAGATCGCACGTCGCTACATCAACAGGGGCCTGCCGTTACTCGACCTGATCGAGGAGGGTAACCTGGGGCTCATTCACGCCGTCAAGAAATTCGATCCGGAACGGGGTTTTCGATTCTCGACGTATGCCACCTGGTGGATACGGCAAACGATCGAGCGTGGCATCATGAATCAGTCCCGCACCGTGCGTCTGCCCATTCACGTCATCAAAGACATCAATACCTGCCTGCGCGCTGCCCGGAGCCTCCACCAGACCCTGGATCGCACGCCGAACAGCGCTGAAATCGCGGAGTACATGGAACGGGATGTGAGCGAGGTGGAACGGCTGATGGGTTTGCATCAACGGGTTGTTTTGCGTCCCGGTCTACGGGACGAGGATGGCTCGGGCCCGGTGGAGCGCCTGCAGGCGAAACGCGATGCCGAGCCTTCCAGCTGCGCGCAAAAGGAAGCTGTCCACGAAATCGTGGATCACTGGGTGTGTGAGCTCAGCGAAAAGCAGCGGGCAGTCGTGGAGCGCCGCTTTGGCCTGCATGGTTATCGACGCTCGACGCTCGAGCAGATCGGCGACGACATCGGTGTCACAAGAGAACGCGTTCGCCAGATTCAGCTGGATGCCCTGAAGAACCTGCGGGAGATGATGGAGAGCAACGGTATCTCGGGCGACGTGCTGCTGGATTGACGAGACCTACAAATAGAGTAGCGCTGCAACCCGCCGACCTTCGGTCGACAGGACATTGAACGTTCGCGCGGCTGCCGCCGTGTCCATGACTTCGAAACCGACGCCACGCCGCGCGAAAGCGAACATGAGCTCACGTGACGGAAAGAGGTTGGTACCACCGGTTCCCAGCAAGAGGACCTCGGGCAACTGGCCCAACAGGCTCTCGATATCGGAATCGGTCAGCTCAGCGACAGGAACCGGATCCCAGTCCGTGAAAACCTTATCCGGCGTCAGGGCTATCGCGCGTCTGTAGGGCGTGCCACTGACCGTGATGCTCACTTCGCTCACACCCTGTATTGTCAAAGTGCCGCTTAATTCTCTTGTGAATTTCAAAGGCGCATCCCTTACCATCGGCGCTTCATTGTGGACGCATCATATGACAATACTGCCGCGCTCGTTGTATTGCCACCGGCATCGGGCGGCCGCTTGCAGGATCAGTCCATACGTTCCTGGCTTGCGAAAAGTGAGCTTCAGCGCGAGCCGCGGCGCCAGGAGCTGCTCGCGAGAATCGTCAGCGTTTTGGGTCTGCCGTACCCGGATGAAGGTATCGCGGCGCTGCGCATGTGGGGACAGACCGGCGATCGTCCGACGGTCTGGATCGCGGCCGCCGACCCGGTTTACCTGGAGCCGCGCCTCGACCGTCTCTGCCTTCATGATCTGGGGGAAGCGAGCGTGCCACCGTCCGAATTGCGCGCGTTGTTCGATCATCTCCAGGCGACACTGGCCGGTGAAGACGGCGCCGGATTCGTGCAGCTCGGGGCGCGTGGCTATTTGCGTTCCAGTGTTCCCATCGCAACAGCCCGCGTTCCGGCCTACGTCGTCGACCAGGGCGCGCCGAGTCAGTTCCTGCCGGGTGGAGAGGGCACCGGGCAGTTCCGCAATCTGCTGAGCGAAATCGAGATGTCGCTGCATGACCATGCCGTTAACCAGCGCCGGGTTGAAGCGGGGCAGCGACCTGTGAATTCACTCTGGATATGGGGCGGAGGACTGGCACCACAGCGTAGCCCACGGCCGCAACCTCGCTTGTTTGCGAACGAGCCGGAATTGCTGGGTTACTGGGACAGTGCCAACGCTGTTGCCGAACTCTGGCCCGGCGACATCGAGGACTGCATCGACGCGTCGGATTCGGGATTCGTTGCGGTGGCGCCCCACTCTCAGGACGACCCGGATTATTTGTCGGACTGTCTGAGCAAACTGCAAGCCGCGCTACACGCGAAAAGCTTTTCCCGGCTTACAATCCTGTTCCGTGACGGCCTCCGTGCCGACATCGACCGCTCGCAGCGCCTGAAGTTCTGGCGCCGTGATTCGAAACTACTTGATTAGGTCAGCAACTTGAAAACAGCCAGGCCCATCATCGCCAGACCCTCGCCGAGCCGATCGGCCATCGCACAGTTGGGCGATATTGATCCCCTGCATGCGCGACTCTATGCAATGCGTGGGCTGACGACAGTCGAAGAACTCGACAATAGCCTGGCGTGCCTGGCGCCCGTCGGTGCACTCGAGAATATTGATCAGGCCGCACAACTCGTGATCGAGAATCGGGACCAGCGCATCATCGTCGTCGGTGACTACGATGTCGACGGCGCCACCAGCACCGCACTGGTCATTCGGTGTCTGCGACGGTTTGGTTTTGCCGACGTCGATTACCTGGTGCCCAATCGCTTCGAATACGGCTATGGCTTGTCGAAGGAGATCGTGAGGGTCGCTGCCGAGCGCTCTCCCCATTTGCTGATTACAGTCGACAACGGCGTATCCAGTGTCAGCGGTGTCGAGGAGGCCAATTCCCTCGGCATTCCGGTTCTGGTCACCGACCATCATTTGCCGGGCGACGAACTACCGGCCGCCGCGGCGATTCTAAACCCTAATCTCAAAGGCAGTCGGTTTCCGAGCCGCAACCTGGCGGGTGTCGGTGTCGCTTTCTACCTGATGGCCCGTGTCGGACGGATGCTGGAGGGGCAGGGCATGGCTGGCGCCGCGAAAATCCCTGCCAAATACCTCGACCTCGTCGCACTTGGCACCGTTGCCGACGTTGTACCGCTGGACCATAACAATCGTGTCCTGGTGCAGCAGGGTTTGTTGCGAATTCGCGCAGGACACGCTGTGGCAGGCGTTGAGGCACTACTAAGGCAGTCGGGCCGCAGACCTGGACGTTGCATCAGCACCGATCTCGGGTTCGCCGTTGGCCCGCGAATCAATGCGGCAGGTCGTCTCGAGGACATCTCGGTCGGTATCGAATGCCTGTTGACCGACAGTGCCGAGACGGCCAGTGAATACGCGAGACTGCTGGATCAAATCAATAGTGAGCGGCGTGACATCGAATCGACTATGCGTGCGCAGGCGTTTTCCGCGGTTGACGAGTTGGGCTCGCAGCGCTGGCCGTCCTGCGTTTGCCTGTTCGATGCGACCTGGCACCAGGGCATTGTGGGTTTGATCGCCGCGCGCGTTCGCGAACGTTGCCATCGGCCTGTGATCGCGTTTGCTCGCGAAAATGACGACTACCTCAAAGGTTCGGGGCGTTCCATACCAGGCGTCCATATTCGCGACTTGCTCGAGGCTGTGTCGACAATGAGGCCGGGCCTCATTGAGAAATTCGGTGGCCACGCAATGGCCGCGGGATTATCGATCGCAGAATCTGCATTGCCGGAATTCAGTCAGCTTGCGGCGGAGCAGATGAGCCGTCTTTATCCCGATGCCGATTTCAGTGGTGCCATCATCACGGATGGCTCACTCCCGGGGAGCGCCGTCAATCTGAAATTCGCGCGATCCCTGCGCGATGCCGGTCCCTGGGGATCGTGTTTTCCCGAGCCGCTCTGGAGTGGCGATTTCTCGATCGTCGAGCAAAGGACCGTCGGCGAAAATCATTTGAAAATGAAGGTGCGGCCGGCCGGGGGTGGCGACATCATAGATGCC
>Ga0265309_10001358_pt1 | contig 10650 bp, 14 predicted proteins | sample Helome_FD_192492 | JGI IMG/M metagenome (GOLD analysis project Ga0265309, IMG submission 192492) | Marine sediment microbial communities from subtidal zone of North Sea - Hel_20160524 (Illumina Assembly) | ecosystem: Environmental > Aquatic > Marine > Subtidal zone > Sediment ...
GGTAACGCAGCTTGCGGATTTTCACTAATTACGAGGTGGCCCTATACCTTCCTTCCCTTTGATTTTAAAGGATAATTTTATGCCACAAGACATCATGATATACATTGGACTAATTATTTTTTGCATAGTGTGCTTGATATTCTGGTGGGTATGGTTTGCGAAAAGTGGAACGCTAGACCTTAGACAACTGCGTCCCGTGGACTCATACCCCCCTATGCCAAAAACCAAGGCGCCGCGGGAGGAGGCGCCGTTAACTATAACGTTTACTTTGCAAGATGATGGCAGCCCATCCGATGTATATATAAATAATGTATTAACGCCGGCATTAAAAAATGCTTTGTCGGATGCGTATACACCATCAAAAACCGAGCGCGAAAAATTCCTGGATGCACTTGAAAATATGGTTATTGCTATCGGCGAGCTAACCTATGAACACGACGACGGTACATTGCGCGTTGGTATCATTGGCGATGAGGAATGCCCAGACGAGGTTGCGGAAGCCCTTAATAATGCGAACTCAATTATCCGTCACTATAAGGCGCTAAATACCAATGATCAAAGTTAAGACTCTAAAAAAATTGTTAGATGAGTTGCCAGACGATGCCGAAATCAACGCCTATGAAGGTGAGGACACGGGGCTATCTATAGAATATAAAGGGAACTATGCATGGATACGCGCAACATCTAGCCAGGCCGAGGAATTATATATTTCTGGGTTTAAAGGTTTATTGCTCAAGGCAAATAATGGCAATAAAGAAATTTAAAATAAACCGCTTACAAGCCGCCTACTTGCTCGGTGTTGACGAGCGATCCCTATCAACCTGGCAAAAACGCCGCAATGATCCTTTACCCGTATTACGCAAAGGCACACGCGGCACGCCAAACGAATACGACCCCGCCGCTTTACTGCAATGGTACGTGCGCCAAGAACTGGCCAAAGTCATCACCACCGACAAAGGCGAATACTTGAACCTTGACGCTGAGCGCGCCCGTCTGGCCAAAGAGCAAGCCGACGGCCTGGAGCTGAAAAACGCCATAGCGCGCCGGGAGCAGGCGCCTATAACCTTACTTGAATCCGCGCTATCCGATGTCGGCAGCCAAATGGCCGCGGTGTTGGCCTCTATCCCATTGAAAGTCAAACGTAGACTGCCTAAGCTATCCGCCTCAGAGATAGAAATTATCAATCGCGAGGTCATCAAGGCCCAGAATGCAGCCAGGCGAGTCCGGATTAATTTCGATAACGTTACAGGAACGCCTGAATAGCGCGGTCTATCAAGCCTTACATTCCCTCGAGAAACCCGAGCCCCTGCGCCTATCACAGTGGGCAGATGAGCATTTCTATTTAACGCCAGAGTCCAGCAACATCGAAGGCCCTTGGCAAACCCTGCCTTATCAAAAAGCCCCCATGAACGCGATCAGCAATGATGATATTGGGATTGTCGACTGGATGAAGTCGGCGCGCGTGGGTTATACCAAGATCTTATGCGCGGCTATCGGGTATTTTGCCGAGCACAAGAAACGCAACCAAGTGTTATGGCAGCCGACCGATTCTGATAGGGATGATTTTGTTAAAGATGAAATAGACCCCATGATTCGTGAGGTCCCAGCGATCAAGAACGTCTTAAAGGCGGATCCCGAGAAAAAAAGTAAATTTAATACCCTGTCAAAAAAAATGTTTTACGGTTCCACCCTGGACCTCAAAGGCGGCAAAGCCGCCAGAAACTACCGCCGCATGTCCAAAGACGTGTGCATGTATGATGAGCTGGACGGCTTCGACCCAGATATCGAGGGCGAAGGCGCGCCCACATCGTTGGGGGATGTGCGCAACGAAAACTCATCTTTCCCCAAATCAATCCGCGGCAGCACGCCGAAAACTAAAGATCAGTCGCAAATAGAGGGCTCTTTATTACAGGCCGACATGGTGTTCTATCGGCACGTCCCCTGCCCCGATTGCGGCGAGCTGCAAAAACTGCGCTGGGCCAACATACAATGGGTCGAGAAGAATGCCAAAACCGCGAAATACGCGTGTATCGAATGCGGCGTGTTAATCGATTATTCGCACTATCCCGACATGGATGCCCAAGGCGTATGGAAAACCGACGACGGCAAGTATATCGACGAGGAGGATTTTTTTAGAGACATCAACGATAACGTGATTGAGGCCCCCTACCATATCGGTTTTCATATCTGGGCGGCCTACAGCTATTTTAATACCTGGACCCAGCTAGTAGACGAATTTCTCAAGGCCAAGGCTAGAAAGGACCGCGGCGACATTGGCCCGCTAAAAAGCTTTATTAACACCAAATTGGGCGAAACCTGGGAGGATGAAGGCGAAACCCTGGATGAAGTCGGCCTAATGAACCGCCGCGAGCCCTATACACATGAATCCGTGCCAAGCGAAGTCTTGTTATTGACCTGTGGGGTGGATATTCAACAAGACCGCATCGAGCTGGAAGTGATGGGGTGGCTTGAGCATGACGAGAACTACGGCATTGAATACGCCGTGATCTGGGGCGACCCGACACAACCTGCCCCATGGGACGATTTAGACACGATTCTCATGAAAATCTATCGCACCGAGGACGGCCGGGAAATGCCGATTTCCATGACCTGTATCGATACCGGTTACCTGGCCACCACTTGTTATGAGTGGATCCGCAAACGTCAATCACGCCGCATTTATGGCACAAAAGGCGTCCCTGGTGAGGGCCGGCCGATCCTTTCCGCGCCATCCAAGAAAAAAACCGGCCGAAACCCGATACCGATCAAGCTTTATACGATCGGCACAGACAGCGCTAAAACATTAGTTTATGCGAATTTACGCATATACCAGCCAGGGCCGGGCTATTCCCACTTTCCCAGTACCTATAGTGAAACCTTTTTTGACCAATTGACCGCCGAAAAATGTGTCACACGCTACCGCCGCGGTTTCCCGCATCGTGAATGGGACAAGGTCAAACTTAGAAATGAAGCCCTGGACATCCGCGTATTGAATTTGGCGGCCAAATTGCTTTTTAATCCACAATACGAGACACTTAGGCGCAAGACATCCCAGCCCATCGCTGCCAAGCCGGCACGCCAGGCGCAACAGAAAAAGGGCTTTGTTAAACGCAAAGAGGGCTCATTTTTTAAACGCCGATGACCACAATCACTCTCACAGAAGCCCGCGCACACTTGGCCGACTGGTTGGCCGCTGATACGGCTGTGTCCAAAAAACAGTCCTATTCGATCAACAACCGGCAATTGACCAAAGCCGACGCGAGTTTGATCAGCGAAAAAATCACGTTTTGGCGGCGTGAAGTGGTCGCACAAGAAGCGGCCGCACGCGGCGCGAAATCCCCGGGCATTGTCACGGCGACGTTTAAACGATGAGCCAGAGCAAGAAAAAACAGGCAAAAAAGCGGCCAGCGAGGAAAAAACGGCGCAGCTCCTTACAAGTCCAAAAGGCAAAAAATGCGCTTTTGCGTGAACAAATCGACGGCCTACGACTGGAAAGTACAAAAAAATCTGTCACGCGGCTGTATGAGGCGGCCCAGCCATCGAATTATCACAAACCGGTCAAGATGTCCTTCTCACCCGATGGGGTGATGGAGCACGCGCGCGGAAAACTGCGCGACTGGGCCCGCTGGCTTGACGAAAATCACGATTTGGCCATCGGTATTCTAGACGTATTGGTCAATAACATTGTTGGCACCGGTATCGGTATCGAACCCATGGCCCAGCGAGCCAATGGCCAATTGCATGAAGAATTTAACAGCGCCGCACGCGATTTGCTGAAAGAGTGGAGCAAAAAGCCGGAAACGACTGGCGAATTATCAATCAATGAAGCCGACCGCCTCGCCTGCCGGTCCCTGTTTCGTGACGGCGAGATTTTTGTTCAACAACTCCAAGGGCCGACAGGGTTTGCTTATCCGACGGCTACCCCTTATGCGATTGAGTTGATTGAATCCGATATGGTGCCATTTGACCTGTCTGGGACAATTCATGGTGTCGAGAAAAACGCCTGGGGACAGCCGCTACGCTATTATTTTTATCTGGAACACCCCGGCAATGTGGGGGTGTCGTCCATGAATTTTTCGCTCGACACCCGATCAGCGCCGGCGGATCGCATTATTCATTTAAAATTTATTCGCCGTATCAAACAGACCCGCGGTGTGTCGATTTTTCATGGGATTATCTTGCGCCTCGATGATATCAAGGATTATGAGGAGTCCGAGCGCATCGCCGCCCGCGTTAATGCCGCCTTTACCGGCTTTATCAAAAAATCGGCGGAGTCGACCGTTGAATATGACACCGAAACCGGTGAGCGGCAACTCGAAATGAACCCCGGTATGATTTTCGATCAACTATTGCCGGGCGAGGAAATCGGGACGATTGGCACCAATCGCCCCAATCCGGAGTTAGAAGGTTTCCGCGGTGGGCAATTACGGGCCGTGGCGGCCGGTAGTGGTACCGGCTATTCGAGCATCAGCAAGAATTATGATGGCAGTTATTCGTCTCAACGCCAAGAGCTGGTTGAAACCCATCCCGGCTACACGCGCCTACGCGATAATTTTATTGCCGTGTACAAACGGCCAATCTATGAGCGCCTCATTCAAACGGCCGTATTGGCCGGCACGCTCAAAGTCCCTATGGATTTGGACCGCGCCACACTGACCGCCGCGGACTACCGTGGGCCCGGCATGCCCTGGATTGAACCGAAAAAAGAGGTCGAGGCCGATGCTATCGCCGTGGTGAATGGTTTTGAATCACGCCACGGGATCATTCGTAAGCGCGGCGGCGACCCGGTCATGATCGATAAGCAGATCGAAATGGACCTATTCACAGCTAAGACAGAAACAACTGACACGCCCGAGGATGACACCGGGCAAGACGAGGGCGAGGAAGCCGCCTAGTGTATTTTTATGGGCTATTTACTCGCATGAAAAAAGGGCGGAGAATATCGCCATTACTCGAGGGCAATACTATGCAGATCAAAGGGCAGCGATTTGAGCGGCAGTGGGATCTTGACCGCGAGGCAATCAATGCTGAAACCCGCACTATCCCTGCCTCCCTGTCCAGTTCGGTAGCACTCAAACGCTGGTTTGGCGAGGAAATCCTAGAACACGGCGACGACAATATCAATCTCGAGCGGGCTGCCGAGGGCTTGCCTTTGCTATTTGCCCATGATCACGAACAACCTATTGGCCTGGTGGAAAACGTGAAGCTGGACGGCGACAAGCTCCGTGGTCAGCTGCGTTTCAGCAATAACGCCAAAGCCAATGACATTTGGCAGGATGTCAAAGAGGGATTTCTCAGAAATATCAGTATCGGGTATAGTATTGATGAGTTTATCGAGACTGAGCACGGCATACGCGCCACACGCTGGACACCACATGAAACAAGCGTGGTGACTGTCCCGGCAGACAATAGCGTAGGCATCAACCGACAACACGAGGGCCGCACCATGAGCGACGAACAGGGCCAGCAAGGCCAAGAAGGTAACGACGATTCTAAGGTCTTGGAGTTTCAGGCCTTACGCAATAAAGCGAGGGCCGAGGGGCAGAAAGAAGGCCAGAAAATCGAGGCCGAACGCCGCGACGCTATCGAAACGCTCTTTATGCCTTTTGATACCGGTGAGGCCCAAGATTTGAAGCGGGTTTGTCTGGACACGGGCGAAACGGCCTCACGCTCCCAGCAAATGCTATTGGAACTACTCGGCCGCGGGACAGTTCCCTTAGCCGGCGAAGTGAAACAGACCCAAAAGACCGGCCAGACCTTTGGCGCCGCCGCTCGCGGTGGTGAGGATGTCATTGACCGGTTTATTCGTGGTGGCGGGGAGGCCCTGGCCATTCGTTGCGGCTCAGAGCGCGACAAGGACATTATCAAAACCGCCCGCGAGAATGAGTTTTATTCGATGGGCATGGTTGAAATGGCCCGCGAATACCTGCGTATCTGTAGTGTCAACATGCGCGGCATGTCGAAAGCCGACATTGTGTCACGGGCCTTTACGCGCCAAGGCATCATGAGTCACACGACTAGCGATTTCGCCAACATCCTGGAAAACGTCGCTAACAAGTCCCTGTTGGTCGGCTTCGACGAGGCCCCGGAAACCTGGGCCACTTGGGTGCGCATCGGGAACCTGTCGGACTTCAAACCCGCCACCCGGCCCGGCATTTCCGAGTTTTCGGACCTTGATACGATTGGCGAAAGTGGCGAATACACACACGGCACTTACAAGGACAAAAAGGAAACCATTCAGCTGTCGACGTTTGGTAAAATGTTTAATATTTCGCGCCAGGCCATTATTAACGACGATTTGGACGCGCTGGGCCGGATCCCGCGTGGCATGGGCCGCTCTGCCAGCCGCAAAATCGGCGATATTGCCTATCTTGTCCTAACGGCTAACGCAGTGATGAATGAGGATGGCGTTGCGCTATTCGATACCGCCACGCACGGCAATTTGGCGGCCTCGGGGGCAGCCCCGACCGTTGCCACGCTGGACGCCGCCAAAACGGCCTTGGCCACACAAAAGGGCCTTAACAGTGCCTCGTCTTTGGGCACTCGCGGGCGTTACCTGATTACCCCGGTGGCTATCGAAACCACGTCCGAAACTTTGCTGGCCGCGACGTATGATCCCGCTGGCACGGCTGGGACCTTACCGCCTAACCCTTTCCAGAACCGTTACGAGGCTGTATCGGATCACCGCTTGGACGACGATTCCGCTACCGCGTGGTATGTGATGGCCGACCCGAATGTCTATGACACGGTGGAGGTCGCCTTTTTGGACGGCAACCAAAACCCGACGCTCGAGCAAAACGAGGGCTGGACTAGCGACGGCGTATCGTACAAGGTGCGCCATGACGCTGCTGCAGCGGCCCTGGAGTGGCGCACCGGCTACAAAAACCCAGGCGCCTAATCGTCTGAACTGACAGGAGATTACATTATGGCTACAAACATGGTCCGCGATAGCGTCCAAACGCTGGAATACACCAATGCCGGCTCGGCAATTACTTCTGGCGCTGTGGTTGTTGTTGGCAGCCAAGTCTGTGTTGCCCTGGTGGATATCGCCAATGGCGCGACGGGCACCGTGGCACGCAGCGGCGAGTACAATCTGCCCAAGGCGGACGCGGCCGTTATCGCGCAAGGCGAAGCAATCTTGTGGGATTCGTCCGCCGGGAATTTTGACGACGGGGCAGCGATCGCTGCGGCCGGCGATGTTATCGGTGGCTGTATTGCCGGTGAGGCGAAAGGCGCGACCACGAGCGAAAATATTAAGGTAATTCTTAACGTGGGTGTGGGCACAGTCAGCTAATACATGGCCTTTGATGAGGACCTAACCGCTTTTATTGACGATGATGACTTTGCTATTGAAGTCATCTATACCCCTGTCGGTTACCCCCATCCCAGCAGCCAAACCCGGACCCTTTCCGTCATTTTCGATGAGGAATACTTGGCCCAGGTCGGCGGCGAGATCGGGATTATCGGCGATCAGCCCCAGGCCCTGTGTATTGCCGCCGGGGTCGCCGATGTCCAAAATGGCCAGGAGCCGTTGACCTTTTTGACCACACAATATGCCAGTCTGACTATCTTGGGTGAAGTCTACAAAGTCACTGAACCGCAACCTGATGGCACAGGCCTGATTGTGTTACTACTCGAGAAACAATGACCCACCGCGCCGAAACGATTGTCGATACCGTGACAACCTTACTCACAGGTCTGACCACGACCGGCAGTCGTGTGTTTCGGGGCCGGGCGATCCCAGTGGACGTGAGCCAGGGCCCGGCCTTGCTGGTTTTTATGGGGCCCGACGCCATCGTCAATCGGTTGAATTTTGATAAAATCGACAGCCTGTTGTCGGTTTATATCGAGGCCTATGTCAAACAAAATGACGCCCCCGATACTGTGTTAAATACGATCCGCGAGGAAATCAACATCGCAATGCAGGCCGATTACACCCTTGGCCTGGGAAACGGGTTTGTGATCAATACCATTGAGAATGACACCTTAGAGCCGGTGTTATCTCACGAAACCGAAAAAAACACCGCAGTACAACGTTTCCAATATGAGGTACACTACCGACGAACACGCACCGATCCCAGTCAAGGGTAAGGGGGTATCATGGAACGTCCACGCATTACCTATCAAGTCCGGCCTGGCGGTTTGATTATCAAGCGGCCCAAAGACAAAGAGGGCAAGAAAGATGCTAACAAATCGTGAGGTCATCCTAGCGAAAATCGAGGTCAGTTATGGTGTGGACCCGACGCCTTTACCTGGTACTGACGCCGTGCTGATCGAAAACCCCGCGTGGGCTCACGAAGGCGCCCGCATGAATGAACGCCTAGGCATCCGGCCGAGCCTGGGGAAACTCCAGCAAGTATTCGGCGGGACCCTCGCGACCGTGACATTTGACGTGGAACTGAAAGGCGCCGGGGTAGCCTACAGTGCCTCGGTTTTGCCTGAGCTGGATGCGTTATTGCGTATGTGCGCCTTGTCCTCGACAGTCGATACCACGCCCAGCTCAGAATCCGTGACGTATGCGCCGGCTTCCACCGCCATCGAATCGGGCACCATTTACTATTACCAAGACGGGACCCGGTTTATCTTGACCGGATGTCGGGGGAACGTATCCTTTGCCGCCGAGGTCGGGGGGGTTGCCAAGGCGAGTTTTACCATTACCGGCCATGTTTTGGGCAGTAATCCGGCCGACGTGGCCTTGCCCACACCTACCTATGACTCCACGGTGCCGCCGCCAGTGATCAACGGGGCTTTTACGATCGACAGTTTTACGGCGGTGATCAACGCCTTGAATTTCGACCTGGGTAACACGGTAGCCACGCCACCGGATTTGAGCGATGTAAACGGTTTCGGGGAAATCCAGGTCACAATGCGCGATGTGAATGGCTCATTTGATCCGGAGCATGAACTGATTGCGACCGAGGATTTTATTGGCAACTGGAAAAGTGGTCTGTCCATGGCCTTGGCATCCGGCACGATTGGCGCCAATCAATACAACAGTTATGCACTGACCATGCCCGCGGTCTATTACCGGGAAGTGGCGCCTGGCGATCGAGACGGCATACGGACGCTAGATCTCACTTTTGGCGCGACCGAATCGACGGGGGATGATGAGTTTTCACTCGTATTCAATTAAAAGAGGGCTACCATGGCAAAACCACTAGATCTGAGTACTTTTGACTACATTTTAAAGGCCGAGCGCGAGGAAGAAAACCCGACCGTTTTCCATATGCGCCGCTTAAACGGCATCGAAGCCATTGAAATTGGCGACGCATCAAACACTGGAAATATGGTGCGCGCCTATGAGTTGGCCTTGGGGGCGGGGCTACTGGGCTGGACCAATTTCGGGGGGGCGGAGTGGTCGGCATTCCCTCGTGATAACATGGCTATCATGGATGTCAAGACTGCGGCCGAATTGATGCAGGCCCTTGATGACAGGGCGACCCTGTCCGAGGATGAAATAAAAAACTCATAACGGCGGCCAACGTGGCCACTGAGGCCGCCAGTTTTCATTGCCCTACCTGCCGCATGGGGCGATTCTGCGATATCGACAAGCAGTGGCCGGGGTCGGTGGGCCCGGCTCCTATCCCGAAATTCAGCGTCACCCATCGCGGGCAGGAATTGCTAGAGAATCCCCACGTTTGTCCGGTGCCTTTGATCTCCCCCTTATCTTACAAGCTTTTGTCGCTCTATAAGCATTACGATAAGCAGCTCTTGCCCTTTTCCGGGGGGGTATTGGATCAGCCGAATATCTACATTGAGGCCATGGAGATAATAGGCGATACTTTGGCCGAGATCGCGAGAGAAAAGGCGAAACGTGGCTGAAACCTTTATTATCACTGCGAAAGACCGCACGGCTGCCACTTGGCGCGGTATCTCGGCGGGCCTTTCTCGTGTTGCCAAGTCTGCTACGGTCATGCGCCTATCAGTGGCCGCCGCCGCAGGGGTCGGCGGGATCGCGCTACTTACCCGGCAATCCTTTAAATCGATCGATGCCCTGGCCAAATTCAGCAGCCAAACGGGCATCGCGATCGAATCGCTAGCGGCCTTTCGACATTTGGCTGACCTGTCCGGGGTCTCGGCTGCTAAGATGAATTCCTCGCTCGAGCGCATGGGCAAGCGCTTGGGCGAGGCCAGTACCGGCATGGGCGCGGCGGCCAAAACCCTGCGCATGCTTAATCTGGATGTGAAAACCCTCCTAGACCTCAAGCCCGAGGACCAATACCAAGTCCTTGCCGAGCGCATCAGCCAGCTATCCAATCGACAACAGCAGGCCGCGGCCACCGCTGCTATATTCGGCCGTGAAGGCCTGGCGCTATTGAATGTGATCGATCAAGGGGCCGAGGGCTTTAAGCGCGCCGCCGAAGAAGCCAAGGCCTATGGCTTAGCTGTCTCACGTATCGACGCCGCGAAAATCGAAGCCACAAACGACGCCATCACCCGCGCGCGAGGGGTCTTTAAAGGCATCGGCAATACCATTGCGGTACAGGTAGCGCCTTTTGTTAAGAAACTGGCCGATCGGTTTGTCGAGGCTGCCGTTGCGTCAAATGGCTTTCGCGATACGGTGATAGGCGGGATCGATAAGACCATCACCGCAGTAGGGTTTCTGGCGGACGTATTCCGAGGCCTGCAGGTCGTCTGGAAAACCCTGGA
>Ga0265309_10001359_pt1 | contig 10645 bp, 5 predicted proteins | sample Helome_FD_192492 | JGI IMG/M metagenome (GOLD analysis project Ga0265309, IMG submission 192492) | Marine sediment microbial communities from subtidal zone of North Sea - Hel_20160524 (Illumina Assembly) | ecosystem: Environmental > Aquatic > Marine > Subtidal zone > Sediment ...
TGGGTTGTGCGAGGTTTTGGTACAGCCATAATGCATGGCGGCGTCGTCGCGATTTTTGCGATCCTGTCGCAGACCCTCACCGAGAGAAACATGAAGATCAATCCATTGCTCTATCTGCCGGGTCTGGCGGCGGCGGTGGTCCTGCATTCAATCTTCAATCATTTCGTTCTCCCACCGATGCTGATGACGGTGGCAATACTCATGCTGCTGCCACCGGTACTGTATCTAGTGTTTCAGCGAAGTGCCTCGCGCATGCACGAATGGCTGGAACTCGATTTTGACGAAGATGCGTTGCTCGTCGAACAACTTAATTCCGGACATTTCACCGAGACAAAAGTCGGACGATTTCTCAGCGATCTGAAATCGAAATTCGAGGGGCCGGTCGTTGTCGATATGCTCTGTTATTTGCGTTTGTATACGGAACTGGCACTGCGGGCTAAAGGCGTTCTGCTGATGCGCGAGAACGGCCTGGACACGCCGGTGGGCGAGCGAACAAGAGAAAAGTTCGCTGAGCTCGAGTTCCTCGAGAACAGCATCGGCAAGACCGGCCTACTCGCAATGCGACCGTTCCTGCACATGACACGAAAGGACTTATGGCAGCTAAATGTGCTCGAAACACGTTAGCGGCAAGTCGACCAGGTCATATCTTATCGTCAAAAACTACTGTACAGTCCGACCCGTCCTGGCGCACATCGGTCTGCGCCGCGCACTCTACGGCGCATTTCTGCTCCGTCAGAGTCTCTACTCAAATTTCCGCCTGGGCCGAACCTAAGCTGGGCTCTTGCCCGCGGTGGGTCAGGCGAACCTGGAGTTAACCCCATGTTTTTTAAGGAACTCGGCCTGTCGGCCGAACTGCTGCGTGCGGTCAGCGAACAAGGCTACGACGAGGCAACCCCGGTCCAGCACAAAGCCATCCCGCTGGTCCTACAGGGCCGCGATGTCCTCGCCGGCGCGCAGACAGGCACCGGCAAGACGGCGGCCTTCACATTGCCAATTCTGCAGCATTTACAGGCATCGAATAACGGGCAACGCCGCATACGGGCGCTTGTGCTGACACCCACCCGTGAATTGGCCGCACAAGTCACCGAGAGCATCCGCGCTTATGGCAAATATCTGTCGTTCAAGCCTATGCAGATTTTCGGCGGCGTCAGCATTCGCCCACAAATTACGAAACTTCGAAAAGGTGTAGACATCGTCGTCGCTACTCCGGGTCGCCTGCTTGATCATGTCCAGCAGGGCACCATCGATCTATCCGGCGTCGAAATTCTTGTACTCGATGAAGCGGATCGAATGCTCGATATGGGCTTTATTCGGGACATAAAAAGAATCCTCAAAGAACTGCCTCCGGTACGCCAGAACTTGTTATTTTCAGCCACCTTTTCCAAGGAGATTCGTGCCCTTGCCGGTCGGCTGCTCAAGTCACCCCAAGAAATCCAAGCCACTCCTGCGAACTCGACGGCGGATCGCGTGAAACAACTGGTATACCCTGTCGACAAACGCCGTAAGCGCGAATTGCTGTCACATCAGATCGGCAAAGAAGATTGGCAGCAGGTCCTCGTGTTCACACGCACTAAACATGGCGCCAATCGGCTCGCTGGTCAGCTGACCGCAGACGGTATCGACGCCGCGGCAATTCATGGCAACAAGTCACAGGGCGCCCGAACCAAGGCGCTGCACGACTTCAAGAAAGGAAGCGTGCGAGTTCTAGTCGCGACGGATATTGCGGCTCGCGGCCTCGACATCGACAAGTTGCCGCACGTCGTAAACTACGAGCTACCGCACGTGCCGGAGGATTACGTGCATCGCATTGGCCGCACTGCGCGCGCCGGTCATGATGGGCACGCGGTGTCGCTCGTGTGTATTGACGAACACAAACTGCTGCGTGACATCGAAAAGCTGCTGAAAACAGACATCGAAAAAATCGTCCTGCCGGGTTATGAGATAGATCCCCGCATTAGAGCGGAACCAATATCAAAAGGTCGGTCGCCGACAGGAAACGGGCGACGAAAAAACGGCCGCGCCAAAGCGCGTGGTGGCAAACCGGGCGCACAGGGTGGTCAACGTAAGCGTCCATCCGGCGGCAGACGACGCGCGATCTAAGGCCCACCAAATTTGCCGCTAATTGGGTTATTGTCGGTATGCACGCAGTGCGTGGCGTAGTTCCGAACAGTATTATTAGAGGCTCTCGTGCTCGAAGTAACGAAACTTGTCAAGCAATACGGTGACTTGACGGCGGTTGACACGATATCGTTTGGCGCCCGCGAAGGCAGCGTGTTCGGGCTGCTTGGACCTAACGGTGCCGGTAAGTCGACGGCGATAAATTGCATTTCCGGTTTGTTGTCGCCGACTTCGGGACGAATCTCCGTATCCGGCCACGACATTTCAAGCGATGGTAAAGCTGCGCGTAGCTTGCTCGGTGTTGTGCCGCAGGAACTCGCGCTCTACGAAGACCTGCCAGCCATCGAGAATCTCAGATATTGGGGCATGGCGTACGGATTGCGCGGCCAGGCGCTCGCGGACCGCGTGCGCGACGTACTTCATCACATCGGTCTTGCGGACCGGGCCAAGGATCTGCCGAAAGAGTTCTCTGGTGGAATGAAGCGCCGCCTCAACTTTGGCTGTGGCGTCGTGCACAAACCGAAAGTGCTGTTGTTGGACGAACCGACGGTCGGTGTCGATCCGCAATCTCGCGCGCGTCTTTTTGATCTGGTTGAAGCTGAGCGCGATGCCGGGGCTTGCGTCTTGTACACGACGCATTATATGGAGGAGGCAGAGCGACTTTGTGACTCCCTTGCAATCATCGACCATGGCAAGCTAATCGCACAGGGTACGGTCGCAGAACTAAAATCCCAATTGGATGCGCGAGACGCACTTCAGTTAACCGGTACGTTCCCCGCGCCAGGTACGACGGACGCTATTCAGTCGCTCATTGCATCGATCGCGGACCTTGAGATTATCAGTCAAGACGACAATACACTGACTCTGACCTTGTCCGGGGCATCCCATCACCTGCCGGATATATTTCAGGCAATCTCGAGTGCCGGCGGCAATATCACTGAGACCAGCCTGCGCAGTCCAAACCTTGAAACTCTGTTTCTTTTGCTGACGGGCAAAGAGCTCCGCGAATGAATATGAGGTTTGTATCCGCGTCGGTTAAGAAAGATCTTGCCCGTTGGTGGCAGGACTCGACGGCTATCCTGATCTGGCTGGGCATTCCCTTTCTGATCGGTGGGCTGATTACTTCAATGGTGGACGGACAGAGTGGCGGAACGCCGACTGGCGTACTGCTGATTGCGGATCTGGACGACACCGTGTTGAGCGGTTTGGTCGCCGGCGCATATGCGCAGGATCAGCTTGGCGAACTGATTTCGGTGGAACAGGTTACATTGGATGAAGGTGAGAAACGCATCAGCTCAGGCGATGCGAGCGGGTTCCTGACAATACCTGCCGGATTTCAGGACGCATTTCTCAACGAATCGCCGGTAATCCTGACACTCAAAACGAACCCATCGCAGACAATTCTCCCCGGCATCATCCAGGACGTAACAGAGATCCTGCTCGATCTCGGATTCTATGCACAACAACTACTCGGCGACGAGATCGCGAGAATACAAGCCGCTGGCCTGGGTAGCGTGCCAAGCGATGCGTTTGTGTCGGGCATCGCGGTCGACGTACAAAATAGGCTTCAGACTGTCGCGCCCAAGCTATTTCCGCCCATCATCGACATTGAAATCGTCGAGCCACCGCCTACAGAGCCCCAGCCGGATATGGCCTTGCTATTCCTACCCGGAATCATATTAATGGCGATAATGTTTTCGGCGAACGGGCTTGCATCGGACTACTGGCTCGAGCGCGACACAGGCACGCTGCGTCGCCTGGTTTCGGCGCCCGCCATGCTATCGAGTTTTGTCGCCGGCAAAGCAGCCGCCGCACTCACAGTAATTGGTCTAATCGCCGGAATCACGTTGTTTGTCGGCTTTGCATATCACGGTATTGGCTGGCAGAAATTCGCGTCTTCATTAACCTGGGTGTCGCTTGCCGGTGTAGGCTTTTTTGCCTGGTTCGCCGCACTGCAGATGCTTTTTTCGAACCGACGAGCCGCGAGCTTGGTTTCGTCGGTCCTCCTTTTTCCGCTGTTGATGGCTGGCGGCAGCTTCTTTCCGCTCGCGGCGCTGCCGGAGTGGATAGCCGCAATCGGGCGGTTGTCACCAAATGGTTTTGTTGCCGACAAACTAACGATCGAACTAACTGCGGCGAGCGCATGGTCGATCGAATTGAACAATTGGCTCATCATGTTTGTGATGACGTTGTCGGGTCTCGCGATCTGTGGCTGGCGCCTCAAGACCGGGTTCGCGCGTCGGTAACCGGGCATGAGGAATGTTTTATTTATTGCCAGTCAGGATGTCCGTAATCAGTTGCGACAAGGCTCGACCTTAGTGTGGCTGTTTGTCATGCCGCCAATTTTTTTCTACTTTATCGGTACGGTGACGGGCGGTTTTTCCAGCTCGATCAGCGGCGGAGAGCCAACGCCGCTCACCGTACTCGCACAGACGCCGGGGTTCTTGCAAGAACAAATTCATCTGCGCCTTACAGACAACGACTTCGCGCCTGAATGGATCACTAGCCTCAATCCAAAACCCGATAAAGAGATGCCTCGTACTCTGACCTTTGATGCCGGACTTAGCGACAAGATTCTGGCAGAAGAAACGTCGAAGGTAAGCTACGACACGACCGCGAACGCTCTGACCCGTCAATTCGAGGCTATTAGAATTCAGCGCGGTCTTTACACCGCGCTAGCGGATATCGTCATCGCGGACGCCAATTCGACGACTGAATTGACCTCCGAGGCTCTCGCCGCCCTCAACAACACACCACGCATTTGGCAGCTTGAAGTTGCACCAGCAGGTAAACGTCAGCAAGTTCCGTCGGGATTCGAGCAGGCCGTGCCTGGAATCCTGGTCATGTTTACGTTGCTCGTATTGCTGACCAGTGGTGCCTCAATGCTGGTATTGGAACGCAAGCAAGGCCTATTGCGGCGCCTCGCGTCCGCGCCAATCTCGAAAACTGAGGTGATCAGCGGAAAATGGGGCGGACGTATGGTGCTGGCGGCGCTGCAGGTCGCAGCCGCACTCATCGTTGGTACTTTCTTGTTCAAAATGAACTGGGGTCCGGATTTTGGCATGGTCATCATCGTGCTCGCAGCATGGGCCGGTTTCTGTGCGTCGGCTGGACTTTGGCTCGGCAGCATGGCAAAGACGGAAGCGCAGGCCGGCGGTTTGGGCGTACTCGCGGCCAATGCGCTGGCGGCACTTGGCGGCTGTTGGTGGCCGATCGAAGTCACTCCCGAGTGGATGCAGCTGGTGCAAAAATTCTTGCCAACAGGCTGGACGATGGACGCATTGCATAAGCTCATTAGCTTCCAATCCGGCGCATTTTCGGCAATACCGAATGTCGCCATACTTGTGCTGGCAACGGCCATGTTAGCCTGGCTTGCGATCCGGCGGTTTCAATATCAATAAGAGTGCCGGCCTCAATGGCCAGGCACATTTCGGAACACTGCTAGAGGTATCACTCGATTAATACCGTCATAAAAATACTCGTTCTGACGTTGCTTCGCGTTTCGGCAGTACTACCGCATGCCCTCCTTAGGTCCATAGCGCGTATGTCTGGCTGGGTCATGTGGTTGAAAAACGGCAAGTTCCGCCAGTTTACCGAACGAAACCTGGAAATCTGTTTTCCCGAAATGTCTGAAGATGAACGAACGTGCCTTGCGCGAAAAAGTTTGCGCGAGTTCAGCCTGAGCACGCTGGAATTGGGGCGAACTTTGCTCCGAGCACCGGAGCGCCTTTTGCGGCAAGTTACTAGTATTGTTGGCGAAGATCATCTTCGCGAGGCAATCGCTGACGGAAATGGCACGGTCATTCTTCTACCGCATCTCGGCAATTGGGAACTCGTCAATCCTTTTCTCGCCAAGCGGTACCCGATCACCTCGATGTTTCGGGAGCCGAAATTGGCAATGTTGAGTAATGTCATCCGCCAAGCACGACAGAGGACCGGCGCGGTATTAGTGTCAACAGGGACTGCCGGCATTCGCGCACTGCTTAAAACCCTGCGATCGGGAAAATGCGTCTTGATGTTGCCGGACCAGGTGCCACGGCCTCCGCTTGGCAAGTTTGCACCGTTTTTTGGGGAGCCCGCTCTAACGATGACACTAGCAACGAATTTGATCCATCGCACACACGCGAAGGCTGTTTGTGCCTACTGCAAGCGCCTGCCTGGCGGCCAGTACCAGCTTGTGTTTCGCGCGGTTGACGAAAAACTTTATGATCGTGATAGTGCCACCTCGTTGGCCGCACTTAATCGCTCGATCGAGCGCTGCATACTAGAATGCCCAGAGCAGTATCAATGGGAGTACAGGCGCTTTAAAATTATGCCCGGTCTAAAAAGGCGCAAATATCTTGCTGACGTCAACTGAAACTCCAGTCGTGTCATTTAGATCGAAATCTAATTACTTCGAGCTATGACGATTTATCAGCCCGGCTTGACGACAAACAACAGGTCGCCAGCATTTACCTGCGCGCCATTTGCCTGGTTTACACGGACGATATTGTAGCTGCGGTCGCCCGAATAGACTTCGTCTGCACCATTGAAACTTGCTAATGAGATCGATGTGAACATCTTCATCGCTTCGACCTGGCACAGCGTCTGCTCGACGTCGATGCTGTCGCCGACGCCAACGTATGGGGGATCGGACGGCGAGGCAGTCGAATAAAAGATGCCAGTTTGCGGCGACAGTACTTTGAGTTCGGTTGAGCCTTCGATTTCTATCGACGTGTCGCCAACCAAAGCGCCCGTTCTTTGCATCTCATCGAGCAACTGTTCGCTGTCAATTCGATCCAGAAATTGCGGCAAATAGCTCGTGTCATATTCCCCACTTCGAAATACCTCATCGGTGAGGATTCGCGTTAGCAGCGGAATATTCGTACAGATTCCTCGAATACTAATAGATCCCAGGTAGTGAAGTAATTTTTTGATCCCGTCCTGTCGATCATCACCGTAAGCGACGACCTGGGCTACAAGACTGTCATAAAACGGCGAAACAGTCTTGCCATTGGCGATTGTCGCAATGACTTCAATATTATCGGCATTTGGAAAGTCGCAGACTTCCAGCGTGCCCGGCGTCGGCACAAAATCGATTTGCCCATTGGCGTCGTAGGCGCCCTTCTCGGCCGTTATTCGCGCCTCGATCGCATACCCGTTTCGCTTGACTTCGAGGTTTTCAATACTGGCGCCTTCTGCGATCCGGAATTGCTCATCGACGATCGATATTCCCGTCGTCCATTCCGTCACGGGGTGCTCAACCTGCAACCGCGTGTTCATCTCCATGAAATACAGGGCATTGTTCGCTAGATCATAAATAAATTCGATGGTCCCAGCACCCAAATAGTCGATGGAATCCGCCAACTCAAGTGCGTGCCGATAAGCATCTTCCTCGAGGTACGTTGGCAACATAACCGATTCGGATTCTTCGAGTACTTTCTGATTGTTTCGCTGCACACTGCAATCGCGTAAACCAAGAATGCGTGTATTGCCATGTGAGTCGCGCAGAATCTGTACTTCAATATGCCGTAGAGACTCGACAAATTTCTCGAGATATAAGTCTCCGTTGCCAAACGCGCTCTTAGCTTCGGCAAACACGGTCATGAACGATTCGCGAATCTCCGCAGGGCTGCGCACTACTTTGATCCCCTTACCGCCACCGCCATGTACAGCTTTAAGCAGCACCGGGTAACCGACATTTTCCGCGACTTGCGCAGTCGCAGCTGCGCTCGTCAGAATGCCATGACTACCGGGCACCACCGGAACGTCATTGGATAGCGCCGTGTTAATCGCATTCGACTTATTGCCCATGACCGCCATGTTTTTCGAAAAAGGGCCTACCAGATTGATGCCACGATCACGACAAGCGCGCGCAAACTCTTCATTTTCGGAAAGAAAACCGATGCCCGGGTGCAAGGCATCGACGCGCTCACGTTTCGCGATCGCGTACACGCTCATCGCGTTCAAATAACTTTCGTCGGGCGTTTGCCCACCAAGGCTCACAGCCTCATCGCCCTCGGTCAGCATGTCGGTCGCAACCGAGTCCATATCCGGATCCGACTGTACGAGCACGACGGACGTGCCACGTTTTTTCGCAATTCGCGTCAACTTGACCGCTGTGCACCCGCGCGCGTGAATCAACACACGCTTTATCGGTCCCATCAAGCGTCGGTCGTCGCCGACCTCACCTTCTTCGGGCTGACGCGCTTCAGGCAAATAGCTGCCCTTGAATACGCGCTCAATGACATCTTCGACGGATTCCGTTGGCAATGGAATCGCCGGATCAACTTCTTTGAGATCATGATCCAGCGTATCGGAAAATGGGAACTTGACGAGACCGCGCATTGCACCAGGAACCGTTGACAAATAGTTCGAGACGATGCACTGCGACGGCAAGAACGAAGGAACCACGACGCGGCCGGCGAACGGCATGTTGGCGCCACTAAAATAGTATGTCTGCACCATGGGGTGCGTAACGAAACTGGCTTGGGATCCGCCTGTGCAGTCACCGTATCCAAAAACAATAATCGGTAAGTCATTGTCGCGCACGAACCGCGTAATACGATCATTCGATATTGCCATCGCGAACAATGCGTTTGGCCCTTCTTTGGTCTGCATACCGCCGGAGGAAACGAAGCACACGACCGGCAGGCGCTGCTCCACGCATTCAGCAAGCAGACGCGACAGCTTTTCACTGCTTGCCATATCAAAGGCGCCAGCCTGAAAATCGACATTGGAAATTAGTACTCCAACCTTCGCGCCCGAACCAAAAGACAACTCTGCGATGCCCGTTATGACACCGCACGGTGTTTGCTGCTTTGACAATGCGCGCTCAACAGACAGTCGAAATCCTGGAAATCCGACCGGATCGGCCGTCATCAAATTGCTATCCAATTCGTCGAAATTACTAAAAAATTGGTCTCTAATCGCGCCTGTCGACGCTAATCTCCGCCGTTTGTACTTATCAATTACCCGTTGTACCAGCACATCGTTGTAGGCGATATCCAGTTGATTCCAAAAATCCTTACGCTTGCCGATACGCCTTGGACGAATTGAACCATCATAGTTTCCCTTACCCTCCTGCGCATTGAGAAACTCTGGTATCAATGTTTCGAAAATAAACGTTATGAGAACCAGCAATGCATCGGACAATCGCGTGAACGCGACTCGCTTCCATTCCTCGACTTCGTTTAGGAAGATGCCACGACCGCCAAATTTGACGAAGTAACGAATCCACTCGGAGAACGTATTGGCGTTGGCGGCCAAGAATTTCCCGGTCTCTTCGAACTCGTGATCACGCTTGACCTGCATAGCAGCCGCCGCAAGTGAGCTATCAAGCATTTGATGCAATGAATGTTCGGATATCGTATGTGTCGCGCGAGCCTCTTCGGCGATATCCGCGAAACCGTTGACGATTGAATCGTACAACGCATCGAATATCAGCAAATTTACGAACGTACTCTTTAGCGCCTCTCGCAAACCTTCATCGAAAATGACATCCCGGACCGTGACCTCCGCAGGTCCGATTTCGTCAACATCGGCGCCCGACATCTCGAATTCCCTGGATGTAAGCAGTCCGATAAGGCGTCGAAAGTTATACTGTGACGCCGTTTTCCAGCGATTGTATAAATAGAGTCCGAGCGTGAAACATAGTGCCTCTTTCGCTACCGAAAAATTCTTTTGCGGTTCCCCGAGCAGCATAGATGTGAGTCGACCGCGTTCCTTGTCCAGTCCTTCCTTGCGCTGTCGATAAGTTTTCAATACTTTCGAAAGCGGTTCGTTGTAAACGACTCGGTCGGCATCCTCCATCCATTCCGTAAACGCGACGGCACGAATGTTTTCCGTGCGCTCCTCCAGGTCTCCTTTTGGGATTTCAATATCAGCAAGGCGGCCGTAAGTCTCCGTCGTGGATGTCCGTATGCGCCGACGTAATCCAACGTACCTGAGATGCCGCATACTTAGCCCAAATATGTCGGGCACCGAGCGGCGGGCGTCCGCGAACGAAAAACCCGACAACGCCTTGATTTTCTCGAGTTCAGGGGGCGGATTCAGATATCGACCAACGGCACGTTGATATTGTCGCAGCACAATCGGTTCCTGCGCCGCAAAATTACGTGTCGCTTGTTCAATTGATTCGATTGAACTGCAGATCGCTGCCTGCAATCGCGAGACGTCGGGTCGGTCATCCTCTGGTGCATAGTCAATGACACCATCAACGACGCCCTTGGTCAGCAGCTCGTATGACGATAGACCGACATACCGCGCGCATTCCTGCCATGAGAGATTGAATTTTCGCGCAATGTTGGCGAGGCCCTTCGGCTGAATTGTGTTAAAAACGCCAGTACGTACGCATAAGAGCACATTGGTTGCGGCCAGCGGAATTGCGCCGCCTGAATAGCCCAAGCCATAGACAATACCGACCGTCGCAACTGGCAAGTTGCACATTTCCGCAAGCAATCGCGAGATCGAGTGTGCCTGATTGTTGTGATTGGCTTCAGCACCGGCATCAGCACCCGGCGTGTCCATGAATGTAACAACGGGCATC
>Ga0265309_10001361_pt1 | contig 10636 bp, 5 predicted proteins | sample Helome_FD_192492 | JGI IMG/M metagenome (GOLD analysis project Ga0265309, IMG submission 192492) | Marine sediment microbial communities from subtidal zone of North Sea - Hel_20160524 (Illumina Assembly) | ecosystem: Environmental > Aquatic > Marine > Subtidal zone > Sediment ...
TGTTCCCTCTGACGACGGCCAATACGCATCTCATCGGCCTGCGCCCGCAACACCCGACCAATGGACACACCGAACGTGTCCGCCTGCAGAATGGCAAGCACGAAAGAACGGACCTCCGACAAGGAAATACGTCGATCCATGGCTCGCATCGCGTCAGCGCGGCTGGAGCCGGCCCTGGTTTCGCCCAACATGCGGGCAAACTCGGTCGACAGCGCGCCGGGTACCGTAGCGATCGTACGATCCAGTGCCTGCTCGAAACCGAGCCCTGCCTCGACGCTGATCGTCAGAAGATCAAGAACATCAGGAAGATCGAGCAGAATGGCTGACTGCCGTTCCTCGACCGCGCGGTTCAGTTTTGCTTCCTGACCCATGACGAGCACGCCGCTGAGCAGTCCGAACATGGACAACCTCATGAACCCCGTGTACTCGAGTGGATTCCAGATGAAGAAGAAGATGAACACGAAAGGCACCGCGGTCAGACTCAGCACACGGAGCGCCATGAATCGATCGACCTCAGCCGACGAGTCGCGGCCAGCCAGTACGAACCGGTGACGAACCTTCTCGATGTATCCGGTCGGCGTGAATCGTTTACCGAGCGAGCCCATGTTTCCAAGGACGAGGCGACCAATGCGGTCCATGAAGGAGCCCTGGAGCTCACCCTCGTCGATGATCCCCGCATCGGCGGCAGCGGTCACGTCATAACCGTCGACCTGCGACAACGACTCTCGCAGTTCGCGGCGTTCCGCGAACCGTGCAAGAACCGTGAAGACAACGCCGGCGATTGCCAGTGCGGCAAGGCCAACACCAACCTCGGGGCCAAAACTTGTAACTGTTTCCAGATCCATCAGAACTCCACGCGTCTCTTAACTCAAACCTTGATGTCGATGATCTTGCGCATCCACAAACTTCCCGAAATCATGCCGACCGCAGCCACACCGAGAGCGATGTAGCCGTACGTGCCACTCCACAGCGTCGCGATGTATTCCTTGTTCATCGCGTACATGGCCAAACCAACACCGATCGGCAGGAACAGCAGGATCATTGCGGACATCCGGCCCTCGGCCGTAAGTGCCCGCACCTCGCCGCGAAGGCGGGTTCGGGCAGTCATCGTGTCAGCGACCGTAGTGAGAAGCTCGGCGAGGTTACCGCCGACCTCACGTTGGATCTTGATGGCCACGACGGCCCAGAGAAGGTCGATCGAATCGACGCGCTCTGCGAGGTCGTCGAGTGCGTCGTCGAGATCCCTGCCCAGGCGAGCCTCGTTCACCGTGCGGCGGAACTCGCCCGCCAGCGGCTCTTCGGCCTCTGAACCCACGGCGTCGATGCCCTGGATGAAGCTGTAACCGGCCTTCAGCGTGCTGGCCAGAAGATTCAACGTGTCGGGCAGCTGCGCCTCCAGCTTCTTCTTGCGACGCTTGACGCGGAACTTTACGTAGCTGGACGGCAGAATCGCCGCCGGAATGGCGAACAACAGAGCGATCACGGGGGTCTTGGTCATCAAGAAGCCGACGGCGACGGACACCATGATGATGCCGATCTGCACGGCCATGGCCTCGCCGACTCGCATCGGGATCTCGGCCTTCTCGAGCATGTTTGTCGTCGTGGCGAGTTTGCCCTGAGAGGCGGCTGCGGATTCTGCTCGCTCCACCACCTGTTCAACGATCTTCGAGCGGACGGAGGCGAACGCATCGTCGGCAGCTCGTTGCTCCTCGGACGACTCATCTGCGGAGTAGAGCGCGAGCGTCGAGTTCAGCGAGTTGTCATTACCAGCGAAGATCTGAAACATGGCGAAGCTGAAGAGCAACGCCGCGACAACACCCATGGCGATCGCGCCGAGCAGAACGGTGTCACCCCGGAGCACGTCGAAACGGCTCGTCGTGATGAGTTCGGCTGGTTCGAGACCATCGCCGGCCGCAAGCTGACCTGCGGCCACGCGTACCCGACGACTCTGACCTTCGAAGGTGATGATTGCGGCCGAGGTGTCGGCAGTGATGGTGGACGAGTTGAACTCGGCGACCACGGTTCCCTGATGGAATCGGCCAGCTTGGGCCGCATTCTCCACAAAGGTGACATTGCCGTCAGCACGGAACATCGCGCTGCCGTTGACCTCGTTGGTAACGGTCTCGAACGCGCTGAGGTCGGTGTTTACCGCCTGCGGGGCAATCACGGTCAATGCGGCGTTGGCGTTGAGCAGGTTGCCCTTCGCTATCGCCGGAGGAATCGTCGATGCCGAACCGGGGCTGGCAACAACCGCAACCACGTTGCGGATGGCATCACTGGTGGTGCCCTCGAACGAATCGGCCGAGCGGGCGATGGAATTCCAAAGCACCGCTCCGCCGGCAGGTCGCATCTCGCGGATTTCCTGTGCGATCGACTGGTGGTCGGCCGTGAAGGGGATCAGGGCCTCAACCTCGGGGTTGCCGCCGCCACCACGAACCAGCATCACGCGGGTGTCCGCATCAAGGGTGTCGAGGTAGCGGAGTGCGGCGTCACGGACAGCGGACATACCGGCGACCAGATCGGCGGTGGTCGAGTCGTCGACAATCAGCACCGTGTAGGTGTCGAGCCGCGACTGCGCCGCGAAACGACCGGTGACAACGATCGGGGTGTCGTCAACGTCAACCGTGACGTCTGTCGTCAGTGGCGGGCTGTCCGGACGAACAACAACGGTGCCGGACGGACCGCGCAGATCGACCCGAAGAACATCGAGTTCCTCAGGTCCCTGTGCACTCAACGGCGCTGCCAGAAGCAACGACGCGAGCATGAGGAAGATCGACGCGACGGCCAGCAAACGGCCCTGCGTGGAGCGCTTCCGGGTCATCGCGCGCCTCCCGGACGGTTGGGCGTGAACACCTCGGCCCCAAGCTTGATGCCATGGTCGGCCAGCTTCTCGGCGAACTTCGGACGAACACCGGTCGGCTGCAAGGTTCCGAGCAGCTTCCCGTCATCACCCACGCCTGCGGCGAAGTCGAAGAGGAAGATGTCCTGGAGAATGATGACCTCACCCTCCATACCTTGAACTTCGGTGATGTGGGAGATCTTGCGAGAACCATCCCGCTGACGGCCGATCTGAATGATCAGGTCAACCGCAGAGGACATCTGCTCGCGAATCGCCTTCACCGGCAGGTCGTAACCCGCCATCATGGTCAGCGTTTCGATACGGGTCAGTGCGTCTCGAGGGGTGTTGGCGTGCACGGTGGTGAGCGAGCCGTCGTGGCCCGTGTTCATCGCCTGCAACATGTCGAGTGCTTCGCCGCCGCGGCACTCACCAACAACGATGCGGTCGGGCCGCATACGCAGGGAGTTCTTCACGAGCTCACGAATGGATACCTCGCCTTTACCCTCAACGTTCGGGGGGCGCGACTCCAAACAGAGCACGTGGTCCTGGCGAAGCTGAAGTTCCTTTGCATCCTCGATCGTGATTACTCGCTCACCCTCAGGGATGAACGACGACATGACGTTGAGAGTGGTCGTCTTACCGGAACCGGTACCACCGGAGATGATGACGTTGAGCTTGCCGACGATACAGGCCTGAAGAAAGCGGGCCGATGCCGGGGTCAACGTGCCGAAGCCAATGAGATCCTCGATGCCGAGTGGATCCTTCGAGAACTTACGAATCGTCAGGAACGGTCCACCAATGGCAAGCGGCGGGATAACGGCGTTCACACGAGAACCATCGGGAAGACGGGCATCACACAGCGGTGACGACTCGTCGATACGACGGCCGACCTGAGCAACGATCTTCTCAATAACTCGACGGAGGTGGTCCTCATCGAGGAAACGGACGGGGGCGAGCCCAGGCTTGCCAGCGCGCTCCACATAAACCTGGTCAGGTCCGTTGACCATGATTTCCGATACGGACTCATCATGAAGGAGCGGATCGATCGGGCCATAGCCCAACACATCGTTGGCAATCGACTCGATGAGCCGCTGCTTGTCGGCCATCGACAGCGGAACCCGCTCGTCGGCGACCGCCTGTTCGAGCTTGCCGTAGACAAGTGTCTTGAGCTCGCTCTCGGGCATGTCGCTGTCATACAGCGTCGACCCGAGGTCCTCGATCAGCCGGCTGTGCACCCGCTGGCGAAGCTCCTGAGCAGCGCTAACGGCCTGCTGTTGCTGCGCAGCCTGGTGTTGCTGTTGTTGAGCTGCGGCATCAACCGGTCCGTCTTGACCGCCTCCGCCTTGCACCTCTGATAGCCGTTGGTAGAGCGACATCCTGAATCTCCTCGATCACCGATTACGAAAGTTGATTGTTGGTGGAGCGTCAGCCCCGCTTGCGGCGAGCCTCTACGTCGGCGTCGCTGAGCAGGTCGGCCAATGCCCTAATGGACTTGGCGACGCCACTCTTCGGATGGGAATGAACAAAGGGAACACCCTTGTTCACCGATTGGGGTACGACCACGTCGCTGGGAATCAGCGCCTCGGCCTCAACCTGAAGCGTTCGCTCGACACCACCGATGTCGAGTTTCACCTTCGAGTTCGCACGGTTCAGGATCAGCCTCAGCTTCTCCATCGGCGTGTTCAGAAGACGCAGCGTTTGAAGGCCGATCTTCACGTTCTTGATGTTCGGGATGTCCATACCTGCAACGAGCAGGACGTCGTCGGACACTTCGACCAGGCCCAGCACCACATCGTTGAAGTAGGCCGGGGTGTCGATGACGACATGGCTGCAGAAGCGGCGAAGCACTTCGATGATCTTGACCATCTCCGGCGCGCCGATCTGATCGGCGAAGGCCGGCTCGAGCGGTGCGGGCAGAACCCGTAGACCCGAGGCTTCATGTGTCGACAGCAAGCTCTCCAGCAACGACGGATCGAGGCGATCAATATTGCCAACCGCATCAACGATCGTGTGGCTCGGAGCCAACTTCATCATCACGGCCACATCACCGAACTGCAGGTCGGCATCGACCAAGCAGACGGGTCCTTCGGAACGCTCAGCGAGCACAACCGCAAGATTGACCGCTATCACGGACTTGCCGGATCCACCCTTGGTGCTGAATACCGTGGTGACTCGGGCTCGGTGGCCCTCGCCGTCTCCACCATCGGTCATCGGGGCCAGCGGGGCAACGGTCGTGGGCCGCAGACTCTCCCCGACTCGCTCGATCGCTTCGACAATTTGGAGCGTGTCGCCCTGCAAAGTCAGAACGTCCTTGACTCCCGATCGGAGTGCGAGCTGAAGAATCGTGGTGGACAGTTCGTCAGCGACGAGCACGGTGCCAACGTCCGGACGTCCGCTGAGGTTCCGGTCGACGGCGCCGAGCACTTCTGCACTCGAACACGATGGGCCGAGAACAACAACCACAGGGTTGCCGTTCAGGCGTCCCATGACGTCTTCGAGACGCTCGAAGCCAGTTACACCTGGGCCGAGCCTCTCTTCCAAGTCGACGCGTACGGAGGGGACTTCTTCGACGACCGCTACTGCGAGCGGCGCCGATCCTCCCTCTGAGGCGTGGAAGTCAATTGCTGCCATGGTGATTATCCCTCATCGCTGGGGTCGTCGGTGTTTGCTGCTTGATCCGCCAGTGAATCGAAGAGCTCGTCCTCGAGGTTCTGATCGATGCTCTGCTCGGCCTCTGCTTCGGCGGCCTCAGCGAAGAGGTCGATGAATCCGGTGCGGCCATACGGCGTAACCAGTGAGGGGAGCTCGCCCGGCAGAGGAGCGTCGCTGAGGAAGTCCTCGTAGACGATGTTGGCCTGTGCGACCGGCTCCCAGCTGTCGGGAAGGAGTGCAAGCACCAGGTTGTTCTCCGGAACCGAGAGCAAACGCTGAGCAGCGTCGGCAGGAATGGCGAGGGTGATGTTCATGCCGCCGTCTTCGTCGCCTTCGACAACAACTGCGGTCTCCTCAGCGCCGGGGATACCGTCACCAACGAGGCGACCGTTGACGCCGATGATGCGGACGCCGCGGTAAAGGAATCGAGCGGGGCGTGAGTACGGAGTCTGGCGAGCGGCAGCGTCGAAGGCATCCTCGTCGCCGAGCTCGGTCTGGAACGGTTCGCCGAGCGTGATGATGTCCACGAAGTCGCCCGGTTCGACGAAGCCGCCGACGGCCCGGTTCTTCGGAACGGTGATCGAGATCGCGATCTGGTCGGCCTGGACCAGATCGGCGAAGGTTGTTTCGACGACCTCGGGATCAGCGAACAGACCCTGGACCAACACCTGGTTTGTCGCCAGGTTGGCCACCGCAACTCGTCCCTGGATCTGGGAGAGGTCGGTCACCGCATTGTCGGGTCGGAAGTTGCTTTCGATCTCTCGTTGCTCGAGGCGACCGGTGCGTACCACGTCGGATGCAGTCGTACCGGCGGGGATCTCTTGGGCGATCACCCAGACAGGAACCCGCTGTGCGTCCTGTCGGATCTCCCCCTCAACGTTCTGCACGTAGTTCAGAAGCAGGAAACCTGCCAGCGCTCCAATCAGAATGGAGCCAATCAACATCAGTATCTTTCGCGATCCCACGACAACCTCGTTTGTTCGACCGTTTGGTCACTTGTTCCGTTATGAAAGTTGTCGGTCGTTGGATGCGGTAGTTGAGCAGAAGCTCGTCGAATTTGAAGAAGCCCGCAAAAGCAGAACCGCCGCCCCAGCGGGGCGGCGGTTCGTTTCGGGTTGGTGTGATGCGGCTACGCGTCGGCGGCAGGCTCCGCGTCCTCGGCCGGAACGGCCGCAGGTTCGGCCGACGCTGCTGCTTCGAGCTCTTCCTCGGTACCACCAGGAACCGGGGCATCCACGCCCTGCTCGGCGAAGTACTCCTCCCATGCTTCCTGGGCTTCGCTGTACTCGGCGCCGATGTAGTTGCCCTGATCGTCGTAGGCATGTTCGCCGAAGTGCTCCTGGTATTCCGCAGCAACAACACCACCTTCAGCAGCCTGCTTGATCGACAGGCTGATGCGGCGTCGCTGGAGGTCGAGGTCGCTGCTCTTGACCCAGAGTTCCTCACCTGGAGTAACTACCTGCTCGGGAAGGTCGACGTGGTGTGCCGACATCTCGCTGATGTGCACAAGACCCTCGATGCCGTCGCCAACCTGGACGAACGAACCGAACGGAACCAGTTTCGTGACCCGTCCGTAGACGAGCTCGCCCGCCCGGTGTTCGTTGGCAAATTCCTGCCATGGATCGGCCTGTGTGGCCTTGAGCGAGAGGCTGATGCGCTCCCGGCTCAGATCGACCTCGAGAACCTCGACCTCGATCTCGTCGCCGACAGTGACGACCGAACCTGGGTGATCAACATGCTTCCAGGAGAGCTCGGAGACGTGGACGAGCCCGTCCATGCCGCCAAGGTCGACGAATGCACCGAAGTTGACCACGGAGGACACGACACCCGAGCGGCGCTCGCCCGGCTTGAGGTTGTCGAGGAACTCCTCGCGCTGTTCGCGTTGGGTCTCTTCGAGCCAGCCACGGCGGGACAGAACGACGTTGTTGCGGTTCTTGTCGAGCTCGATGATCTTGGCCTCGATCTCCTTGCCGACATACGGCTGAAGATCGCGTACTCTGCGAAGCTCCACGAGTGATGCCGGGAGGAATCCGCGCAGGCCGATGTCCACGATCAGGCCACCCTTGACGACCTCAATGACGTTGCCCTTGACAATGCCGTCGGCTTCCTTGACCTCTTCGATCTTGCCCCACGCACGCTCGTACTGGGCCCGCTTCTTGGAGAGGACCAGACGCCCTTCCTTGTCTTCCTTCTGGAGGACGAGAGCTTCGATGCTCTCCCCCATCGACACGATCTCGAACGGATCCGCGTCGTTGCGGATTGAAAGCTCCCGAGCGGGAATGACGCCCTCGGCCTTGTAGCCGATGTCGAGCAGAACTTCGTCGCGATCGATCTTCACGACCGACCCTTCGACGAGTTGGCCGTCTTCGACGGTGACCATGGAAGCGGAGTACGCCTCGTCAAGCTCGGCTTCGCCGACGTTGTTGTCGGTGATCTGGCGGGGAATGTAATTGCCTTCGGCGTCGAAAGTGCCGAATTCTGATGTTGCTACGTCTGACATGAAAGTTGATCTCGGATACAGGTAGGGAATATGGACACGGGGAGTACACAGCCCCGAGTTGCCGAAAAACGGCACCAGATAAGGCTATTGAGTTCTCGCCTCAGATGCGCCTGTTTTCAGCTTTTTGCGTCGGCCCAGGTGGGGCCGAAGGCGAGGTTCACCTCTAGTGGCACCCGTAGTTCGAAGGCTTCGCCCATGATTCTTGGGGTCAGTTGGGCCATCTGGTCGTGTTCCTCGGGTACCACTTCGAGAATCACTTCGTCGTGAACCTGGAGGATCAGGCGTGATTTTGTGGCGTTCTCACGGAGTTCACGGTCGAGATTCACCAACGCGACCTTGAAGATGTCCGCGGCCAACCCCTGAATTCCGGCGTTCATTGCCTGCCGTTCGCCTGCCTGACGGATCCGAAAGTTCCCTGACGCGAGCTCAGGGATCTTTCGGCGACGACCAAACAGCGTCTCCGTATATCCCCGCTCCCGCGCTTCGGCGACCGTTTTGTCCATGTATTCGCGCACTGCCGGAAAAGCCTCGAAGTATGCGGTGAGAATCGTCGCAGCCTCGTCTGTCGCAATACCAAGCCGCTGACCGAGGCCGTACGCCTCCATGCCGTAGGCCAGCCCGTAAGACACCATCTTGGCTTTGGAACGTTGCTCGATCGTGACCTTGTCCGACTCGACATCGAAGACACGCGACGCGGTGGCGTTGTGGATGTCGTCCCCTGCCTCAAAAGCGGCGATGAGTCCCGGATCCTCTGCAAGATGGGCGATACACCGAAGTTCGATCTGGTTGTAGTCAGCGACGAGCAACTCGTAGCCATCCGCCGGAACAAATGCCTTGCGGAACTCGCGGCCCATCTCCGAGCGCACGGGAATGTTGTGCAGGTTCGGTGCATCGGAGCTCAGACGACCCGTTCTCGCGACCGTCTGGTTGAACGTCGCTCGAATGCGATCACCCTCCCCCACCTCGGACAACAACCCCTCACCGTACGTCGACCGGAGCTTCTCCACCTCGCGGTAATCCAGCAGGTGTTCGATGATCGGATGTTCACCCCGGAGCTTCTCGAGCGATGCGGCATCCGTGGAGTACCCGGTTTTGGTCTTCTTCTGAGGGGTCAACTCCAGCTTCTCGAAGAGAATTTCGCGGAGCTGTTTCGTCGAGTTGGTGTTGAATTCCTCGCCCGCGTCCTCGTGAATCAGCGCCCGCAGGCGGTTCACCTCCGATGTCAGGTGATCGCGCAGACGCGTCAGTTCGGCGACGTCGACGCCGATCCCAATTGCCTCCATACGGGCCAGAACAGAGATCAGCGGAACCTCGATATCGGTGTTCAGCTCCGCCAGTCCTTGCGCCTCCATCGCTCCATTGAGGGGTTCCATGAGTCGATCCACGGCGAGCGCATTACGGCCCGCAAGAACCGACGTGTCCACGGAGGTTTCACCGAAGTCGAGCTGCCCGCTGGCGGCGGGCCCTGGTTCGGGCAGTTCACACTCCGTGTATCGAAGCAGGACCTCCCGCAGGTCGTAACTCGCTTCGGCCGGATCGAGAAGGTACGCAGCGATGGCCGAGTCGAGCGCCAGCGACGGCACCTCTACTCCAACGGTGAGCCAGCTTCGATAGATGGCCTTTGCGTCGTGGAGCGCGACGCCGTGGTCTCCTCCGAGCGCTCCCAAGGCGCTCGCCACGGCCTCGTCGGTGAGCTGCGATTGGGGCACCCATACCACCGAAGCCGCTTCGCCATCTTTGACCACTGCGACACCAGCCGACGCGTTGTCTTCGTCGTACCCGATGGCGACGGGCGCATCGCTGGTGATGCCGGCGAGTTGTTCGGCCGTTGCGGCCGGAGTGTCGAAAGTCTCCACTTCGGGCTCGAGGACGGTGCGTTCCACCCGGTCGACGGAGCCCCCAATTACCTCCGCCAGGCGTTCGTGCAACGATCGAAACTCAAGAAAGTCGAAGAGCCGTTTGATCTCGTCGTGATCGGGCTCGCCCATCTGCAGCTCGTCGAGCTCCGCGTCGACCGGTGCGTCACGGACCAGCTCCATCAACTCCAGGTTCATCCTGGCCTGCTCCTCGTTCTCCTCGAGGTTCTGTCGCAGCTTCGGGGTTTGGTCTTCGGTTGCGTCGAAGATGCCATCAAGGCCCCCGTAGGTGTTGATCAACTTGGCGGCGGTCTTCTCACCCACCCCGGGGACACCAGGCAGGTTGTCACTCTTGTCGCCCCTCAGCGCCGCATAGGACACATAGTCGGACGGCTTCACACCGGTTCTCTCGAGGATCCCTTTCTCGTCATACAACGCGTAGTCCGACACACCGCGCTTGTTGTAGAGGACCTTGATGAACGGGTCCTCGACGAGCTGATAAGAGTCGCGGTCGCCGGTGACGATGATGACCGCACGTTTCTGGTCACGAGCTCGTGTCGCCAAGGTGGCGAGAATGTCGTCCGCCTCATAACCCTCCAGCTCGATCACCGGAATGTTGATGGCGTCGACCACCTCGCGAACCAGACCCATCTGCTGGCGCAGGATGTCGGGGGCGGACTCACGGGTCGCCTTGTACTCGGGATTGGCCTTGTGCCGGAAGGTGGGCTTGGGCAGATCGAACGTGATGACCACACCGGAAGGCTCGTGGTCGCGCAACAGGTTGATCAG
>Ga0265309_10001362_pt1 | contig 10631 bp, 8 predicted proteins | sample Helome_FD_192492 | JGI IMG/M metagenome (GOLD analysis project Ga0265309, IMG submission 192492) | Marine sediment microbial communities from subtidal zone of North Sea - Hel_20160524 (Illumina Assembly) | ecosystem: Environmental > Aquatic > Marine > Subtidal zone > Sediment ...
GGGCCCACTGGCTGCAGCATGAAGCCTTTGACGTTAACACCCATTTCATCCCACAGGCGGTCATACAGCTCCCTGCCACCGCCGAACTGGAACCAGCTCAGGAACGCGATGTTATCGAGACCGACACCGGCACCCGCAACAGGCGCGCCGAACAGGTTAGCTGCAACGTGCTTGCCAGCCCAATAGTGTGTCCAGGCAAAGCCACCTTCAACGAGCCCCGCGTCGACGGCATCAATGATGTCTCGTGGTCCGACAACGGCACCTGCTGGCAGAACTTCGATGGTGAGCGAGCCATTGGTCAGCGCTGCGACATCGTTACCGAACTCCTTCAACATAACGACTTCGTCAGCTGAGGTGGGTAGCACCGACTGGATACGCAAGACCTTGTCAGCCGCCATGGCAGACGATGCCATGAGTGCCAAGGCCGCTGCACAGGCAGCTATATATTTAAGTTTGAACATTATCTACTCCTCTAATTAAGAATACCTTCGTTATGTTATGCATCGCGAGGCTGAAGGCAGCGCCCCGGAGCTTATTGGGCCGGCGGACCGACCCGAGTTCAATGCCGAAAATCTACAAGAATTAGTTTAAATGAGACTCCCAGTCTCGATATTACAACTTTTTGCGGTTGAGTAACAGAGCTAAATACCTATAAATTTCGGTATCCCCAAAACCGAGCTTGATGGAGCTATTTAGAGTAGAGCCACCTAACAGGTTCGTTAACGGGTCTTAAATGAGAATATTTGTTCCATTTTAGTGACGCTTATTGTATCGTCGAATTGAAACATATAACGATAAGGGACTCGTGGATCAATTCGACTATATCGTCGTTGGCGCCGGATCGGCTGGCTGCGTGCTCGCCAATCGGCTGTCGTCGAATCCGGCGCACAAAGTGCTGTTAGTCGAGGCCGGGGGCAGGGATTTAAGCCCCTGGCTGCACATACCGGTCGGCTATTTCAAAACTATGCATAATCCCGGTTTCGACTGGTGTTACCTGACCGAACCGGACCCGGGTATCGCCGGACGTCGGCTGCAGTGGCCCCGGGGTAAAGTGCTCGGTGGGTCGAGTGCGCTCAACGGTTTGCTCTACGTGCGCGGTCAGCCGGAGGATTACAATCGCTGGGCCGAGCTGGGTAATCCTGGCTGGAGTTTTCGAGAGGTACTACCGTACTTCAAGAAATCCGAAGACAATGATCGTGGCGCCGACGAGTTTCACGGTGTGGGTGGGTTGCAAAAGGTGTCGGACCTGCGCCTGCGACGACCGATTGCCGAACATTTTATCCAGGCCGCGACCGAAATCGGTATTCCTTTCAACGAGGATTACAATGGTGCCGAGCAGGAGGGAGTCGGTTATTTTCAACAGACCGCGTATCGGGGTTTTCGCTGGAGTACCGCGAAGAGTTTCCTCCGACCCGCCAAAAAACGGCCGAATCTCCGGGTGTTGACCAACGCCCAGGCAACCGGGCTGATCCTGGAGGGAAAACGGGTAACCGGGCTGCAGTATCGGCAGGGCGGCCAGCAACGCTCGGCGATGGCCAGTGCCGAAGTCATCCTCAGCGCCGGCGCGATCAATTCGCCGCAGATTTTGCAGTGTTCCGGTATCGGTGATCCCGACCAACTGAAAGCCGTGGGGGTCGAAACACAGCATGCGCTCCCCGGGGTCGGCAAGAACCTGCAGGATCACCTGCAGATCCGTCTCGTGTTCAAGACTAACAAGCGCACCCTCAACGATGAGTTGAACAATTGGGTAAAACGCATGCTGGTGGGCATGCAGTATGTGCTGACCCGAACCGGGCCTTTGACCCTGGCCGCCAGCCAGGTCGCGATTTTTACCCGCTCCAGCGATGCGGTGCAGCGTCCCGATATCCAGTTCCACATGCAGCCCCTGTCGGCGGACAAACCCGGTGATGGCGTGCATCCCTTCTCGGCGTTCACCTCGTCGGTCTGCCAGCTCCGACCACACAGCCGGGGCACTGTTGCGATCAAGTCACCGGACCCGCTGCAGGCGCCGGCGATGATGCCCAATTATCTCTCCGACGAGCGCGACTGCGAGGTCGCCGTCGGCGGTATTAAAGTCGCCCGACGTATCTGCGAAGCACCGTCTCTGCGAAATTGTGTCATCGATGAGTATGTGCCGGGTCGGCAGTTTCAGACCGATGCGGAATTGCTCGAGGCCGCGCGTAATTACAGCCAGACAATCTACCATCCGACCAGTACCTGTAAAATGGGGGTCGATGCGGACGCGGTGGTCGATCCGGAGTTGCGTGTACATGGACTCGATGGATTGCGTGTAGTCGATGCTTCGATCATGCCGGAGATCGTATCCGGCAACACCAATGCGCCGACAATCATGATTGCGGAGAAGGCAGCCGACATGATTCTGGGGAAAAAGTGGTAATTTGGTTGCAATACCGTTTAAAATTGCAAAAATGAGACTCTGAGTATCATTATAACAAACGAATGACTATATAGTTATTGAGATAGATAAATGAGTATCGAAATTGTAAAGAAGGCTAGCAAAACCTCGGCTACGGGTGAGGATGACACCGCGCAAATCGTGCGCAGCATGTTGCAGGAAATCGAGGAGGGCGGCGAGGCGAAAGCGCGAGAGTACGCGCAAAAACTCGATGGCTGGGACAAGGAGATCATCCTCAGTCGTGTCGAAATCGACGCCGCAATTGCATTGGTGCCGGAGCAGGCCAAACTGGATATCCAGTTTTCGCATCAACGTGTCAAGGCTTTTGCCGAGGCGCAGCTCGCCAGCATGAGCGAGTTCGAAACCGAGCTGTCGCCCGGGCTGTTTGCAGGTCAACGGCTGATTCCGGTTAATACCGCGGGCTGTTACGTACCGGGCGGGCGTTACGCGCATATTGCCTCGGCAATTATGAGCATCACCACCGCCAGGGTTGCCGGTGTCAAACAGGTGATCGCCTGTTCACCGACGCATCCGGATCGGGGGGTACATCCCGCGATCGTTTATGCCGCCGACCTGGCTGGCGCAGATACGATTCTCTCCATGGGCGGCGTGCAAGGTATTGCCGCGATGGCCTTTGGTCTTTTTACCGGTCACCCGGCCGATATCCTGGTCGGGCCCGGTAATCGTTTTGTCGCCGAGGCCAAGAGAATTCTGTTCGGGCGTGTGGGTATCGACTTGTTTGCCGGCCCCACCGAAATCCTGGTGATTGCGGATGACTCGGCAGATCCGGAAATCGTCGCTTCCGACCTGGCCGGCCAGGCCGAACACGGTCTCGATTCACCCGCATGGCTGGTTTCCACCTCGGCGCAATTGGCACAGCAGGTCATCGATTTGATGCCGAAGTATATCGAGCGAATGGCCGAGCCCAATCGTTCAACAGCCGAGAGCGCCTGGCGCGATTATGGCGAAGTAGTGGTGGTCGATAGCCGCGAAGAGGCCGTCAAGATCAGTGATGATTACGCACCGGAGCACCTCGAGGTTCAGTGTGAAGATCTTGACTGGTGGTTGCAGCATTTAAGCAACTATGGCTCGTTGTTTCTCGGCGAGGAAACCACGGTCGCCTACGGTGATAAGTGTTCCGGTACCAATCATATACTGCCGACCAAGGGGGCTGCGCGCTATACCGGGGGCCTTAGTGTCAGCAAATTCATCAAGGTTCTGACCTGGCAGCGCATGACCGAGGCAGCCAACCGGGAAGTGGGTGCGGTTACCGCGCGGATTTCACGCTCCGAAGGTATGGAAGGCCATGCACGGTCCGGGGACGATCGACTGTACAAGTATTTTCCCGGAGAGGAATTCGATCTGGGTATCGAGTAAAATCTCGCCATGCCTGATATTCTCGACCAGTTCAAACTAGCCGGTAGTAACTTTGTTGTGACCGGGGCGAGTTCCGGGATCGGCCGCGCCATGGCCGGATTCCTAGCACGGGCGGGGGCCGGTGTGGTGCTGATTGCGCGGCGCGAAGCCGCGTTGGTCGAGGCTGTCAATGAAATAAATTCTGATACGGAAAAAGCCAGCTACGTGGTAGCGGACCTTGAACAGCGTGAGCAACTTGCTGATATCGCCGCGCAATGCAAGTCGTCAGTCAAAACCGGTCGTATCGATGGTGTCGTCAATGCTGCGGGGCTCAATCTGCGCGAGCCTGTCGACCAGGTATCGATCGAAAGCTGGGATGCAACCCTGAATCTCAATCTTTCTGTCCCATTTTTCTTTACGCGCGAATTTGTGCCGGAAATGCGCAGTCATAATTATGGTCGCGTGATCAACATCGCTTCCTTGCAATCGACGCGAGCCTTTCCCAATGGCTTGCCCTACGGTGCTTCCAAGGGTGGCATCTGCCAGTTAACCCGGGCCATGGCAGAAGCCTGGTCACGTCACGGTATTTGCTGTAATGCGCTGGCGCCGGGATTTTTCCCAACCGAGCTTACGGCCCCGGTATTTGATGATTCCGTAAGCCGGGATCGGTTCGCGCAACAGACTGCCATCGGGCGTAATGGAGAACTTGAAGACCTGTCGGGGGCGACACTGTTTTTTGCATCGCCGGCGTCGGGTTATATTACCGGCCAGACCCTGGCCATTGATGGAGGATTCACCGCAAAATGAAAGCACTGGTTTACACCGCCAACGAGGAAATGACTTACCGTGACGAACCGGAGCCCGTGGCCGGGCATGGCGACGCGCTGATTGCGATCGAGTCGGTCGGTATTTGCGGCTCGGACATGCATGCCTATCTCGGGCATGATGAACGTCGCGTACCCCCGTTGATACTCGGTCACGAAGCGGTAGGCACCGTGCTTGAAGGGTCAAGTGCCGGTCAGCGAGTGGTGTTGAACCCGTTAATTACCTGCGGCGTCTGTGACGAATGCCTGGGTGGACGCCAGAATCTTTGTGCCAGCCGGGATTTGATCGGCATGTACCGAGCCGGTGCCTTTGCCGAAAAGATTGCGATCCCGGAAACAAACCTGATTCCGGTGCCCGAGGGAATGCCGGGTGAGCATGCGGCCCTAACGGAGCCGGGCGCGACTGGTCTGCATGCAGTGCTGCTCGCGGAGCGGATCGTCAGTCGGCCCTTGAGCGAATCATGCGCGCTGGTGATTGGCGCCGGTTCGGTCGGTTTATTGACCGCGTTGATATTACGCGACAAGGGGGTTGGGGAAATCGTCGTGGCAGAAACCAATGCGTTGCGTCGTGAACTGGTCGAGCAGCATTGCGATTTTAAGCTACTTGATCCAACACGGGAAAAGCCTGCTGAGCAACACTTCGATTGCGTTTTTGACGCGGTCGGTGGTGCGGTAACGCGCGAGCAGGCGGTGATTGCAACCCGTTCGGGCGGCGTCATCGTTCATATAGGGCTGATGGACAACAAGGGTTCGATGGACGTGCGTGCCATGACCTTGCGTGAAATTACTTTCGTTGGTGCCTACACCTATACCCCGGTCGATTTGCGCGCCACGCTGGCGAAATTGAACAGCGGTGCACTGGGCAGCCTGGGCTGGATCGAGCAGCGTCCGCTCGATGCGGGGGCAGCGGCTTTCGCAGATCTGCTGCAGGGGAAATGTGCGGCACCGAAAGTAGTCTTGAGAACTGGTCAGACTTGATAATACCCCAACCCCACCATGAGAACCGAAGGTGATACCCGTTACCAGCCGCAATATTCTATGGCGTAAGCGAGCGGACGATTTTTTATTCGCAGGCTTTAGCGGTTAACACTCAGGTGTTGGTTTTAACCTTGATCACGGCTTCATGCCAGTCGGCAAGCAACAGGTTGCGCTGGCGGGAATCCATTCCAGGGTCAAATTCGCGCTCTGCCTGCCAGCGGCTCGCGATATCGTCAAGCGAAGTGAACAGGCCGATCTGCAAGCCGGCGAGGTAGGCGGCACCGAGCGCAGTGGTTTCGGTTACAACCGGACGTTCGACGATGATGTCGAGCATGTCGGCGAGAAATTTACACAGCCAGTTATTCTGAACCATGCCACCATCGACGCGCAGCCGCGTCGGTACGATGCCGTCACGGCGCTTGGCCTCCAGCAGATCGAAGGTCTGGTAGCAGATCGACTCAAGCGTGGCGCGAGCCAGCTCGGCCGGCCCGGTATCACGTGTGATACCGAATATTGCGCCACGTGCATCCGGGTCCCAATGGGGAGCGCCGAGCCCGGTAAACGCCGGCACCAGGTAGACCCCGTTATTGGAATCCAACGACTCGGCCATCGCCTCGGTTTGATGGGCAGTGTCGATGATGCCGATGCCATCTCGCAACCATTGCACCGCAGCCCCGGCAACGAAAATCGAGCCTTCCAGCGCGTAAGTTGTTTTTCCATCGAGCCGGTAACCGACCGTGGTTAATAATTTGTTGTTCGACTCCAGCGCCTGCTCACCGGTATTCAGCATCATGAAACAGCCGGTACCATAGGTGCTCTTGATCATGCCGGGTTCGAAGCAGGCCTGTCCAACGAGTGCGGCCTGTTGGTCTCCGGCTACGCCTGCGATCGGAATTTCCGCGTCGAGCAAGGTTTTATTCGTTATGCCGTAATCGGCGGCACAGTCGCGCACCTCGGGTAATAGCGATTCGGGCACGGCCAGCATCTCGAGTAGTTCGGTATCCCATTGTTGCGTATGGATATTAAACATCAATGTGCGTGATGCGTTGGTAGCGTCGGTGGCATGCACCTTGCCGCCGGTCAGGCGCCAGATCAAAAAGCTGTCAATTGTGCCAAACGCGAGTTCTCCCTTCTCCGCGCGTACCCGAGCACCGTCGACGTTGTCGAGAATCCAGTTAACCTTTGTGCCTGAAAAATAAGGATCGAGCAGCAGGCCGGTTTTGGCGGTAACCATGGTCTCCAGATTCTGGGCGCGTAGAGATTCGCAGTAATCAGCAGTGCGGCGGTCCTGCCACACGATCGCGTGGTAGATTGGCTCGCCGCTGGAACGGTCCCACACCACCGTGGTTTCGCGCTGGTTGGTAATACCGATCGCGGCGATGTTGCGCTCCTCGGCACTTGCCTTTGCCAACGCCTCGCGCACTACCGTAAGCGTCGTGGTCCAGATTTCCTCGGCGTTATGTTCGACCCAACCGTCCCTTGGGAAATGCTGGGAGAATTCCTTTTGCGCGGTAAAACTGGCGTGCCCATTTTCATCGAACAGCATTGTCCGCGAACTGGTAGTGCCCTGATCGATGCTGAGAATATATTGACACATGAACCCCCCTATGCTGTCGTCCCACTAAAATCCGGGATCTTGCAATGGTGCCATTATATCGAGATTCCCGCCGGGCCGCGTAGGCTTACTCGGGAACGGCTCTATTCTGAAAAATATTCATCGAAACGCTGCCTGGCCTCGTCCCCGAATAGTTTTTCGCAGGCCTCGAGCAATCCTGCCGATTGCCGCAGTGTGTCGCGTGATACCAGTAACTCAATCTTGGAGCGTCGGCGCAGATAATCTTCCAGTTTGACGATCATTTCGTGTTCTACCAGGTAATTGATTTCACAGCGCCGGATCCCTGCGTTTTCGATCAACGGGTCGCACAACGAAGGATCCCGCTCGATCGCGTCGAGCATCACGTCGGCATTGGCTCCGTAGCGTCGCCACAATCTTGTGCTCAATATTTCACCCGTATCGTTGGCGACGATTTCGTCGAGGCCGAGATCGCGTGCGCGCTTGAAAAACGCATCGTGTGCAGACCGATCGGGTTCTCCATACCATTTACCGGTTTGTTTCAGAGTCAGCCCCAGCCTGGATACACAATCACAAATTTCGTTACCCACATTGAGACAATCGGTTAACTTCCCTCCGAAAACGCTAATGTGGTTTTGCTCTGCTTTCATCTCGATAACATGTTTGCGCGACATGCGCTGGACTTCGACTGAAGCTTCACTGGTTTTTTGGGTTGCCAGTGGTCGCACCCCACAGCGTTCCGCAATAATATCGTCACGGGTTAACGGAGTTGGTAAATCAAGCCGTGCATTGATATTGGATAACACGAACTCGCGGTCCTCATCGGTCACCTCGGTGACTGGATCATCAACCCGAGTATCGGTGGTGCCGATGCAGGTCCGGTTCGCCATCGGTATTGCGAAGAACAGGCGTTCGTCGTCGGCAAAAAATGCGAGCACGCGGTGGCCGTCAGATATTTGAGGTACGATCAGGTGAATGCCCTTCGATAACAGATGGCGATGTTCAGTTTCGATTCCAGTAAGCTCATTGAGACTATCGACGAAACTACCAGCCGCGTTGATCAAAATCTTCGAACGGATCGTAAACTGACTGCCACTTACCTGATCTTCTACCGCGGTTGTCCAGTAGCCATCTGAATCACGTGTCGAGCCCTTCGATTCAACATAGTTGGCGGCAATACAGCCCTTGTCCATCGCGCGGCGCACGAAGTTGAACACGAAGCGTGCATCGTTATCGTGCAGAAAGGCATCCGAGTACTCGATTCCGGCACTGCTGATGAAGGTGTTAATCAGAGGTTCGATATGCTTGATCTGACGTGGCGAAACCAGCCTGGGTGTTCGGGTCTTGCCTCTTCCCAACAGCCAGTAGAGCCAGGTGCTGAGTAGAATCAGCCAGGGGTGAAAGCGAAACTGTTTATTGACCGTCATCAGGAAACGGATTTCCTTGACGGTGGATGGAAAATTCTCGAGTAGCTCGTTGCGCGACTTGCACAGTCCTGCGACGAGGCCGAATTCATAACCCTCCATGTACTTGATGCCACCCCAGACCAGGTTGGAAGATTGCTGGCTGGTAAAACCGGCAAAATCGCGTGCATCGATTAACGCGACGCGGACGCCACGGGCCGCTAACGCGGCGGCTGAGACTGCACCGTTAATGCCGCCGCCAACAATCAGGGCATCAAATTCTTCGTTCTCGAGGCGCTTGATGTTGGTGTTTCGCAGTTCCATTTATTTTTTTTGTTCTAGGGCGCTTAGGTGGTATCACCTCAGGCCTTATTGAATACAAATACAACCCAGCCGATGGACAGTGCCAGGCCGCCCCATAACGGCGTCCCAAAAAAGGCAAGCCATCCCATCTGGATGAATCCCGTGCCTATCCAGGAAATGAATAATCGATCGCCACGGGTTGTGTCGATTCCAAAAACACCCCGACGTGGATTTCCCCCGGGGCTGAATTTTTCCCAGACACCCATGGCGACAATGGAAGCTACGACGGCGATAAAAAACGCAATGCTCGGCCAGGTCCAGGCCATCCAGGATAAATTCATGACGACGTCTCCATCGGCTTAAACCCGTCCCAGGGCAAAGCCCTTGGCGATGTAATTGCGCACGAAATAAATGACGAAGGCGCCGGGGATAATGGTCAGCGAACCGGCAGCGGCCAGCAGGCCAAGTTCGTAACCCGAAGTGCTCGCGGTTCTTGTCATGGTCGCGGCAATGGGTTTGGCGTTAACCGAGGTCAGGGTCTGCGCCAGCAATAGCTCCACCCACGAGTACATGAAGCAGAAAAACATTGTAACCCCGATTCCGGCGGCAATCGTGGGAATGAAAATACGCACAAAAAATCGCCAGAAAGAGTAACCATCGAGATAAGCGGTTTCATCGAGCTCTTTCGGGATCCCGGACATGAAGCCTTCGAGAATCCAGACCGCGAGGGGAATATTGAACAGGCAATGCGCAAGTGCAACCGCGAGATGGGTATCAAATAGTTCAATCGCCGAGTAAAGCTGGAAGAAGGGTAGCGCAAACACCGCCGGTGGTGCCATACGATTGGTTAATAACCAGAAAAACAGGTGTTTGTCGCCGAGAAAACGATAGCGTGAAAACGCGTAGGCCGCAGGTAAGGCTACCCCGACCGAGATGAAGGTATTGATGACCACGTAAATCAACGAATTGATGTAACCGTTATACCAGGTTGGGTCGGTAAAAATTTTTATGTAGTTTTCGAGCGTGAACTGTTGTGGGAAAAACGAAAATCCGCCCAGGATTTCGTTGGTGGTTTTAAACGACATTGACAGCAATCCGTAAATAGGCAACATCAGGAACAGGATATAAAGCGTTGGCACAATCCATTTTTTGTTCATCGCTATTGCTCCTCGTTACGCATCATGACGGTGTAAAACACCCAGCAAATCAGCAGTACGACCAGGAAGTAAATCAATGACATCGCCGCCGCAGGCCCGAGGTCAAATTGTCCCAGCGCGATCTTGACCAGATCGATCGATAGAAAAGTAGTGGTATTGCCGGGGCCGCCACCGGTTAAAACGAAAGGTTCGGTATAGATCATGAAACTGTCCATGAAGCGCAACAGGATCGCGATCGTCAGCACGCGTTTCATTTTCGGCAACTGGATATAGCGAAACACGGCCCAGCCACTGGCGCCATCGATGCGCGCGGCCTGGTAGTAGGCGTCCGGAATCGAACACACGCCGGCGTAACACAGCAATACCACCAGCGAGGTCCAGTGCCAGACATCCATCAATACGGTCGTCATCCACGCCGACACGGGTTGCTGGGTGAAATTGTAATCAAAACCCATCGAGTTCAAGCTATAGCCGAGCAGGCCGATGTCGGGCAGCGCGAAAATATTCCACATCGCCCCCACCACGTTCCACGGGATTAATAGCGGCAATGCCATCAGCACCAGGCACACCGAGACCCAGGGTCCCTTGCGTGGCATCGACAGTGCCACTGCGATTCCGAGC
>Ga0265309_10001364_pt1 | contig 10627 bp, 10 predicted proteins | sample Helome_FD_192492 | JGI IMG/M metagenome (GOLD analysis project Ga0265309, IMG submission 192492) | Marine sediment microbial communities from subtidal zone of North Sea - Hel_20160524 (Illumina Assembly) | ecosystem: Environmental > Aquatic > Marine > Subtidal zone > Sediment ...
CAGTAGAAATCCCGGCGATCTCGCTTAAAGATCTCACGGCAGGGTATTTCCCATCTTCATCACGTATAAACTCGAAGGCTACAGCCGTAATGCGTTTTTTGGCAAGAGTTTCAAAGTATTCCTTGCTCTGGGTTTTGATCTGCAGAGCGGAAATGAGGGTTGTTTGCGGATTTATCAATTCAATTTCCGCCAGGGTGGGGGGCTCTACTTTCAGAATAATAGGGCAGGAGAACACCTTTTTGGTATCCCTGGTGATCTTAGCCCCTGCATTCGTATAGTCAAGGTCTGAGAAATTAGATCCTTCTCCGGCATTGGATTCAATCAATACCCGATGCCCATGCGCTGTAATCGCATTGACAGCGTCCGGAGTCAGGCAAATACGTTTTTCCTGATACTGATTTTCCTTAGGAATGCCAATGTATAATTCGCCCTTTTGGGCTAATATTTCCAGCATTTCTTCCTGAGGTAGCAACTGCTGTTTACTAAAAGGGGAAGAAGGTTGATCCATATGATATTAGGCATACCTGACTAGAGGGGTTCTTTCAAATTTACAACTTTTAACAAAAGACGACAACAGGCAGGGAACCGATATTATTTTTCTTTCTGATAAGTAAGTTGTCGCGTATGAGTGTCTATGACATCAATATAAACATCTGCCCGGTCATCAGGGAGGTAAGGCACTATTTTATCTGGCCACTCCATAAAGATCCAACAGCCCTGTTCCAGGTAGGCTTCGAATCCGATATCCAGTACTTCCACCGGGTCTTCTAAACGATAAAAATCAAAATGATACGCCAATAGGCCTCCAGCTTTTGAATGGTATTCATTCACGAGTCCGAATGTTGGGCTTTGAACACTATCGGGACTTTCAAGTACTTGCATCAAGGCCTTTATCAAAGTTGTTTTACCCGCACCCATCGGTCCGTGAATCGCCCATGTCTTGTGGGATATCTCAGACACTAAGGTTTCAGCTAACTTTCTGACCTCATCTAAAGTATACGTGATTTTCACAACTATTTCGGAGATAAAACAATAAAAGGGATAACCATTTCTTCCAGGGAAACCCCTCCGTGCTGGAAGGTATTCCTGTAATAACTCACATAATGATTAAAATTGTTCGGATAGGCGAAGAACAAATCATTTTTTGCAAAAATAAAAGAACTACTCATAGTTATGCGAGGCAGATAAAAATCTCCGGGAACCGGGGCTTCTACAACATCCTTTTGCTCATATGTCAGGCTTCTGCCTGTTTTGTAGCGCAGATTTAAGCTAGTCTCTTTATCTCCGATGACCTTGGAAGGTTGTTTTACATTGATAGTACCATGGTCTGTAGTGATGATCAGACGCATACCCATCAGCTGTGCCTGTTGTATGATGTCCAATAGAGGGGAATTCTTAAACCAGCTTTGAGTAAGCGAACGATACGCCTTATCATTAGAAGCCAATTCCTTGATCACTTCCATTTCCGTTTTGGAATGAGAGAGCATGTCCACAAAATTATAGACGATCACAGTGAGGTCGTTCTCCTTTTGAGATTTAAAATTCTGTGCAAGATTCTTTCCTTGCCTTAAGGAACTGATCTTGTGGTACTCCCATTTCAGGTCCAATCCCAGCCGTTTGATCTGGGCGTCCAGAAATTTATCCTCAAACATATTTTTCCCGCCCTCATCGGTATCATTCTTCCACCAATCCGGATACTTTTTCTCCATTTCAGAGGGCATGAGTCCGGAGAATATTGCATTTCGTGCGTACTGTGTAGCCGTAGGCAGGATGCTGTAAAAAGGCCTCTCAGATTCCTTCCTGTAGAAGGTAGATAAGATCTCTTCAAAAGCGAACCACTGATCGTAACGCAAATTGTCTATGACAACACAGAGCGTAGGGCCTTTGTCTAATTCAGGGACTACCCAGGATTTAAATAAAGTGTGCGACATAACAGGCTTATCTTCACCATGCAGCCATCCTTCATAGCGTCGCTCTATAAATTTACCAAACTGTGAATTCGCTTCCAGTTTTTGCGACTCCAGTATCTCAAACATGCCACTGTCTTCGATCTCTTCCAGCTGGAGTTCCCAATAGATCAATCTCCGATAAAGATCTGCCCACTCTTCAAACGTATTTACCATAGAAAGGTCCATGGCAATTTTTTGAAATTGTTGTTGATAGGAAGCAGAAGTTTTCTGCGAAACCAGGCGTGAATGATCCAGATTCTTTTTGAGCGATAACAATATCTGATTTGGATTTACAGGCTTGATCAGGTAGTCAGCTATCTTTGAACCTATAGCTTCCTCCATTATATATTCCTCTTCACTCTTGGTGATCATGACAACGGGGAGTGAACTATCTCGCTGCTTGATCTCGTTCAAGGTTTCCAGCCCCGATAAGCCCGGCATATTCTCATCCAGAAATACGATATCTACCCGCTGCACCGCAAGCGCTTCCAGCGCATCTTGTCCGCCTTGGCAGGTTATTACCTCATAGTTCTTGTCTTCCAGGAAGAGGATATGAGGTTTAAGCAGATCGATCTCATCATCAACCCAAAGGATTGTTATCTTGTTCATTATATTTGCCTGTAAAATCGAGAGATTTTGAAAAAATCAAATAAGCTCAAGGTGTTCAGTGATCCAATTTACGGATTTATTAGAATTCCCAACGCCCAGCTTTTCAATCTTATTGCCCACCCGTATTTTCAACGCCTTCGTCGCATTTCCCAAATGGGGTTGTCTTACCTCGTTTACCCGGGAGCTCACCATACACGGTTTCACCATGCCATGGGCAGTATGTACCTGATGCAACAAGCGATCCAGGTCCTGCGATTTAAAAAAAACGAGATCACCGAAGAGGAGGGGGTGGCCTTATTGACGGCCATTTTGCTTCACGATATTGGCCATGGCCCTTTTTCTCATGCCATGGAACACAGCATTGTTGAGGGTATCAACCACGAGGAGATCTCGCTTGCATTTATGGAAGCCCTGAACGTTGAATTTGAAGGCGATCTAGATATGGCCATTGAGATATTCAAAGGGTCGTATCCCAAAAAGTTCCTGAATCAACTAGTTTCCTCTCAATTAGATATGGATCGATTGGATTATCTGAAACGGGATAGTTTCTACACCGGTGTATTTGAGGGAAACATCAATGCAGAGCGACTAATTTCTATGCTCAATGTTCACGACGATTCTCTGGTAATTGAAGAAAAAGGGATTTATTCTGTTGAAAAATTCCTGATGGCCCGAAGATTTATGTACTGGCAGGTCTACCTCCACAAAACAGGTTTGGTTGCCGAACAATTACTTATTAAAATATTGCAAAGGGCGAAAGAACTCCATCGAAGGGGAGAAGTTATCGAAGCGAGTACAGCCTTGTCTTTCTTTATAGATAAACAAATAGATCAGGCTTCTTTTGATGCACAAGCGCTCCAGGTTTTTGCTAATCTTGATGATATTGATATCCTGTCTGCCATCAAGCATTGGCGGCATCATGCCGATCTTGTTTTGTCCAAATTATGCCAAATGGTTTTGAATAGAAGACTGTTAAAGATCCGTCTTCAAAATGAGAATTTTGACGAAAAGGAGTATCAACAGGAATTGGAAAAAGCAAAAGCGTTCTTCAAATGTTCTGCTGAAGAGGCCGGTTATTTTGTCTTCACAGGAGTTATTGCCAACACAGCCTATGACCTTCAGGATCAAAGCATTCATATTTTAAATAAAGACGGGAAGATCACAGATGTCACAGAAACCTCAGACGATTTTAATTTAAAGGCCCTGGCGCGAACGGTCACAAAACATTATTTATGCTATCCGCTGTTGGAAGACTAAACCTGCTAGGGAATGGGCCTGACTCATGTGGTCTCAATAGGCCAGAATTCCGTCCAGCCCCGTAGGTATGGGCTTTACACAAATTTTCTTACTTTTGTCCCGCATTTATGGATTAATATTCGGGAATTGGAATTTACAGCTAGTCAGATTGCAGGCATCCTAGAAGGGGAGATCGAAGGAAACCCCGAGGTTGCCGTGCATAAACTATCAAAAATCGAGGAAGGGGAACAAGGTTCACTTACATTTTTGGCAAACCCAAAATACACCCCCTTTATATATAGTACCAAGGCTTCCATTACGATCGTAAACAAAGATTTTATTCCCGAACAGGAAATATCCACTACCTTGATCAAAGTAGATGATGCTTACGAATCCTTCTCTAAGTTATTAGAATTCTACAATAAAGTAAAGAACGATAAAAGCGGAATCGAAGAGCCCAATTTCATTTCTGAATCGGCTTCTTATGGGGATGGATTTTACTTTGGTGCCTTTTCTTATTTGGGATCTAACGTCAAGATCGGTAACAATGTCAAGATCTATCCGAATGTGTATGTCGGCGATAATGTGACTATTGGAGAAGATGTGACCATTTTCGCTGGAGCCAAAGTGTATTCCGAGACAGAAATTGGAGATCATTGTGTTATTCATAGTGGTGCTATTATTGGGGCTGATGGCTTCGGATTTTCTCCGGGCAATAATGGAGAATACAAGAAAGTACCTCAGACAGGTAATGTCATCTTGGAAGACCATGTAGATGTTGGCGCCGGAACTACCATTGACAGGGCTACATTAGGTTCCACGATCTTACGAAAAGGTGTAAAGCTTGATAATCAGATACAGATCGCTCATAATGTGGAAATAGGAGAGCACACGGCCATAGCTGCCCAATCGGGCGTAGCAGGTTCTACCAAAATTGGCAAGTACTGTCAGATCGGAGGGCAAGTAGGGATTGTAGGACATGTTACCATTGGCGACAGGGTTAAGATCCAGGCGCAATCAGGTATTACGCGGAACGTCAAAGATGATGAGATCATCCAGGGGTCACCGGCATTGAACTACGGGGATTACAACAAATCCTATGTACATTTTAAGAATTTACCCAAAATAGTTAACCGTCTTGATGAGATCGAGAAGAAAAGCAATGGTAAGTGAGTATGGCGCAGCAGAAGACAATCGCTAAAGAAATAACACTAAAAGGTGTTGGTTTGCATACCGGAGAAAATGTGAATATGAAATTCATCCCGGCGCCGGTTAATCACGGCTTTGCCTTCAAACGTGTAGATCTTGAAGGAGAGCCTGTTATAGAGGCTGATGTAAACTATGTAGTGAATACCCAGAGGGGTACCAATCTTGAAAAAAGAGGGGTGAAAATTCAAACCTCCGAACATGTTCTGGCCGCCTTGGTCGGTATGGGCATAGATAATGTTCTCATTGAGTTGGATTCCCCTGAACCTCCGATCATGGACGGCTCTTCTAAATTTTTCGTAGAAGCAATTGAAATGGCAGGAATTGTTGAACAAGAAGCAGAGCAGGAAGAATATATTGTCAAAGACGTGATCTCATATAAGGATGAAGAGACTGGAAGTGACATTACGATAATCCCTGCAGACGAATACCAGGTTACGACAATGGTAGATTTTGGCACCAAAGTTTTGGGTACTCAAAATGCAACTTTATCCCATCTGGACGATTTTAAAGCTGAGATATCCGATGCTCGGACATTTAGTTTTCTCCATGAACTGGAGATGCTACTGGAAAACGGACTGATCAAAGGCGGTGACTTAAATAACGCCATAGTTTATGTCGACAAGGAAATTTCTGAGAATACCATGAAAAAGCTAGAGAAAGCTTTTGATAAAAAGAAGCTTTCTGTCAAACCAAATGGCATACTTGATAATCTTACGCTGCATCACCCAAATGAAGCGGCAAGGCATAAATTACTTGATGTAATTGGAGATCTGGCACTAGTAGGAACTCCTATTCGTGGAAAAGTGATCGCGAATAAGCCCGGTCATTTTGTAAACACTCAATTTGCTAAAAAACTAGCCAAGATCATAAAACTTGAAAAAAGGAATAAGGTGCCTACCTATGATTTGAATCAGGAACCTTTGATGGATACGACCAAGATCATGGAAATTTTACCACATAGGCCGCCTTTCCTATTGGTGGATAAGATCCTGGAGTTATCTGACACCCATGTTGTCGGTATAAAGAATGTCACCATGACCGAGCCCTATTTTGTTGGACATTTTCCGGGTGCTCCGGTGATGCCAGGTGTCTTACAGGTAGAAGCCATGGCACAAACGGGAGGAATATTGGTTTTAAGCACAGTTCCCGACCCTGAAAACTGGCTTACTTTCTTTATGAAAATAGACAATGCAAAATTTAAGCACATGGTGCGACCCGGAGATACACTGATTTTTAAATGTGACCTGGTAGCGCCCATAAGGCGGGGTATATGTCATATGCAGGCGTATGCTTATGCCAATGGCAAATTAGTATCGGAAGCAGAATTAATGGCCCAGATCGTAAAAACCAAAGGTAACTAGTATGAATCAACCTTTGGCTTATGTACATCCCGGGGCGAAGATCGCCAAGAATGTGGTGATCGAACCTTTTACCACCATTCATAATAATGTGATCATAGGAGACGGCACATGGATAGGATCCAATGTGACCATAATGGAAGGAGCCCGCATTGGTAAAAACTGCAATATCTTTCCAGGCGCTGTGATCTCGGCTCCTCCTCAGGATCTCAAATACAACGGTGAAGAAACTACCGTCATCATAGGAAATAATACAACAATCAGAGAATGTGCTACGATTCATAAAGGCACAGCAGACAGAATGAAAACAGTTGTGGGAAACAACTGTTTGGTAATGGCCTATTGCCACATAGCACATGATTGCTTTGTTGGGGATAATTGTATTTTTTCTAATAATTCTACACTGGCGGGACACGTTACCGTAGGGGATTTTGCCATCCTTGCCGGGATGGTGGCCGTACATCAATTTGTCTCCATCGGGAATCATGCTTTTGTCACCGGGGGTTCCCTGGTGCGTAAAGATGTGCCTCCTTTTGTTAAAGGGGCCCGGGAGCCTTTGTCCTATGTTGGCATAAATTCTGTAGGGCTACGTAGAAGAGGATTTACTTCTGAAAAGATCCGGGAGATACAAAACATTTATCGGATCCTATACCAAAAAAATTACAATAACTCCCAGGCGGTGCAGATCATTGAAGCAGAAATGGAAGCGACACCGGAAAGGGATGAGATTTTACAATTCATCCGAGATTCCCAGCGAGGGATCATGAAAGGATATTTTAGCACAACTTAGACAATATGGCATCAACTTCAGATATTAGAAAAGGATTATGTATCCGATACAACAACGACATCTTTAAGATAATCGAGTTTCTTCATGTCAAACCAGGGAAAGGTCCAGCCTTTGTCCGCACTAAGCTCAAAAGCATCAGTACGGGGAAAGTTATTGACAATACCTTCTCGGCCGGACACAAGATAGATGATGTACGTATTGAGACCAGGAATTATCAATTCCTATACAACGATGAGACTACATATCATTTTATGAACACAGACGATTATAATCAGATCACCTTACAAGAGGATACACTAGACGCACCCAAGTTGTTGAAGGAAGGAGAGATTGTCAAGGTGATGTTCAATACTGAAGACAGCAGTCCGTTGACAGTTGAAATGCCAGCCAGTGTTGTTCTGGAGGTAACACATACCGAACCTGGCGTAAAAGGAAATACCGCAACAAACGCCACCAAGCCTGCGACTGTTGAAACAGGCGCCAGGGTAAAAGTTCCTCTGTTTATAAATGAAGGAGACCGGATCAAGATCGATACAGAGAAAGGGTCCTACATGGAACGCGCGAAATAAGGCTTCTGCCTATGAAATTTCCAAGATCTTATACATTAAAGGAAGTCGCCCAAATTATTCATGCTGAGTATATTGGGCCGGATGGTTTTCCGGTAACGGGCATGAATGAGATCCATGTGGTGGGTGAAGGGGATATCGTATTTGTAGACCATCCCAAATACTATGAAAAGGCATTAAACTCAGCAGCTACTGTAGTCCTGATCAATAAGGTCGTAGATTGTCCTGAAGGAAAGGCACTCTTGATCTCAAATGACCCATTTAGAGATTTCAACCTCCTTACCGATCATTTCAGGCCCTTTGAGCGTTCAAACCAAATGGTATCAACATCTGCCAATATCGGGGCTGATACAATTTTACAACCCAATGTTTTTGTAGGGAATAATGTAAAAATTGGCAAGGGTTGTATTCTGCACGCAAACGTCTGTATTTATGACCATTGCGAATTAGGTGATAATGTGATCATTCATGCAGGGACCGTCATAGGTTCAGATGCTTTTTACTATAAAACTAGACCGGAAGGTTTTGATAAGCTAAAATCGGGTGGTGCCGTCATCATCCAGGACGACGTAGAGATCGGGGCCCTGTGCACGATTGATCGTGGTGTGAGTGGGAATACGACTATAAAGAAAGGAAGTAAGCTTGACAATCAGGTTCATGTCGGGCACGATACCGTCATTGGGGAGAAATGCCTGATCGCATCGCAAACAGGCGTAGCCGGTTGTGTAGTGATCGAAGATGAAGTCACCCTCTGGGGTCAGGTAGGCGTTGTAAGTGCAGCTACGATAGGTGCAAAAACTGTTGTATTGGCCCAATCCGGCGTCGCTAATTCTCTGGATGGAGGTAAAACATATTTTGGCAGCCCTGCCGAAGAAGCCAGATCCAAAATGAAGCAATTGGCCAATGTGAAGCGTATTCCGGATATCCTCGATCAGCTTAAAGAACAAAAATCGTAATCCGCTTCTTTATTCATATCATAACACATATTTTTGCCCATCATTTAATTGCATTTTCCTCATGAGCGTATTGGTAAACAAAGATTCCAGGATCATCGTACAAGGTTTTACAGGTAGTGAAGGCACATTTCATTCCGAGCAAATGATAGAATACGGCACCCAGATCGTAGGAGGCGTTACGCCCGGAAAAGGTGGGCAGACGCATCTTGGGAAACCGGTTTTCAATACTGTGGCGGATGCAGTAAAAGACGTGGGAGCCGATACATCGATCATTTTTGTGCCGCCAGCATTCGCAGCTGATGCCATTATGGAATCAGCCAATGCCGGAATTAAAGTGATCATAACCATAACAGAAGGAATCCCTGTAGCTGATATGGTAAAAGCTTATGAATATGTGAAGCGATCTGGAGATTGCACCTTAGTAGGACCTAATTGTCCAGGGGTGATCACACCGGGTGAGGCCAAAGTGGGTATTATGCCTGGCTTTGTCTTTAAAAAAGGATCCGTAGGCCTGGTTTCTAAATCAGGAACCCTGACATATGAAGCCGCCGATCAAGTTGTGCGACAGGGATTAGGCATCACCACAGCCATAGGAATAGGCGGAGATCCAATTATTGGTACGACAACCCGGGAAGCGGTTGAGTTATTGATCAATGACCCGGAAACAGAATGTGTAGTAATGATCGGTGAGATTGGTGGACAACTGGAGGCCGATGCTGCAGAATGGTATAAGAATAGCGGTAGCACCAAACCGATCGTTGGCTTTATTGCCGGAGAAACTGCACCAGCTGGACGTACTATGGGTCATGCCGGAGCCATTGTTGGAGGTAGCGATGATACGGCACAGGCAAAAAAGAGGATCATGCGGGAATGTGGGATCCATGTCGTGGATTCGCCTGCGGAGATCGGAAAGAAGGTAAAAGAGGTGATGCCCTAGTATCTTTAAAAAGTAAATGAATATCCCGTTTTTAACGGGATTTTTTTATTTCTTGAAGTATCTTTGACCAACACCTAAATACAGCATTATATGAAGATATTGGAAGGCAAAACTGCCATCATTACCGGCGCGAGTCGGGGTATTGGAAAAGGAATAGCTCAAGTATTTGCGGCCCATGGCTGCGATGTAGCTTTTACCTATAGTTCAAGCGAAGGCCCGGCAAAAGAATTAGAGAAAGAGCTGAGCAATTTAGGAGTTAAGGCCAAAGCGTATAAGAGCAACGCTGCAAGCTTTGAAGACGCCGAAAAACTGGTGAGCCAGGTCCTGGAAGATTTTGAGAGTCTAGATATCCTTATCAACAATGCCGGGATCACAAAGGACAACCTGCTAATGCGGATGTCTGAGGAAGATTTTGATTCGGTTGTCGATGTGAACCTTAAATCGGTTTTCAATATGACTAAGGCCATACAGCGCAGCTTTTTAAAGCAACGCAGTGGTTCTATAATAAATATGAGTAGCGTGGTTGGTGTTAAAGGAAATGCCGGTCAATCCAATTATGCAGCCTCCAAGGCAGGTATGATCGGTTTTACTAAATCCATCGCTTTAGAATTAGGCTCGAGGAATATTCGTTGTAATGCGATCGCTCCTGGTTTCATCGAAACAGAAATGACAGAGAAATTAGATGAGAAGACGGTAGAAGGCTGGAGGGCTGCAATTCCGTTAAAACGTGGCGGATCTACGGAAGATGTCGCCAATGCTTGCCTTTTTCTCGCATCAGACCTGTCTGCCTATATCACTGGGCAAGTACTGCATGTGGATGGCGGAATGCTAACTTAGATTCCTTCGACTACTGGATGTCTAATATCCGGCATCTTTCTAATGAATAAATAATTCATGCCTGGACCCATTTTCATATTGATACTCCTGGGTGCTCTCTTAGCATTCATTCTGGCTTGGTGGCATTATCTTTCCAAACCCAGGCGCAAATCTCCTTTATTCAGAGGGCTGGCTTTATTG
>Ga0265309_10001365_pt1 | contig 10623 bp, 7 predicted proteins | sample Helome_FD_192492 | JGI IMG/M metagenome (GOLD analysis project Ga0265309, IMG submission 192492) | Marine sediment microbial communities from subtidal zone of North Sea - Hel_20160524 (Illumina Assembly) | ecosystem: Environmental > Aquatic > Marine > Subtidal zone > Sediment ...
TAAGCGCTGTAGGTAGGCAATAAGTGAAACAATCTCACGATCGCGCATTTCTACAAATTCCAATCCATTCTCCGCGGCATATTTCTTATCCGCCTCATAAGATCGTACAAAATCGGGATCTGCATAGAGATTTTCTTCTATTTGTATGGACTGTTCTTCCATGGAAACAGCGGCATTTGCAATATCCTCTTCAGTATAAGGAACACCCAGGCTAACCATAGCCTCCATTTTTCCTTCTATACCACTTCTATCGTGTTTATTGAGAACCATCCACTGATATGCGGGCATTATGGAACCCGATGATGTACTTTGCGGGTCATACATATGGTTAAGGTGCCAACTATCGGAATATTTACCCCCAATTCGCAATAGATCAGGCCCTGTGCGCTTACTACCCCAAAGGAAAGGATGATCATAAACAAATTCCCCGGCTTTGGCGTATTCCCCATAGCGTTCTACCTCACTTCTGAAAGGGCGAACCATCTGAGAATGACAACCCACACAACCTTCTCGTATATAAAGATCTCTACCTTCCAATTCCAAAGGCGTATAGGGCTTTATACTTGTAATAGTTGGGATATTCGATTTGACAAGAATAGTTGGTACAATCTGAACAATCCCTCCAATAAGAATCGCAATAGTTGCGAATATCGTCAGCTTTATAGGTTTGCGTTCCAGCCAGGTGTGATAAGTTTCTCCGGCAGTTCTTTTTTTAGAAACGCGTGTTAAAGCAGCTGCCTCCGCAAGCTCATCTTCCACCTTACTGCCAGAGCGAACTGTTACTACAATGTTGTATAACATAACAACAAACCCAACAATATAGAGAGTACCACCAATGGCACGCATCCAGTACATAGGGATAATTTCATTTACGGTTTCCAGAAAGTTACCATAAACCAGCGATCCATCCGGATTAAAATCTTTCCACATTAAAGCTTGGGTAAAACCTGCCACATACATGGGTAAGGCATATAAAATGATCCCCAAAGTACCTATCCAAAAGTGGAAATTGGCCATTGGTGTAGAATGCAACCTGGTTTTAAACATTTTAGGAACCATCCAGTAAATCATTCCAAAGGCCAGAAAACCATTCCAGGCCAGAGCACCTACGTGTACATGGGCAATAATCCAATCACTAAAATGCGCTATAGCATTTACATTTTTCAAGGATAACATAGGGCCTTCAAAAGTAGCCATCCCGTATCCTGTAATTGCAACTACCATAAATTTGAGGGTAGGGTCTGTACGTACTTTATCCCATGCTCCTCTAAGGGTTAATAACCCATTTATCATACCACCCCAGGACGGAGCAATAAGCATAACTGAAAATGCTACACCTAAATTTTGTGCCCAATCAGGCAAGGATGAATAAAGTAAATGGTGAGGTCCGGCCCATATGTAAATAAAAATCAATGACCAAAAATGGACTATAGAGAGTCTATATGAGTACACGGGCCTGTTGGCCGCTTTAGGTACAAAATAATACATTAGTCCTAAAAAAGGCGTGGTAAGGAAGAAAGCTACAGCGTTATGCCCGTACCACCATTGTACAAGCGCATCCTGAACTCCCGCATAGACTGAATAGCTTTTTAACGCACTAACCGGTAATTCCAGACTATTGAAGATATGAAGAACAGCTACTGTTACGAATGTGGCCAAATAGAACCAAATGGCAACATAGAGGTGACGTTGTCTTCTTTTGACCATTGTTCCAATCAGGTTCCATCCAAATGCAACCCATACTAGTGCAATAGCAATATCAATTGGCCACTCCAACTCAGCATATTCTTTGGAAGTACTATATCCAAGAGGAAGTGTGATTGCTGCCGCTACTATTATGGCTTGCCATCCCCAGAAGTTAAACTTACTTAGGAAGTCACTAAACATACGGGCTTTGAGTAAACGCTGGGTAGAGTAATAAACCCCGGCAAATATAGCATTCCCTACAAACGCAAAGATTACAGCATTGGTGTGCAGTGGACGAAGTCGTCCAAAACTTAGAAATGATATCCCATCTGTGATATTAGGGAATAGAAACATTAATGCCAGTAGTAATCCTACCAGCATACCAATGATTCCCCAGAATAAGGTAGCATAGAGGAATTTTTTTACGATTTTGTTGTCGTAATAGAACTGTTGTACTTCCATAATTACAATTTTTGCTTTTTATTTAGTTGGATTGATTTTTCGATTTTGGCATCAGACTTTTCAGCAGTAGTTTTAATTACTTCATCTTCAAATAACATTCTTACCGAGGGAGTATACGAATCGTCATACTGACCACTGCGAACAGCAATGATAAAAGCAGCAAAGAAAACCAGTGCTACCACAATACTGATTGTAAGCAATAAATAAATAACACTCATACCTACCTGAATTCTGGCGTAAAACTACATTTGTTAACAAATTCAAAAAATGACATATGTCAGGTTTTAAAATTAATTTAATTTCTTTCCTATCACATTTGTTGCAAGGGTTGCAAAGGCCACAATGCTAATTGAGCTTAGCGGCATTAATATGGCAGCAATAACAGGTTCTAACTGGCCTGTTACTGCAAAATAAAGACCAACCACATTGTACATCAATGAGAGGACAAAGCATAATTTTATAATGTTCATAGCCTTTTTGGAGGCCAGAATATAATTGTTAAGATATTTAAATTTTGTGGCATCAAGAATTCCATCGCAGGCTGGAGAGAATACATTTATGTTTTCAGAAATGGCCAGGCCTACATTGCTTTGTGCCAATGCACCTGCATCATTTAAACCGTCACCCACCATTAGCACCTTTTTGTCAACGGCTTGTAACTCTTTAATAAATTCCAGCTTATCTGTAGGTCTTTGATTAAAGTATAAAGGAGTCAATTTTGGTAGAAGCTTTTCCAACCTGGCTTTTTCGCCTTCATTATCCCCCGATATAACAGCTAAATCCACATAGTCCCCCATATTTTTAAATACTTCCGAAACCCCTTCCCTGTAATTATTATGAAAAACAAAACATCCCTTATACAAATCATTTGTACTTACGTGAACAGCAGTGCTTTTATAATCACTTTGTTGCTGATGTCCCACAAAATCAGCTGAACCAACTTTAATATCGCTTTTATCCTTGACACCCTGCACTCCTTTGCCGGTAAATTCCCTGTAATCATCAAGTGTTTCTATATTGTGTTCTTTTAACAGCTCATAAAGTGATCTGCTCAGTGGATGATTGGAAGCACGAAGTGTGTTCTTAAGAAGGGATTCTTCTTCAGCTGTTAATTCCATGCCTTCATAAGTGATTGTGCTGGATTCAGTAGTAGTTATTGTTCCTGTTTTATCAAATATAGCAGTATCTATCTGAGCCAATTGCTCTATAACATGACTATCTTTCAAATAAAATTTTTTACGCCCGAAAATCCGTAACATATTACCCAAAGTAAATGGAGCCGCAAGGGCAATGGCACACGGGCAGGCGATGATAAGTACTGCTGTAAATACATTTAATACCTTACTGCTGTCATGGAACATCCAAAAAGAGGCAGCTATAATTGCAATAGTCAATACAGCGATAGTAAAGCGTTTTCCAATGCTGTCTGTTAAAGTTTGAAATGTGGTGGTCTTGTCTTTTTCGAAAACAGAATTACTCCACAGTTGCGTAAGATAGCTCTGAGAAACACTTTTTAAAGTTTCTATTTCAATTGCCCCATAGGACTGTCTGCCACCGGCAAAAACTTTATCCCCGGAATTTTTTTGGACAGGTTCTGATTCTCCGGTTACAAAACTATAATCTATTTGGGCCCTACTACTTATAAGAATTCCATCTACCGGAATGAGTTCCTTATTCCTAATTAGTAACCTATCACCTCTTTTTATTTCATATACCTGAACTGTTTCCTCTTTCTTTGTTTTATTTAATCTGGTAACCGCAATAGGAAAGTATGACTTATAGTCGCGTTCAAACGAAAGGAACGAATAAGTTTTTTGTTGAAAGTACCTGCCAACAAGCAGGAAGAAGATTAACCCGGTAAGACTATCAAAAAATCCGGAACCCAGGTTAAAGACTATTTCAAAACTGCTTCGTAAAAAAAGAACAAGAATTCCAAGAGCAATTGGCACATCAATATTTAGAAGTCCGGAACGTAATCCTTTATAAGCGGAGATAAAATAGTCATTGCCTGCATAAAATACCACGGGAAGTGAAAAAGCAAACATCAGCCACCTGAATAAACCCTTGTATTGATCGAGCCAAAACTCCCCTACTTCAAAATACTCCGGAAAGGATAAAAACATGATATTTCCAAAGGCAAATCCTGCAACTCCAAGTTTATACAAAATACTTCTGTCGGTTTTACTTTTTCCTTTGTCATAATCATCAAGGGAGATATAAGGCTCATATCCAATTCTTGCCAGTAGAACAACCAAATCTTTTAATGAAACCAGTTCCCTGTTAAAAGTTATTCTAATCATTTTTTTAGGGAAATCTACCTGGGAATTTGTGACTCCGGGATGTAATTTTTTCAAATTTTCCAACACCCATATACACGAGCTACAATGTATCCCGGGAATGAAAAGATTTACAATTTGATTTGTTCCATCATCAAATTCAATTAATCGTTGGGTAATTTTATCGGAATTGAGGAAATCATATTTACCTTCAATTACCAGCGGAGTAGTACCCGCTGCAGATTGGAGATCATAGTAATAAGTCAGATCATTTGTTTGAAAAATCTCATATACTGTTTTACACCCGTTACAACAGAAGTTCTTTTCGTCAAATACTATCGCCGTAGTGCTGCAATCATCACCACAGTGGTAACATTTAGTCATATTCTAAAACATTTGCTTTTTACCTGAATGCGAAATTGTAGTAATTTACTCAAAATATATATGATATTTGTCACCTTTTCAATAATTTTGATCTATTAAAGCCTAAACAAAAATTCATGGGTTCTGAAACCAGGTGTGAAAATTGTATAATACGTCAGTTTAATTCTTTACGAGCTATGAGCAAGGAAGAATTAAAGCAGGTATCGGATTCAAAGACTTCCAAAACCATTAAAAAAGGTGAGGCAATTTTTGAAGAAGGTGAAAAACTCAATGGCGTTTTTTGTGTAAGGGAAGGAGTTTCAAAGCTTTCCAAATTAAGCTCTAATGGAAAAGATCAAATAGTGAAATTGGCTACCAAAGGTGAAGTAATGGGTCAACGCTCTGTGATTGCAGAGGAGACTTCAAATCTGAGTGCCGTGGCCGTAAACGATATGGAGCTTTGCTTTATTCCCAAAGAAGTAATTGTTAATACTTTACACAAGAATCCTGATTTTACATTTGAAGTACTTCGCCTCATGGCACACGACTTAAAGGAAGCAGATGATGTGATTGTAAATATTTCGCAGAAAACTGTAAAACAACGTATCGCAGAAGCATTCCTTTATCTCCAATCTAACTATGGTGAAGATGCAGACGGTTATTTAGTTCTTACCCTTTCTAGAGAAGATATTGCGAATGTTGTGGGCACCGCCACTGAATCTTGTATTCGTATTATTTCGGAATTTAAAAAGAAGGGCTTGCTAAAAAGCTCAGGTAAGAAACTTGGAATTTTGGATGAAAAGAAATTAAAAGATCTTGCTGAAGGTTTTTAATAAAAACGCCTATATACTCCGCGCCTACCGTAAATAAAGACCTATCCATAATTATTCGGGATTTAAAAACCTGACATATATCATTGTTTCCATCTAATCACAGGGGTATTTTTACACGGTAATTTCTTGAATTAGGTGTATGAAAAATATATTATTACCAACGGATTTTTCCAAAAACTCCTTAAATGCTGCAAAGTTTGCAATTGAATTTTTTAAAGAAGAAGAATGTGTTTTTCATCTATTAAATACCTATACCCCTGCCATAGTACATAGTCGTTTTATGGCCACAACTATTCATGGTGGAATTCTGGAGGATAATGTTCGATCTGAGTCTGAACGGGGATTGGAAGAGCTGCTGAATCAAATCAATAACTATTATAAATACCCACATCACAGTTTTAAAAGCATTTCTTCCTTTAATCTGCTTACCGAAGAAATCAAAGAACTTGTAAAAGCAGAAGATATTGATTTTATAGTAACGGGTACAAAAGGAGCTTCGGGCTTTGATGAGGTTTTTTTAGGCAGTAATACGGTAAGAATTATTAAGGCGGTAAGAGCCTGTCCGATCCTAGCTGTTCCTGAAGATTTTAAGTATATAAAACCTGTTGAAATTGGATTCCCGTCGAATTTTAAGAGAAATTTTAATGTTGAAGTTATTGAGCCTTTGATTCAGCTGACTGCTAAATTTGATGCTACCATAAATATAATTCATATTAATGAGGAGGAAAAATTAAGCAAGTACCAGGAATCAAATAAAGATATATTATTGGATTACGTTTCTTCAGTCTCACATTGTTTACATCGGATGCCCTATTTTGCCAGTAAATCGGATGTGATTGAATTCTTTATAAAAGAGTATGGCATACAGATGCTTGCACTCGTGCATTACCGACATGGATTTTTAGAAGAATTGATAAGAGAACCTGTTGTAAAACGTATTGCATTTCATACCCCAATACCTCTTCTGGTATTACCTGACTAGTATACGTTTTAGTTAAAACTCTTATTGTTTAAAACGAAGGCGCTATTTATTTCCTAATAGGGTAATCCTCATAGAAGTCTTCAAATGTTTTTGAAGTTTTATAATTGTCTGTAAGTACTTTATAGACCATATAAACTATCATTATCTGACCGAGAACAGTGAGATAAAAGACCCAGCTAAAGGCAAAGTTCATAGTAACCATTATGGTTACCAGGATTAAAAGTATAGTGGTTGCTCCAACCCAGAACATAGCAGAAGTTTTCATTTTTAATTTTAAAATTATCTAAATTGGGAAAGCGAAGCTGTTAAGACAATAATAAATCTACAATAAATTAAAAATTCCAGAACATATCTTCGGCTGGAATATTTTTTTGCCGCCCAAGTGTCAGGGGATTAAAATATAACACGTTAAACAAATACCAAATACTGGATGAAATTGCCGGTGTACTCGATGCATCTTCCCACAGTAATGAAGAACCATAGCTGGTGCCGGCATTTGTTGCATATGGAATTCCCATTGAACTTTCCCATGAAGAATTCTTCATTTGTGCTTTTTGCAATTGCTGTAGAGCGTTATTTGACTCATAGGCCATATTGGCTTCTTTAAAAGCCAGGGCCATTTGGGCAGTACCCTCCAGCCAAATAACATCTTTATCTTCATCAAAACAATAGCCGGAGATTACTTCTCCATTAAAACTGGCTATTTGTGTATTTTTATAACGATCAGCCTTAATAAGCACTTCTTCCGGGAAATTTTCAAAAATTAAATAACCGAGCGAATGCAGGTCCAGGGCATAATAATGAGTCTCATTTTCCGGCCATGCAACAAGAAGCTTCTCATTAATGTTCCAGCGTTCTTGCTTAAGATAATTTAAAATACCCTTATGAAAATCATCATAACCCTCCACGGCGTTGAATGCCATAATTATACCTTCTGTAACTTTGTGTATTTGTGTTCCATCTTCATTGAACCCTCCCCACAGGCCTCCATCTTCATCCTGCAAACTCCTTATCCAATTCTCCAATTCTACAGCTAAAGCATCGTACTTGTTATTACCTGTAATTTCGTGATAGTTATTTAGTGCTATTAGTAACCAGGCATTGTCTCCCAACCATGTACGAACGCCGTTAGAACCGTCACTATTTCTCAACTGGTAGAATCCTCCGTTATTCTGTGCGAATTCTGAATCTATTCGTTCATTAAAATAATCAAAGACTCCTTCCGCTTGTTCAATTTCTCCTTCTGCTAAAAAGGCCAAGGCGGCCAGGGCATTATCATACAAGGAGACATTGTCTGTTTTTTCGGAACTTGTAAGTAGCCCATTGGGTAATTGCATATTGTTGATCCAATGCGATATTTGAACTACGTCACTTTCCAAATTATCTTCTGAATTATTTTCAGGTAAATCGGGAAGGCCGTTTTCTATATAAATCAGGGCATCATATTCTTCAGTTGTATCAAGGGTACAGGAAACAACTAAAAAACCTAAGATTGTAAAAATAAGTGACTTTTTAAGCATGATATAGGCGGTTTTAGGGACTTGGGGAATTGTTCTGTAAAATTAATAATCAATGGCCAGCCCTTTTTTGTTTTACGACCAACGCATGGTAAGTCCGACTAAAACCGAGACTAAATACAGCTTATCGCAGAAATGAGTTTTTTAGCTAAAACCGGATCTTATCAACTCAGTTAAAAAACATCGATGAACGGTAAGGGTTTCCTTATTTTTGCTACTAATCAATATATGAATCTTCCAAAGAACACCAATAAAAGAGTAGTAGTAATAGGAGCCGGTTTCGCCGGAATTTCATTGGCCAAGAAACTAAGGAAACTTCCGGTTCAGGTTGTTGTTATAGATAAACACAACTACCACACATTTCAACCACTTTTGTATCAGGTTTCCACTGGCGGTTTAGAACCAGATTCTATAGCCTATCCCATTCGAAAAATTTTAAAAAGGCTGCGGAATTTTTATTTTAGGCTGGCTACAGTAAAGAAAATAGTACCAGAGCTTAAAGAAATTTATACAGATATAGGTAATATCTCTTATGATTATCTGATTATTGCTACAGGCACAAAAACCAATTACTTTGGAAATTCGGAGATACAGGCAAATGCCATGTCTATGAAAAGCGTTCCACAGGCATTGAATATCCGAAGTCTAATGCTTCAGAATTTCGAATTGGCAGATAATTGTCGGGATCCAGAAGAGCGCAAGGCACTCCTAAATTTTAGCATTATTGGCGCTGGTCCTACCGGGGTTGAACTTGCCGGAGCATTCGCGGAATTGAAAAAACATGTATTTCCAAAAGATTACAGACATCTTAATATTGATGAAATGGAAATTCACCTGTTCGAAGGAGCAGATGTTGTATTACCACCAATGAGTGCCAGAGCTTCAGCCAAAGCAAGGAAATTTTTAGAAGATTTTGGAGTTCACTTGCATTTGAATACCATAGTTAAAGGATACAACGGCGACCTTATTAAAATGAATAATGGAGAAGAGATCAGAACCAGGAACTTTATCTGGACTGCCGGGGTTACCGGGGCAGCGATAGAGGGCTTAGATTCTGATGCTTTGATAAAAAACCTAAATCGGTTTAAAGTAGACCGATATAATCAAATTTTGGGACACAATAATGTTTTTGCCATTGGAGATATAGCTTATATGGAAACTGAAGCTTACCCTAAGGGACACCCTCAAATGGCGCAACCTGCAATTCAACAGGGGGAACTTTTGGCCGAGAATATAGAAAGCTTATTAAAAGGTAAAGCTATGAAACCTTTTGTTTATAAGAATAAGGGTAACATGGCAACCATAGGGCGGCATAAGGCAGTGGTGGATCTTCCACGGATTGAATTCGGAGGCTTCTTTGCATGGTTTATATGGATGTTTGTTCACCTTATGTCACTAGTTGGATTTAGGAACAGAGTCATTGTTTTTTTTAATTGGGTATATAATTATATCAACTATGACAAGGCTGCACGATTAATAGTAAGGCCCTTCAAGTCCGGAATATAAAACGACTGAATTATAACAGCTAATTTGGAATCCTTTTATATCTTTGTGCTGTTGTGTTGTACATCATTAATAATGGTGTATGTGTATAGTCGCCGATATTTATTTCGGTACTTACCAATGAAAGGCTTTCCAATTTGGGAGGCTTTTTTTGTTTCGTCTACACCTTGGTTTATACAATACAATAATTGCCCGAACTTTATGAGGCTTTATTTTACAAAACCTCGAATTTGTCGTAATTTTAGTGATGACTTTTAAACAGATTTGCTCATGCCATTATATCATAAACTTGGAAATTTACCACATAAAAGACACACGGTTTTTAAGAAAAAGGGCGGCGGTTTACACTATGAGCAACTATTTGGAACCATAGGATTTGACGGGATGTCTTCCCTCATGTATCATTTATACCGGCCAACTATGGTCAAAGAGGTTGGCGAAACAAAGGACATTTCTCCCAAAGCGGCGGTTAAGTATAATATAAAATCCAGATTGTTAAAAGGTTTTCAGGTGTCCCCTGAGGATGATTTTCTCGAAAGTCGCAAAGTTGTGTTATTCAATAACGATGTTTGCCTTGGCCTTTCAGCCCCTAAAAAATCAATGGCGGATTACTTCTATAAAAATGCGGATGCCGATGAATTACTTTTTGTTCACAGGGGCAAAGGAACCTTAAAAACTATGCTGGGTGAAATTCCTTTTGGATATGGGGATTATATTTTAATACCCCGCGGGATGATTTATCAAATTATTTTTGAAGATGAGGATAACAGACTCTTTATAACAGAATCTTATCACCCTATTTATACACCAAAGCGATACAGGAATTGGTTTGGGCAACATTTGGAGCATTCACCATTTTGCGAGCGCGATTTTAGACTGCCAGAGAATTTGCAAACTCATGATGAACTGGGAGATTTCCTGATTAAGGTAAAGAAACAGGGCCAGTTACATCATATGATATATGCATCGCACCCTTTTGACATAGTGGGCTGGGATGGTTA
>Ga0265309_10001367_pt1 | contig 10619 bp, 12 predicted proteins | sample Helome_FD_192492 | JGI IMG/M metagenome (GOLD analysis project Ga0265309, IMG submission 192492) | Marine sediment microbial communities from subtidal zone of North Sea - Hel_20160524 (Illumina Assembly) | ecosystem: Environmental > Aquatic > Marine > Subtidal zone > Sediment ...
CGGTGGCCGGCGAGGCCGCAAAGATTGCGGCTACCGGCGGCATGATCGAAGCCAGCGAAGAGTCCATGGCATCCTATGCGCAGGGCCTGCGCTTAACGGTCGCACTGTCAGTCGGCTTTGCGATCATGATTGGCGTTTTTCGCATCATCAAGGGCTGGCCGATTCAATACCTGATCGTGGTCGGTTACACCGGGGTCGTCATCATGACCTTTTTCGCACCCAAAGAAATAATCGGAATCGCCTACGACTCGGGGGGCGTTACCACGTCGACGATCACGGTACCCCTGGTAACCGCGCTGGGAGTTGGACTCGCAAGCTCAATCAAGGGGCGCAACCCGATGGTCGACGGATTCGGCCTGATCGCGTTTGCGTCGCTGACGCCGATGATTTTCGTCATGGCCTACGGCATGGTGGTGTAGGTCGGTATGCTACATATTCTCGAAGATTTGATCTATGTCATCGCGGTGACCGTCTGGGATGTGTTGCCCATCGTGGTCGTTATTTTTGGCTTTCAGCTGTTAATCCTGCGTAAATCCATCCCGAACCTGAAAAAAATTATCACTGGATTTGTTTTAGTGCTGCTGGGTTTGGGGTTTTTTCTCGAAGGTCTCGAAGCGGCACTGTTTCCGCTCGGCAAATTGATGGCACAACAGTTAACCGACCCCGCCTTCATTGCCGGAGAAGAGATCGGCCGGGTACTCGAGTGGTGGGATTATCAATGGGTCTACCTGTTCGCTTTCGCGATTGGATTTTCGACCACGATTGCCGAACCTTCGCTGCTGGCCGTGGCGATCAAGGCCAACCAGGTCTCAGCCGGTAGTATCGGCATCTGGGGTCTGCGTATTGCGGTTGCGATCGGTGTCGCGATCGGTATTGCACTCGGGGTTTTCCGAATTGTCACCGGTACCCCACTCTACTGGTACATTATTAGTGGTTACGTGTTTGTCCTGATACAAACCATGTTTGCGCCACGCCTGATTATCGCGCTGGCCTATGACTCCGGCGGTGTAACTACATCTACCGTGACGGTACCCCTGGTGGCGGCTCTCGGGCTGGGGCTTGCCAGTACCGTGCCCGGTCGCAATCCTTTGCTCGACGGCTTCGGTTTGATTGCCTTTGCCAGCCTGTTTCCGATAATGTCTGTACTTGCCTATGCCCAGTTGTCTGAATGGAGCGCCAGGCGCAATAAGAAGACCCCAACCTAGTGAGAAATTACCATGCACTTTAAACTAATCATTGCACTGACCGAGGATTCGATTACTGAAAAAGTTGTCGAAGCCGCCAGGAATAAGGGCGCCACCGGGTCAACCGTAATTTCCAGCGCCCGCGGCGAGGGGATGCAGGTTGCCAAGACTTTTCTCGGCCTGAGCCTGGAAACACAAAGAGACGTGGTATTGCTACTGGTCGAAGAACATTTGTGTCGCGATATCCTCGAGATCATCGAGGCTACCGGGGAGTTTGAAGCCCATCCTGGTTCCGGTATCGCTTTCAGTATCGATGTCGATGACGCGGTCGGCGTATCGCAACAGATTAACCAGTTGTCTGAAATTGTTGAGGAAGAGATATGAGTAAGAAAATAATCGTTCGAGTAAAGGATGTGATGACACCGGATTTCGATCTCGTCGATGGTATGGATACTGTAGCGGAGGTCCTAAAGAAATCAAGCCACCCCGAATCCAAGTGTTTTATCGTCGATACTCGACATGAGAATGACGAATACGGAATCGTAATGTTATCGGATATCGCGAGGAAGGTGCTCGCCAAGAACAAGGCACCCGAACGAATCAATATCTATGAGATCATGTCGAAACCCGTGGTCAGCGTAGACCCGGGGATGGATATTCGCTATTGCGCGCGCCTGTTCGAAAACTTCGGTATCGGTCGTGCACCGGTACTGGACGGTGGCAAAGTGATCGGCATCGTCGGCTATACCGATATCGTGTTACACGGCATTCGTGACCGCTTGCTCTAGGGCGTCAGCTACAGCAACGTTTAAATTTTTTACCGCTACCACAGGGGCAGGTATCATTCCTACCCGGTTTCCAGGGTTGAAAACTGGGCGTTAACATCTCACCGGTGGTATAGAGCCACCTCCCCCGTTCCAACGTGAAGGCACTTTTTTCATGCATCGCCTGCACCTGCCCATTCACCAGCAGACGCGCCTCGAATTCCACCATCGCCAGAACGTCCTGCTGATCATTGGCAATAATCGTGAGATTGATCCAGCGGACATCGGAATCGGTAATTAACTCCGGGGGCCTGAAATCAGGGTGCCAGGTTTCGGACAAATATTCAGCGTCATCAAGCACATACGCGCAATAACGCGAACGCATCAGCTGCAGCGCATTTTCAGGCAGCTCGCGATGTGATATAAATCGACCGCAGCACTGGTCAAAAAGTTGGCCGGAATGACAAGGACAGTTCATAAACAATTGATAAAAGGAAGACTATATCACCATGTCTCAAGCACTTGATATTCTGCGCAGCCGCTTTGGCTACACGCAGTTTCGTTTTCAACAGCAGCAGATCATCGACTCACTGATTGCAGGACAGGATGCGCTGGTTTTAATGCCAACCGGGGGCGGCAAATCGCTGTGTTACCAGATCCCGGCAATGGTGCGCGACGGTACCGGCATTATTATTTCTCCATTGATCGCGCTGATGCAAGACCAGGTCGACGCACTCGCACAAAACGGAATCAACGCGGCATTTCTGAATTCGACCCAGACGCTCGATCAGCAGCGACAGGTCAGGCAACAATTGCGCGCCAACGAAATCGATTTACTCTACGTCGCACCTGAACGCGCCCTGGGTGACGATTTCCTGGAGATGCTCGCGGCTTGCCGGATCGCGCTGTTTGCCATCGACGAGGCGCACTGCGTTTCGCAATGGGGACATGATTTCAGGCCCGATTATCGAAAGCTGACTCGACTACACGAGCACTTTCCAGGGATTCCTCGCATCGCGCTCACCGCAACCGCCGATCAGCGTACGCTGCGCGAGATCGAACAACAGCTGCAGTTACAGGACGCCCAGCGTTTCGTACACAGTTTCGACCGCCCCAACATCTTTTATCGCGTCACCCAGGGCGATAACAATCGCCAGAGATTGTGGCGTTTCCTTCAGGAAAATCATGTTGCAGACGCAGGAATCGTCTACTGCCTGTCGCGCAAGCGGGTCGAACAAACCGCGAGATGGTTGAGCGATAAAGGGCGTCTTGCCCTGCCCTATCATGCCGGGCTCGATAAGCACACGCGTGCCGAGCACCAGCGCATCTTCCTGCAGCAGGAAAGCGTGATTATTGTTGCTACCATCGCCTTCGGCATGGGCATCGACAAGCCAGACGTGCGCTTCGTCGCGCACCTGAACCTTCCCAAGAACCTCGAATCCTACTACCAGGAAACCGGGCGTGCAGGGCGTGACGGTGAAGCGGCCAACGCCTGGATGGCCTATGGTTTGCAGGACATCATTACACTGCGCCAGATGATGGCGCAAAGCGACGCCGACGATCAGTTCAAACGCGTCTTGCATCACAAGATGGAAGCAATGCTGGGTTTTTGTGAACAAACCGGGTGTCGCCGTCAGACGCTGCTGGCCTATTTTGACGAATCCCTGGAACAACCCTGCGGTAACTGCGACAACTGTGTCGACCCACCGCAAACCTGGGATGCCACGGAAGCGGCACGCATGGCTCTATCCTGCGTCTTCAGGACCGGTCAGCGTTTTGGTGTGAACTACGTGATCGATGTTTTGATGGGCAATACCAGGGAACGCATTGTGCAAAACAGGCACGACCAGCTTAGCACCTTTGGTATCGGTGATCTCGACAACAATGAATGGCGCAGCCTGTTTCGTCAGTTGATTGCACTGGGTTACCTGTACGCCGATATCGACAACTATGGCGCGCTCAAGATGAGTCCTGACTGTAAGCCGCTGCTCAACGGCCAAAAAGAATTATTGTTGCGCAAGTTCGAGAAGTCGTCGAAGGCAGTAAAGACGAAAACAACAAAACCCAGGGCCGAGCTGCAGGCTGCCGATACGCCGCTGTTCGAAGCGTTGCGGCTGCATCGCAAACAGCTGGCGCAGGAACAGGGCGTACCACCCTACGTCATCCTGCACGATAAAACCCTGGCCGCGATCTGCGAACAGCGACCCGACAGTATCGAGGAACTCGAACTGATCCCAGGCATCGGTGCACGCAAGCTGGAACTTTACGGTGCCGAATTAATCCGCATTACACGACAATTTCCGTACCATGAATCGAGCCTGACCGCTGAAATAGACGCTTAATTGACAATCTTTGCGCTTCGTCGCTATTAATAACTAGTCTGGCCCCATATAATCGAGATCTTCAGATTTTTGTCAAAATTATTATAGATTCCGGTTGTGAAAACGGCCTTTAACAGACATAGTTCGGATAATCCAGGAGCCCTGACAACACGAGCGCGCAGTCAATAACCGAAATGGACATCAATCAAAGCTTTTTATGGGAATTAAATCGATGAAACACATCTTCTTGTTGGTAGTCGCGTTGACTATCAATGGGCATGTCCAGGCCAATACACAGTTATATGTGGTCAAAGAAAAGGATACTCTAACAAGTATTCTGCGCGCCCTGAACTATGGCGAAACCTATGCAGAGCTAGTGCCATTTATCGATGAGATCGTGCAAACAAATCCTGGTATATTTGCCAACGGTAACCCGAATTTTGTAATACCCGGTTCGACCATCACCCTGCCAGATAACCCGAACCTGCTTGAGCCCACATCAATTCCGGTGTCGGAACCAATCGTGGAGCCAGAACCAGAACCAATAACAAAACCCATGCCGATACCCGATACCCCGATCATCGGCAACCTGCAGGCATCGACCGGTCGCATCGAGATCCAGCGTGATAACGAGACCGAAACGGTTACTGGGCGAAAGAATCTATATGCCGGTGATGTTATTTTCACGCGCGAGAGCTCGTTGGCGGAGATTACGCTACTCGACAATACTCGAATTTTGATGGGCCCCGAGTCTGAGTTTACTATCAGCGTATACAGCTTCGAGGAACCACGGTCCCAAGGGGAAAGTGCGCCGGGTTCGCTGGTGGCTTCATTTCGTAACGGTGTCATTCGAACCATCTCCGGCCTCATTGGCAAGTTCAATGAAAATCAGTTCCAGATCGATTCAACTTTAACCGCAACCATCGAAATTCGCAGCACCGACTTTACCGTACGTAGTTGCAATCAAGTAGAGGTATGCGGTGATTTATACGGTGTTGCGGTCGCGGTTCGGGACGGCAGCATAAGCTTTAAAAACGATGCCGCCGAAATTGAACTCGAGCAAGACGAATTCGCCCAGGTGCAATCGATCACCGAAGCACCCGTCAGAGCATCATTACCAGAAGGTTTCTTCGATCTACATCGTGATATCACCGGGATCCAGGTACCTGGCTCCCGGTGGCAAAAAGCGATCGAGTACCTAAAGTATTTGTTTTAGCAAGTATCAAGATTTCACGCACGCGAGCCGTTGCGACAACGCCACAATCTGTTGCCAGGTTCGCTGCGGCAGTGCGACACCTTTATCTATTGTCTTCTCACGATGCTCGCGTTCGCGTTCGCCCGGAATCTCGACGCGTTCGAATCCAGGTGCCGGTGGGCAGTTGCGCAATTCATCCAGAATTTCTTCGGCAATCCGCTGCAACTGACCGGGTTCCCGGTAACGAGAGGTATCAACGGTGAGCAATAGCCAACTACCCTCGGTTTCGGTGGGACCCAGCATCGCCTCGGCAACAATCTCTGCCGCAAGCGCCAGCGCGTAACCCTTGTGACCCCCGGAAGGCATGATTGCACCGCCGCGAAAATAATCCTCCGGGTCGCGCGTAACATTGCCATCGGGATCCATCAAAACGTTATCCGGCAGCAGGGCACCGGCGCTGCGTGCGGCGTAAATCCAGCCACCGGCAATCTTCGAAGTTGCGAAGTCGAACATCATCGGCCCGCGCTCACCGCCAGGTAAGGCAATGCTATAAGGGTTGGTCGGCAACATCCCCTGCCTGCCACCATAGGGTGCTACCTGGCGCCATTTTTCACGGCCACCGCCGCCGAAACAGATGCTGAGGAATCCCTGGTAAGCCGCGTCCTCGGTAAAAGCGCCAAGTCGTCCGGTATGCCCGACATTACGAATCGCGATGGCCGATACGCCATGCTCCCTGGCCACCCGGCATCCCTCTTCAATTGCGAGGCGCATCGCTGGGATGCCGATACCGCCGTTACCATCGACAATCGTCGCACCGCGTTCGGTAGTCCTTATTTCAGCTTCGACATCAGGACGCATGTAACCCGATTCGAACTGGTCCGCGTATTGCAATGTCCGCATCAACCCGTGCGATTCCATGCCGCAAAGATTTGAATCGGCCAGGTGCTCTGCAACCTCGCGCGAAACCTCGACACTGCAGCCAATATTCTCAAAAATCCCCCTCACCAGTGCGACTATTTCGGGTACCGGAATGACAACACGTTCTTCTTCGAGCTCGAGCTTGCTACGCACCTCGTCCTGGTTCATCGTTACATATTTATTCTGCTAAGGAATTGCTAGTATAGTGATCGCGACCCGATAGGGAATACTTCCAGAGTCGCAGTAATCAGGATCAGATTAATCAAGGACAGTATCTGAACGTTTAAACGTTATCGATAAACACATCTAAAGGGGTCGACTCGATGAAGTCGGTACTGGCAATTATTTTACTAACGCTATCGTCACTGTGTGCTGCGGCAGATCGGATTATGGTAATGCCCGCGATGGAACCTTACTTTTCTGAAAATGGCAATGCCGGGTATCAGCGGCTCATGCAGGAAATTCTGCGGCGCAGCGGTAACAATATCAATATCGAATATTTACCGCTGGCAAAATCGATCCAGTTTTTCGATCAGAACAAGAATGCCTGCTACCCGGCGGCCAGGAAACTCGCCTTTGGTTTCCTCGGTCATGATGTGATCGATGCCGGAGTTGCCATCAATAAAATTAAAATTGTAATTGCCACGCCGAAGTCTGAACCGTTGGTATCGTCCGTAGATTCCCTGAGAAACCGCAGTGTCGCAGCAATAAACGGCAATGTACTGGGTGCGTATGGCATTCCCGTTTCAAATATTACAATTCATTACGTCAACACATATGACCAGAGCGTGAAATTACTCGAGAAAGGACGGGTTAATGCCATTGTAGGTTCGACAGCCGCTCTCATGCCTTACCGAGACAAGCTAAACTTCGATGTCAACAACCCGGTATTCTCGGTCGACCAGGGAATTGTTTGCCACCCGGGCGACGAGTCCAGAGCTTTCCTTAAATCAATCCGACCGGCCATACAATCGATGAAAGCCGATGGCAGTATTAAATCAATTCTGGGTGAATACTACCTGCTCGATTAACCGGCAGGGATTTAGTCAAGACCATCATAGCGTGCATTGGTCCAGGCCTGAGCTGTCTTGAGCCCATGCTTCAAGGACCGACCAGTTAATGTCATCAGTTAATTAAGAACGCCCGGCCAGTTATTGTCTGCAGCTTTTATATGCCCGGGGATATCTTTACGCCAACGCTTGCGTACGCTTGCGTTGAAGTTCAGGTATAGCTTGCCATTAACGATGGTCCAGGCTTCGGGCTCTGTGCTCGCTGTCGCCCCCTTTGAGACTGCGTAGGCGCAGTAACCGCCGAACTGGGGTGCGTATTGTTCCGGATCCGCTTTGAAAAGCGCGAGGTTGTCGGCGCTCGAAAACTTGTAAATCGCGCCCTGCCACCTGGCCGAGTACCTTTCCTTGCCGGGAGTCGGTTCACCGACGGTGAAATAGGCGACCGGATCGTAACCCCGAATAGCGCCATCGCCAGTGGAAAATGTCGCCGGTTTACCCGCGACCGCCAGCGGTATGAATATCAGCGCAATGACTCCCAACAGAATTCTTTTCATTTTTGTTCCTGGTCGATTAATCGAGACTTATTCGTCCGTAAAAATCCGATATAGTTCCGTACTCCTACTGGGCTCTCAAACGATCAAGTAATTGCCGATCCAGCTGCTGATCGATGACAGCCTGCTCCAGATTGGGCGAATGCTCACAAACATAACCAAACGCGACGCGCCATAACCGATCGAACTGCCCCCAGAACAGCTTTCTCGCCGACGGAAATCGCCTGCCTTCACCAATTACGATTGCATAGAGCCTGACTGCCTCGTCGGTCAGCCAGTGATCGCGAACCAGCTTTTCCAGTTCTGACGGGTCCTTGATCGGCAATATCAGTGGTTTATTGTTTTCGATCCATCGTGACAGCACTGCCAGCATCAACGCTGCCTTGTCGGGGAAATGGTTATAAACGGTCGGCTTAGATACACCGCATATCCTGACCACCATGTCGATAGACGTACCCTTGAAACCGTTTTCGAGAAACAATGGCAACGCGGCAGCGGCAATGTGGTCTTTTTTGGATCTTTGAGCCATAACAGGGTTGAATATAAATCGAAATTATGCAAACTATACTAAACCGTTTAGTTAATGTCATTATTTGAATGCGTTTTGCGCCCGGAGGCCACGATGATTCGCAGTGAAAATGGTTATTTTGGAGAATTCGGCGGCCGTTTTGTCCCCGAAATCCTGCTACCCGCACTTACCGAGCTCGAAGATTTATTCTTTGGCCTACGCGATGATTCGGCTTTCTGGCAGGAATTCGTAACCTTGACCCAGGAATTCAGTGGCCGCCCGACACCGCTGACACCCCTGCGGCGATTATCGAAACAGCTCGGTGGGGCCCAAATCTGGCTAAAACGCGAGGATTTGAATCATTCAGGCGCGCATAAGATGAATAACGTGCTTGGCCAGGGTTTGCTGGTGCAGCGCATGGGCAAACAACGCGTTATCGCCGAAACCGGTGCCGGCCAGCATGGACTGGCGACCGCCATCATGGCGGCGCGCCTGGGACTCGATGCGACTATTTATATGGGCGCCGAGGATATCGAGCGCCAATTCTCGAATGTATTCTGGATGCGACAGCTCGGCTCCAACGTGGTCGGCGTCACCACCGGTGCACAAACCTTGAAAGAAGCACTCGATGAAGCCCTGCGCGACTGGGCGGCCTCGGTCGAAACCACGCATTACGTGCTCGGCACCGCCTGCGGGCCAGCGCCCTTTCCAGAGCTGGTTTCCTATTTTCAGGGCATTATCGGCGATGAGATCAAGGAGCAGTCGTTGCGTCAAATGGATCGCCTCCCCGATGAGATCGTCGCCTGCGTCGGTGGCGGCTCCAACGCGATGGGCGCTTTCGGGGCTTTTCTCGAAACCCCCGAAGTTAACCTGGTCGGTGTCGAAGCAGGCGGTATCAGCCTTGAAGACGGTCAACACTCGATACGCCTGTCGCAGAACACCGGTGAAACCGGCATCGCACAAGGTTATAAAACCCTGTTCCTGCAAAACGACGACGGGCAACTTGGCGATACCCACAGTATCGCGGCGGGACTAGACTATGTCGGTGTTTCTCCGATTCTGGCCCACCTGTCGCAACAGGGTCGCGTAATCCCGGAATCGGCCACCGACGATGAAGTCACCGAGGCTTTCAGCCTGTTAATGAAAACCGAGGGTATTATCCCGGCACTGGAATCGGCACACGGGCTCGCGGGTGGTTTCAAGCGTGCCAAACAGATGAAACCGGATCAAAATGTTGTCATCAATCTAAGCGGCCGCGGCGATAAGGACATTTTCACCGTGGCACGTGCATTTCCACAAGCCGAATGGACCGAGTTCCTGCAACGTGAAGCCGTCCGTTCTACCGAAGCACTGGCACAAAAGCGAGGGCACTAATCATGTTTCCAGCACAGTATGAAGATTTGCAAATCATGTCCCACGCGGTGATTGGCTTCCCCAGCCTCGAGGAAAACGAGAAGGCAATTGCAGGCCTGGCCGAGGCCGGCGTCAAATTGATCGAATTACAGGTACCATTCAGTGACCCGGTCGCCGATGGCCACACGCTGGTCAATGCCTGCTATGAAGCGCTTAAGCACGGCGGCTCGGTGCAGGCAACGCTTGACCTTGCAACCACCGTCTGCGAACGTCACCCAGAGGTGACTTTTGTTTTGATGAGCTATCTGAACCCTTTATTTCGCTATGGTTTACAGGAATTGTTTGAAAAGGCCTCGGCCGCTGGGATAAGGGGCATGATCGTGCCTGACTGGCCGGTTGAAGAGCTTGAACCCTGGCTCCCGACGCTCGACGCCCTTGGTCTGTCTCCAATCCTGATGGTAACGCCTAATACGGCGGCCGAAAGGGTCGAAAAAATCGCCAAAGCTTCACGCGGCATGATCTATGTGGTTTCGCGCATGGGCGTAACTGGCCACGAAACCCATTGGGGTGAAAAATTTCAGAACTATATCGCTGAAATCCGTAAACATACTGATTTACCGCTGGCAGTGGGTTTCGGTGTGCGTACCGCCGAGGATCTCAATGCATTGACCGGTAAGGCCGAGGTGGCGGCGTTTTGCTCGCAATACATCGAATGGCAACGCGACGAAGGCAGCCAGGTTGCAGCGGATAAAATGAAATCGATTATCCAGGAAATTGATTCACCACAAGCCTGATCCGCCGCTGCGATAAATTGC
>Ga0265309_10001372_pt1 | contig 10610 bp, 9 predicted proteins | sample Helome_FD_192492 | JGI IMG/M metagenome (GOLD analysis project Ga0265309, IMG submission 192492) | Marine sediment microbial communities from subtidal zone of North Sea - Hel_20160524 (Illumina Assembly) | ecosystem: Environmental > Aquatic > Marine > Subtidal zone > Sediment ...
CAGCATTTTTTTAATATTAAGAACTAATCGGGGTGAAGATGTTCTTGTTACAAAAAATGCTGGCTCTTTAGTAATCATTCCTGATAATCAGAATCAAAAATTAATTCAAATTGAAATCTTACAAAATACAATTTTATTTCCTAAAAATAATCAGTACGTTCAAAAAGATACGGTTATAGGAGAACTAATTAATACTAATAAACAAATTAAGACAGAAGTTAAACCTATCTTAAGTGATACGTCTGGTGAAATTTTTATTCCTCGATTAAAAAATAAAATAAATTTATTAAATAATAATAAGTTGATATGGATTTTATCTGGACAACTCTATAATAGTCCTTTAAATTCGTTTATAAATTGTTATCCAGATTATAAACTTAATAAAAATAGTTATATTTTTCGAACTAAACTTATAAATCATTATCCAGGATTTGTTGAATTTATAAATGACAAACAAGATTTATATCAACGTATTCTAAAAATTACAAACAATAAATACTCATTGTCAAATGCGAATTTTCAAGAATTAACAACAAAAATTACAAATAAAAATTATTTGTTAAATTTTAAACATCGTAAATATTTGTTAAATATTACATCAAAAAATTCAAAAACTTATCTTCGATTAACAAGAAATAATCAATTTGGAACTTTAGTCACAAATCGGTTTCGAACTTTGACAGGAGGTACTCTTTATTATGATCGTCGTAATCTTAGTCGTTCTAATTCCTTAAATCATAAGATTTTGTATTTTCCAAAACAGAAAGACTCACAAAGGGAAAAAACAAATCTTTGTTATAAAACACTACTCTGGTTGGGTGAAGAAACTCATAAAGTGAATTGTGAGCAAAATATCTTGCTTGTGAAACATGGTGATTTTATTTCAGAAAATTTTGAAATTATTCCTGGTCTTTTTTCAACAACATCCGGAATTGTAAATATACAACAAAAAAATAATATTGTTGAAACGATTTCTATTCAATCTGGATTAGTATATGAGGGTAAAAATTTTAAAGAGAAAGCAAAGAAATTTTATTTTCCAGGTGAAATCCTTTTTTCAAATATAATGATTACTGAACCTTCGTTTTGTGAAGATATTGTTGGTAAAAATACAGACAGATTACTTATTCGTCCTGTGAAAATTTATGAATTTGCTCATTCACGATCTATCAAAACAATTTTTGAAGCTGATTATAGAATCGAATCCATATTAAATCTAAAAACTAAATCAATTTATCTTTATAAATCAAATCAACTGATTCAAACAGCAAAAAATTTAAATTTGATTTCAACTGTTTTAACATTAAAAACGAACAAGTCTTTCTATAATAATGTCAACATTCAATTAGTAAATGACAGAAAACGTAATTTAGTAAATTTCCGAATTATTGAAACATTTTCTCTAAAGAATTCTATATCTCCACAGTTACAATATAAAAATTTAGATTCTTGTTTTCTGGTACAAAAAAACCAATTTGTTGATCAATATACTACGTTGGGATATTTAGAATCGATTACTTTAAATTCTTTAGAAATTGTTAAAATTAAAATTAAACAACAAGAAATTAAACAGATTCTTTTAATTTCAAATAATGATTGTTTAACAATTAAAAAGGACTCTACAACTAAGAAAACAATTAATGACTTTATTGTAAATAGTAACAATGTTACTGAAATCGGAAAAATAATTATCGAAAATAATAACTTGCTAACAATTCAAAAGGGAAGACCTTATTTTTTCCCAAATTGTAAAGATGAAAATTTAGTTAATAAAACAAATTTACAATATAAATTACTTTCATCGAATCGTTATCAAATTCGTTCCAAAACTAAACGAAACGTATCATTAAATTATTATGATATGATACGGTTGTTAGTGAAGCAAAAACCAAGTACAAATCAATCTGTTAATCAAATGGTAAGTATTAAATCTGAATTTTCAAAATTATTCTTGAAAAAAAATGGGAAACTTTATAGTTGTTTAATACCACGATTTTTTAAAAAATTTACAATTCATAATAGTCATTTAAACGAAAAATTTAATCAAATCGTACGCTTTGATAACGATAAAAAACCAATAGTAAGAAAAATGGATCGTACTTTATTGATTCAAACTTCTGATCTTATCCCAAATAAATTTAAAGAATCAAAAGAGGAAGAACGACAATTAATCTTAGTGAAATTTTTAGAATATCCTTTTCAACGTTCTACAAAATCTGTTGGTTTATATTCAATAACTGAAGATTATTTTGAGCAAGAAGTAAATAGTGTTTTTTGTCAGAACAGTGAATTTATTGAAGAAGGAGATACAATTGGGTTATTAAATCTTGAAAAAGAAATTACGGGAGATATTGTTCAAGGTTTACCAAGAATTGAAGAGATTTTAGAGGCACGGAAGAAAAATTTAATGGTTAAACGAATTCCTACAAATCAAAGAAAAGGTTTGTTAGTCCAAAAATCTAGCTTAGATCCAAATTTTGAATTTAAAAAATTGGGAACTCCAATTAAAGAAAGTGAAAAAATAAATCCTCATAAATTATTAAAAGTTTATTTTAATTATTATGGGCTATTAAAAGTTTTTTCATGTGATAGAACTGAATCTGTTCAATCTAATCGTTTACTTACCAATTACGAAGGTTGCTATAAAAGTTTTAAAAAAGTGCAATCATTTATTTTAAATTCTGTTCAATCTGTGTATCAATCACAAGGTGTTACTATCAATGATAAACATTTGGAAGTAATAATTAAGCAAATGACAACAAAAGTTTTAATAACTTATGAAGGAGATACTCCATTGCTTCGACGAGAGGTTATCGATTTATATCATATTCAATATATAAATGAAATAATTAAAACACAACAAAAACAGTTCGCTTCTTATGTCCCATTATTATTAGGAATTACAAAGGCAGCTCTGAATAATCCAAGCTTTATTTCTGCAGCTAGTTTCCAAGAAACAACTCGGGTATTAACAAAAGCTGCTATTGAAGGTAGAATTGACTGGCTACGAGGTTTAAAAGAGAATATTATTATTGGACATTTAATTCCAGCTGGAACTGGATCTCAAAATTATAGAAATGGTTTCCAGAACTATTCTCTAACTACAAATAAATTCAATTCAATTTCTGATCTTGTTTCAAATCCTAACTAGAAAACCTAGACAATTTTTTTGATGTTTGCTACGATTGTTAATACAAATATAAATCATTAGTTAAGTAATTTAAAATTTTTATGTCTGATATAAGTTTATCTCAATTATTAGAAGCAGGCGTCCATTTTGGTCATAAAGCCTATCGCTGGAACCCAAAAATGTTTCCATATATTTATAGTGAAGTTAATAATATTCATATATTAGATTTAGTTCAGTCGGCGACCCTTTTGAAAGAAGCAAATAGATATTTACGATCCGTTGCAAGTGAAGGAAAGACATTTTTATTTATTGGTACAAAACGTCAAGCTAGTACTTTAATTTCCCAAGAGGCAAAGCGCTGTGAATCTTATTACGTAAATCATCGTTGGTTAGGGGGTATGTTAACAAATTGGACAACAATGAAAGAGCGAATCCAGCGTTTGAAAGATCTTGAACGACAAGAAGCTGATAATACGTTTGAATTATTAACGAAAAAAGAAGCATCTTTACGACGTAAAGAGTTACAAAAATTACGGAAACATTTAGACGGGATCAAGCACATGGAAAAATTACCTGATGTCGCTATTGTGATTGATCAAAAACGTGAAATGACAGCGGTTCGTGAATGTCGAAAATTAGAAATTCCAATTGTTTCTATTTTAGATACAAATTGTGATCCAGATTTAGTTGATATTCCAATTCCAGGTAATGATGATGCTGTACGATCAATCAAGCTTATTTTAAAATCATTAACTGATAGTATTATCGCAGGTAAATCGCAATCAAAATAAATTTGCTTTGAAAAGGCAACACATTTATTAGAAGTAACAAAAAATTGACAAATTTAAGAGTATTTAAATTTGTTAATTTTTTGGTCTGATATTTTTTTATGGAACTTGTAAAGAGACTGAAGAATTTATATTCGATCATAGTTGTTAGTGAGAATTTCACTAAAATTACTAGTTTGAGTTTAAATTCTCTAAATTCTAAGATTGAGGAGGGATTATTTTTTGTTGTTTATAATTTGAAATTAAAAATTTTAATGGTCTTGTTATTTGAACTAGAAAATAATTGTTTGAATTAGTTACTACAAGTTTGATATTTTTTTAAAAATATCAAACTTGTATTTTTAAAGATGTTGTTTTTAATTAAATATATTAATTAGTAACGAGCACCTTCCGCGTTAGCTTGAACACTATAACTATGGATAGTGTAAATAATTTGACGACCAGGACCATCACTACGTTCTAAGTAGAAGCCTGGTTCATTTGCAGGACGGTTTACGATGAAAGACATAACACAACTTTCAGTACCGAAACTTGCATCAAATGCGTTTACACGGATATAACCAGCTGCACATGATTTACGAGCTTCATTTAATTCGAACATTACAGATCCAGAATCTTTAATGTCGAATAATGGTAAACCCCATAATTCCCAGTAGCTGTTACGAGGATGTGGATCATCTGTCCACTCAACGTTCATTGACCAACCTTTGTTGATGGCATAAGCAATTTGTTTTTCAATTTGTTGATCAGTTAAATCTGGTAAGAACGAGAAGCAACCTTGTGTAAGTCTCACTATTCAAATACTCCTTTAATTTTTTTTAAAAGTAACTTTAATTATACGTTTGCTGTTGGTGTTTCTGCGAAATCAGCTGTATCTGTAGATGTATAGTTGAAACTAATATCTTTCCATAAATCTAAAGCTGTTTGTAAAGGACCACATGTTTTAGCAGCTTCACGTAAAATTCTTGGACCAACTTCTTGGTTGAAGTAGTCAGCACCTTCGTTACGAGCTAAAACCATTGCTTCTAAAGCAACACGGTTTGCTGTAGCACCTGCTTGGATACCATCCGGGTGACCAATTGTACCACCACCAAATTGTAAAATTACATCATCACCTAAGTAATGAACTAATTGGTGCATTTGACCACAGTGGATACCACCTGAAGCAACTGGCATACATTTACGTAAACTAGCCCATTCCATTTCGAAGAAAATACCGTAAGGTAAGTTCACTTTTAATGTCATTAAACGTAATACGTCGTAGAAACCTTTAATCATTAAAGGATCACCTTCTAATTTACCTACAACTGTACCTGCGTGGATATGATCTACACCAGCCATACGCATCCATTTACAGATAACACGGAAGTTAATACCATGATTCTTTTGACGAGCGTATGTAGAGTTACCAGCACGGTGTAAATGTAAAAGCATATCATTTTTACGAGCCCAAAGTGCAATACTTTGAATAGCTGTATAACCCATAACTAAATCGATCATTACGATTACAGAACCAACTGCTTTAGCGTAGTCAGCACGTTCGTAAACGTCTTCCATTGTTGCACCTGTGATGTTTAAGTAAGAACCTTTTACTTCACCTGTTGCAGCAGCAGCACGATTAATACCTTCCATACAGTTTAAGAAACGCTCTCTCCAACGCATGAATGGTTGAGAGTTAATGTTCTCATCATCTTTTAAGAAGTCTAAACCACCTTTTAAACCTTCATATACTACACGACCGTAGTTTTTACCTGAAAGACCTAATTTTGGTTTTACAGTAGCACCTAATAAAGGTAAACCATATTTGTTTAAACGTTCACGTTCTACGATGATACCAGTAGCTGGACCTTGGAATGTTTTTAAATATGAGTGTGGAATACGCATATCTTCTAAACGTAAAGCAGATACTGCTTTAAAACCGAAAACGTTACCAATAATAGAGGCTGTTAAGTTAGCTAAAGAGCCTTCTTCAAATAAATCACATTCGTATGCGATGAAAGCAAAATATTGATCTGTTGTGTTTGGTACTGGATCTACACGGTAAGCTTTAGCACGGTAGCGCTCACAAGCTGTTAATAAATCGGTCCATACAACAGTCCATGTAGCAGTTGAAGATTCACCTGCTACAGCAGCAGCAGCTTCTACTGGATCTACACCTGGTTGTGGTGTGATACGGAATAATGCTAAAACGTCAGTACTTTTTACTGCGTATGAAGCATCCCAGTAACCCATTTTAGCGTAAGGGATTACACCAGATTCGTAACGGTCACTTTTAATTCGAGTCCGTTCTGATACAGATTGAGACATTGATTTCTCCTTAAAATATAAAAAGGCAATATATAATAGATGATTAACTAATTTCTATAAAATTAGTTCTATCGGTTGAATGTTTACTAACAACCTTAAAAAGTATTATAACATGCTTTGTGCTATTCACTAAAAGTTATATTATTTAAAAACTTAATAACTTTTTAGAATATAAAATTTATTAAGTTGAACAACTTTAATTCGATCCGGAATTATTTTATAATAAAAATTAAAATCCATAAAAAACTAAAAATTTCTATATAATTCATTTATATATTTCAATCTAATAATTCTATGGTTAATCAGTCAAATAAAGTATTGAATACAAATATAACGAATTTAGTAAATAAAACTTATCAATATGGTTTTTCGACAAATATTGAGAAAGATATTATCGAAAAAGGTTTAAATGAAGAAACAATTTACTTAATTTCAAAGAAGAAAAAAGAACCCGATTTTCTTTTAAAATTTCGATTAAAAGCTTATAAAAAATGGAAAGAAATGAGTGAACCTGAATGGGCGCATTTAAAATTTCCTCAAATCAATTATCAAGATATTATCTATTATTCAGCTCCAAAAGTAAAACAAAAATTAAAAGATCTAAATGAAGTCGATCCGGAATTATTAAAGACATTTGAAAAATTAGGAATCTCATTAACAGAACAAAAACGACTAGCAAATGTTGCGGTTGATGCAGTATTTGATAGTGTTTCTATTGCGACAACTTTTAAAGAAGAATTAAGTGAATATGGAATCATCTTTTCTTCCATTTCTGAAGCAGTAAATGATTATAGTGACTTAATTAAAAAGTATTTAGGTTCTGTTGTACCAATTGGTGATAATTATTTTTCAGCTCTAAATTCGGCAGTTTTTACAGATGGTTCATTTTGTTATATTCCAAAAGACGTTATCTGCCCATTAGATTTATCTACTTATTTTCGAATAAATGATGAAAATTCAGGACAATTTGAAAGAACACTTATTGTTTCGGAACCAAATAGTCAAGTAAATTACTTAGAAGGATGTACTGCTCCTCAATATGATACTAATCAATTGCATGCTGCTATTGTAGAATTAGTTGCATTAGAAAATGCAAGTATAAAATATTCAACAGTTCAAAATTGGTATGCAGGGAATGAATATGGAAGTGGTGGTATTTACAATTTCGTGACAAAACGTGGTTTATGTGCTGGAGCAAATTCAAAAATTTCTTGGACACAAGTTGAAACAGGATCTTCAATCACATGGAAATATCCAAGTTGTTTATTAGTTGGTGAGAATTCACAAGGCGAATTTTATTCAGTTGCATTGACAAATAATTATCAACAAGCCGATACTGGAACAAAAATGATTCATATTGGTAAAAATAGTAAAAGTCGAATTATCTCAAAAGGTATTTCAGCTGGAAACTCAAAAAATAGTTACCGTGGATTAGTTACTATAAATAATAAAGCATTAGGTGCACGTAATTATTCACAATGTGATTCGTTATTGATTGGAAATTTATCCAATGCAAATACATTTCCAGTCATTTCAGTTCAGAATTCAACGACTAAAATTGAACATGAAGCTTCAACATCAAAAATTGGTGAAGAACAAATTTTTTATTTTTTACAGAGAGGAATTTGTTTAGAAAAAGCGGTGGAATTAATGATTAGTGGTTTTTGTCGAGAAGTTTTTACTGAGCTACCGTTAGAATTTGCCGCAGAGGCAGATAAATTATTAACTTTAAAATTAGAAGGAAGTGTTGGCTAATGAATTTAAATTCTCCTCTTTTAGAAATTAAAAATTTACAAGTTTCCATAAATGATAATGTAATTTTAAAAAATTTGAATTTGAAAATTAATAAAGGTGAAATTCATGCAATTATGGGACCAAATGGATCCGGAAAAAGTACTTTTTCAAAAGTTCTTGCTGGTCACCCAGCGTATTCAGTTTTACAAGGTGATATTCTCTTTAAAGGTTCCACTATTTTAGATTTAGAACCTGAAGAAAGATCACATTTGGGTATTTTTTTAGCTTTTCAATATCCAATTGAAATTCCTGGAGTAAGTAACGAAGATTTTTTACGTCTTGCTTATAATTCAAAACAGCGATTTTATAATAAACCAGAAGTTGATCCGCTTGAATTTTTAAAAATAATAAGTGAAAAGTTAGAATTTGTGAATATGTCACCAGTTTTTTTGAACCGAAATGTGAATGAAGGATTCTCAGGTGGAGAAAAAAAACGAAATGAGATATTACAAATGATTTTATTAGATTCCGAGTTATCCATATTGGATGAAACCGATTCAGGTTTAGATATCGATGCGTTAAAAATTATTTCAACCGGAATTAATAAATTTATGAATCCAGAGAAATCAATTATACTAATTACTCATTATCAACGATTATTGGATTATATACATCCAACTTATGTTCATGTTATGCAAGATGGTAAAATAATAAAGACTGGCTCCGCCGATTTAGCGAAGGAATTAGAAACTAAAGGTTATGAATGGTTAAAATAAATTGTCCTTTATAAATAGAGCTTTTTTATAAAATTATACCTAAATAATTGTGAAAGTTTGTATAATCATCTTTGTTCCTGTATATTTTTTAATATTGGGTAATTTACTAAATTAGTTAGATTTTATGTACCCAGAAATTTTTTATTCAAATACGTTTACATTATTAGCGGAGGCAGAAGTTGGAAAACATTTTTATTGGAATATTGCAGGTTTTTTAGTACATGGACAAGTTTTAGTTGTTATTTGGTTTGTAATTGCTATTTTAATAGTATTTTCACTATTAGGAACTGCCGGAGCTAGCCGAATTCCAAAGGGATTTCAAAATTTCATGGAAGCAGCTGTTGAATTTGTATCAGATATCGCTAAAGATCAATTAGGTGAAAGTTTTTACAAAGAATGGATTCCATTTATCGGAACATTGTTCTTCTTTATTTTCGGATGTAACTGGGCTGGTGCCGTTATTCCGTGGAAATTAATAGAATTGCCGGAGGGTGAATTTGCAGCTCCGACGAATGATATTAATACTACGGTTGCGTTAGCACTGTTAACATCATTTGCCTATTTTTATGCAGGTTTAAGTAAAAAAGGATTAGGATATTTCAAACGATATATCGAACCAATTCCACTTCTTCTACCAATTAATATCTTAGAGGATTTCACAAAACCTTTATCGCTAAGTTTCCGATTATTCGGTAACGTATTAGCCGATGAATTAACAATATCTGTACTTACAGCTTTAGTTCCGTTAGTTATTCCATTACCGATTATGCTATTAGGGATTTTTGCTGGTTCAGTACAAGCTTTAATTTTCTCAACTTTAGCGGCTGCTTATATCGCAGAAGCTCTTGAGTAATTTATTATTAAAATTAGATTTTTCTAAAATTATATATACATTTATATTTATTAATTAAGATTTATTATGGATTCTATCATTTCTGCTGCTTCTGTTATAGCTGCTGGTTTAGCAATTGGTTTAGCTGCTATTGGTCCTGGTATTGGTCAAGGTAACGCTGCTGGTCAAGCTGTTGAAGGTATTGCTCGTCAACCAGAAGCAGAAAACAAAATTCGTGGTACGTTATTATTAAGTTTAGCTTTCATGGAAGCATTAACAATCTATGGTTTAGTAGTAGCTTTAGCATTATTATTTGCTAACCCATTCAACGGATAAATCAATTTTAATTTTCAAAAATATCATAGATAGATATAAGTTGTTATGTCTATCTATTAAAAATTTTTAATTCTATAGTATAGCATATAGATTTTATATGGTTAATTTTTCAATATTAATTTCAAATTCAGAAGTGAGTGGTCCTGGTGGGCTTTTTGACATTGATGCAACTTTACCATTAGTCGCTATTCAATTTGTATTATTAACGGTAATCTTAAATGTAATTTTATATAGTCCGTTATTAAGCATTATGGAAGAGCGAAAAGAATATATTTTAACAAACCTTGGTAAGGCTTCAGAGTTATTGTCAGAAGCAAACAAATTGACAACTCAATATGAAGAAGAATTAAATAACGTCCGGAAAGAAGCACAACTAGAAATTACAAATTCCCAAAAAATTCATAAAGAAATTTTAGAGATTGAATTAAACATTTCTCAAAAATATATTGATAATTTATTAGATACTATTACAAAAGATCTTCTTAATAAAAAGAATGTAGCTCTGAATAGTTTAGATGAAATTGTTCAATCTTTATGTGTTGATATTGAAACTCGATTATCAATATAAATTTTTTGTAAGATGTAATTTTCCTTTTTATAAGTGAACAGTTTATATAAAAACTCGAAAACATGGAAAATTTTGATCAAATTTTTACATTACTTGCCAATCATGAAGGCATTGGTTTAAATCTGGATATTTTAGAGAC
>Ga0265309_10001373_pt1 | contig 10608 bp, 8 predicted proteins | sample Helome_FD_192492 | JGI IMG/M metagenome (GOLD analysis project Ga0265309, IMG submission 192492) | Marine sediment microbial communities from subtidal zone of North Sea - Hel_20160524 (Illumina Assembly) | ecosystem: Environmental > Aquatic > Marine > Subtidal zone > Sediment ...
TTCCAGGGGTTGCGGGTCTTGCCGAAAACCTCGTTGAAGGTGCTGGCGCCGGCGCCGAATTCCGGCGTGTTGGACTTGCCGATGACGATGGCGCCGCGCGATTCCAGGCGCTCCACCAGGATGTCGGAGCGTTCCGGCACATGGTCGCTGTAGATCGGCGAGCCGTAGGTGGTGCGCACCCCGGCCACGTCCTCCAGGTCCTTGATCGCGACCGGCAGGCCACCCAGCCAGGGCTCCGACCGTGCCTCGCCGGGCCGCGCTGCCATGATGCGCCGGGCGTGGTCGCGCGCGCGGTCCAGGCAGAGGGTCGGCAGGGCGTTGAGCGACCCTTCGGTCGCTTCGATGCGCTGGGCCGCCGCCTCGACCAGGTCGAGCGGGCTGACCTCGCCCAGCGCCAGAAGATCGACGACCTCGACGGCGCCGAGCCGAAAGAGTTCCGAGGAGCTTTGTGAGTTGCTCATGGGCGGCCTGTGCCAAGTAAACCGCAAGGCTAGCGGTTTGCGATTCGCTCAGCCAGGGATTTCTGACAAGGCGGCCGGCGCCGCGTCGCAGTTCAACCCGTATCGAAGGCCGGGTCTCGCGCGACCCACCACCCGCTGGCGCGCCACAGCCCATAGGTCAGGACGGCCGAGACGTAGCCGTCCAGGGCGTAGTGCCAGGCGAGATGGACCGAACCGATCATGATCACGACCGCAAAGACGGTCAGCGCGATACCGAGCAGACGGTGGACGCGCCAACCGAGCAAGGCGAACAGCACCGCCGCCGCGACGTGTACGCTCGGCATGGCCGAAATCCCCGTGCCGAAATTGTACTCGCCGAGGATATGCGAGCGCCAGAGCCAGTCATGGAGCTGCAGCGCCCAGATCGGCGCCACCTCGTTCGCGGCCTGGAGATAGGCGATCAGCGGCTGGAAGGGGTCTTCGAGTTGCGTCACGCGCCCGAAATAGACCGGACCAACCGAGGACAACCAGGTGGCCATGAGACCGCCGAGCAACGACCAAACCAGCACGAAAGTCAGAAAGAACTGCATGCGCAGCCGCCGATCACGGACGCTGAAGGCCTGCCATAGCAGGATGCCGTAAAGGACGAAAATCCACCCGTGATAGAAGAAATTGATCCCGCTGCTGATCAGGGGGTACCCCACAATCGGCTGCAGCAACTGCCAGGGGTCGATGCCGCCGTGCAGCCACCTGTCCCACTCGGCAAATAGCGGATCCCAGGCGTAGGGATTGACGACCGGTATCAGGGTCTTGAAGACCGTGAAGAGGGAAATGAACCGGGGCAGCAGCAGGAGTATCAGAGCGCCGCCGGCCAAGCGTTCCAGGGTCAGCCAATCGGTCCTGACATCCGTGACCAGATATTGCAGCAAGCTGGCCGGCCGCACGAACAACATGACATAGATCGGGTAGAGAATCGCGAAGACGACCGCGAATACGCCGGTCATCTTGAGCACCAGGGTGGAATAGAGAGAAAAGGACATTTTCTCTGGCCTGTCGACGTACTCCAGCACCGCGAAACCGGCGGCGAAATAGATCAATATGAGTGCCAAAAGCCAGCGGTGGAGCCATAGGATCCGGGCCATCCGGGCCGCAAGGCCCCGGGCATCAATTTGAAGGGCGCTCGATTGCACGACGGCGTTACTCCCGACCCAGAATCGCGGTGGGCCGAAAGTGTGCAACAGATTGGTTAAGGCTTAGTGCGGCTCCGGCCGGCGCCTGTAGAGATGATAGGTGCCGATATCCATCAGCAACTCGTAGCGAGACCAGATTTCGGCAAATCGCGGGTCCTTGGAAAAGTAGGCAATGTAGTCGAACCGAAGTCCGCCGAAATGGGACTTCTCCTCACGCCCGTCGATAATGACCAGCGCCGGCGGCCGCTTGCCGAGATCGGACACCACGGAATCGATCAGAAACCCCTCGATCTGGTTCAAAGCGATCCGCCGATCGGCCGGAACAGAGTCCGACGATGCGCGGCGCGCACGCTCCAGGCCGGGCAGCAGCCACAAGGTCGAAAAGCGCGACGACCACCCCGCGTCCGCGTAGGTAACGAGGGGAAAGGCGCGCGACACCTTGGTCGTGAAGACATAGATCGAGGAACCCGCGGCATGCTCGCGCACGATCGGCGCCAACGTCTCGGCGTAGGTATTCCGATAGCCGCCGCGCCAAAGCGCGGCACCGACCAGCAACATGAGGAAGATCGACGCCGTCAAAACAGCATTGAAGGCGGGGCGCTTCTCGACTTTGGCCGAAAGTTCCGTCGGCGCCGACACCAGCGCGCCGCAAAGCATGGCACCGGCCGCCAGCAACAAGCAGGCCGAGACCGGGTAGAGGTGATACAGCCACCCCTTCGCCTGGACGAAATAGACGACGTAGAAACACACCGCCGCGATGCCGAACACGTCGCCAAGCTCTTTCCCGGCACTACGGGAACGGGCAACCAGATGAAACAGTGGAATCAAAACCACCAGGAAAGTTTCCTGGCGCCACAGAAGGTGCGTAAGAGAGTCCCTGTAGAAGTCGTTGTAGATCTCCAACGCGTAGGGAACCACCCGCGTCACATAGTCTGGCGTGAACAGCACAATGACGCCGCCGTATAGTAGCAAGACCGCCGCCATGGCCAGGGTTTCGGAACGGAAGAGGCCGTTCAGGCGCTTGTGGCGCAGCAACAGGTAGAACTCGAGCGCCGCGGGGACCAAAAGGAAATGCGGCTTGAGCCCGAAGCCAAGTGCCGCCAGGACGCCGACCGCCACGGCCATCCGCCGACCGTATTCCGCCCCCGCCGCCCGGCCGGCCGCGAGCAGCAGATAGGGCAGCGCCAGCAACAGCAGGAGATGTTCGCGTTGCCCAAAGGCACTCGAAGGGAGAATGACCAACGCCAACATGGCAACCAGTAGCAGACCGCGCCGGAGGAGCCGGTTCGAGTCGTTTGGCAGCAAGCGCCAGGCCAGGAACAGTGACAGGGCTGTCAAGCCAAAAACGTAGGCGAGAAAAACATAAGCCGGGAAGATTCCAGTCAGTCGGGCGAAATAGACCGGCGGCACCGTAAGAAAGAAGGCCAGGGGCGGGTTCACCTCGAAGAACACATCCCGGTAAAGCCGCCCGCCTTCGAAAAAGGCGGCCACCGAATGGAGGTACCACGCAACGTCGTGATTGATCATCGCGGAGAACTGCACGTAAAGGCCCCAGAGGCAGAATCCCACGAAGGCCGCGATCCCGAGCGGGCCACCGATGCGGGACCGCGCCCGGGACTTGTCCGAGAGCCTTGGCAGACCGGCTAGGCTCATGGTTCGGGGCGCCGCGCGATCATGAGAATCGACACGCCTACCGGCAGCCAGATACGGCCCAGCAAATGACGTTCGCTGGCAAACAAGGCGGTCAGGAGCCGATTGACCAGATGGCCCGGCATGGCGTCGCCGTCGGCCTTGTCGATGCCGAGCAGGCCTTTCACCAGACGCACCATGGCAACGACCGGAAACAGCAGGGTGTTGAAGTAGGTGGCCTTGACCGGACGAAGCCCGGCCTCCGAGACAAGCCGCACCAGCTCCGCCTTGCGGTAACGCCGTTTGTGGTGATGGATTCGGTCGTGGGCGCTCCACAGAAACGGAAAGGCCGGCACCGTGATCACCAACCAACCGCCGGGACGCAGCTTGTTCCGCAGGGTCGCCAAGCTCGGCAGATCTTCCTCGACGTGCTCCAGGACGTCGAGCGCGGCCACCAGATCAAAGGCCTCCGCATCGAAGGGCACGTCGTCGGGAAGACGGCCCTCGAGAATTTGAAGCCCGGACTCCCAGCCGACGATCCGACGCGCCCCGGCATCGGGCTCGAACGCCGAAACATGGCCGAAGCCGGCCAGCATGGCCAGATTGCCGCCCATGCCGCAGCCGGCCTCGAGCAGACGGGCGCCGTCCGGCAGGCGCACATACCTGCGCAGGACCGCTGTCAGGATTCGGCGGCGGGCGACGAACCACCAGTGTTCGCCCTGAATCGCCGCCATCCGGGAATAGACCTGTTGCTCCAATGACGGCTCCGCTAATCGTCGGCCGGGCGTGCGCGGCACGCGGCGGATTGGTTCGAGGTCCAGCACATCACCGTGACGCCGCCCCTTCCCGGTCGACCGCATAGAGCGCGAAGAACGAACCCTGGTGGAGCGTCGTCAGGAGCGTGGGGAAGGGATTTTTCGGGCCTTCGGCATCGAGCAGCAGAACGTTGTCGAAACGCTCCGGCCAGGAGGCCCAGTAGGCCTTGGTCCCGCGCCGGTCGACGAAGCCGTCCAAGCCTTTGGTCCGGCTTGGGTCGGCGCCTTCCCTTAGACGCTCGAGTGTGACGGTGGGACCGTTGAACGGCGTATCGATCGCGGCATAGGCCGGGGCGGCCCGGACCGGCTGTTGTGGCCCGGTGAAAAGCGAAGGCAGGAAGATTGAACGGTCGATGACGGCAAGCGCCGGCAGGTGCGAATAGACCCTGCGGAAGACGACCCGGCCGTTTAGCACGAACTTGTCGGGTTCCCGCGCCACCAGAAGTGACGCTCCTTCCTCGATTTGCTTCGAGGCGGCCCGGAATTCCTCAAACTGCCGGTCATAGACCTGCCAGTCCTCCGAGAGTGTCCAGATCCGCGTGCCGAAAAGCACGAGCGCCACGGTGCCAACGGCAACCAGCTTGTCCCGGCTCCGGCGCTTTGGCCTCGTGCCGGCGACCGCCAAGCAGGCGACCACCAGCGGCAGTCGGAAATCGACCGCGGCGACATTGAAAAGCCAGGTCGGCATCGCCAACGACGCCAGGCCCAGCACAAGCAGCGGCAGGCGCGCGGCCGGGGCGAGCTTCAGATCCCTGCCGAACAGAAGAATCAACAGAACGACACATAGGAATCCGAAGATCAGATAATCCAGCGGCTGCCAGTGAAAGAAAACCGGCGACAGAAGCGCGCGGACCTTTGAGAGCCACGAGCCGTAGAAGGTCTGGCCCGTGGTTCCCGGGGTGATTCCGGTGGCGCCTTGCGAGACCAGCCACAACAAACCGGGCACCACAAACTGCCCCAGCGCGGCCAGCCAGTCACGGGCGAGCTGGGCCGGGGATAGGCGGCGATGTTCGAGGGTCTGCCCCAGCTGATAGGCTGCTATCGTCAGGCCATAGACGCCAAACGCGAAGAGATGACAGAAAAAGAGAACGCTTGAAGCCAGGGAAAAAACTGCTAGCCGGGCCCAAAGAGACCATCGCTCGCACACGATCCACGCCGCGAAAGCCAGAAGAAACACCCCGACACCGAAAAGATAGTTGAGAAAGCCCCAGGCCAGGACGTGATTGTAGAGGAACAGATAGATGGCGACCGGCCAAAATCCGACCCGGCCGTGCAAGACCCGGTGCAGTGCCAGGGTACCGGCAACGATCATTAGCAAGGTTGCCGCAATGAAAATGCGACCGGCGTCGAACACCGACATGACGGCGGTAAGTGGTGGCACGATCAGATCCATGGCGAGATTCGGAACAATCGCCCAGTGCAGGTCGTAGCGCTCCTGGAGGAGCGATGCGTCCGCGATCTCAGCCAGGATATGTGCCCGCGCGAGGTGGTTGGGATAGTCGACCAGCGGCGGCACGGTGACCGAAAAAATCGGATAAAGCGCCGCCAACGACAGCAAAAAGTAGCTCAGCGGGAGCACCCAAGGCCGATCGCCGGCGGCCTCTTGTCCGGAATTCGGCCCAGGTGCCGCTCGGGCGGGGTTCGACTGCAAGGCCATGATAACGTTCGATAGCACTTGAGCTTAGCGGCACGCCAAGCCGAGCACATCGTCCTTTCAGAGAGCTTGGTATGAATACCCGGGCAACACCGCGAGGCACCTGTTCGGCAACAAACCGGCCCGAAAGACTCTCCGCGCAGATGAGAAATTTTTGGTTAACACTTTGCGGCTGGATTAACCGATCCTTGGCACTTCCCGGTATCTGTTACGGGCTCTGGGAACGGCTAGAGCAGCCCAAGGCCCCAAGCCTGAATCGCCGGGATATCCATGATGACGATGTCGCCGACACTGACCGCACGGCCCGCCGGACACACGGCGTCGCTCGCCCTTCTGCTCGTCGTCTGCGCCATGACGCCGGTCGTCGCGATTTTCTTCGTCACCGGCGGGCACCTGAGCGTCGACGAGGGCGTCTATCATATGATGTCACGGAGCTTCGCGGCATCGGGCAGCCTGGGAATCTGGAACGGCTATGAGGAATTCCCGTCGCCCGAGCTCCTGCTGCCCGTCGCCCGGATCCACGGGGGCCAGCTGTTCCCCTCCTACCCTTACCTTTCCACCGTGCTGGCCGCGCCTTTCTACCAAATCGCGGGATACCACGGGCTGTTCGTCCTCAACGCCGTCGCCTTCCTCGGTGTCGTCGGCCTCTGTTTTCTGACGGCATGGAAGCTATGGCAGGATGTCGGCCTGGCGCTCAACGCCTGCCTGATACTGATTTTCGGGACCTTCGCCTGGCAATATTCACAGTCTGCCTGGCCCCATGCCCTCTCGATGCTGTTCGTCATCGGGGCGCTCTATTGCGCCGTATCGGCGTTACTCGAGACCGATTGGCGGCGTGCGCTTGGCCTGGGTTTCGTCGCGGGCCTCGTGGCGGGCTTTGGGGCCGGCGTGCGCCTCGACGTCATCTTCGTTTTGCCCGCCCTGGTGCTGCCGTTCCTTTTCCTACGGCCTTGGCGGCCCCTACCGGCCGTCCTCATCGGCCTTGGAACCTTGCCGGGACTGGCCGTGCTGGCGGCGACGAACCACGCCAAATTCGGTGTCGCCAATCCCTTCGCCTACGGCCCTTCGCCGGCCGGCGCGGCCGCCGACGTAGCCAGGTACCTACCGATCGTGGCTCTGGGCCTGGTGGCCACGGCAAGCGCCTGGATTGCCACCCGACCCCGGGGACAGGCATTCCTTCTGCGCCACCGCCTTGGCGCGACCCTGGCGGCGGCCGCTTTCGTCTTAGCCATCTGCCTGCTTCCGGTCGGACGGCAGGTGATTGTCAAGCTGGCGAACGGCGCATTTCAGCTCCTGGTCGATATGCGTGTTCGCGATCTCGGAATCGCGGAGGGCGGGCTGTCGCGCGGGCCGGGCGGCGGGATGGTCTACCTCAGCAGCCTGAAGAAGGCCCTGCTGCAAAGCTGCCCCTATCTGATCGTTCTGGTCCTGCCCCTGGCTGCGTTGCTCGGCCGAAGCAAGGACAAGCTTGCCATCGGCACGGTGAGCCTGGTTCCGGCGGCCTTCATCGCGGTCTATTCCTATTTCGCCTGGCACGGTGGTCTGGCCTTCAACCTGCGTTATTTTCTGCCGATTTTTCCCTTTACCTCGATTCTGGCGGCCTACGCATGGCGGAATTTGGCGCACGACCTCGCCTCCGGCTGGCGCCGGGCAATCGGCATCGGCGCCTTGGCGGCCGCCTGTCTCTATTTGCTTGTCGTGCCCGGCGGCGATTTCGACCTGGGTCAGCAAGAAACCATCTACTTGACCCTGCCGCTGGTCATCGCGGCCGTCATCCTCCCGCTGGTCCTTGCCTGTGTCCTGCAAGGTGGCCGGGCTGGCCATCGGCTGCGAGCGGCGACCTGTGCGGCGGTCGCCGCCGGCGGTGTCTGGGCGGCCATGATCGCTTTCACCTATGACGCCCCGCGTACCTATATCTTCCGCGCAGAACGCGCGGCTTTCGCGCAGCGCCTCGCGCCCTATATCGAGGCCGATTCCATCCTCTTCGTCCCCTCGGCGACCCGGTTTTTCGGCCTGCTCGAAGCCGATCGGGTGCGGCTCGCAACGCCGGCTTACGATGACTATCAGGATTTCCGGCCGCTCACCGAGTTTCACCTCGCGGCCGGCCGAGCGGTCTACCTCTGGCTCACACCCGACGGGGCGCAAACCATAGAGGCGCGCGGCCTGCTTCGGTCCTTGAGCGCGGTCCCGTTGTACGAGGACCCCTTCCTGGGCAGCCTGGTACGGCTCCGCAGAGCCGCCCAAGCGACGGGCCCAGCAAGCTAGGGCCTGCCCGGCGCAGACAAGCGGTTGTTAACCGATTGCCCATAACCTCCATGGTCAACTGCGCCGTGATTCGGCCGGCGGCCGGCGGTTTCACGGCCGCTCGGTGCGGCAAAGACCGCCACCCGCACGAGGACCCGCACCCTTGAAGCTCATCGTCCAGATTCCCTGCTTCAACGAAGAGGCGACCCTGCCGCAGACGGTGGCGGACATCCCGCGTCAAATCGACGGCGTGGAGCGGGTCGAAATCCTGGTGGTGGATGACGGCTCCAGCGACCGCACGGCGGCGGTGGCGCGGGAAATCGGCGTCGACCACGTCGTGTGCCACAAGAACAACAAAGGTCTGGCGCGCGCCTTCCGCACCGGCATCGACAGCTGCCTTGGCCTGGGCGCCGACATCATCGTCAACACCGACGGCGACAACCAATACGCCGGCGCCGATATCCCGCGCCTCATCGAGCCGATCCTGAGCGGCCGCGCGGATATCGTGGTGGGCGACCGCCAGACCTCGACGCTGGCGCACTTTTCCTGGATCAAGCGAAAGCTCCAGGCGACCGGCAGCTTCGTGGTCCGTCAGCTTTCCGACACCGGCGTGCCCGACACCGTGAGCGGCTTTCGCGCCATTTCGCGGGAAGCAGCGCTGCAGCTCAACATTGTCTCCTCCTTCAGCTACACCATCGAAATGCTGATCCAGGCCGGCCGCAAGCAGATGGCGATTGTCTCCGTGCCGGTCGGGACCAACGAGGTGACCCGCCAGTCCCGGCTATTCAAGGGCATCCCGAATTTCGTCAAGCACTCGCTGATCACCATGGTGCGCATGTACGCCATGTACAAGCCGCTGAGGGCCTTCGCCTACATCGGCCTGGCCCTGGCGGGGCTCGGCGCCCTGCCGGTGATCCGCTTTCTCTTCTTCTATCTGACGGACGCCGGTGACGGGCACATCCAGTCGTTGATCCTGGGCGGCGTGCTGATCGTGATCGGCTTGATGACCCTGCTGATAGGTTTGGTCGCCGACCTGATCAACTTCAACCGGCAGCTGCTCGAGTTGACCTTGGAAAAGGTCCGCCGTCTGGAGCTGTCTGCGGCTCAGCCGGCGGCGCACGGGGCATCCCGGGGGACGAGCGTCAGCAAGCAGATGGCCGAAGTGGAACGCTTGGCGCGGCACATGCCGCCGGACTTGGAAACGGAGGCGCCCGGAACCGGAAAAAGCCCGAAGCCCATGGCTCGGCGGAACCGGTGAGCGAGCGGTGGACGGTTCGAGGCGCGTTGGATTCTCCATGTTGACGTCTATTGGCAGGAACAAGCGGAAAAACGCCGTCCTGGCGCGCGTCCTGCCGGCATGGCTCCTCATTCGTTTGGCCGCGTTGGTTCACTACTTCGCGGGAGAACGCGAGCTGCGGCTCCTCCGCGCCTTGGTCGACCCGACGAAAAACAGCATCGATACTGGCGCCAACAAGGGCATTTACACCTTCTTCCTCGGCCGCATATCCCGACACGTCTAAGCCTACGAGCCCAACCCGGATCTCGTCGCCTTTCTACGCCGGACCGTCGGTGCGAATGTCACGCTTCGGCAGCTTGCCCTGTCGGACCAGGCCGGGACGGCCCAATTGAACATCCCCGTGCTCGACGGCATCGAATTGGCCCCCTGTGCGAAAGCGCCCTCAAACGCGCAACAGACGGCGCAGGATCGGCTTGATCCTTTCCGCCAGTGGGTGCTTGCGATGGGTTCGGGCGAAGTCCGATTGTTTGAGTCTCTGATAGAGGCCCCTCGGATCCCTGAACACCGGAACCTCACGGCCGAAAAAACCGGTTTCCTTGGCAAAGTATCGGCCCTCGATACCGCGGATCAGCGCGTCGCTGTATCTCGCAGCATGTTCGGGCCGCGAGAGGAGCACCTTGTTCTCGCCGATGGCGATCGGCGCCAGCACGCCCTCGTTCCGACGGAGGAATTTCGCGGCGCCCTCCGACACACCGGGCCATTCGGCATTGAAGTAATCATCGAGGATGACAACGCCCGCATCGAGCAAGGCGCGGTTGGCGAGATCCATGTCGTGATAGGTGATCTCCGCGGTATGCCCGCCGTCGATGCTGAACAGCCTGACCTTCTGCCCGATACGCCCCTCGATGTCGCGCCATTGCAGGTCCGTCGAACTCGACTGAAACAGCTCGACGTGCTCGGCGCTGCCGGCAACCTTTTTTATGTTCCGGAGGAAAGCCTTCATATCGCCCTGGCCGGAGTCGTCGAGGTTGAGCGACTGCTGTTCGAAGATGTCGACGGCGAAGGCCTTTTCGCCGCGCGATAACATCAGATACATCAGGATGAAGAGCTTGCCGTGGTGCACACCGATCTCGCCCAAGGCACCGGCAACGCCCTGCTCGTCCTGAATCAGGCCGATCGAGCGGATCAGCCTGGCATCGAGCGCCGTGAGCCAGCCGTCGACCCGGCGAAAGCCGCCGGCGGCGTAGCGCGCCATCGCCTCGCTGGGAAACAACTTTTTCATCTCAGTCGCCGAGCAGGGATAGCGCCAGGCTGTCCCATGTCATGGTCCGCGCGAAATCACGGATCGCCGGCGCCATGGCCGCGGCGGTTTCCCGGGTCAGATCGTCGATCACCCGCG
>Ga0265309_10001375_pt1 | contig 10602 bp, 19 predicted proteins | sample Helome_FD_192492 | JGI IMG/M metagenome (GOLD analysis project Ga0265309, IMG submission 192492) | Marine sediment microbial communities from subtidal zone of North Sea - Hel_20160524 (Illumina Assembly) | ecosystem: Environmental > Aquatic > Marine > Subtidal zone > Sediment ...
CACGAGTAGTAGTTTCGCTCGATGGCGTTACCTATGAAAGCGGTGACGGCAGGGCCAGCGCAGTCTTGTTTAGCGAACTCGAGCGTATCACTATCCGTACGACCTCCGACGGCCCCTTTGCCGAAGATGTGTTTTACGTCCTGGAGGGCACCTCATATGCCGTGGAGATTCCCCAGGGCGCTGTCGGCAACGGGGTCTTGTTCTCCAGGCTTCAGGAACTGCCGGGCTTTAACAATGACGCCGTGATAGACGCCATGGTGAGCGTTCGGGAGGACCGCTTCGTTTGCTGGGAAAAGCCGCAGTCATCTCCCGACCCTTTGCTTTAGGTGCGCCATTTCCGTGAAGATGCTCGAAACCAAGAGATTGACTCTACGCCGTCTTAGTGAAGACGATGCGGAATTCATTCTGGCGCTGCTCAACGATCCATCGTTCCTCCGCAACATCGGAGACAAGAAGGTCCGCACGCTGTCCAACGCACGGTCTTATATCCGTAACAGTATCGTGGCGAGCTATAAACGATTCGGTTTCGGACTCTATCTCGTCGAACTCAAGGACGCCAAGACCCCGATAGGGATATGTGGGTTGGTGAAAAGAGAATCGCTCCCGGACGTGGATATCGGTTTCGCCTTCGCGCCCAGGTTCTGGTCCAAGGGTTACGCGACCGAGTCCGCACAAGCAGTCAAGTTTTATGGAATGGAAGCAGTCGGGCTCAAACGGATTGCTGCGGTGACCAATCCGGATAACGATGGCTCCATCGGAGTGCTAGAGAAGATTGGGTTCAAATATGAGCGAATGATCAGGCTGAGTGAGGACGAGCCGGAGATCCGGTTGTATGCTTTTGAGGTCACGAAAAGCTGCCAGGAGGAGGAGCGATGAACGACGGACGCGAACTGCCCCCCGAAGTGGTGGAAGCGATCAACGCGGGTCACAAGATCGAGGCGATCAAGCGACTGCGGGAGGCCAGGGGCCTCGGTCTCAAGGAGGCTAAGGACATTGTAGATTTCGCGATGCGCAAGCACCCTCAGCACGGCTCCCAGCCCGGCATCTCGACACATGGAGCCGGCTTTGGGAGCATAGTCCTGGCATTGATCGTCGCGGGGCTTGCGGTGGCCGCCTACCATTTTCTTGTCGGCGGAGGTTAGGCGCGTTGGCCTGCGACGTGTTCCGCCAGCATTGTCGGGGGCTGGAGTAGAGGAGACCACGAACGTGGCTATTTTGGTGTCAGACTCGATTTGCCAACGAAGAGCGTTTCTCAGAATTAATAGGCTTGCCATTGCGGCAGTCGTCGCGCTGTTCGCACCCGGGGCGTTTGGCCAGGACTTTCAACCCTTTCCATCCGCGCGTATTAGCGAGGTGCAGTGGCAGTCCTACTACTACAAAGTCGAGCAGGCGCATGGCGAGTCGGTGCAACGGCTGCCGGATCAACTCGTCGAAATTTTTCGAGACCCGCAAAGCGACATAAGCTGGGTGTTCACTCAGCTCGGACACCCGGCCCACCCAGCCTGGATCGCGCGCAGAACAATTGGTGAAGGCGATAGTGCAAACATTCAACAAGTCGGGTACTTCGCCGGGAGCGAGGCGCCGTTCGCTGAGTTGTTCGATCTTTACCTGGGACGTGTCATTCCGGCCGAGTAAAAACTCAAGTAGAAGACAAGGAAAGGAAATAGATCAGCGGGCGTTCACAGTACACTAGGAAACGCAATGGGCTATCGGGTTCGCGAAGCGACAGTGGAAGATATAGAACCGATTAGAGCGCTTCTGCCTCGCCTGGCTGCCTTTGAGCTGCCACAGCGGAGATCGCCGGAGGATCTGTGGCGGGGAGACGAGGAGATGCTGCTCCGCTGGGTGGATGGCCGGGAACCGTCCCTCTATTCCTGGATAGCCGTGAGCGAAGATTCGGTGCTGGGAGTCGTGGTAATACGCCTGCGGGATGAGCTACTGAGTCACGAGCCGGGCGCCCATCTAGAGGTTCTGGCTGTTGCGTACGGAGCGGAAGGCAGAGGCATCGGTCAGGCCCTCGTACGCGCGGCGGAGCATGGCGCACGGGACAAGGGTGCGCACAGCATGACTTTGCACGTCTTTGGTGTAAACACGCGCGCGCGTGGCATGTACGAAAAGCTTGGCTATGATGGAGAACTCCTCCGCTACATCAAGGAACTGTAGAGTCATCTGCGATGGATTCCGGACTTCCAATACTCATACTAACGGCTATCATCATACTGTTCGTGCTGAGCGCACTGAAGATAGCCGGGGAGGGTGAACGCTTCGCTACCTTCACCCTGGGGCGCTACGAAGGCCTCAAGGGGCCTGGTCTCGTTATAATCCTATGGGGCGTGCAGCGTCTGATTCGCCTACGGGTTGGCGACGTAGGCGTAATGGTCGGGGAAGGGATTGCTCGTTTTCAGGAACAGGACCTGCCGGTTCAGGTCAACGGCTCCATGGCCTTGGGCGACGCTGTGACAATCAGCGGCTTCGCCGGCTCGGAAGTCCGAGTGCAAGCTGGCGGCGCCCTGGTACAGACGTTTCGCTGCGCGAAGTGTGGGCATGAGAACGAGATCTCTATCAGCTAACAAGGGCGGTCCTTCATGCGTGATATAATACTTCTACTAACGACGATTGTGATCTTAGGCTGCGCTGATTCTTCGCCTCCGCCGATCGATATGGAGCATCTGAACTCGCCTGAAAGTGAATCCCTGGACCTGCCGTTTTCCGAGGCGGTACGTGTGGGCAACACCTTATATCTGTCCGGGCAATTGGGACACATCCCCGGGACGATGGATCTGGTGCCCGGCGGAGTAGGCCCCGAGACCGAGCAGACGCTCAAGAACATCAAGGCTACCCTTCAACGACACGGCTCCAGCCTGGACAAGGTGGTGAAGTGCACTGTGTTCATGGCAGATATCAAAGAGTGGCCGGCGATGAACGAGGTCTACAGGCGCTTCTTCGGTCCAAAATACCCCGCGCGAAGTGCGGTAGGAGGCGGCGAGCTGGCGCTCGGTGCCAGACTCGAGATAGAGTGCATCGCCCTGGTAGACTCACAAGTCCCCGAAGGAGAATCCCTATGACAACAGCGTCCGCTCGTCACATCCTCGTGGCAACCGAGCAAGCATGCGAGGAACTCAAGACTCAAATCGAAGCCGGAGGCGACTTCGCGGCACTGGCAAAGGAGCATTCGGATTGCCCGTCGGGAAGCCGCGGAGGAGATCTCGGTGAGTTCTCCCCCGGTCAGATGGTGAAAGAGTTCGACGAGGTCGTGTTCAGCGCTGACCTTGGCAAGGTGCACGGCCCGGTCCAGACTCAGTTCGGTTATCACCTTATCGAGATTACGAACCGTAACGAATAATGGACACGCCCGTGATGCGGTGTGCCGCCCTGATCTGTGGGATCGTCATCTCCACGTTGTCGTGCGGCGTTTCCGCTCAAGAGGCTCAGTTAGACAGCAAGCTGTTTGTCGTCCATTTCTCCACGGGATCGAACTGGGATCACGATAAGTCGCCTCAGGAGCAAGACGGTTTCTCGGAGCACTCCTCCAACCTGAAAAAGCTCCGCTCTGAGGGGAGGATTCGCTTCGGCGCTCGCTACGAAGAATTCGGAATGATCATCGTCGATGGCTCGTCCCTCGAGGCCGTCAATGAGCTCATAGGATCTGACCCCGGGGTGAGGTCAGGTATTTTTACTTTCACCGTTGCATCTATCAACGTCTTTTACGAATGGAGAGAGCCCCACGCGACGGACGAGAGTGGTCCTTGAGCGTGAGATAAGTGGCTTACCGATTAGCGGCAGATGGTGTTCTGATAGTGCATCTGCTGTTCATCGCTTTCGTCATCTTCGGAGGTCTCGCCGCACTGAAGTACGCCTGGTTGGCATTCGCCCACATCCCTGCGGCTACCTGGGGCGCCTATACAGAGTTGACGGGGCGGGTATGTCCCCTCACCACGCTGGAGGTCAAGCTCCGCCTCGCCGGAGGCGGCACCGGCTACTCCGAGAGTTTCATTGAGCACTACTTAGAGCCGGTCATTTATCCGGCCGGGCTCACCAGGGGGCTTCAGCTCGCGCTTGGTACGTTCGTGATATCGGTAAACGTCGTAGTTTACGGCCTTCTTGCCTACCGACGCTGGCGGCTGCGCTGAGCCTGGGGGACTCCCCCAACAACCGGGCCTCAGATCAAGCTGGGGTTTCGCTACAGCTACGACGAGTACGACCCCCCTACCGGACTGGACCATCCGTCCCATCCGCTGCCGCCGTACGGACACACCCTGACGGTTTCATGACATACTGCTTCGCAAAAGTTGTTTTGTGCAGAGTCGAGAACATGCAGAAGGCAAAATCGGGTCAGGTTGACGCGAAATCGCTCACATGAGAAAAGTCGTACCCATCGTTCTCGGCCTCTTGCTGGCGTTGCTCATCATGCTCACGGCAAAGTGCGCCGTCGATAGCCTGGACGAACAGGTGGATCCGGTGGGTTCCGCCGGGGTTTGGAATCGCGCGCTATGAAACCATTGGTGTATGGGCTGAGAGAGAGCGTCTATACGCGCATCGTGTTGCTGACCCTGGAGGAAAAGGAGGTAGCCTACGATTTCAAGGACGTGGATTTGTTTGGTGACGAGGGAATTCCCGAGGAGTATCTGAAACTTCATCCCTTCGGGCGTATTCCCACGCTTACTTACGGGCACCTCAATTTATATGAGACGGGTGCGATCACTCGATATGTCGACGAAGCGTTTTCAGGCTATCCCCTCCAGTCGGAATCGCCCCGCTCGCGTGCCAGGATGAATCAGGCGATCAGCATGCTCGACTCCTACGCCTATCGGCCGATGATCTGGGACGTCTTCGTGGAGCGTTTAGTGGTGCCGGAAGAAGGAGGCACGCCCAATGAGGAGACGATCAAGAACGCTTTGCCGGTAGCTGAGATCTGTGTGCAAGAGCTCGAGTCCTGGTTGAGCATACGTCCGTTCTTGGCCGGCCAGCGCCTCAGCCTGGCGGACCTGCACGCGACGCCAATGCTGCTGTATTTTGCCCAAACGCCGGAGGGCACAGAAATGTTGGGGTCCGCTCCGGGACTGCAAGAGTGGCTGGAGCGGATGACCGCACGGCCAAGCGTTAAGAGCACCGAATCGGTCTACGGTTAGCTCGTCGTGGCGGCTTCATTCTCAGACTTCAAGTGCGGGGCCGCGAACCAGCCTGTCACGACGGAGACGGAGCGCTTCCTCACCGCGTCCGACGGCATGCGCCTGGTCTACTGGCTGCGGCGTAGTGATGCCGCTGCAAGCGATCGCGTGCTGCTCCTACTTCACGGCGCAGCCAGTAACCACACGCGCTGGTCGGAATTCGTCGAGCACACCCGGCTGGTGGGTACTTGGAGCATGCTGCGGCCCGATCTGCGCGGTAACGGCGCCTCACAGTCCCGTTCACGACAGAATCTCGCTGTCTGGTGCGATGATCTGCACGCGATCCTCGCCGCGAAGCGCTTCTCAAGCACCGTCGTGATCGGTCACAGCCTGGGAGCTCAGATTGCCGTCCACCTGGCGCACCGTTGTCCCGACGACGTCCAGGGGCTCGTACTCATCGACCCGGTGTTCCAGCGCGGGCTGAAGGGACGGCCGCGCAGGCTACGCCGCCACCGTTGGCTGTTCAGCTGCCTCACCAATGTGATTCTCGGGCTCAACCGACTGGGTTTACGCCGCAGTGAGTTTCCGTACCGCGACCTGCGTTCATTGGACGCAGCAACGAGGGAAGCTTTGCGCGGCAACGAGTCGTTCGAAGAGATCGCGCGGCGCTACACTGCGCTGGGCCCGATCCTTGCGCACATGCCTACCGCCAACTATCTGCGTCAGGCGCTCGCGACGGTGAGCCCCCTGCCGCCGCCCGCCGAAATACCAGTGCCGGTGCTGGTGCTGCTGTCCAGCGGGATAACTTTCGCCGAGCTGGCAGTCAACCAGGAAGAGGCTGCAGCCTTTCCGGACAGTGAGGTGAATCTCCTGGACGCCAATCACTGGCCGCTCACCGAAGCACCGGACGCCGTGCGGGAGGCGATCGAGGGATGGCTCGATCGCCGCTTCCCGGCGCGAACCGCAGGGCCTGCATAGCTGGCTACTCGCAGCCCCCCACAATGCCCTGCGGCAGCCCGTCTATATCTCTGCCAGGGTATACTTGAGAGCCGCGGCGGGCTGCCGCGTTGCCGGCTCAAGCGACAAAAAAACGGAGCTTCCATGGAAGTTTTTCCCATCATCCCGGCTTCCGCCAAGCCGCTGTGGTTCATCGGCGTCATTTGTGCGTTGCTTGCGCTGATACTGGTCGCGCTGGCGTACACGGCATATTCATCGCGGCACTCTCGGGTAGAGCTCGCTGCCGGCAGTATTCGATTGGTCGGCGACTTCTGGGGCCGCTCAATACCATTGCAGACTCTGATCCCCAGCCAGGCCCGCATTCTCGATCTGAGCAAGGCATCGGAGTACTCGCCGAGGAGGCGGTCCTTGGGCACCGGGTTGCCCGGATATGCATCGGGCTGGTTCCGGCTGAGCAACGGTGAAAAGGCCCTGGTCTACCTGACCGACAGAACTCATGTCGTGTATGTGCCAACCACAGCTGGGTACTCTCTTCTCCTCAGCGTGAGAGAACCTGAGCGCTTCGTGGCAGCTTTGGGAGGTAGCATATCCTAAGCGGATTCCGCAAGGAGTAGATCGTGCATATCCTGCTCGCGCTGTTGGGAGCCATCGTCACCATACTGGTACTGCTCAGCCGAATGGCCGATGCCGGCATCGATCTCGGTGGCCTCAATCCCTTCTCCGCCTATAGAAGGCGAAAGTGGCGACAGAAATTCGAGGCCAACCCGATGTTCTCTCTCAAAGACCCGCTGGAGATCGGCGCCGTACTGTTGGTATGGACCGCCAAGTGCGACGGGGACATGAGCGCCGAGCAGAAGCGGGCTATTCTGGACATGTTGGAGAAGACCTTTGGGCTCGCCAGCAACCAGGCGGCGGATCTACTCGGTTCCTGCGTTCATCTGATAGGGAACGGCCAGATTCTCAGGAGTCAGTTGGAAGATTTTCTAGTCTTGGGCCGGGAGCACTTCAGCGAAGAGCAGGCAGTTTCGGCCATTTCTTTGATGCAGGAGGTGGCTCGAGTCGAGGGGACGGAGAGTGCGCAGCAGCATGAGCTGATAGACAAGGCAAAGCACAAGCTCAGGCCGAGCGCGGATCCTGGTGGAACCTGGGGATAGCAGATGGCGCGTGCTATGCTGGCTCCTTATCGTTTCAGCACTGAGGTTGGGATGTCCTTAGGAAAAACATTGGCTGTCGCGGCCGTACTCGGGCTGGTGATGGCCTACCACCAGGGGAGCGTTGCCGAGGAGACTGGAAGCAGCGCGGTGGCGCCAGAGGTAGCTCTTCTCGAGCAGGCGGAGGATGTGGATGAGATTCTGGAGATACCGTTTTCCCTCACGAGCGTCCCCAAGAAGGCCGAGTTCGATCTGGCCTTCCAGGTAAAGACAACCGGCATCTGTCCAGGCACGCTCTACGAGCCGACGCGTATCTGGATCAACCGCAAGGCTGTCGCCTCACTCAACTTTCGCGATCGCTACGAAGCGGGAGAACTCGTTAAGTACAAGATCGAGGTTCCTGGAAAGAAATTGCGAGTGGGCGAGAATACGATGAAGATTCGCATGGGCTCGTGCAAAAAAGGTGCCGATAGCATTCGTCTAAACGGCCTGGCCCTTCTCCAGTCGCCTCAGTCTTGAGTCCAACGCCAGACAGAGCGGAGCGTCCACTTCAATCATGAGCCCTGCCCGGCGAGAACTCGCCGCGCTCGTCGTGTTCGATGTCGACGGTACGCTTACTGATACGATGGGTATCGATCATTTGTGCTTCACGCAGGCCTATAGCGAGCTCTTCAACGGTGCCTCCATGGACGACGACTTTGCTCACTATGAGCACGTCACAGACGTGGGGATATTCACAGAGAGTTTCCGCCGCTCGTTCGATCGCGACCCTGGGGTTGATGAGTCAGCGAGCTTCAAGGCCCGCTTCCAGGAGCTTTTCAGTACCGCCATTGCCCGGGATGCAGGAAGCTGTCCGCCCATTGTGGGGGCGGACAGAATATTTGGCGCCTTGAGGGACAAGGGATTCGCGATTGCCCTTGCAACCGGTTCGTGGCGGCAAATGGCGACTTTGAAGCTGGCGTCGGCCGGCGTGCCTGTGGGCGGGGCGCCGATGGCTTGTGGCGAAGACGGCGTCAGCCGGGAGAGCATTATCAAGACAGCTGTATCCCGGGCGGCACAGTTCCACGGCGTGCGGGGCTTTTCCTCCGTAGTGTGTGTGGGAGACGGGCTGTGGGATGCCCGCGCCGCCTCGGAACTAGGGCACGCGTTCATAGGTATCGCCCGCGGTGCCGAAGCGCAACGGCTGCACGAAGCGGGTGCTTATGCGGTGTTCGAGAACTATGCGGATGAGCATGGCTTCAGCGAAGCCTGCTTGCGGGCCGGCTCCGGCAACTAGGAGGATTCGCCCCCGCTGCGTGCACCGTGATAGTCTGTTTCTGCGCCAAGCGGCCAGAGTCGACTGAACCTTCACTGCACCTGCAAGACAGAGGATTACTATGCAGCAGCTGAACATTCCCGCCGGCACACCAATGCTCATCGGGGCCCCCAAGCCGCCGCCATCCCCCGAGCGCGCCCACGCTCTGGTGGAGCTGGTCAAATCGTCTTCGCTCGTTAAACAGGCGCACCTGCCCCGCTGCTATGCGCCGAGCGTGATGAAAGAACCAGCTCTGGTTTTGGTCGTTGTTTTCGAGCAGGCGGGGGACATGACAGTCGGCCTCCGGGACCTCGACGCGGCATTCCCCTCGGTGTTCGCGGAAGAAGGCTACGTTCAGGTGTGGGCGCTGCTCTCGAGCGATCCGCTCATGGATACCCTGAAGCAGGCCAATTGCCAGATTTTCCCGGCGTAGGAAGGCTGTTCGTTCCGTGTTGTTCCGCTCCCTGATCACGGCCTGAGGTCCCGTGGGGCTAGAGACCTCGGTTATCTGTGTGTTCGCGGGCTCGAGCCCGGGCGCTCGCGGTGCCTATGCGAAAGCCGCGCGCGCACTGGGAGAGGAGCTGGTGTACCGGGGGCTGGATCTCGTCTACGGCGGCTCCAAAGTCGGCTTGATGGGGGCCGTTGCCGATGCTGTTCTCGAAGGGGGAGGCTGCGTCACCGGCGTAATACCCAAAGCACTGGTGGCGAAAGAGGTGGCCCATGAAGGCCTGACGGAGCTGCGCGTTGTGGCGTCCATGCACGAGCGCAAGGCGTTGATGGCTGAGCTGGCCGGCGGTTTTATCGCACTGCCCGGAGGTATGGGCACGCTTGAGGAGCTGCTGGAGATCCTCACCTGGTCGCAACTGGGTTTTCATGCCAAGCCCAGCGGGCTGTTGAACGCCGAGGGTTATTACGATGGACTCGTGGAGTTCTTCGATCACCTGGTCAGGGAGCGTTTCGTCAAAGAGGCGCATCGAGCTATGGCGCTGGTCGAGGCCGACCCCGGCCTTTTGCTGGATGCCATGTCGGCCTACGTGCCGCCTCGAGTTGCAAAGTGGCTCGACGCCTCGAGTACCTGAGCGGGTCATGCAATTGCCAAAACACACCCACCGGAGCGATGAGTTGCGGGAGGCATTGGGGTGAACGGATGTCCGTCGGTGCCCGACACAGTATAATTCGACCATAGAATACCCAAAAAAGTACCATTCGCCCTTTTTCACTCACATGACAATACAAGTTGCGAGACGTTTCAGAACCGCCAGCGCGGAAGACATTCCGAGTCTTGCTGCTATCCGTCTGGCGGTGCGCGAGAATCTGCTGCGCAGCACGATTACGCAGGAAATGTACCGCGATGCGCTTACCACTCACGGCCAGGGTTGGGTGTGCGAAGTCGGCGAGAAGCTCGTCGGTTTCGCGATTGCCATGCGCGACGGCAGCATATGGGCGTTGTTCGTACTCCCCGGCTTCGAAAGCCAGGGAATCGGCCGGGAACTCCTGTCGAGGGCCATGGGTTGGTTACAGGCGGAAGGTCCGCGCCGCGTCTGGCTCTGCACCGCGCCTGGGACGCGGGCGGAGTCGTTGTATCGCCGCCTCGGGTGGCGACCGACAGGAGAGATGCCCAACGGCGATGTCCGCTATGAGTTTTGTGCGGATTGAGTGCAGCGAGTAGCTAAGATGGCGCGAAGCCTTGTCATAACGACTTTCTTTGTATTGATGCTCGGCCAGGCAGCAGCCAGCGCGTGCCCGTCGCCTAAGGACCCCGCCTGGGGAATTCCCGATTCGCTGGAGAGGCGTAAGGCGGAGGGCTACGACTTCGAGATTGCGGGCGAGATGTCCGCTACCGATTTGCGCGACGTCGTAGAGCTCATCATCCTGCACTCCCTGCAAAACATAGAATTTGTCACCGCGTTCTCCATCTCAACGGCGGACGTTATTACCTGTCATGAGCTCCACGAGAGCGGCGGGTGTCATAGCTATCACATCGCGAAACTCGACGGCGCCTGGACTATTTGCGATCGCTCCAGAGTGCTGGATCAGGTACCGGACCAACGCTCGCTTTGACAAATGTCTGCCGCGAAGAAACAGGAAATAT
>Ga0265309_10001378_pt1 | contig 10587 bp, 10 predicted proteins | sample Helome_FD_192492 | JGI IMG/M metagenome (GOLD analysis project Ga0265309, IMG submission 192492) | Marine sediment microbial communities from subtidal zone of North Sea - Hel_20160524 (Illumina Assembly) | ecosystem: Environmental > Aquatic > Marine > Subtidal zone > Sediment ...
TGGCTCTATGCCCTGGCGCAACGACTCGACCGAAAAATCATGGTTCGACTGGTAAAAGGCGCCTACTGGGATACTGAAATCAAACGTGCACAGGTGCTTGGCCTTGCCGATTACCCGGTTTTTACGCGTAAGGTAAACACCGACGTATCCTACCTCGCCTGTGCTGGCAAGCTGCTGTCGATGACCGATCGGATTTACCCGCAGTTTGCGACCCACAATGCACACTCGGTGGCGGCGGTGCTAAATCTTGCCAATGGCCAGGATAACTTCGAGTTTCAGCGTCTGCATGGCATGGGGGAGGCACTGCATGATCATGTACATCGCAACCATAACGCACGCTGTCGCATCTATGCTCCGGTAGGCGAGCATCAGGACCTGCTTGCCTATCTGGTCAGGCGTTTACTCGAAAATGGCGCCAACAGTTCCTTTGTAAACCAGATCGTCGATACCAGTATTACCCCGGAATCGATCGCACGTGATCCAATCACCGCAACCGAGGAACTGGAGCATTTAGGAAACCCTCATATCCCGATGCCGAGTGACCTCTATGGCTCTGCAAGACGCAATTCGATGGGTTGGGATATCACCGACCTGACAACCTTGCAGGAACTTGAGCAGGCGCGTGAACCGTTTATTGCAAAAACCTGGCTCGCACAGCCACTAACTGCTACCGGTGAAGGCACAACTACCCGGCGTGAAGTTGTTAATCCGGCCGATGCTGAAGATATTGTCGGCGAAGTATTCGATGCCGATATCGAAACAGTGATGGCGTCAATAGAACACGCGGTCAACGGCTTTGCGGACTGGTCTGGGTCTGCCGTTAAAAGCCGAGCCGAATGTCTGCAACGTATCGCTGGCCTGTACGAACAAAACGCTGCCGAAATGTTTTCCCTACTGGCCCGCGAGGCAGGTAAAACCTGGCTGGATGCGGTCGGCGAAGTACGCGAAGCGGTTGATTTTGCACGCTATTACGCCAACCAGGCAGAGTCATTGGCTGTCGACCTCGAGGCGCGTGGTGTCATCGTTTGCATTTCTCCCTGGAATTTTCCACTGGCCATTTTCAGTGGCCAGATTTTTGCTGCGCTCGCGGCCGGGAACTGTGTCATCGCCAAACCGGCCGAGCAAACCAGCCTGGTCGCTGCATTGGCCTGCAGACTAATGCACCAGGCTGGTATTCCGCAGGCAAGCTTGCAGCTCCTGCCCGGTAGCGGGGCGGTGGTCGGTGCTGCCTTAAGCGCCGATCCCCGTATTGCGGGCATCTGTTTTACCGGTTCCACCGCTACCGCGATGCATATAAATCGAAATATGGCCAGGCATTTACCAGTGCAGGCGCCATTGATTGCCGAGACCGGTGGACTGAATGCAATGATTGTCGATTCCACCGCGCTCCCCGAACAAGTCGTTCGCGACGTGCTCGCTTCGGCTTTTCAAAGTGCCGGTCAACGCTGTTCGGCGCTACGCATGCTTTACCTGCAGGAGGATGTGGCAGACAAGATACTGCAAATGTTGTTCGGCGCAATGGACGAGCTCAAGTTGGCAAACCCCTGGTACCTTGCTACCGATGTCGGGCCGGTCATCGACCAACTGGCCAGGCAGAAAATACTGTCTCACTGTCAACGCATGGCAACCGAGGGGCGTGTACTTAAGTCTCTTGAAGTGCCGCAACAGGGTCTGTTCGTCGCGCCAACCGTAATCGCACTCGACAGCATCGAGCAACTGGAAGAAGAAATTTTCGGACCGGTGTTACATGTGGCTCGTTTCGCCGCTACCGAAATTGACGCGGTGGTCGACTCGATAAACAAGCAGGGTTATGGCCTGACCTTTGGCATTCACACCCGGGTCGATTCGCGCGTCGAGCAGGTCGTCAGGCGCATCAGGGCAGGCAATATATACGTGAATAGAAACCAGATTGGAGCGGTTGTCGGCACCCAGCCGTTTGGCGGTGAAGGCTTATCGGGAACCGGCCCGAAGGCCGGTGGACCGTGGTACTTGCCGCGTTTCTGCGCCAGGCCATTGCTGCAATACAACAGCGCAGGTGACCAACCGGTAGCTGTTGCGACCTTGCAAAAACTGATCTCGAGCATTCCAGCTTCCAGGGTAGACGGTAAACAGATAGATCTTGCGAAATTACAGCAACTGGCGCGCGATGCGGACCTGGACCATGGTTTCCAATCCGTGATCGGCATCGAAACCATGCCCGGCCCAACTGGGGAAACCAACCAATTGTCAGCGCACCCCCGTGGACTGATTTTGTGTCTGGGTCCGGGTCGTGACAATGCCCTGGTGCAGGCGATATCAGCCCTGGCACAACAAAATTCCGTGGTAATCGTTGCCAGCGAAGGCGATCAACTGGGCGAGCTATTACAGCGCGCCGGTATGCCAGCGACCGGCATAGATGGCTATGTCGAGGCCGATACACTGCGTGAAATCGAAGCAATTGACGCGGTGATGTCGCAAACACAAGACGAACAATTAAGCGCTTACCGAATCGCCCTGGCCGACCGGGAAGGGAAGCTAATTCCGCTAATCTGCGAAGTTGATGCGCTTGACCGCTTGATAGTGGAACGTCATCTATGTATCGATACCACCGCTGCAGGTGGCAACGCCAGCCTGATTGCCGCCGGGAGTTAGTACTCCCTGGAATAAGAAATCTTATCGAATGAGTATTAGCCGATGATCCGGTAGAACTCGGTGTGGTCACACTCGGGGCAGTTTGGAATCTGATCGGTTTTGGATAAATCCAGGCTATGCCCACAGTTACTGCAACTAAAGCGGCCAGCATTGCAGACTTCACCGCTACGATAGACACTGGCCTGGTGATCTTCACTTCCGAAAGCCCGGAAATCGAGCCAGGCTTTATCCGACGCACGCGCAATCATATCGATGAAACGGTCTTCTACCAGGGTCAGGTCGAAACTAAGCCAGTCTTTTAATTCCTTACGCTGTTGATTCAGTGTCTTGTTGGCCTTATGCATGTCTCGTTTCAAAGTCGCCCCGAGACTCTCGGCTTCCTCCTGGGTAAGAACAAACAACTCCCTCGCCAGCTGCTGCGCATTGTGCACCATTTCATCGACTGTCGGCGCGAGCGCTTCCTCGGCGTTGTGTATTGCATCGCTCACCTGATCGACCATATGGTCGAACGCTTCAATAAGCCTGTCTCGGTCCTTAATATCCATAAGTGCATTAATAGCGCATAATAACGGGCCGCACAAGCCAGCCTTCAGTTTCGATGACACAGATCAAATCAAACGCAGAACAGGGCGCGATTCTTACCTGGTGGCATCGCCTCTCGCCCCTGCCGGCGGGTCGAAAAATATTCAGTCTCGGGCTTGGCTGGGTGGCCCCATATAGCAGTTCGATCGGTGCGCTGGTCGAAGAGATTAAACCGGGGTATGCCCGGGTCAGCCTGAGGGACCGCCGTCGGGTACGCAATCATCTGCATTCGATTCATGCGATCGCGTTACTCAATCTCGGTGAAATCGCCACCGGCCTTGCGCTGCTATCGACAATTTCTGCTAACATGCGCGGCATCGTGCTCAGCATTAATGCTGATTACCTCAAAAAAGCACGCGGCAAGTTGACCGCGACCGCTGAATTCCAGCTACCCGAGGCGCTCGCTGACAACACTCCCTGCGCGGTAGAGGCGCAGTTGAAAGATCAGACCGGAGAAACAGTGACCCTGGTGCGGGTCACCTGGCTAATCGGATACAAGTCCGCATGAAATTTGAATCCATTGTGAGCATAATGCAACAACTACACCTGCTAACCAGGACTGAAAGCAATGCAAGATACCTTGATTTACGTCCATGACCCCATGTGTAGCTGGTGCTGGGGCTTTGAACCCACACGCCGGAAAATATTCGAGGCCGTCGCTGGAGGTATGCAGATCAGGCGTATGCTCGGAGGACTGGCGCCCGATTCTGATGTACCGATGCCCGCAGCGATGCGCTCAATGTTGCAACAAGCCTGGCATCGGATCGAACAAACCATACCGGGTACAAAGTTCAATTTCGATTTTTGGGAGAAATGTTCACCGCGCCGCTCTACCTACCCGGCAAATCGAGCCGTGATAGCGGCCAGGGAGCAGGGCGACGAGTATGACGCGAAGATGACCGCGAGGATTCAGCGAGCTTACTACCTGGAAGCAAAAAATCCTTCCGACAATAGTACTCTGATTGAACTGGCGGCAGATATTGGCCTCGATAGCGAACGGTTTTCTGCAAGCCTGGTGGCCGATTCTACTGCAGAGAAGTTAAGCGCGGAAATTCAGGCCACGAGAGAAATGGGAATCGACAGCTTTCCAGGCCTGGCTGTCCTGAAGGCGGACGGGTTGCGCCATATTGGTTTAAATTACACCCATCCCGAGGTGATGTTGAGAGAGATTGAAGCCGCCTAAAGGATCGCGTCCCTGATTTCTTCAACTTCGATAACGCCACCGGTCATACTGATTTCTTCAATGCTATCACGCATACCCAGGCGGTCTAGCGCGGATACCTGGCTCTGATTGACCCCGGCTAGCGGGTGCTTCTCATCATCAATCGTTTGCAGCAGCGCGACCTGAACGATGTCGACATAGTCAGCTTTGCCATTATCTCCATTGCGATCGATGTTCAGGTGTTCGGCCGGAACTTTTATCAAGGCGTCGCTAAAACCCCACATCTTCAGTATCCGGCTGCCCACCACCGGGTAGAGGTCGTAGAGCAATTTTTCGAGTTCCTGTGCGTTATTGAGTAAGACGGGATCAGATTCTGCCTTTACCAGGATAGGGGAGAGGCCTATAGAATGTGTCAAGCCCGCCAGCAGGGCGCTATCGGATTCCAGGTTAGTCGAAGTTTTCGCTATCACCGCGCTTAAAGCAGCGACGTCGGTACTCTGCTTCCATGCCTTGCGCAGATAAAGATCCACAACCGGATGGGTGGCCTGAAATAATTGCTTCATCACCAGGCTGGTCGCCAGGCTGCGAACAGTGTTCAGGCCCATGCGCATGGCCGCAGCCTGCACGGTTTCTGCCGGATTGATGCCTCGGTAGAGTGCAGAATTGCCTACCTGCACGATGCGCGCCGAAAGCGAAGCATCGGTCTCGATTATTTTGGCGACATCGGTTATCGAAGCATTGTCATCGTCGGCGGTTTCGCGAACCCGGATCGCGACCTCGGGCAAAGTGGGGAGGGGCAGGCGATCATTTTCCAGATCGTCGATAATGGATTCCGGCGTAATACTCATGGTTTCTCGGGAAGTTAAATCTCGTAACCCCGAGTATAGATGCCAATTTTATTTTCGCTGCTCGAAGCCGATTAGAAGCCGATTAATTTTCGAGCGAATAGGGTAGATCAACATTTTGAATGCTGATCTGTGGTTGTTTCAGCAACTGCAGGCTACCGGCAGTTGCTTTGCTAATCTGCGCAATATAGAGGCAGTGACAGACGCCATCCTGATCAAACTCGGCGTCAACGACCTTACCGCTACCATCGATTTCTGTTTTACCCCGGGTAACCAGCTCATCACCCGGTAACGGCAGGCTATCAGTTTCAAGTCGGGCCAGGAACATGCGTCGCTTCAACTTCCCCAGGTATTGCATACGGGCGACTATTTCCTGGCCAGGGTAGCAACCCTTTTTGAAACTGACGGCATCCAGTACGCCGAGATTGGCCATCTGCAGGACAAACTGTTCCGCGGTTTGAGGATAAATTGCAGGTATGCCAGCTTTTATTTCGGCCAGGCGCCAGGACGAAAATCCCGCCACCTGCAACTGTTTGGCAAAGCCACCCCACAGTTCAATAGCATTGTGGGCAGAAAGACACATAAGCAGGTAGCGCCGCTGCGACCCCAGTGGGTCCAGTTGCAGCGAAATCACCGAATCGTCCTGCAGTACCGCGCCGGGTTGCGCTGCTAGCAGGGGACGCTCGATAACCTCGGCGCGATCGGTTTGCAATGCCATCCGTGCAAAATAGTCGCTCGCATCCGCCAGCGTTACCTGGGCTTGCACGATGAATTTATAAAGCGTTTCCATCAAGGGCAATACCATCGCCCTTACGGTTATAAGGATGTAACCATTCGAAATTTGAACGACGCGAAATATGCCCAGCATTCTTCCCTTCGGGGTCGAGTATGAACTTAGCTGCGAATGGGACTCATCGATGAAGCCAATATCGTTGCTTAACTGATTTTGCAGGAAATCACCGGCATCAGCGCCGTTGACCAGGATCAAACCGAGTTCATCGGCCGCACAGACAAAGTTTTCGTTAGCACGAATATCGCTTTGCCTGGCGCTGAATTCTTGCCACTGTTTCATGCTGTTTTACTCTGCTGTTGAATTGCCCAGTCAATATGATGCTGGATAAACTCGCTGTGTTGGGCGTAATCCTGCTTCAAGCTGGCTACTATATGTGGATCATGCCTGGCATTTCCAAGCGCGATCACAATATTACGTAACCAGCATTGATGGCCGATACGGCGAATCGCAGAGCCCTCCATTTTTTGCATGAATTCAGCTTCTGACCAGCGGTAGCAATCTATCAGGGAGATACTGTCGAGTCCATGGCGTGGCTGGAAATCGGCTTCAGAGCTATACTTCGCGAAACGATTCCACGGACACACCAGCTGACAATCATCGCAACCGTAGATGCGGTTGCCTATGGCTTCGCGAAACTCTTCCGGAATCGCCGAGCGATGCTCAATAGTCAAGTACGATATGCATCGCCTCGCATCGACCCAATAGGGCTCCACGATCGCAGCGGTAGGACAAACATCGATACAACTGGTGCAACGACCACAATGGTTCGCCAGTGGCGCATCGACTTCAAGCAGTAAATCGGTATATATCTCACCGAGGAAAAACCAGGATCCGTGTTCTCTGTGCAGTAGATTACTGTGTTTTCCCTGCCAACCGATTCCAGCCTTGGCGGCAAGTGCCTTTTCCAGCACAGGTGCGCTGTCGGTAAAAACGCGATAGCCCATATCTCCACAAATTTCGCCAATTCTGTCGGCGAATTTCTGCAGTCGTTTACGCATCATCTTGTGATAGTCACGACCCAGAGCGTAGCGGGAAATATAGGCCAGGCTGCCATGATCGAGCAAATCCAGCGGGTTACGCTGTTCCACCGGTAGATAGTCAAGTCGCACGCAGATGACCGATAACGTATTCGGCACCAGTTCAGCAGGATGCAGACGCATATCGACATTGCGCTCCATATAAGTCATTTCGCCATGGAAGTTACGTGCAATCCACTGTGCGTAATGCTGGTGATGTGGGTCGAGCTCTACGTCGGTGATCCCGACCTGCTGAAATCCCAGTTCGAGCCCGATCTGTTTTATGGTTTGTGAATTCGACAAGTGATAAATTCTGGCAGACAGCCCGGTTTATTCGCGCGGATGCGAGTGCATCTTTCCTAGCGACTGGTACAATATCCCATTTTTAACAAATCTGAAATGTCTATCTACATTGCAATCGCCATAGGCGGTTCATTGGGTGCAGTTTCCCGTTACTGGATGTCGACGTCGACCTATCAATGGCTCGGCCAGGGATTTCCATATGGCACCTTAACGGTCAATTTGCTGGGATCGCTGCTGATGGGATTCCTATCGGTACTGCTGGTGCACCGTTTTCATGTCAGTGAAGCCATCAGAATCGGACTGCTTGCCGGGTTTCTGGGATCATTCACTACCTTTTCAACCTTTGCCATGGACACGCTGCAGCTTGCTGGAAATGATGCCATGATCAAGGCGCTCGTCTATATCCTGCTCAGTGCCGTGTTATGCATACTCGGTGCCTGGGCTGGCCTGGTTACCGCAAAACAACTGATTTAATAAAATGCTCGATTCAAAAATTTTACGCAGTGATCTCGATATGGTAGTCGCGAAACTGAAGATTAAAAACTTCGACTTCGATGTCGCTGCCTTCAATCAGCTGGAGGAGCAACGCAAATCCTTGCAGGTATCCACACAGAACCTGCAGGGTGAACGTAATAGTCGCTCCAAAGCTATTGGCGATGCGAAAGCGAAAGGTGACGACATTCAACCACTCCTGGACGACGTGACGAGCCTCGGAGGTCAGTTGAAAACGGCTGAAGTCGAGCTAAGCGAATTACAGGCCCGGCTCGATGGACTATTGCTTGATGTCCCGAATCTACCCCATGATTCGGTACCGGCCGGGAATAGTGAAGCTGACAACATCGAGGTACTGCGCTGGGGCGAGCCTCCACAATTTGATTTCGAACCCAGAGATCACATTGACCTTGGTCAGGTCCTTGGCGGCATGGATTTCGAACGCGCGGCCAAACTCTCGGGCGCCCGGTTTGTCACCATGACCGGCGCGCTGGTAACACTACATCGAGCGTTGATTCAATTCATGATAAATCAGCATATTCTGCAACATGGTTATACCGAAACCTACACCCCTTACCTGGTAAATGAAGCCACCCTCATGGGTACCGGCCAGTTGCCCAAGTTCAAGGAAGACCTGTTTCACATCGATTCCGAGAACCATAATCTCTACCTGATTCCGACTGCAGAAGTACCGGTTACAAATTTTGTTGCAGACAGCATTGTTGAGGCTGCCCAGCTACCACTGAAGTATGTTGCGCATACTCCGTGTTTTCGTTCCGAGGCAGGTTCCTACGGTAAAGATACGCGCGGCATGATCCGTCAGCATCAATTCGAAAAAGTTGAGCTGGTACAAATCGTCAAGCCGGACGATTCGATGACTGCACTCGAAGAACTTACCGGTCATGCCGAGAAAATTCTGCAATTGCTGGGACTCGCCTATCGAAAGGTAATATTGTGTGGTGGTGATCTCGGCTTTGCATCCACCAAAACCTACGATCTTGAAGTCTGGCTACCAGGGCAAAATACGTATCGGGAAATTTCATCCTGTAGCTGTATGACCGATTTCCAGGCCCGCCGGATGAAAGCCCGCTGGCGTAACCCTGATACCGGTAAACCGGAACTGGTACATACCTTGAATGGCTCCGGGCTCGCGGTGGGTCGCACCCTGATCGCCATCATGGAGAACTACCAACAAGCCGACGGCAGTATCAAAATTCCCGATGTATTGCAGCCATATATGCATGGCATGACTGAAATTCGGGGTTAAAAAGCTATACTGTGCTGAAATGTAGCGGATCTGGTAATCTAGATGAAACTGTTCGGGAAACTTATGCTTGCGTTGCTGTTCATAGCTGTGCTGTTGCCTTTTACCATTTTGAAGGATGACGCCGGGGATACGCTGATGAGTTTTTCAGATATCAGTCTGCCTGGCATTACGATGCCGGATATCTCCATGCCGGATCTGCCGGATTTTTCCGGTAGTAAGAAAATAACACCCTCCAGCGATGGTGATCTGAGCGGTAAAGATGTTTTTTACAAATGGTATGACAGCGCAGGTAATATACAGTTTACGACCGAACCTCCAGCAGACGGTATCGAATATACACGCAAGGGTTTTGATCCCGATACAAACGTCATTCAGGCGGTAAAGATTCCAGCCCCGGAAGAGAAAGCGGAAGAATCAACACCGCTGCAGGAGAAGCCAGCCGGCCCCGAAGATGGGGCTAACCCATATTCAGCGGACAGTATTAAGAAGTTATTTGAAGAAACCAAAAATATTGAGAAATTGCTCAATCAGCGAGCCAGAGATCAAGAATCCGCATTAAACCAATGAGAGAAATCCAAGCATGAAATTAACGATATTAATTCTACTGGCGATGCTCAGCATCAATGTGAGCGCAGCAGGCAAAAACGCATTTATAAATTCCAAGATTCTGCTCGAGAAATCACCGCAGGCCATTGCCGCGAACGAAAGGCTGCAAAAACAATTTGGTGACCGAGATCAAAGTTTACGCAAGCTCGCCCAGGATATAAACAAGATGGAAAAAACCTTCCAGAACGATAGTGCAATCATGAGTGACGAGCAAAAGAAGAAGGCCGAAGACAATATCATCCAGAACAAGCGCCGTTTTCAGTTTGAGCAGCAATCTCTGAAAGAAGACTTGCAGGTCAAGCAAAGAGAGTTGTTACAGGAATTACAGCTATCTATCAAAGAGGTTATTCAGGCCTATGGCGAAGCGAATGGATACGATTTCATCTTCACTGACGCCAGTATTGCCTATGCCAGTGATGCCGTAAACATCACTGAAGAAATAATCAAGGAACTACAAAAATAGTCGACCAGTTTCACCCGAACCATGCCAGTGCTTCGGGTGAAACTTTAATGCTATTCCTGGCCTGCACCCGTTGAGTTGGCGGCAACCGCTGCAGACGCAGATTTGGCGGGGTCAACCTTGGCATTCAATTCAGATTTTTCGACACCTGCTTTAATCGCTTTTTCAACTTCCGTCCTGGCCGGTGCAGGTTCAGACTTTGCAGCCGTACCGGCGATAGCTTTCGAGTTGCCGTCTAACCCGGTTGTTTCATCTTGCCTGGGCTTAGCTTCTGACTGGGGCTTGCTCTCTGACTGGGGCTTGCTCTCTGACTGAGGTTTCTCTGACTGGGGCTTGCTCTCTGACTGAGGTTTCTCTGACTGAGGCTTGCTCTCTGACTGGGGCTTGCGCTCTGACTGGGGCTTGCTCTCTGACTGGGGCTTGCGCTCTG
>Ga0265309_10001379_pt1 | contig 10581 bp, 9 predicted proteins | sample Helome_FD_192492 | JGI IMG/M metagenome (GOLD analysis project Ga0265309, IMG submission 192492) | Marine sediment microbial communities from subtidal zone of North Sea - Hel_20160524 (Illumina Assembly) | ecosystem: Environmental > Aquatic > Marine > Subtidal zone > Sediment ...
AATTGCATAACCAGGGACGCTGTTGTTTTATCGATGGAGATGACATCGTCAATTTCGATGGCGTTAAGCAGGAACGGATTTGCGCCATTAATGATATTCCGATGACCATCAATGGTGCCGCGCTGCACAATGTGCGTAACGCTCTCGGTGCGGTCGGCGTGGCCAGCGCGATGGAGTATACGAGCGCGCAGATGCGTACCGGCCTGTGTCGCTTCAATAGTGACGAACGCGATAATCCCGGGCGTTTGAACAGCTTTGAACTGCAAAACTCGGTGCATGTGATTATCGATTTCGCCCATAATGCGCATAGTGTCGAGGCAGTAACCGATACGGTAAGGCGCATGCCGGCCAAGCAGAAATGGGCTTTGTTCGGGTCGGCCGGTGACCGCTCGGATGACGAAATTGCAGCCATTGCCAGTGGTGTCTGTTCGCTTGCGCCCGATCACGTGGTGATTGCCGAAATCGAGCCTTACCTGCGCGGCCGCGCGCTGGGTGAAGTCGGTGCAATCATGAAACAGGCCTGCCTGCAGAACGGCATCCCCGCAGAAAGAATTTATTTTGCCGAGTCTCCGCTGGCAGGGGTCAAGTTCGCGCTTTCGCGGATGCAGGCGGGCGATCTCGGCCTGTTCCTGGTGTTATCGGAGCGTGACCAGGTCATAGACTACGTTAGTTCTCGGTAGTCAGTCTTTGTCGCTGACGGAGCAGGTGCAGTGAATCACTCGCGAAACCGTTTCGCCGTCACTGGCACAGTCGCTGCCCGTGTGTTGCTTACTGCTTTCCCGGGTAGTCGATGCTGTTAGAGGCACTGAGGTTATTCCCGGATACTGCCCGCATATCAACGGTGTCGGGAAGATCGGATAAGTAGAATTCAACCTGAATCGAATCAAAATCGGACACGCTAAGTGGTTTGGTCACTTTGCGTTCGCTGGCGCCTTCATTTCCGGCCGCAGCGATGCGGTGATCGAAATACTCCTCTTTGACAACCTCGCCTGCGGCGTTCAGGAATTTTACACGTGCGTTAAAGCGGACCCAGTTCAAGCGGCTGCCATTGGAAAACATGACGTTGATTATCCCTTTGCCACTGGTGTCGGTAACCACGTTCATATAGCCATAGGTTTTTTCGACGGGGCCAATGTTTTGCTCGGCCATCTTCGCATCGGCATGAAAAGCATAGGGATGAGATACCGCTAATGCCTGCCTGGAACCAAGCAGGGACAATGGCACCAGGCAGATTGAGGCAATTTTTAATATGGTTTTATTCATTTCATTCTCCTAAGCAAGCAGTGGCCCGGGTAGGCCGTGGTTCTGTTATACGAAGTCGCTGTGAAAAATCGGTGAATAAGTTAAGAAAATACTGGAATAACGGGAGTGTCCCCGCTGGCCGGGGAGACTTTTGCCAACCACGATGGTTGGAATAAAGGTTAATCTCCGGGCGGGTGTGTCAGTAGCACGGGTATTTTTGCTTTCAGCGCGAGGATATCGGCTATGTTCCTGAAAAAGAAGCGGGTGACACCGACATGGGCACGGGTAGACATGGCGACCAGATCGATATTACTGTCGCGGATTTCTTTTAGTATTGCCTCCACCGGATCTTTATCGAAACCCACCACTAACGAGACCTGGTAACCGGCATCCCTGAGGCGGCTGGTGACGGACACCAGTTCGGCTTCGACGTGGGCTGTTATGCTGTCTTCCTGCTGCGATTCATAAATGGGGTGGAGGGTTGGCATGACCGGTTTATCTCCCGGTCTTGGAACATATCCAGCCGCCAGGTCAGGTTCACCAAAGCCAGCACCACTCGGTGGCCTGGTGACAAAAAACAAAATCAATTCGTTCGCTTGGGCGGAAATAAACTTTTCCACGTAAGGCAATATCTCCTGGCTGAGTTCAGACTGGTTTAACGGTATCAAAACCTTGTTGTTGGGCATGGCGCGGGTCCGGCGTAATTTCAGGCATTATAAACGCTACCACGCAGGCATGCTACGTCGATCAGTCAGCGCCCTGGATGTCGTATAAGCTACATTTCCAGGCTGATATCGGTTGGTCGTTGATATCAGCTTGTGCGCTACCTGCCGATCCTGGCTGCTCTTATGTTATCGTTGATGGCGATTATTCATTCATGTCTAGCGAGGGCTATGACCCGCTGCGCGATAAAATTTAGCGGTTAAAGTGGACAATCTGAAAATATCAATGCTCGGCGAACAACGCTGTCATCTCGGTGAAGGGCCGTTATGGGATCCCGTCGCCGCAGCGCTCTACTGGGTCGACAGCTTCGGCCCCAGCCTGTATCGAAATGATTTTACCAGTGGCGAGACGCAATCCTGGCGTCTGCCCGGCAAAACGCTTGGCAGTATCGCGGTGCGTGCACAGGGCGGCTTGATCCTGGCGATGGATCAGGGTTTTTATGCCTTCGATCCGGCCAGCGGTCAGACCGAATTGATTGCACAACCGTTAGCGGGGAGGGACGGTCTGCGTCTCAACGATGGCAAGGTAGACCCGTTCGGCGGGTTTGTTGCGGGTGCGATGAATATCGATTACAGGCAGCACGAAGACTGCGCGATGTATCGCCTGTCGCCAGAACTGGAAGTAAGTGAAATTCTGCATGGCTTCGACTGTTTCAACGGTCCCTGTTTCAGTGCCGATGGTGAACATCTATATGTTACGGGCAGGGAAGAGGGCGTGATCGAGGTGTTTGATTACGGTAGCGCGCACCAACCTCGCAATGGTCGCGTATTGATCGACCACTGTAATCCCGATGGTGCAACCGTGGATGAGGATGGCTTTATCTGGAGCGCCCAATGGGATGACCAACGCGTGCTGCGGATTTCAGCGCAGGGGACGATCGATACGCAGCTGGAATTTCCCGGCCAGATTGTCAGTAGCGTTATGTTTGGCGGGCCGCAACTGGATCTGCTGTATGTCACTACAATCGGGGCCGAGGTGCACGGGGTAGCACCGAGCGCTGATGGGGCGGGCAGGGTGCTGGTGGTTGCAGGAACCGGCTTTCGCGGCCGAGCGGAGCCCCTGTTCGGGGGCTGAGTCCTGGCCCGGTTAATGAAAAAACCAGTAACCGGCGACAATCGCCATGGTAATTCCGGCGAGATCGGCGATTAAAGCACAGCTAATCGCATGGCGGACATGTTTGATACCGACGCTACCGAAATAAACCGCCAACACGTAGAAGGTTGTTTCGGTACTGCCCTGCATGATGGCGGCAACAGTTGCCGGAAACGAATCCACACCGAAGGTGTTCATGGTTTCGAGCATCATCCCGCGGGCACCGCTGCCACTGAGTGGTTTCATTAGCGCGGTTGGCAATGCCTGCACAAAATCAGTATTAATTCCGACCGCGGCAAACAGGTTTTGCAGGACCCAGACGGCACCGTCGAGAACCCCGCTGGCACGTAACAGCCCTATCGCAACCAGCATCGCGACCAGGAAAGGAATTAGCTTGATCGCAACTTCGAAGCCCTGTTTGGCGCCGTCGATAAAATCATCGTAGATATTGTTTTTCTTATACCGGCCCCACCCCAGAAACAACATGATCACACCAAACAGCAACAAGTTACCCAGTAAAGACGAGTTGCTTGACATTTCTTCGGCCGGCAGGCTGACCAGCCAGCTTCCAAGCCCCGCCAGCATAATCGCAAAACCACCGAGGTATGACATCACCACCCGGTTCAGCAGGTTGATTTTCTGCACCCAGGAGACGGCCAGCAGGCCAGCCAGGGTAGAAGCGCTGGTGGCGAGTAAAATCGGAATGAACACCGCGGTCGGCTCGGCCGAGCCCTGTTGTGCGCGATAAAGAAAAATCGTTACCGGCAGCAGGGTCACCGAAGAAGTGTTTAACACCAGGAACAGGATCTGCGCATTGCTCGCGGTGTCGGGCTGATGGTTCAGCTCCTGCAGATCCTGCATCGCTCGCAAGCCCATCGGAGTTGCCGCGTTATCGAGCCCCAGCATATTGGCGGCGATGTTCATGGTCATACTGCCATGGGCCGCATGGCCACGCGGTACGCCTGGCATCAGCTTCAGAAACAGGGGTTCCAGGACTCGCGAGAGTATCTGGATCAGGCCCGCATTTTCCGCGATTCTGAATAAACCCAGCCACAGGCACAGCACACCAATCAAGCCGATCGAAATCTCCACGCTGAGTGCCGCCATATCGAAGGTTGACTGCATCAGCGCGCTGAATACGGCGCCCTGACCCAGCACCAGCCATTGATAGAGCGCACCGATGAATGCCGCGGCAAAGAAGCCGAACCAGATATGTGCGAGCATTCAGATTATTCCGCTCTAGAGGCTAAGCCGTCGCGTATTCTGGTCCTGTTCACAGGCCTCCCACATCCCGATGAAATCGTCGTAGTAAGATCTGCATTCAAGTTTGTTGTCCAGCTCGTAATAGCCTTCGAAACGCTCGGGATTACGGATTCGCATATAGGCACTGTCATCGGCAATCAGCCAGCTTTCTCTGAAATTGCGATGCTCAGTGGTCACTGTGAGGCGAATCTGCACAAAGCTGGGTAGCCTCTGTGCCAGGTGAATCAGGCAATGCCCCTGGTTGGCGGCGACGCGGGTGTCGTGGGCGATGATACGGATGTCGGCATTGCGGTTGCCGGTTGCCAGCTCGGATAAGTGATCATAGATTAGCGGATCATTGTAAAGTTCGGGCTCGAGTTTTTGAGTGACCAGGTAAACGCGAACCATGGATCCCAGGATGAGTGTCTTCGCGGCGTCCTTGCAGTCGCTACGACCAGATAATATTATACTTGAACTATCTTCCATAAGTAATTGAAATATATAATTAATCGACTGCTGGTATTATTGCGCCATTCGATGCCATTTCGATCAGTAGGGCTTCAAAGGGTTCGACTTCGATACACGCGTTGAGCAGTGCGGCCGACCATTCGCGCTGATCACATAACTGTTGCAGGTGTTCAAGAACTTCCTCGCTCTGCGGTAATTCATGCACCCGGCCATTATAATAGACTTCAATGCTATTAGCCGACCGATGATATAACATGCGGGTTTCGGGGTGTCGCAGCCAGGCACTGGATTGCAGGTCAGAAATATAAACCGGCTGATCAGTATTGTCAGGTAATGTAACCGGGCTATCGGAAAGCATTTTACCGACCGCATCCTGCCACAGGCTGTGCGATTGCTGCAGCAACTCGGTGGCCAGGGTTTTAAATTTCCCGATTTCCGTATCGGTAATTTCAGCATGATGGCGATCGAGCTCAAGATCCGTATCAGTATAGCGTTCGACCCTGTCGCCGAGACTTTCCGATTCCAGCGCAAATGACTCCAGCGCACTCGCCGCGGTCGGCGCTCGAAAGCCGATTGAATAGGTCATGCAGCGTTCAAGCGCGATGCCGTGATGGGCGAAACCGGGGGGCAGATAGAGCACATCGCCCGGATTCAGTACCAGTTCCTGATCCGGAGTGAACTGTTTCAGGATGGCTAGCTCAAGGCCGCTTATAATCTCAGGCTGCTCACTGCGAGATTCGCAATATTGCCAGCGACGGGAACCCATGGCCTGCAGCAGAAATACGTCGTAGGCATCGACATGCGGGCCCACCGAGCCGTCTGTTGGCGCATAACTGATCATTAAATCATCGATACGCCAGTCGGGAATAAATCGAAACTGATCGAGCAGGTCGGTCAGTTCTGGCAGCCATTTCTCACATTCCGACACCAGTAACGAGTAATGGGTTTCGGGCAGGTCGAGGAAATCCTGCTCCTCGAACGGGCCGTAGCTTACCTGCCAGGGACCCGCCTTTGAATTTTCGATCACCAGGCGGCAGTGAACGTCTTCTTCGCAGGCCAGGCCAGCGAGTTCCTCAGGACTCACCGGCGAATCGAAACCGGGGAAAGCATTGCGTAACACGCAAGGCTTCTTCTGCCAGTACTCGTTGATAAATGCTACGCTGTCAAATCCCTGTAATTGCCACATGATGTCTAAATGGTCTCTGCTTGTTTCACGGCGTTTCCGATATAGCTGGCCGGTGTCAGTTTGATCAATTCCTGTTTCGCGGCAGCTGGGATTTCCAGCGCCTCGACAAATTCACGTACTGCCTGCGCATCGATTTTTTGCCCGCGCGTCAGCGCTTTGAGTTTCTCGTAGGGCTGTTCGACGCCATAGCGGCGCATCACCGTCTGGATGGGTTCAGCGAGAACCTCCCAGTTATTTTCGAGGTCAGCGCTAATCGCATCGGTATTGACTTCGAGCTTGCCAATCCCGCGCTTGAGTGAATCGAGCGCAATCAAAACATGACCAATGCCGGTGCCGAGATTACGCAGCACGGTAGAATCGGTTAAATCGCGTTGCCAGCGGGAAACAGGTAACTTCTGTGCAAGGTGCGTTAGCACGGCATTGGCGAGGCCGAGGTTACCCTCGGCATTTTCGAAATCGATCGGATTGACCTTGTGTGGCATGGTTGATGAACCAACCTCGCCAGCGACAGTTTTTTGCCTGAAGTAACCAATCGAAATGTAACTCCAGCAATCACGGCTGAAATCGATCAGGATTGTATTCAGTCTCACCAGTGCGTCGAATAGCTCGGCAATATAGTCATGCGGCTCGATCTGGGTTGTATACGGATTCCAGTCAAGTCCCATCGACTCGACAAACTGCCGGCTAATTTCGGGCCAGTCGCTGTCGGGGTAGGCACTCAGATGCGCATTATAATTTCCCACCGCACCATTGAATTTGCCGAGCATTTCGACTGCTGCTATTTGCTCCAGCTGGCGCCGCATACGATGCACGACGTTGGCAAATTCCTTGCCCAGGGTTGTCGGCGAGGCCGGTTGCCCGTGGGTGCGGCTCATCATCGGGACGGCGGCGAATTGATGGGCAAGGTTATTGATCATTGCCAGTACTTCGTTGACCCTCGGCAACAATATCTGGTCACGCCCGGATTTCAGCATTAACGCGTGCGACAGGTTGTTAATGTCTTCGGAGGTGCAGGCGAAGTGAATAAACTCGGACACAGCGTTCAGCTCGGCATGGTCGGCTACCTGTTCCTTGAGGTAGTACTCCACCGCCTTGACATCGTGGTTGGTTGTTGTTTCGATCTCCTTGATGCGCTGTGCCTGGCTGGGATCAAAATTTTGCACGATTGAATCGAGCAATGCGTTGGCGGTGGCAGAGAATTCGGGAACTTCGCTGATATCTGCGGTTCGTGACAGGGTTTGCAGCCATCGAACTTCAACCATTAAACGATGATAGATCAGGCCATACTCGCTGAAAACAGGACGCAGGCCTGCAGTCTTTGCGGCATAGCGACCATCAATTGGAGAGATCGCGGTGAGGGAGTCTAGTTGCATGAATCGAAGACAGAATTAAAGCGCTTATTTTACACAAAACTGGAGCGCTGGTAATGGCATTACCAGTGAGAAATCGAGTTAGATTACGAATGCCCTGTTAGGTGGCGCTAAAGGCTTTGTGCTTGAATATCAGTTTCTTGGCCTTTTCGTAGGAAGCCTCGGGGATAACGGTTTCGTCCTTGAGACGCCGTAATTCCTGTAATTCCCGTGCCAGAAATTTATTCTGGTTAATGCCTTTGGCGGTTTTGCACTTGTTTATCTGCATGACGAACTTGGTAATAAAACTGCGGAAACTGTCGCTGTCGGGGTTTTTGTTGATCACTTCGACCAGTTTAATTTTGCCGTATTGGCTGCGAAAAAAGACGGTATCGCGGGAATAGTGGAAAAACGCCATCAGGGTCATCAATGCAACCACGGTAATGCCAACGAAAAGGCCGAGAAAAGTCACCGATGATGTTTCAAGCCAGCCCGTAAAGACGAGCACCAGGTCCATTATCCACAGCGCCGCGCTTGCGTAGAGCCACTTCCACTTCACGGTGCGAACCCTGAATGGTCGTGGATCGAGGTAAGCGAGATCGATTCGGTACTTGTATTTGCGTTGATGTTTATTTTTGATCGATTGATAGCAATGGGTATCGTTGAAAACCGTTAGTTTACGGGATATCCCTTGCAGCTTGTTGACTTGCGCAAACTCAAAATTGACATGTTCAACCGGAATCCGGTCGTTATCCGAGAAATTAGTCGTGTGATCGTCTTCGAAAGGCTGGAGATCGATTTCGTCAGACTCAATGTTCACTTCGGTCATTTAAAAAGGTTTTTTTGGCGCAATACAGATTAAAAGTAGCACAATTGCTAATTATTACTCGTGTTCATTGAATTTTTTTACACAAACCGATTTTCGGCATACTTCAGGCAACGCGAAACCTTGTTTTTCGGGTCAGATGGCGCTGGATCTCAGATCCAGAATCAAGCGGGCAGGGGAGGCCTCCCCCTGATGGTAGTGCGGTACATGCAACGGCGATAGCCGTCATAATCGTTGACCGCGTAATGCATGGTGCTGCGGTTATCCCATAGCACCACGCTGCCTGGCGACCATTTGAAGCGGCAGCTGAATTCGGGCCGGGTGCAGTGCTGATATAGCTTTGCCAATAGCGCGTCGCTTTGCCAAGTTGGTAAGCCTTCGATGCGGGTGGTATAGGTAGGATTGATAAAGAGTATTTCCTCACCCGATTCAGGGTGTCGGCAAATTGCCGGATGGCGGGTCTCGCGGTCGGCTTCGGGGTTGTTGCGTTCGATTTCAATAGAGCCCTTGAACCGGGTGTCTTCCGCGGGCGCGTGCGCGACGCCGTAGGGTGTCCCGCAATGGATCGCGATTTTACCCTCCAGGGGTGCGCGCAACTGCTGCGGCAGTTGCTGCAATGCGCTCACCATATCGACCCACAGGGTATCGCCACCGCTGGGAGGAATTTGTTGCGCATACAGGATTGATGCCTGTGGCGGGGCTTCGAGAAAACTGAAATCCGAATGCCAGTCGCCACCGAAGACCCCCATGTTGATTTCGTCGGCTTCCTTCAGCACACGGATGATATCGGGGTAATCGTCATGCGGTTTGATGTAGGGCAGGCGCATCAGTTCGCCGAAGTAATGACTGAATCTCAGCAGAGTTTCGAGGTCGATATCCTGGTCGCGCAAAAATAGAACCTTGTACTTGAGCCAGCAGCGATGCAGCGACTCAAATCGGGACTGCTCCATATGCCGGATATCAATGCCGCTGATTTCCGCTCCCAGAGACGGTGTCAGGGGGGAAACCTGCAGACCATCTTGCATTAGCGAAACAGGTAAATCGGGCTCGACCACGAATAGTGACCGTCTTCATGGGTAACCCGCACGTAAAGCGCATTGTCGTGCTCGTTGGTCAGCGTTATCTCGCGTTCGATTTTTATCGCATTATGCGGGTTGTGGTCGGGCAGGCGAAATACGCGGATGCGGCGCTCGATACCGCCGTTTTCAAAGATTAACTCCTCGTGGCCGATATCCTTTACCGTGATTTCCTGCTGGATAAGGGCGGTGTCAATTTTCAGGCTGCCGGCGTTGCGATCCTTTAACACTGCCTCGAAGCCACCAAATCCACCGGTGGTGAGTGCGTTCCAGTCGATACGCCCAGCGGCAGATTGCTCAAAGCGTTTGTCGAGGTTATAGCGATTGATCGGCGTCACTGATTCGAAACTATTGTCGCTAAGCTCGGCGTAACCATCCCAGATAGTTTCGCGGCCACGTCCCCGATACTCGGAACCTTCCCAGATAACGCGGATGCGCCGACCCAGATCGGTTTCGCCATAGGGACGAAAAACTTCCAGGGTCTCCAGCCGGTTACGGATATCGATGCGTTCGATGGGGGCAGTGCTGCGGACGTCAATAGAAAATGTGACCTTATCATCGGCGGTGCGCAGTATATCCCCCATCATCGCGCTGTGCGCGGGTTCCGAGCTGACGCCACCCAGCCTGGGATCGTCGGCAAATAGTTGCGCGGGGTTACTGAAGCTTACCTGTGTGTCGAGAATGACCCGATTGCCGGTAGTACCGTAATGATGGCGTTGACGCAGGCCCTGCATGATTCCCGCACGGGTAAAGGCGGGGGCCAGCACGCAGGTAAGCCCGCCATAGGCGCCGAACTTGGTCGAGCCGGGATGCGATGCGCCCGGACGCCCCTTGTGCCCATCGGAATTGGAAACAATGCCGACGCGATAGCCCTGTTCGAAAGCATCGTGTAACAACCATTCGAAAGTACCCCAGGCGGAATGCACTTCGACCGCCTTTTCGAGGCGTTGGTCGTGCGCGACCCTTATATCGGCGTAACGTCCGCCGATATGGGCAAACACGGTACAATCCTCGTCTTTCAGCGCCTCGAACAGATCACCGGCCGAGGTTGCATCGGTATCGATATCGGACAGGTCATCGACCAGCGCGTGCGAGGAGCGGTGTATCTGCCGCCCCTCGTGCATGTGCAATACGTTGCGATCGCCGCCAAGGCCGGTATTGCCCGACCATTCCCAGCCAGGGAACACGATGAAGCGACCGTCTTCGGTAAATTCAGCCGACAATTCGTTGAGCCAGTGCCAGAATTCGGTAGTGATCTGGAAATCGTTGCCCTGGTGTACGCAGATGTCGAGAAATGCCCTGTCACGCGCGAAATCGTAAAAATCACGCGCCGAGTTGGTGCCAATGGTTTCTTCGGACTGGCCATGCAGATCGCCC
>Ga0265309_10001380_pt1 | contig 10580 bp, 11 predicted proteins | sample Helome_FD_192492 | JGI IMG/M metagenome (GOLD analysis project Ga0265309, IMG submission 192492) | Marine sediment microbial communities from subtidal zone of North Sea - Hel_20160524 (Illumina Assembly) | ecosystem: Environmental > Aquatic > Marine > Subtidal zone > Sediment ...
TCCGTTCCGGATTTAGATATAAAAAGTTAAGGCTCAATATGTCTTCATCGGCCTTCTCCTTGCCAAACTCTTGATAAATGTATGAGTTCTGGTTTTTATAAGCCCATTTTTTCCAAGGCGTAAAACTAAAATCTGTTTTGGCTCTAAAAATAAAAGTGTCCACATTGCCGCCTTGATAAAATCCGGTTACCGAAAGACTGCCTTTTACCTTAAGCGTATCGCTTTCGTTAATTTGAGCAGACAAAACGAAGGAGAGCAGGAAGAGTATAAAGAGTGATTTTTTCATTGTTTATGACAATAAAAACATGGGTGTTGAATAAACCACAAATATAAATACCAATAGCTTACGAAACAGGGATTGTGGCAGATTATTCAGTGCCTATTGCAAAGGATATAGAAGATCACCCAGAAAATAAGTTAAATACACTTATTCAATAGTTGTTTGCAAGCTAAAAAAACGAACTTTACTTAATCGATAAGGAACAAAATAACCACTTTACTGTAACTTGCACTTGATAAAACGAATCAAAAAAATATGAAAGAGAATAACGCATGCATTATCCCGACAATGCGATACAAAAATGCCCGAACGGCAATAGACTGTTTATGCAAGGCATTTGGGTTTGAAAAACACCTCATAGTCGAAGGAGAGAATAATACCATTGCCCACGCACAACTGACATATGGAAATTCCATGACTATGTTGGGGTCTGAAAATGATAATGAATATGATAAATTCGTAAAGACTCCAAAAGATCTAAATGGATTTAATTCACAGACCCCATATATTGTTATTGAAGAAATAGATAAACATTATCAAAAGGCGATTTCAGGTGGAGCAAAGATAATATTAGATATAAAAGACGCAGACTATGGTGGTCGAGGATACACTTGTCAAGATCCAGAGGGGTACATATGGAATTTTGGTTCATACAATCCATGGACAAGATGAAATATTATATGCCTACACACAACAAAAGCTATGAAATCGTTGCCGCCCATTAGGACAGCAACGCTTCGTAGCCAAACCGTTAGCGGTAATTTGAACCAACCAATGAAAAACCAATCAAAAGTCAAATCTTTAATATTGTCTGTGAGTTTCTTGGCTGTATTTTTAATAGTATTTATGCTATTATCACAAATTAAGGGTTTTGTTCCAGAAAAGTTTGAAAGATATTCTCATGGAGTAATTGGAACAATCATAGCGCTTGGAGCAGTTTGGGGCTTTCTGAAGTTTGAAAAAAAATCACTTGAATCAATTGGACTAAAATGGGAAAAGAAAACACCCAAAAAATTCGTTTTAGGATTGTTGGTTGGATTTGTTCTCGGAAGTTTAATGATTTTATCTCAAGTTTTGTATGGTGGCATGGAAGTATCACTTTCCGAAAATTATAATATTCCCTCTTTCATATTGTGGTCATCCGCGCTAATTCCCTTGGCTTTTTTGGAGGAAATAGCTTTTAGGTCATATCCATTCATCAAATTGAATAAAGTATTCGGACTACGGATAACCCAGATTATTATCGCAATCTTTTTTGCGCTTTATCACGTTTTGAATGGTTGGTCCTTAGTACTTGCATTTCTTGGTCCTGGGATTTGGGCATTAGCTTTTGGCTTATCGGCAATGTTTTCTAACGGAATTTCAATGCCAACAGGACTGCACTACGGAGTTAATCTTGTTCTTGCATTAGTGAGTAGCCAAAATGGCATTGAGGGAATATGGACAATTGATTTTCCTGATAATGTTTCAGAAACTGTTTTGAAAGCAAATGAGAATTTTGGAATTGGAATACAATTAGCACTTTTAGTTCTTTGTATTATCGGAACCGAATTATACTTGAGAAACAAAAAAACTACCGCTAAAACCACGCCTGCCCACCTCAATAAAAAATTCTAGTGGCAGGCAGGTATACTTAATTGCTTAACTGTTTAAAGGCTTCTCGAGGATTTCTGTCGAAAACCCAACACGTCCTTCCTTTTTGCTATCTTAGTATTCACAGCAACTAATTATGCCTGTCCGCCTCATTTATTTGTTTTGGTGGCAGGCGGGCACAAAAACGTTAGCACCAATCAATTAAAAATCATATAAAAATGAAAGTTACGGTCGAAAAAAATGAAAAGGTTGCCAATATGATATTTGCAACCATTTATCCACTCTACCTGAATAGATTGGAGAAAAATGGTAGAACAAAAGAAGAACTCAACCAAGTAATAAACTGGTTTACTGGTTATGATCAAGATGCTTTACAAGCGCTTATTGATGACAAAGCAACGTTCAGGACATTTTTTCAAAAAGCTAAGATACATCCAAACGCCCATATGATCAAAGGCGTTGTTTGTGGTTATCGCATTGAAGAAATAGAGGATGAATTTGAATTGTACAAACAATGTAGGCAAATGGAAAAGCTGATTGATGAATTGGCAAGAGGTCGTAAAATGGAGAAAATCTTGCGTGAAGAAAAAAAGTAGAATCTTATGCTGCTAATGGCTAAAGCACATGGCATAGCGATACCTTGGCCAGACGTTGTGTATAAGCTACAAACAATAATAAAATAGAAATTAAATGAAACAAAACGGATCTGTTATAATTCCAACCATGAGATACAAAGATGCGCCAGCAGCAATTGAGTGGCTATGTAATGCTTTCGGATTTGAAAAGCATTTGGTTGTGCCTGGTGAAAATGAAACGATTGCTCATGCACAGTTAAATTTTGGTAATGCAATGATCATGTTAGGGTCTGAAAATGATGATGAATATGGTAAATTCATCAAGACACCAAAAGACCTAAACGGAATTAATACGCAAACCCCTTATATCATTGTTGAAGAAATCGATGACCATTATAGTAGGGCAGTAGTCGCCGGAGCTAGAATAGCATTAGATATAAAAGACCAGGACTATGGTGGTCGCGGATACAGTTGTCAAGATCCAGAAGGGTACATATGGAATTTTGGTTCATACAATCCATGGACATAATGAAAAATAAAAAGCCTGCACACTACAAAGGCTATGTATTCATTGATGCCCTTCAGGATACGCAAGATACACGAAGACGTTCATGGAGTTTTTGTCTCTGATTTTATAGTTCGGACTAAATCATCTCGTGTATCCCCATTTTTCGTAACTTTAAGAAATGCATGATATCTTTATTAGTTACGCTAAGGAAGACAACATTCAGGCTGAACAATTAGCTGAGGCCTTAAAGGCAAAAGGCTTTGATGTTTGGTATGATATTAATATTCCTACAGGAACTACCTTCGACAATGTTATAGAGGAGGCCTTGGACGATACCAAATGTGTCGTTGTTCTGTGGTCTGAACATTCAATTGAAAGTGAATGGGTAAAAGTTGAGGCGGGAGAAGGTAAAAGCCGAGATATCCTTGTTCCTGTGCTAATAGAGGATGTTGAAATACCCTTGGCATTTAGACGGCGACAGACCGCCAGTATGACGGAATGGCTAAAAGGAAAAGACGATGCTGCTTTCGACCGACTTGTTGAAGATATCCAACTGATTATCCAAGGAAGTAAGGCACCTATTGCAGAAGAAGATGAAAAAGAGAATAAACACGAGAAAAAGAAGAAACCACCACCGCCTACTCCACCAAAACCAATCAAAGGGAAGTTTGGCAAATATGCCATTTTTGGAAGCGTCCTGATCATCGCACTTCTGGGATGGTGGAAAATATCGAGTGTCCAAAAAACCAATGATGAAACCTTAGAACAGGTAAAACAAGAAGCGATAGAACAGGAAAATAAACAAAAGGCTGCCGCTGAGCGTGATTCTATTAGGCGAAGTAAAATGATTCTAGGTGAAAAATTTGAAGGCGGTATCATCTTTTATATCGATGAGACCAAGGAGCATGGATTGATCATGGCACAAGGAGATCAAACGGCAACACCTATTTTTTGGTTAGACAGCGCATCCAATAGGCTAGTCGACAAGGCCAATGCGTATGATACAGGGATATATAAGGGTAAGGGCAATACTGAAAAGCTTGTCGCAAAATTCGGTGATGACACCTATCCTGCAAAAATATGCAGTGACCTGGTAATTGATGGTTTTACAGATTGGTACTTACCTAGCCAAGAGGAACTCGACTTATTGTATGCCAAAAAAGACATAGGTAATTTTAGTGATAAATATTATTGGAGTTCCACGGAGATCTCGAATCGCGACGTTTACTACAGAAGTTTTTACAATGGCAGGTCTTATGAGAAACTTGCGAGGCAAACCAGTTATGCCACTCAAAACAAGGCAAAGGTGCGTGCTATCCGAAAGTTCTGAAAACAAGCCCGAAACCTAATACCGTGAGTACGGATTATATTTTCTAGGCTCTATAGCGAACTAATTACCTTAGTATTTTGCATATAATACCGTTCTAAAAATAGGTACTTATAAAGGGACAGCATGATCAACAAGGACTTTTACATCAATAATGCAGGATTAGTATTGCTTCATCCGTTTTACACGACACTTTTTGAGCAATTAGGTCTTGTTAGTGACAACACATTTAATTCCAAAGAAGCTCAAATGAACGCTGTAAACTATTTACATTTTGTAGCCACAGGAACCACTGAAAGCGAGGAACAACTATTATTGCTTAATAAAGTATTGGCAGGACTTGCTGTTGATTCGCCGGTTTCCACAAGTATTGATATTACCGAAGGAGAAAGAAAGCTCATTGATGAGATGCTTACGGCAACAGTGAATCATTGGAGTGTGCTAAAAAATACTTCCATTGAGGGATTTCGAGAAACGTTTCTAGTACGAGATGGTAGGTTAAGAGAAGCCGAAGACCACTGGGAATTAGTAGTGGAAAAAAAGGCATACGACGTGTTGATGGACCAATTACCATGGGCAATTTCTATCGTGAAACTACCCTTCATGCCCAAACCCATTTATGTGACCTGGTAATACCAAAACGATACATAACTACAAAGTCGAAAGTCCTCAATTTTGTGAGTACAAATTTTATTTTATAATTCACTATTTAGATTAAACATGAAGGAAAACCTCTTTTTAAAAAGGGGCTTTTTACTGTTTGTTATTAACGAGGTAATTCTTACTTTTATTAAAAACAAGTGCATTGTACTTGTTAGGAAACTAAGTGCAATTCATTTATACAATAGTTGTGGCTAATTTGAAAATGACGAGAATCTTAACAATATTAATAGTGTTTATTGGAATTGGAGCATTTGGACAAAATATTCAAATTGACACTCTGAACCTGAAGAAAAGTGAGCGTTTCAAAGAACTACAATCGGAAAAAATGAATTATCCATTAATTCAGACAGGTAATAAGGAAATTGATTCTTTGATAAATTTTGATTTAAAGAACAAATTCACTTCAAATGAATATCCTACTAAATCCATTGATTCTACTTTGATAAAATGGGCTGGCGACCAGATAATATACCTTGACTTTAATGTAACATATAACCAAAATGGAATTTTATCACTAAACATTAGTGCCGAAGGTTGCGGAGCATATTGTTCATATTGGACTGAATACTTTAACTATTCGACAGTTACAGGAAATTCATTAGACATTTCGGAAATAATAGATATTTCGGGAGAATTTAAAACAAGTATTTTCAAGGATAAAGAAACTCAATTCAAAAAACAGAAAATAGAATTAAAAGAAATGCTAAATGATTCCGCGGCAGAACTTGACCAATCAACTTATGAATGGGCTTTAGAGTATTATGAAAATTGCGAAAATTCTTTTGACTTTAAATCATTCTCAATTCACCCTGACTTTATAGAAATAAATGTTAGTTGTTATTTACCAAATGCTATTAAAAGTTTAACACCAATGATTGAGTTAAAATACAAATTCAATGAAATATATGACTATTTAAAAATAAAAAACTAGCCACAACACCGTATAAAAAAAATTGCTAGTTTTACCTAAACCAAAGTTAGTCGCTCGTTTGCTAGCTTCTGATTTTCCTTCGGAAAATCCTCGCACACAAACACGCAACTTTCCTTATACATCAACGTTAGCCTTCATTTTAACCAGCAACTAACCTAGGCATTAAAAAGAACATCATGGATAATAACACGACTGAGCCAAATGAAAACAATGACAATCAACATAGTTGGATACATACCATATTGTCGATCCCAACGATTGGTGGCTTCTTGACATTTGTTGTTGCCATAGCACCTGCAATCTTAATTTTGCTGGCATTCAGTCCGTTTTTTCTATCTGAAGAATCAGAAAAAGCTAATTCATCATTAGATACCTTGTTGGCTTTTGTAGTGCCCATTCTCTTATTGCTAATAACGTGGTGGTGGTTACACTATCTGGAGAGAAAGATACAACTAGGGATAATGCTTCCTATCCCGTTCATTAACATTCCTGTTAAATGGATCCTGTATCCGTTCATGTTACCATTTTTTGGATTACAAAAGATCTATCGGCATTTTGTTCCTAAAGACCCAATCGTTGAAATTGAGTCAATAACTGATCTGGAAGGTGATAACGAGCTATAGGTATTCAGATATGCAATTAATTAGGTATCACATACCGAAATAGTAGCATACCCTGATGGTTCTAAAATACGTATATGACGCAAAACACTTTATTTTATGCTCAACTTGAAAATCGCACAGAACCTGTACATGTAGTGCTTTCAAGAACTGAACTCTTTCAGCGAATCCCTGATGATTGGTATATTGTAATTACAGATATAAAAGATTCAACGACATCGGTAGAAAAAGGATTTTCTGAAATAGTCAATCTAATAGCAACAGGAAGCATAATTGCTGCTTTGAATATCGCTTCAAAACACGTTATCGATGTTCCATTTTTTTTTGGTGGAGATGGCGCTACGATATTAATTCCATCTATTCTATTGCCAGAAATCATGGAAGCCTTGACCTTGCACAAAGAAAACATTCAAAAGGAATTTGATATTTATTTGAAAGTGGGCAATGTTCCTGTGTCTCATGTCTATAAAAACAACCTAGAACTAAAAATTGCCAAGGCAAGCATTAATGAGTTGCTTACAATTCCAATAGTTTTAGGCAATGGTCTGCACTTTGCTGAAAAATTAATAAAATCCAGGGACAAAGTTCTTGATCGATCATATGAAAAAGAGACTCATTTAGATTTAGATGGTATGGAATGTAGATGGAATAAGATTTCACCACCAGAAAACTCAAATGAAGTCGTTTCATTATTGGTTAATGCCGTAAGTGAATCAAAACAAGCTTCTATTTTTCAAGATATTCTAGAAAAAACAGATAGCATATATGGCTCATTGCATAATAGAAACCCAATTTCCATACCTAAATTAAAGTTGAATTTTAATTATCAAAAGATCAGGACAGAACTCAAAGCTGGTAAGAAATTTGGAGTAATAAACTTTTTGAAGTTATGGGTCATGGGAGTTCTTGGTAAATATTTTTATCTGCCTAGTCCAATAGGTAAAAAATATTTAAACGAGTTAACTCAATTATCTGATATCCTAGTAATCGATGGGCGCATTAATATGGTAATCTCTGGTACTGCAAAGCAAAGACAATTGTTAACCGAGTATCTAGATGATTTAGAAGAGGATGAGCTAATTATTTATGGTATTCATGTTAGTAAAACAAGCATCATGTCTTGTTATGTTCGAAATAGAAATGAAAAACACATCCATTTTGTTGATGGCGGCAGCAGTGGGTACACTAGAGCTGCTAAGGTATTAAAGGAAAAAAGACAGAATACGCAATTTAGTCTTTAAGAGCGTACGCATAAGTTAACTATGCCCATCAACATGACTGCCAAGCTGCGGAGTACAGTCGGGTTTGATTTTCTTTATCTTAGTATGGGTATAATAAACTAAGTGTGAGCAGGTTTTACCTCAATTAAAAAATGAGAATGAAAAAGATATTTGGGATCCTTTTTTCGGTTTTAATAATGACTTCTTGCAAAGGTCAAACAGACAAGCCTGGCGCTAAGCTTATTGGAGGCCCATGTGAGGATTGTGAAGCTGCGCTGGATTATAAAATCTTGAATATTGATCCAAAACCAATACTTACCATAGTAGGTTTTAGCAAAACCGAACCAAAGATCAGGATCACAGGAAGGGTTATACAGCCTGATGGTAAAACACCAGCAGAAAACATCGTTCTGTATATTTATCAAACGAACCGAAAAGGTATTTATGAGCCTAGCGAAAATCCTGTTGGCCGAGAGAACAGACACGGGAAGTATCGTGGCTGGATGAAAACAGATGCCGATGGAAAGTTTGAATTTCTCACCTTTAGACCAGCGTCATATCCAAATAGAGAAGAGCCAGAACACATACACCTATATATAAAAGAACCTAATAAAAACCCGTATTACATAGATAGTTATGTTTTTGATGATGACCCCCTGCTCACCCAAAGAGAAAGAGCATCATTAAACAATCGAGGTGGCTCAGGAATCGTTAAACTAGAAAACAAGAATGGGATATTAACTGCCAATAGAGATATAATTCTTGGATTGAATATCCCAGGATATTATTAAGAAGGTGATGCACGGTCGCGCGTTCATATCATTGCCAAATCCAAAATTATAAGCTCCTAATTTTCAGATATCCATAATTTTTTCAAAAAAACTCCTATTAGCTGAACCTGTTAAATAAAATTTTTATAGGTTTACACCAATGTTTACGCTTACACATAAATATAGAGCACCCAGACCCATAGGCTTCAACTTGAAGCACCGCCGCTAATACCCCTTATTAGCCAAGACTCTAGTATTCATTTTTATTTTTTTATTGTGTACCATTCAAATTTCAAATCCTTAGTTCAATCAGTAGTTATTTCAACAAATAACAACCCGCGTGCACGTCGCAACTTCCCGCGTCGCCCTTAAGGGTGCGCACTAATTCTTGGAACCTAGGTGAGTCCGGTTCCGTTTTCCACAAACACAATAGTATAAATTTTTGTCATTCCGTACTTGATACGGAATCCACAAGCTTAAAGAGAATTTTAAATCAAGAATAATGCAAATTGTAATTGCCGACAGATCACATAGCATTTATGCAAGCACCATTTGTGACACCATAGCACAAGCCGCTGAGGTTCGGGGCACAGGTATCGCCAAACGAAAGCCGGAATACATCATTTCCAAGATGGAGAATGGCAATGCCGTAATTGCCCTCGATGGAAGGAATTTTGCTGGATTCTGCTATATAGAAGCCTGGGGTCATGGAAAATTCGTGGCGAATTCTGGACTGATCGTCCATCCTGATTTCAGGGGACAAGGTCTCGCCAAGAAAATCAAGAAAGTCGTATTCGAGCATTCGAGAGTGAAATTCCCGGATGCCAAGGTATTCAGTATCACGACAGGATTGGCAGTCATGAAATTGAATAGTGACCTAGGCTACAAGCCTGTGACCTTTTCAGAACTAACAGACGACCAAACCTTTTGGACAGGATGCCAGACCTGCAAGAACTACGATGTCTTGCAGCGAACCAATCAGAGCATGTGCTTGTGCACTGGGATGTTGTACGATCCAGCAACCCAAGACGCCAAAAAGACAAAAAAGAAATTTGATAAAAACGTCTGGAAACGATTAAAGAACATAAATCAAGTCAGACTTTCAAAAAAACACAAGAAATGAGCAAGAAATTAGTGATCGCCTATAGTGGCGGCCTTGATACTTCGTATTGCGCTGTGAGCCTTGCAAAGCAAGGATTTGAAGTGCATGCGGTTAGTATCAATACTGGAGGATTCACTCAGGAAGAGATACAGAACATCAAGGCCAACGCCTATAAAATGGGTGTTACAACCTATAAGAACATCGATGCTGTAGAAACATACTATAATAAGGTCATTAAATACCTGGTCTTCGGTAATGTATTGAAGAACAACACCTATCCATTATCAGTGAGTGCAGAACGGATCATTCAAGCCATTGAAATCGTGAATTATGCGAAGGATATCGGCGCTGGATACATTGCTCATGGAAGCACTGGTGCTGGAAACGACCAAGTACGATTCGATATGATCTTCCAGACCATGGCACCAGGAATAGAGATCATTACGCCAATACGGGATGGCAGTCTTTCGAGACAAGAAGAAATAGCGTATTTGAAGGCCAACGGTGTTGAAATGGATTGGGCAAAGTCCAAGTATTCAATCAACAAAGGCCTTTGGGGAACCAGTGTTGGTGGTGATGAAACCTTGACATCGGAGAAAGCCCTGCCAGAAAGTGCCTATCCATCTCAGTTGAAAAAAGAAGGGAAGGAAAAGGTGGTCTTGACATTCAATAAGGGTGAATTAGTAGCACTTAACGGAAAGAAAAACGAACCTGCCAAGAATATTGAATTACTGAATGATATCGCTTCGGGATTTGCCATTGGCCGAGACATTCATGTGGGCGATACCATTGTTGGAATTAAAGGGCGAGTAGGCTTTGAAGCTGCTGCATCATTGATCATCATCAAGGCGCATCATTTGTTGGAAAAACATACACTTACCAAATGGCAGCTTCAGCATAAAGACTATCTGTCCAGTTTCTACGGCATGCATTTGCACGAAGGCCAGTATTTGGATCCTGTCATGAGAGATATGGAAGCTTACTTCGAGAG
>Ga0265309_10001381_pt1 | contig 10572 bp, 11 predicted proteins | sample Helome_FD_192492 | JGI IMG/M metagenome (GOLD analysis project Ga0265309, IMG submission 192492) | Marine sediment microbial communities from subtidal zone of North Sea - Hel_20160524 (Illumina Assembly) | ecosystem: Environmental > Aquatic > Marine > Subtidal zone > Sediment ...
TAACAACTGTATCGATAGATGCCTGCGACTCCAGTCGTCCACCAAGCGAAACTCTTCCACCATGTTGCTTTATCGATAGTTCAGATGATGATAACGACGGATTAATATCGATTTGATCATGTACGACGCGAACACCATAAACGCCCTCAACCATTTCAATTGCAAGAGCGCGTGATTCGGCAGATTGCGCATTTCCAGTCAACAAAACATCGCGACCACGCCCCTCAAGTTCGACCGATATCCAGTCGATTTCCTCGGCTGCCATATACTCCATTATCCTGTGTTCTAAATCTGATTCTATTGTCTCTTGCTCAGAGAAAATGGTAAGCAAACAGAGCAGCACCAGACCTGATAATGTGATAAACCACCACATTCCACCAGGTAGGCCAGCCCATCTTATATTTTGATTGTTTGACATTCTTTGTCCCTACTTAAAATTCGACGGTAAAGTTTCTCGAGCCACATTTCACTTGAATGCATAGGCTCTATTCATCCTGCATAGTACACTTAATTTAGCGCCATATATCATATCGGGTTTAGATTTAACAAACATTTAACAAACCGGCTTCTAGGTTCAAATGTAACCAATTGTTAATTATGGTTTGCAGGCATTGTCTATTGTTTCCGCCTTTCCTATAGTGCCCGCGAGACAAGATGCTCTACCTGGTCTTGTGTCCTTATTTATTACTAGCGGGGAGCCAGATGGACTTTATAAAAGAATGCTTTAAGGAAAACGATGGTGCTCTTATTGACCAGTTGAAAGGTGCAGGATTTTCGGATTATCGAGCCAAGCAATTTTTGCCCGAGGCTGCGACGGGTATTTTAGATACTTCCCAGGATACAAGCGTAGAGCAGATGACCAAACAGATGGTATCAGGTGCTCCATCCCAGTTTTTAAATTCAGTGAATGTAGCAGTAATTGCCGAGAAACTGGGTATGAATTCTTATCAAGTGACAAAGGGTCTTGCAGCTATTACGCCTGTATTAGCACGAGAGTTTTCGCAAGAAAGTGATTGCCTGTTTGGCGCATTGACTTCCTTGGCGCCCGGGTTGTTCAAGCGATTCAGCTAAATCAGATCAACGTTGCTTAATTTTTAAACTTTAAATTTATCAATTTAGGAGAGACAAAAATGTCTAGAAGTATCCAGGAAATAGAAGGTATCGGTCCGAAGTCTGCACAGTTGCTAAGCCAGGCAGGAATCAAGACAACGGGTAAGTTGCTCGAAGCGGGTGGCAACCGCGCTGGCCGCAGGTTACTGGCAGAAAAAACTTCGATAAGCGAGAAAAATATATTGAAGTGGGTGAACATGTCTGACTTGTTCCGCATCACTGGTGTTGCCGGACAGTTCGCAGAGCTTCTCGAGAGCGCGGGTGTTGACACGGTAAAAGAACTGCGCAATCGCAATGCCGATAATCTTGCTGAAAAGATGGCTGAAGTAAATAAAAAGAAGCGTCTGTGTAAAGCAACACCCAGTTCGAAAATGGTAACCAAGTGGGTGGCCCAGGCCAGTAAGCTAAAGCCGATGGTCACTTATTAAATTGTTAATAAATGCCTTAATAGAAGACTGTTCACATGTTCAAGAGATTTAACAAAGGTTTAACAGTCTGAATTTTCTGGCTTGATATTATGGCGTCGAATTATTTTATTGGAAAAGGTGAAAATTATGAAAAAGTTATTCTTAGTAGTAGCAGTATATTCGACCGCATTGATTGCAGGCTGTAGCTCTTCGAGCGAACAGTTTGGAAGCAACCAGAGCGAATACGAGGCAGAAATTAATGCGCGCAACCAGGAACTCAAAGTACGTGACCAGGAAATTATCGCGCGTGACCAGGAGATCAACACGTTAAAACAGCAGCTGGATGAAAGCCAGCAAATCACTAAAGCAGCTGTCAATGCGGTTGAACAGCCAGCGATGCAATCTGACGCATCTTTAAATACCAGTTTGTTGCCACCAAAGGCAAAAGCCGGCCAGTGTTTTGCGCGTGTTTACATTCCACCCACTTATAAAACTCAAGCCGAGAAGGTTCTTAAAGCAGATGGCTATGATGTGATGAATATTACACCGGCTGTCTATCGTTCAGAATCTAAAACAGTTTTGCTTAAAGAGGCAACGGAGGTTTTAGAAATTATCCCGGCAGTTTATGGCTGGAAAGAGGAAAAGGTGCTGGTTAGTCCGGAAATTACTGAACTAAGAGTTGTACCGGCTGTATATGGCACCGAAATAGAGCGGGTTCTCGTTAAGCCTGCGCACTCTGTCTGGAAAAAAGGCACGGGACCAATCACTAAAATTGATGAGAGTACCGGTGAAATCATGTGCCTGGTTGATATTCCCGCCGAATACAAAACGGTTCAAAAACGCGTTCTGAAAACACCGGAATCTACGGTACCCGTTGTCGTGAAGAAGGCGGTTTACAAGACGGTCAAGGCGCGTGTTGTTAAAGAACCCGCCCGCACGATAACCAGGAAAGTTCCCGCAGCCTACGACACCGTATCGGTACAGAAGCTGGTTAAGGCGGCAAGCACATCAAAGACTAGTAAGCCTCCTGTCTATGAGATGGTGAATACATCTTATAAAGCTACTGATGGCTACGTGAAATGGGCGCCAATTTTATGCGAAACCAATGTAACTGGTGACATCGTTCGTCAGCTTCAGCAGGCCCTGAACGCAAAAGGCTACAAGGCTGGACCAGTCGATGGTATCTATGGCGCAAGGACAACCAATGCGGTTCGTAGTTTCCAGCGTGATGATAAAATTACTGGCGATGGTCAGTTGACCATTGAGCTGGTTGAGGCACTAAAGATTAAATACTAAGTGGAATCAGCTGCGCAATCATTCTGGTTGCGGCCGTTCGAACTGTCGTACGACGGCCGCAACCAGCGATTGCCTTACAGGTACCAAAGCTACCCAGACTGAAACCAGAACCAGGACCAATCCTGGTCCACCAAATCCGGTGGCATTAGCCACTAATAGTATTTACAAGGGGAAAATAACAATGAGTATGATGAGTGAATTTAAAGACTTTGCGATGCGCGGTAACGTGGTCGACATGGCCGTGGGTATCGTCATCGGGGGCGCCTTCGGGAAAATCGTGTCTTCCTTTGTTGCCGATGTCCTGATGCCACCCATTGGTTTGTTGATGGGCGGGGTTAATTTTAGTGACCTGGCAATCCTGCTGCAGGAGGCTGTTGGTGAAACGGCACCGGTGATGATCAAGTATGGGTCGTTTATACAAACCGTGGTCGACTTTGTCATTATCGCATTCGCAATCTTCCTCGTCGTCAAGGCGATGAATTCGATGAAGCAGCCTGAAGAGGCACCGGCACCGGAACCAGATCCAGCTCCCAGTACCGAAGAAGTCCTGTTGGGCGAGATCCGAGATCTGTTGAGAAAATAGTCTTAGAGGACATGCTCGAGCCATCTGTAGGATGTTGGATGGCTCGAGTACTTCACTACACCAGGCTTCATTGCACGGCAAATTTGCCGGGAGCTAATTTGGGCACGCCCAGCGCGGCCCCGAAGGAGCGAAATACGGAGATGTATTTCTCAATCCCTCACACCAAATTAGAACTAACTATCTAAACCTGCGACGGACTTTTTATGTCTAAATTAATACGGATTGACTGCCCTTGTTTCAATTGTTAGTTGCTTTGGTGCCATTTTTTATATTTGTTCAGGTAAATCTTTGCCGATCCCAACAATATTTTATCTTGCTTCTGCATGATAGCAATTGTGCGGTTCGCTTCCGCTTCGACGCCGTTGAGTAACGGCAAGATTTCGGCAGCGATGATGCGGTCGTGCCAGTCGCCAAGTAGTTGCTCGAGTATTTTTATCTGCTTCAATTCGTCTTCGTCCAAGGTATGACCCGGACAGAAATAAAATGCATCGAGCTTATGATGATATCGCTTCATCAGTATTCGTTTCTTGTGCCATTGTTCAGCCGTCATGCGCGGACTGGTGCTCATGATTTGGGATAAAAGCCCTTTCAGCGCGACCGGTTTTTGCCGCAGGATGGCTCTTTCGGATAAACCCAGCGATCTGATGGTCGGAACGCTTATCCGGGTAAGCGGACTGGCCTGAATAGTTCTTTTAAATGAGCGATAATCATTTCTTGATTTGGATTTTATTGCATTAACCAGAACCTTTTTATCGGCAACACAGACTTCATCCAGTTCCTGGATTAAATGTACGGCGATATGTCCGTCGCGAATGACACCGATAGATTTTGCCAACTTGCGATAGGGCTTGAGCATTTTCCTGGTTTTTAGCCCTGGATCGACCTCGTTAAGAAAGAAGTAAAGGGCGGTTAGCCGCTTCATTCCGACTCTGAAATCATGCACCGGCTCTTCGTCAGGCCTCGCAAGGATAATTCTAAGGTCCCTGTTGAGCTGACTAATGAGTTTGCTGCGATATTTGTCCAGGCAATTCATTTGAATCAAAACCTTGTTATTTTATCCGGGCAAGTTTTCTGTAACGGCCGGTTAACTTGTTATTTCGGCGCTGGTTATCTGGTCACGCACCGACCTGTCGATTGTACCATTCATCAATACATCATATTGATTTGCGTGGCCTCTTTAAGGCCTCCTTGGCCAGGATAATACGCGTACGATCGCACGCAAGCTCTATCAACGCGGCGGTCATGACTTTCGTCACATAATGAAATAGTCCCAGAGAAACCTGCAAGGTCAGAAAATCGCAATATCTGTAATCCATCAGTAAAACTGGTTTTGCTTTTTATTGTCTTAAATCACAGGAAATACCTTAATAACTGCATATGATACATAATTCCGGGCAGAGGTGATGTGATGGAAATATTGGATGCTGAGGAGACAATCGAAAAACTTGGGCTTCCGCGCTTACGCGAGCTATCCACTTTCGGCGCTCTCTCCGATGAAATCATCGTCGATCTTCTGACCAATGGCGTGATCAGACGCTATGCCAGGGGTGAATATATTTCCCGCCTGGACCAGGTCGCCTCAGAATTCGAGGTGGTACTGCAGGGCAGGTTTGCATTTTACAAACACGGTGAAGATAGCGATGTTTTGACCCGGTATTTCTGCGCAGGTGAGCAGATGGGGTTCGATCTGATGATCGGTCTAATATCCCATAATGGTATCGATGTTGCCGTCGAGGAAAGCCTGATTCTGGATATAAGCAGCGAACAGTTCTATAACCTGCATGTAAGCTTCCCCGCCGATTTTGGCTTGCTGATGATTAACCTGTCACGCGAGCTTGCGCGCGAAATCGCGATGCTTGAGGATGTGATCGGCAAAGGCACCGGCTGGCTAGGAGAGACTGTCTCTAGCGGCTGATACAATAACGTAACTTTTAAGGAAAAATTATGCATCGTTTCAGCTTGTTCCTGGTAGCTCTGTTATACCTGCCGGTCGCGATGGCGCAACAGGTTGCGGAGCCGTCACCCATAGGATACGCGACAATTGAGGAAGCTTTTAACGCGCTAGAAGCAGATCCCGCTGTGGGCATGAAGGAATACGAAGGCTGGACAATTTTCAATCAAAAAGGTGATGGCAAATATATACTCTGGTCTTTTACGCCTGACGATCACCCGGCACATCCAAGCGCAATTCGCAGAGAGATAGTTAAAAAAGATGATCAGATTCTGATCAAAATGGATGCACTTTGTAGATCGAACCAACTTGATTGCGATCTGTTGATCGACCAGTTTAAAAAGATAAACGAACGTATCAGTCAGGATTGGGTTAAGGGCTCCTAGTATCAGAACTAGCCGTGCACCAGGGCGTTATTATGGAACAGGTGCCATGTGACTGGAATTCGTAAAGCCAGCATTTCCGATCTACCGGAAATAGAAACCTGTGCGGTTGCGGCATACACACTGTATGTTGAGCGCATCGGACGTGAACCCGCGCCCATGGTTGCAAACTTTGCCGCTTCGATCGGAAAAGGTCATCTGTATGTTGCGCAGGAAGATGGCCGGATTGTCGGTTTCGTTGTCTTTTATCCTGAACAGGACCACATGCATCTGGAGAATGTCGCGGTGACTCCCGGGTTTCAGAACCGCGGTTTCGGCAGAAGGTTAATCGGGTTTGTCGAGCAAGAGGCGCAACGGGATGGTTATACCCGCATAGAGTTATATACCAATGCCAGCATGACCGAGAACCTGGAGCTATACCCCAGGCTCGGCTTTGAGCAGTATGATCGCCGCGTCGAAGACGGCTTCGACCGGATTTACTTCCGCAAAACGCTGAACTGAAACCGTCTCGCTAAAATTCCTGATCCTTGCGGCGGAATGCGCCCTGCACGATACGGTCGATGACCATGGCGACGAACAGGATCGCGAAACCACCCAGCAGTCCCGGTCCCTTCGCCGCATATTGCAGCGACTCGAGAATGACCTTGCCCAGGCCGCCACCACCGATCAACGAGATAATGACCACCATCGACAGGCACATCAGGATAGTCTGGTTAACACCGGTCATGATCGAAGGCAGGGCGAGCGGTACTTCCACGTCCTTCAGCAACTGAAAACGCGAGGCGCCAAACGCCACCGCCGCTTCCTTGATCGTGTCGGGTACACCGCGCACACCGAGCGTGGTCAGGCGGATGACCGGCGGCATGCCGAAGATGATGGTCGCCAGGATTCCCGGTGGATTCCCGGTGCCGAAAAAAGCGATGATCGGAATCAGGTAGACGAAGGCCGGAAGTGTCTGCATCAAGTCGAGTACCGGTTCCGCTATGTTATATGCACGCCTCGATTTGCCAAACCAGATGCCGAGTGGAATACCGATGATGACGCAGATGAACACCGCGGCGCCCACCAAGGCAACAGTTTCCATCGCGATTGCCCAGTAACCGAGTAGCGCGATGTAGGCCAACGAAGCGGCGGTGAAAATCGCCACCCGCGGCCCGGCGGCACGCCAGGCGACCACGCAAATGACCAGCATCACCACCGGCCAGGGCGTACCGATCAAGGCCAGGCCCAGTGCGTCGAGCACCCATCGCACGCCCGCGGTGATGCCATCGAAGGCGCCGGCCCCGGCAATCGCGGCATTGTCGATCTTCTGCTCCAGCCAGCCGGCGAGCTCAGTGAACAGCGTGGCCTTGTCCGAGTCGATAAAAACACTGGATACCTGTTTTTCTGGAAATTCATTAAGCACTTCGAGCGGGCTGTCAACAGTAAACTTGTAAATCGTCAGCGGCCCGATCAAAGCCACCAACACGAGGCCGAGTAGAATATTCTTCGGCTTGACGCCGCTTTCGACCACTTTCTGATCGATGCGCCAGCGACTGAACTGTTTTTCGTAAATCGAGTTGGCGTAAAATCCCTGCAGCGCCTTGAACAGCAGCAGCAGGACGAGACCGCCGAGCAGGATGCCCAGCGCATCGGAACTCGCGGCCTGCGCCAGGGCTTCGCTCTTTTCCGCGGCATTACCGATGTTTTCCGCGAGCTTTTCGAAACGACTGGGATCTTCTCCCGCCGCGCGTGCGGCTTCCGCGCGCTCGAGAAAACCATCGGCGCGTTCGCGCTGCTTCTCGGCACGCTCGAAGAAGTTGGCGCCGGGATCACCCCACCAGCCCCTGCCGATCTGCACCCAGGCGATCACTTCGAGGATCAGGAATCCCCAGAACATACCCCAGGCCGCGCGCGACGCGGACCATACCGGGCCCAGGATCGCGGCCATCCAGTTGAAGGTATTCGGCAATAAACCGGTGGATGAATGAATGCGGTGAAACTGTCTGGCGTAATAGTCGCCGTTCTGGCTGGCGAATTCGGCAATCGACGCATCGAGGCTTGCGTGGTCGACCTCGATATCCGACGCGGCGATGACGCTTGCGTTGCTTTCGTTATCACTCATTGGTCTTTACCCCCCTGGATGCCGCGCAGCAGCCTTGGTTTTGTCACCACACCGATATCACGACCATCCGAGGTAATGACCACCGGCAGATCGGTGCCAACAGCGTGGTTTATCAGCTGGTCGAGATCGGCTTCTTCATCGGCCCGTGGCGCGCCGTCAAGGGTGCCCTGATAACTTTCCAGCGGCTCGAGAATCGAATGCGCTTTAACCAGTTTTAATTTCGAAATACCCTGCACGAATTCACGTACGTAGTCATCGGCCGGGTTCATGACGATGTCCTCAGGTGTGCCGATCTGCACGATGATGCCGTCTTTCATGATCGCGATACGGTGACCAATGCGAATCGCCTCATCGAGGTCGTGGGTAATAAACAGCGTGGTTTTCTGGAGTTGTGCCACCAGCGCCTTGAACTGGTCCTGCAGCTGCATGCGGATCAGTGGATCGAGGGCGGAAAAGGGTTCGTCCATTAGCAGCACTTCGGGGTCCGAGGCCAGCGCGCGCGCAATGCCGACCCGCTGCTGCATACCGCCAGATAACTCCTTCGGCAGCCTGTCCTCGTATCCGACCAGGTCCACCAGCTGCAAGGCATGGTCAGATACCGCCCAACGCTTGGACTTGGCTACGCCCCGTATTTCGAGCGGGTAAGCGACATTGTCACGCACCGAGCGATGCGGCAACAATGCCATGTGCTGGAACACCATGCCGATATGGTTGGCACGCAGTTCCCGCAACTGGCTCTCATTGAGATTCGATACGTTACGACCCAAAACCTCGATATTACCGGAGGACGGTTCGATTAAACGGTTGATGTGGCGAACCAGGGTCGACTTGCCCGAGCCGGACAAGCCCATGATGCAGAAAATTTCACCTCGGGGAACGTCGAAAGTCGCATCCTGAACACCGATTACGCAGCCGTAGCGTTCAAGCACCTCTGCTTTTCCAATGCCTTCGTCCTTGATTGCTTTGATGGCAGCGTCTGCCTGTTCGCCGAAAACCTTCCAGACATTGCTTATATTGACGACCGATTCAGTCGATTCAGTCATAGTTGCGCCCCCCTCTATTAGCCCGCTGTTAGACCAGCTGACGACTAAGCCCACTACCGCCATGAGGGCGGTAGCGGGCAGTTATTTTTATACTGTTAGTTCGAGTATCAGTTGGTCAACCAGTTGAGTACCTGATCCTCGTGTTTCTTGACCCAGGCAGTGGCGTATGCAGCAGGATCTTCCTTGTCGATCACGAGCGCATAAGTCATCTCCGAGACTTCATCGGTGCTGAGTTTCATATTTCTGAACAGCTTCGCCACTTCGGGATGTTTCTTTTCCACTGACTTGGCGAAATGCAGGTGGAGGTATGCGGTATCCCACGCGGTGCCAGCCATGGAGACTGCCAGCCAGTTTGGATCGTCGGTGGGTTGTACCACTTTCCACTGCGAGGCGTCATAAGCCGGTTCTTCGAGTACCTGCATCTCGTGCAAAACGAAAACGTAATGCGGCGTATAGCAGAATCCGACCCATGCCTTACCGCCCTTGATGGCGTTGTCAAGGTTCGCATAGGCGAGCGTCTCGTCGCTTTCGGTCAGCTCGAAAGTCTGGTCGTAGCCGTAAGACTTGGCACGGATTTTTTCAACATTGGTGGAAGCCCAGCCGGGAGCGCCGATCCATACTTCACCCTTGCCGTCACCGTCGGTGTCGAACAGTGCCGCGACGTCCGGGTTGGTCAGGTCATCGATCGACTTGATGCCGTGTTTATCCGCCAGACCTTTGGGTACGCACATACCCTGGAAAGCGGCAACGCCGTTAGTGTTCATTTCCACAGTACCTTTTTTGCCGACGAAGGTGTCATGCAGGTTCTGCTGGTTCGGCATCCAGACCTCGGGATGAGCGTGCATGGCGCCTGAATCCATCGCTTCGAACACGATCGGATTGGTGCCGTTTTGCAGTTCGACGTCGAGGCCGAGATTCTCCTCAATCACGACTTTAAGGATATTCGCGGTTGCGGCTACAGATGGCCAGTTGGGTACGCCGATGACGACATCAGCGGCACTGGCAATACTGGTCGCGCCCATGCTGAGGGCTACAATAGCGCCCGTCAGGGTATTTTTGAGATTCATTTACTTCTCCTCGGTTATTGAAGGTACATCTTAAAAATATAACCGTCTTTATTGATAACGGCTTATATACGACTCACTGATTACGATCTAAATATTATCAGTCGGTCGATGGTAACTATTGAGTTACGAGATGTAAAACTGTTATTTGCAGTATTATTTACTGTCAGTACGGTCGATGTGACAGCAAAATCAATGAAAAAACAGAATTCTGGTAATTGAATTCTGGTAATTGAATTCTGGTAATTTTAGTCCTCTAGATTTTGTGCCAGACTAGGCGTCTTAACCTGATCAGTAAGGGATTAAATTTGTGGCTAATCAACATCGCTCTCCCGATTACTGGGGAATTGATAACGACTACGGAGTTTTGCGGGACGTATTGCTGGGCAAACCGGATTACTTCAAATGGGTTGAGGCTGGACCATTAATCGGGCGCACGCTTAAAAATATGCACAAGACCGGAATCGAGTTCGATTTCGACCTGGCGCAGCGCCAGCACCGTGAGATGGTGCGCATTTACGAGGAGGCCGGAGTAACTTGCCACTACCTGGAATCAGATCCGGTACTGCATCGCAATTTCTTCGCACGCGATTCAAGCGTGATGACGCCCTGGGGCGCACTGATCTGCCAC